>Ga0210142_1000145_pt1 | contig 15854 bp, 17 predicted proteins | sample Goodyear_PhragC__FD_184869 | JGI IMG/M metagenome (GOLD analysis project Ga0210142, IMG submission 184869) | Wetland microbial communities from San Francisco Bay, California, USA, that impact long-term carbon sequestration - Goodyear_PhragC_D2... | ecosystem: Environmental > Aquatic > Marine >...
GACTTAGACCACTGCAAAGATCAATGCTCTGTGGATATTTAGGTTGGAATGCATGTCGGAGGCGTGCGTTCTCGTAAATTTTGTCCTAAACACAATTTTGACCGATGATATGAACACGCGGCTCGAACACACTTGCGCGGAAGCGGTTTCAGTCGCATGTGCTCCACTTCCGACTACTCCCGTGACTTTAAGTAATTAGATGACAAATAAGCCAAAGCCGATCCCAAAAGCCGACGGATCCGTCGAGGAAATAGACGAGGATCTTCCCCAAATAGGGCTGGTTCGTCTTTCCATTCTGGCGCTGGTTGTAGGAGTGGTGACAGGCTTTGGTGCAATCGCGTTTCGTGATCTCATCGGTCTATTGCATAACATTTTCTTTCTTGGCCAATTTTCACTGCGTTATGACGCCAACCACTTTACGCCGCCAAGTCCCTGGGGTGCACTGGTCATTCTTGTACCCGTGGCAGGCGCTTTGATAGTTACATTTCTCATCACAAAGTTCGCACCGGAAGCGCGTGGTCACGGCGTGCCGGAAGTCATGGATGCCATCTATTACAAAAGCGGTGTGATCCGTCCGATCGTCGCGGTGGTAAAGTCTCTGGCGTCGGCGGTTGCGATTGGAACGGGAGCAGCCGTAGGCCGTGAGGGACCGATAATCCAAATCGGATCGGCTCTCGGTTCAACATTGGGCCAGGTGGTGAAGATGCGGGCGGGACAGCGAATTATTTTGGTTGCTGCCGGCGCAGGTGCCGGTATCGCTGCAACCTTCAACACACCAATCGGCGGCGTCATGTTCGCTATCGAACTGATGATGCCCGAAGTAAGCGTCCGGACTTTTCTGCCGGTAGCATTGGCGACCGGCACGGCGACCTTTATCGGTCGGTTCTTCTTCGGTCCACAACCTGCATTTAGCGTTCCCCAACTCGCTCCCTTGAGCGCTAACGCCAGTTCTGCGCTGGCGCTCTGTCTCTATACATTGCTGGGGGCTGTTACCGGAGTCGCGGCAGCAGGCTTCGTTCGTGGTCTGCATTTGGCCGAGGACCTTTTCGAAAAGATCAAGGGAAACTACATGCGGCACGTGCTGGGTATGTTGCTGGTAGGCATCCTCATCTACGCTCTTCAGCAGGCCTTTGGCCACTATTACGTTGAGGGTGTGGGCTACGCCACCGTCCAGGCGATTCTGCTCGGGCAATTAACTGCGATCGGTCTACTGATCCTGCTGTTCCTTTGCAAAGTGCTCGCCACTTCGTTGAGCCTTGGCTCAGGATCGTCGGGCGGCATCTTTTCCCCTTCGCTGTTCATGGGAGCGACTATCGGCGGCGCGTTCGCCATGCTGTTGTCGGCACTTCATCTACCGTTCCCGGTCAATGTCCCATCTTTTGCCATGGTCGGAATGGGCGCCATGGTCGGCGGCGGTACGGGCGCAGTAATGACTGCAGTGGCGATGATCTTCGAGATGACACTCGATTATGACATCGTTCTTCCACTTATCCTGGCGGTTGCCTTGAGCGTCGGCGTGAGACGACTTCTTTCCCGTGAGAATATCTACACTTTGAAGCTCTTCCGACGGGGGCACGTCATACCAAAGGCGTTACATGCAAACATGTTCCTGGTTCGTCGCGCGAAAGAGGTAATGGAAAGCGATGTAGTCGTCGCTCCGGGTGAGATGAGTTTCGACGCATTCCTGTCTCTGCCAGACAACAATGGCCGGCTGCGTCATGTCGCGGTCACCAAAGGCAACCGCATCGTTGGTGTCCTGCGGGTGAATACAGCGCTGCGACGCCCGTCGCCGCAGGAAGCGCATTCAGGAGTCACGTTACGGGACATTGCGAGCCGCGACTTCACTGTTGTGCGCGAGGACGATATTGTTTTCGATGTGATCCAGCGTGTCTGGCGGAAAAATGCCAGGATGGCACTCGTCCTACGTGGTGGCGGCATCCCACGACCAGAAAATGTCGTGGGCGTGATCACCAAAGAGCACGTCGCTGACTCTGTCGCGAGCAGTGTGAAGGTGTACCCCGCCTGAGCAGATCTGCCCTCAGGCGAGAGAAGTTGGTTGCGGGGGCTGGATTTGAACCAGCGATCCCGCCTGGGAGGCGGGATTATGAGCGGAATGGCGTTTCACAGAGATGCCTACAACATCCGTGTAATCCACGAATGGAGCCGATGGAATCGCTGACGTAGAAGGTAAAGTTGCCACGGGTAGCGGCGAGCGAGTCGGGAGACGAGCAAGTTTTAATCCGTAGTCGTCTTCCTATAGAATTCTCTTTGCTTGACGAATTCCACGCGTCTTGGGAGTTTCATTAAAGAAGTATGAACGTGGAATATACCGATGCGCCGGTTACCAGCGCGGAACCGGGCGCTGGCGACAAAATGGCGTGTCCTTACTGCGGGCATCTTCTGCCGAAGGACGCCGAACGCTGCGACCGTTGCGATTGGGTACGCGGCGCGACGCAAATCGTGGAAGGCAAAGCGAGCGACATGGTGGCGGTTATGTTCAGCATCATTCCCGGCTTGGGACACATTTATAAAGGGCATATTCTGGCAGGGCTACTCTGGATGGTTGGCGCTGTCCCGGTGGGCATTTTTGTTTTTCTTGCCGCGTTCGCTTCTGCGGGATGGGGCCTGGGACTCTTCTTCTTTTATCTCGCCGCGGTGATGCTTCATGCCTACGGGATCGAGGATTGGGTAGTTCCGCCGGAGAAGGACGAAGGGGAAGAGTATTAGGGTATCCTATTCATCCGCAGTTTCTCTCACCCCGAATTTCGCAGATCAATCAGGAATCCAAAAGACTGCGTCGAGCGATCAGTCGACTTCGCCCGGGGAACGACAACCAAATAGAAAATCGGCGTAATCTGCCGACAAATCATTCTGTAACCGCGGCGTGAATTTCTTCGAGGATTTCGAACATGCCGTACCGGAATTTCCAATTTGGATAATGCACCTGAAATTTTCGCACGTCGCTGATCCACCAGATGTGGTCGCCGACGCGATTGGTTTCCTCGTAGGTCCAGTTTAATTCTTTTCCGGAGATCTGCTCGCACATCTCGATGGCTTCGAGCATGGAACAGTTGCTATGGCGGCTGCCGCCTATGTTGTAAACTTCGCCCGTGCGCGGGGCGCGAACGAATTCGGCGAATGCTTCGACCAAATCGAAGCTGTGGATGTTATCGCGCACCTGTTTCCCCTTGTAACCGAACACACGATAAGGTCTGCCGGTCACGGCGCAGATCATCAGGTAAGATAGAAAACCGTGGAGCTCAGTGCCGGCGTGCGCAGGCCCGGTGAGACAGCCGCCACGGAACGAAACCGTAGGCATACCGAAATAGCGTCCGTATTCCTGCACCAGAATGTCCGCCGCGACCTTGGACGCGCCAAAGAGAGAATGCGTCGTGTAATCGATGCTCATGGTCTCTGAAATACCCGGCTCATATTCGTGGTCCGCCTCGATCTCCCAGCGTTTCTCCAGTTCGCGCAGCGGCAATCGATTCGGGGTGTCGCCATAAACTTTGTTCGTGGATGTAAAAATGAACGGCGCCTCCGGGGAAAACTTGCGTGCAGCCTCCAGCAAATTCAGCGTGCCATTGGCGTTCACGGTGAAATCAGTCTGCGGATCGCGCGCTGCCCAATCGTGTGACGGTTGGGACGCGGTGTGCACGATGGCTTCGATGATGCCGCGATGCTGCTTGAACAGATCCATCACTGCGTCGGCATCCCGGATGTCTATGTCGCGATGTTCGTAACCGGGGACCTTCGCGATCAAATCGTCACGTGTCTTTTTTGTAGAAGCTTCGGTGCCAAAAAACTCAGCACGCATGTCGTTGTCGATCCCGATGACGCGCGCGCCTTCACGCGCAAAGCGCCTGACAGTTTCAGACCCAATTAATCCGGCGGAGCCCGTGACGATGACCGTGCGCATCATTACGAATTCATCGGCGTTATTCGCCGATCATCCATGTCACTTCGCCCGCGACTGGATTCACTCGAGCAGCAGGAAATTGACTGTCGCCTTTGAGCACGCTCTCAATCAGTTCCGGACTTTTCGCCGCTCCGACGAGAAACAGGATATTCCGTGCGTGGTTGATCAACGGAAATGTGAACGTCAACCGCCACGAGTTTAGTTTGGGAACAAAGTTGGCCACGACCGTGCGCGTCATCTCTTCGAGCGCAGCAGTTCCGGGAAAAAGCGACGCCGTATGCCCATCAGGGCCGAGGCCGAGAAGAATCAGATCGTGTCGATACATCGGCTCACCGCTCTGGATGGCGATGGCCGCGAGTTGTTGTTGGTAATCATGCGCAGCGACCTGCGGATCGATTTCGCCGCGCATTCGCATGATCGATTTCCCGGGAACAGCGGCAGGCGTAAAAAGATTTTCGCGAGCCATTCTGAAGTTGCTTTCCGGATCATCCTGCGGCACGCAACGCTCGTCTCCAAACGTGAAGCAAACCCGATCCCATGGCAGATCGGCTGCCTGCGCTGCGAGCCGCGCATAGACTGGCGCGGGAGTGTTTCCACCAGAGAGTGCGATTCGGAATTCATTGCGCCCGGCGATCGCTTTGCGCGCCTGCTCGAGAATAAAAGCAGCGGCGTCGGCGACGAAATTTCTAGTGCGAATGATTTGTGGCTCAGTTTTCACCAGTAAACGCTGACATTATGTTGCTAGCAAACTTGCTCGCCTCTCCCTTCCCAAGAGAGGGTGGGGTGAGGGTTCATCATCGGAGGATACGCAGTGTCGCCCTCCCCTCACCTCAATCCTCTCCCCTCGCAAGGGGCCGAGGCGGAGTTATTCAGACCGCGCAAGGAACAGGGATCATCAAATGGCACAATGCGATTGGCCGCGCTTTTGCAGATAACGCTGATGGTATTCTTCAGCGCGCCAGAACTTCGGCGCGGGCTCGATCTGTGTCACAATCGGACGATTGAATCGGCCGCTTTTTTCCAGTTTTTCCTTTGAAGCAGTCGCGGCTGTTTCCTGCTCGGGTGAGTGATAAAAAATCACCGAGCGATATTGTGTTCCCACATCCGGTCCCTGCCTGTTCCGCGTAGTCGGGTTATGGTTCGACCAGAAAACATCCAGCAGTTGGTCATAGCTCACTTGTGCCGGATCAAATTCCACTTCGACTACCTCGGCGTGTCCCGTCTTGTCGGTGCAAACATCCTGATAGGTCGGGTTCTCCTTTACCCCGCCTGCATATCCAACGCTCGTGGACAAAACGCCTTTCACGTTGCGGAAATTCTCCTCTACTCCCCAGAAACATCCCGCGCCGAACATAGCTTTCTCCGTTTCCATGCGAACATGATCAAGCGATTGCAGGGCGTGCGCAACCAAATGCTTGTCGCCGCCATCGGTGCTTTAAGTTGTTCCCTACGGTCTTTTCCATGTCGTTAACTACAATTGCGGTCGATTACAATTTCTGGTACTGCTAACTGCCTTGACCGCAACGAACAATCCCGCCACTACCCTGCAGCAAATCCAACCGCTGTTGCCTGTACGTCTCTTCAACGGTTTTGGCGCGCTGCTGCAGAAAACGCAAATCCGGTCGACTCGCTTGGTTGCGGCGGACTTGATCGAGACTGCAAAGCGCCGCTGCAGCCTCGATGATTTTGGAGAGGGCGAGTTTTCTGAAGCGCTATCGCGCTTGCTTGAGTCATGCCAGGACGAAGCCCGGCTCAACTTGATCGGAAAAATTGCTTTGAAGGTCGACGTTTTAGAGTCGTTGTGCGCGCGTCTGCAAATGGAAAGGGACCGGCAGATTTATCCAAACATCTCGCGCCAGGCGATCCGCGAACCTCTTTTTATCGTAGGTCTTCCGCGCAGTGGCACCAGCGCTTTGCATAGACTTCTCGGCGCGGATCCCGACCATCGATCTCCTCTCTTATGGGAAGTGAGGTCGCCAAGTCCCCCTACTTCGGCCGAAGAGAAACGGCGAATTCAGCGCGCGAAACAAAGTTGCAACTTCTTTAACTGGATCGTGCCTGCGTTCCGCTACGTGCACACAGTGGGACCGGAGGTTCCGCAGGAGTGTGTCAGTCTTATGACGCCAACATTTTTAAGCGATCAGTTCGATGCCATGTACTATGTGCCGTCGTATCGTAGGTGGTTTTTCCAGCAGGATCTGCAGCCCGCATACAGATATCATCACCGGTTTCTTCAACATCTGCAGTTTCGGCGCGCTGCACGCCGATGGATCCTTAAGGCACCGACTCACATGTTCGCTCTGCCTTCGTTACTGTCTGTTTATCCTGATGCGCTGTTCGTGCAGACCCATCGGACGCCGGTCAATGCCATGGCGTCAGTATCAAGCCTGGTGACGATCCTTCGTAGCGCCTTCAGCGACGTGATTGATCCGTTCACCGTCTGCCGGGAAGCAATCGATTATTGGGCTGAAGCAACGGACAGATTTTTGCGTGAACGCAATCGATTACCGAACCACCGAATTTGCGACGTCAGACATGGAGAGATTCGTGACGACCCTGTCGGTGCGGTACGCCGCATTTACGATTATTTTGGCTGGTCATTGTCCCCGGAAGCGGAGCGCCGTATGCAAACCCTTGCTGCAAGGCAGGGCGAGAGCCTCTCGAACCATCGATACGATTTGTCCCAATTTGGTTCTTCGGCCGAAGAAGTGCTGGAGGCTTTCGAGCCATATTGCAGACGATTTGGTTTTTTCTCGTCAACCCATGATGTGCAACAGGAGCGACCAACTCGTTAGCGCGCCGAATCTAATGGAAGGAAAGCCACGCGGATGATCTTTGAAGTTCGCCGCGTAATCCGCTCTGATCATCCAACTTTGCCGGGACATTTTCCCGATATGCCTCTTGTGCCCGGAGTGGTAATTCTCGACGAAGTGCTTGCGGCGCTGATGGAATGGCGTGGGAACTCACAGTTGACCGGAATCCGAACAGTGAAGTTCCTCGCGCCACTTAAACCGGGGCAACCGTTCATGATATCTTTCTCCATGGACAATGATCGCACCGGTGAAGTTAATTTTCGCTGTCGCGCGGAGGACCGCGTCATAGTCGAAGGTCGACTTGAAGTCGGGTGGAGAGCAGAATGACCTCGTGAACGCTGCCGCATTTGACGCGCACAAATTTGAAACCGCGCGCAGCGATCCACGTCTCGCTGAGTGTCTGGTGGAATTTCCGCCATCGATATTCAGCGAACAGCTGTACCAGAGCATCGAGCTAATGGAGCGTTACAGCATCGAGCTGGCTGTTGACCTGTTAGGCCAATTGAATGTTGCGGAACAGCTCGGTCAATGGCGATCGGTTGATGAGCTCTGCGGGCAGCTTGGTTTTCAGCCCCGGTTCAAGCTTGCTTTACAATGGATCCTCGCACGCCTGGTCGAAACCGGCTGCATGGAGGTTCAGGGCGACGGAACCAATCGTTCGTATCGTTTGGGGAAAATACCGTGGCAATCCGATCTCAAACGCCTTCGCGCGATTGGCGTAAACATTGATGCTTCGAATGCTGCTACGCTGGATTTGTTGGATCGCGCAGCAAATCTTTATCCGGCAATTGCGACCGGCAGGCAAAGCGGCGATCAAAACCTGTTCGGTCCGGAAGGCGTCCCGCTTTGGCTCAAATATTTTCATAACGACAATCTGACCTACGCCGTCAACAACTGGGTAGGCGCTGTAGTCGCCGTCGATCATCTTTCATCGCGACGCACGCTGAGAATTTTAGAACTCGGCGCCGGCACAGGCAGCGCCACGGAAATTTTACTGAAATGGCTCGACGAACGAGGCCTGTTGCCACGACTTGAGCGCTATCTCGTTACCGAACCGAATGCCTATTTCCGGCGCTGTCACCAACGCAAACTGGCGGCACAACATTCAAACCTTCCATTGGAATGGGCGGGGCTGGATCTGGACCTGCCATGGTACACGCAAGGAATCGCTCCCGGGGAATTTGATCTGGTCTATGCCGTTAACGTGATGCACATCTCCAAGAATCTGCCGTTTAGCTTGAACGAGGCGCGTTTGTCGCTTGCTGAAAATGGCTGGCTTGTGATCGGTGAATGTGTGCGTCCTTTTGCCGATCAGCCGATCTATCCCGAATTGATGTTTCAGATTCTCGATAGCTTCACCAATGTTGAAATAGATCCTGAGATTCGCCCGAATCCCGGCTTTTTGACCGCGGAGCAGTGGCGCCGTGCCTTTCTTCGAGCGGGCTTCGGGCATACCGACGTGGTGCCGTATATCGATCGCATCCGCGAGTTTTATCCGCATTTTTTTTCCGGAGCTATTTGCGGACAAAACATAACCAAAACCAATGAAACCTCCTGAATGCCACTTTTGGAAAGACCAGCGCAATAGCGATGGCGCTGGGAGCCGTGTCGAAAGCCTGTTCAATGAATAACTATTTCACTGCAACTGCTCCGCAGGGACAGAACCACAGCGTTACCGACAGAACTCCTAAAACTTCTGAAGCAGATCGCTGGGTCGCTCTGCCAGAGCGCGGCACGCCGGGCTTGCTGAAAGTGATTGCCTGGATCGCGGTGCGCCTTGGTCGCGCAGCCGCAAGGCTATTGTTGTACCCGATCGCTCTTTACTTTGTGATCACAGCAGACGCAGCGCGTCGTGCATCTTATGAATTTCTAAAACGCGCACGCGGTCGTTCCGCTCATTGGTGGCATGTCCTACGCCATTTTCATTGCTTTGCCGCTACGATTCTGGATCGGCTCTACCTCCTGCGCGGTGAATTTGAACGGTTTCGAGTCACCATTCACGGGCACGACGTCTTGCAGCGCCAGATGAAAACCGGCAAGGGCGCTATTTTGTTAGGGTCTCATCTCGGAAGCTTCGAAGTGTTGCGCACCTTAGGAGTGATGACGAAAAGTTTTCCTCTCAAGGTGTTGATGGACACCGCGCACAACCAGAATATCACCCGGTTTTTTGACGCGCTAAACCCGACAATTGCCGGGACTGTCATCGCACCCGACCGGCCTGATACATTAATAAGAGTCAGAGAGAGCCTGGATGCAGGTTTTTTTATCGGCACCCTGGGCGATCGCGTTTTTGGCGCTGACAAGACATCGCAATGTGAATTCCTTGGTGCGCCTGCCACATTCCCGGCCGGCCCCGTTTTGCTGGCTGCCATAATGCATTGCCCCGTGATTGTGTTCTTCGGTGTCTACCGGGGCGGAAACCAATACGAAATTCACTTCGAACATTTTGCCGGCGAAATCAGCCTGGATCGTGAGCAACGAGCCGAAAAAATCCAATTCTGGATACAGCGATACGCAGCCCGGCTCGAGCACCAGTCGCGTCTGGCGCCTTATAACTGGTTCAACTTCTATCCGTTCTGGAGCCGAAACTGTGCTGATGTGAAGGTTTAAAAAAAGTAGTCTTCTTGTATGGCGGTTTACCAAGCGGAAATTAGAAAGCTGATCCCCCATTCTGGGCTGATGTGCCTGTTGGATGAAGTCATCCAGTGGGATCAACGCTCGATTGTGTGCGTTAGCAATACTCACCGTGATCCGGCCAATCCCTTGCGCCGCCAGGGTCGTTTGTCAGTCGTGCATACGTTCGAATATGGCGCGCAGGCGGCAGCTGTGCATGGGGGTTTGCGCGCGCGCGCAGCGGGTACCATCGCGTCACCCGGCTATCTTGCCGCGCTCCGGGACGGTAGATTTTACGCCACGCGATTGGACTATATTCAATTGCCGCTTCAAATCTCCGCGACACATCTGTTCGGTGACGGTGCAAACACCGTTTACGAATTTGTCGTTTCCGCCGCGACCATTCTCGTGGCCGAAGGCCGGGTTATCATCGTCGAACGTGCGTAAGGGGAGTGTCGGCGGTCCGACGCCGATCGAATGCCGCGGCTCGGCGTACCCTCCCCTCACATGGCGATCCCGCCATCCACACAAAGGACCTGGCCGGTTATGTAAGCTGCTTCCGGGCATGCGAGGAATGCCACTGCTCCGGCGATTTCCTCCGGAGTGCCAGTTCGACCCAAGGGGATTTTGCTATGAATCGTATCCTTGATCTGATCAGACAGACCGGAGGTCATGTCGGTGATAACAAAGCCCGGCGCCACCGCGTTGACAGTGATGTTGCGGCTGGCCAGCTCGCGGGCGAGGGACTTGGTGAACCCGATCAACCCTGCCTTACTCGCGCCGTAGTTGGTCTGCCCTGCATTGCCTATCAAACCGATCACGGAGCTGATATTGATAATGCGGCCACCGCGTTGTTTGGTCATCGCGCGTACAAGTGCGTGGGTGAAACTGAACGCGCCGCGCAAGTTGGTATTGATGACTGCATCCCAATCTTCAGCCGACATTCGCATGACAAGCGCATCTCGCGTCACGCCGGCGTTGTTCACCAGAATGTCAGCCCGGCCAAAATCGTCCAGGATCTGAGCACCATTTTTTTGGACGGCTGCATGATCTGCCACATCAACCGCGTAAGCCTTCGCCGCATTGGCGCGTATTGCATTGATCTCATCTGATATTTTTTTGGAGCTTTTCTCCGTTCGGCTCACGCATGCCACACGTGCGCCTTCGTTGGCGAATCGTAAAGCAATCGCGCGCCCAATCCCCCGCCCTGCGCCGGTGACGATCGCGACTTGATCTTCAAATCTCATATCGATTTCTATTTCTAACCACTAATGCACACGAATAAAACTACGGCGTTGTAGCGGCGCTTGTGTCAAGCACGGAAACCAGGCGTTTATCACAAACGCCTCTACAACAATTTCGGCCTCCGAGCGAAATGTGAAATTCTGTCAGTCGGGAAGACCCGCCCTACTCCACGCCTCCGTACCGGCGCTGGCGTCGACCGAATTCCTCCACGGCGGCGGCCAGATCTTTCTTTGTGAAATCGGGCCATAGCTTGGGCGTGACGTACATCTCGGTGTAAGACGTTTGCCAGAGCAGAAAATTCGACAAGCGCATTTCGCCGGATGTGCGGATCAACAGATCGGGATCGGGATAGTAGCGAGTGTAAAGATGTTTACTGAACATCTCCACATCGATCATTGCCCTGTCGATGTGACCGAGTTCGATGGCGCGAAGCAAGCTCTTGATTCCATCAATGATTTCAAGTCGTCCCCCATAGCTCAAGGCAAGGATAAGCGTGAGACCTGTGTTGCCGGCTGTTTGCTCGATTGTCTTGTGAAGTTGTTCCTGCGCGCCTTGAGGCAAATCCGTCAACCGGCCAATTGCCTGAAGGCGAACATTCTTCTCGATCAATTCGGGCGTTTTCTCCTTCAAGAATCTTTCCAGCAAGCGCATCAGTGCGATCACTTCAGCTTTCGGCCGCTGCCAGTTTTCAGCGGAAAACGCGTATAGAGTAAGATACTCCACCTTCAACTCCCCACAGCCTTCCACGCACTCGCGAACTGCTTGTGCGCCTGCCTCATGACCTTTGATACGCGGCAGACCGCGCGACCTTGCCCACCGGCCATTGCCGTCCATGATAATCGCAATGTGGCGGGGAACAGTTTTGAGGCTCACAGACATCAGTGGACTGCTTAACTGTTGGAACTTGCGACGGAAAGGCAAATGTCGCTCGCCCAAGCCCGGAATTCGAGGCGAACGCTAATTCGCAACTTCAAAGCGACGGCAGCCGTTGTGTCCGCTCTCCCGGCGGATTTCGGCCAATCGCCGCCGTACGGTTCACACCATGATGGTCTCACGGCGCGTGGGGCCGACGCTTACCATGGACAATCTGGCCCCCGTCAATTCGGAGATGTACCTGACGTATTTTCGTGTCGCCGAAGGAAGCTGCGAAAACTTTCGCGCCGTGTGAATGGAGGTATTCCAACCAGGCATTTCTTCATAGATTGGTTCGCAGTTAGCCAACTGGGTCGCGTCGCACGGCGGAACACGCAGGCGTTTTCCATGTAGCCGATAAGCCACACAAACTCGAATGGGATTGACTTGATCAAGTCCATCCAGATTGGTGATGGCGAGCTCATCGATGCCGTTGATCATCCCCGCATAACGAGTAGCCACGGCATCGAACCAACCGCAGCGGCGTTTGCGCCCGGTTGTCGCGCCAAATTCGCGGCCCAGATTGTGCAGCATGTCGGCCAGTTGCGTGTCTTCGGTCGGCAACGCGCCCTCGCCCACGCGCGTTGAATAGGCTTTCATCACGCCCATCACCCGGTCCATGCGATGCGGTGGCACCCCGCTACCGGTGCATGCGCCACCCGCTGTGGTGTTCGACGAAGTCACATATGGATACGTGCCGTGGTCAATGTCGAGAAACGTTCCCTGGGCGCCTTCGAATAATATTTCTTTTCCGCGCTCCATGGCCCGATGCAGATAAACCACCGTGTTCGTCACATAAGGACGCAATTTTTTGCCAGCGCTCAGATAAGTGTCGTTCACCTCGCGAAAACTGATCGGCTTGGCGCCGAGCGCCTGAAGAATTCTGTTGTTCTCAATAATCTTGGCCTGCAATTTTTTCGAGAACAGAATCGGCTGCATCAGGTCGGATATGCGCAACCCGGTGCGCGCGGCCTTGTCTCCGTACGCTGGCCCGATTCCCCGCTTGGTCGTTCCAATCCGGCCCCGGCGAAGCTCGCGTTGCTCGTCGATCAAACGGTGGTACGGCAGAACAAGATGCGCGCAATCGCTGATAAGCAAATTCTTGTCGATTTTCACTCCCAGTCGCCGTAACCCATCGATTTCACTTACCAGCGCGGCCGGATCGATAACGACGCCATTGCCGATTACGCAAACCTTGGCGCGCCTGAGAATTCCGGACGGGATCAAATGCAACACATATTTGACGCCGCGGTGGATGACTGTGTGCCCGGCGTTATTGCCGCCCTGGCTGCGGACAACGATATCCGTCTTCGCTGTAAGCACGTCGATAATCTTGCCTTTACCTTCGTCGCCCCACTGCATTCCGATCAAAATTGTGTTGGCCATGGAAATCAGAAAAAATGGGCAAAAAATTTTCCCGATGCATCCGGCGGGATGCAGTCGGGACTTGCCCACAGATGATAAGTTAGCAAGATCGCGGCGCAACAAATTTTACTTTCCGCGGCGCGCCAAGAAAGCGATGCGGGGACGCATCGCACTCCTAAAGCACTTCGTGCGAAAATTGCATTAGGTGAGGGTGAATTTCCCGAAGCTTTGGAGTGCGCACGCGTCCTCGCGTCGCTTTTCATTATCCGATTGATAGCGAGGTAAACGCCCCACGCTCATCTTCCCGACGGGGACGGGCTGGGAGGTTCTCTTCCGGATTCAATCATGGTCGGCCGAATCGGTCCGATCCCATCGACATTTGTGCTTTGTGAGTTGGAAGATCGCGACGAACTTCTTTGTTCTACTGGCGTTTCTCTTTTCGCCGGTCTGGGGGTTTCAACGACGGTCGAATTCCGCGCGGGAGCCCGCTCCACATCCGGTTCGCGAGTTTTCGTTGATTGCGGAACAGATCGGTCGTTCAATCCTTCCGCAGCGCGTTCACCGGCGGCCCGCATTTCTTCAAGTGTGAGCGCGGCTGCAGTGGATTTTTTCTCACGCACCTTGGATTTGCGTGGCCTCGGCGTCGGCGTCTCGGAGGGATTCTGCTCCAAAGGCTGAACAGTTGGTTTTGGAACTTGAGGCTTCTTTTCGCGGGCAACGACTACTTCCTGTGCTTCTATTTTCCCCAGCAAAACGACGCTGCAGAGCAGCGCCCCTAAAAATTGCTTCAGCATGATACCGACTGACAAACGAATGAACCCATCGTCTAGCCCCCGTTCAAAACACGCTGCTGGATTCAACCGCCCGGGCGCGGCACCTGAATCACCGGCAACGGAAATCGCAACTGCAATTCGTTTTCGAGATAAATCTCGACGTGATGCAGCCCGTACTGTTGAAACTGCACGCCGCCAAAATAATGGACGTTGGTTGCGTGGCCTTCCATCTCTTTCAACACAAATTCCACTTCCGCCTGCGCGATCACCTGTTGTTCGTCCACGCCTACGATGCGAGATCGTTGTCGAAACTTGCCCGAACCGGTACACCAGCGCGTCCAGATGCACATCCGAAAATAGTTGATTGGCAACGCAGGCGCCGGAACCACACTCAGGACACCGATGAGGCTTTGCATGCCGTTAACTTCACAGCGCACGTCTTCACAAATCACTGCACTTTGCAGGTCAGGAAGAATAGCATCGCTCTCCATGGTCACGAATTACATCATTCCACGCATCAACAGCGTCAACAACACGAGACCGAGCAAAATCCGGTAAACCGCAAATGGCATAAATCCGCGGGCGCGCACCCAGTTCATGAACCATGCGACCACCGCCAACGCGACCAGAAATGAAACGACAAGCCCTATTGCGAGCACAATCCATTGATGCGGAGTGATTGTGAGCGGCGCAATTTCCGCTTCATGATGGTGCGGTATCACGGATTTCAGAAAATCATATCCGGTGGCCGCTGCCATTGTTGGCATCGATAGAAAAAACGAAAATTCGAGCGCGGCCGGCCGTGACATCCCCGCGACCTGACCGGCAGCAATGGTCGACATCGATCGCGACGTGCCGGGAAAAACAGCGGAGAGAATTTGAGCCGCTCCGATCCAAACCGCCTGCGGCAGGGACATTTCCTCCATATGCATTGTGTGCGGGCGGGTAAACACAGCGTCGACGATCCACATGACGATTCCGCCAATGAGCAACGCCAGGGCCATGACCCACACGCTTTCCAGGTTTTTCCCAATAACTTTCGCCAGGGCCCAGGCTGGGATCGCGGTCACAACAAATGCGATGAGCGTGAGGCTTAAGGGATGCGTCAAGATCGTACGATTGCCGCGTTCGCCTTTTGGAAACGTACGAACAAACTGCATGATGCGATGCCAGAAATAAACGGGTAACGCCAGGATGGCGCCGAGCTGGATTACGATGGTGTACATTTTCCAAAACCCATCTTGCAAATCGATATGCAACAGCGCTTCGCAGATACGCAAATGCGCAGTCGAACTCACAGGAAGAAATTCGGTTATTCCTTCCACAATTCCGAGAAAAACAGAGAGTAAATAGTCGTACATCGGTTAAGGCCCTACAGAGTTGAAACGCGTCATCCTGAGCGGAGCGTAGGGAAGTCGAAGGATCCCGTAGCGTCAGCGTAAGTTACTGCGACGGTATTCCTCGACTTCGCCCGGAAAGACGGGCTTTTGGGATTTTTGAACTCGTCAACCATATAGCATGCGGCTGAGCCCAACGCTCACAGTGCCTCGGCTCCCCGTTCACCGGTTCGGATGCGCACTGCCTCTTCCACCTCGGTCACAAAAATCTTGCCATCACCAATTTTTCCGGTCTTGGCTTTTTCCAGAATTGCCTCGACCGCACGCTGCGCGCGATCGTCGGCGATCACGATCTCGAACTTTATTTTTGGCAGAAAATCCACGGTGTATTCGGTGCCGCGATAAATTTCGCTGTGCCCCTTCTGCCGCCCGAAGCCTTTCACCTCGCTCAAAGTCATTCCTTCCACACCCGCCGCAATCAGAGCTTCTCGTACCGGCTCGACTTTGAATGGCTTGATGATGGCCTCGATTTTCTTCACCGCGGCAGATTAAACCTGCCTTTCAAATCGCAAGCAAACCTTCTTTCGCTCCTCACCTGCTTTGGCGAACGGCCCAAAGTTTGGCCGAAGCGCATGCGATATGGGATGCGCGCTCGGAGATCAGACTTTGCGGCCAAATTTTTTCTCCAGTTCGGCCAGCGAAATCTGGATCATGGTTGGTCGCCCATGCGGGCAGCAGTAAGGCAGACCGCAATCGAGTAAATCGCGGATCAGTTTTTCTATCTCAGGATAGCGCAACGGATCATTGGCTTTGACCGCGTGGCGGCAAACGGTCTTGGCGATCATTTCTTCACCCAACCGCATCGGCGAGGCGTTGT
>Ga0210142_1000146_pt1 | contig 15803 bp, 16 predicted proteins | sample Goodyear_PhragC__FD_184869 | JGI IMG/M metagenome (GOLD analysis project Ga0210142, IMG submission 184869) | Wetland microbial communities from San Francisco Bay, California, USA, that impact long-term carbon sequestration - Goodyear_PhragC_D2... | ecosystem: Environmental > Aquatic > Marine >...
TCAAGATGTTCGACGGGAAGATACACCATCTCGACATCCACGCCGTGGCCAAGGAGATCAACGGCTATTTCCTGGAAGACAAGGAGATCAAGGGAACCCTCTACAAGAAAGGCGATCTGGTCCCCAGTTTCGCCTTCCTGCAGGACGACGGCTCCACCTCTTCGGGTAACTGGCTCTACTGCAACAGCTACACGGAAAAGGGGAACATGCTGGCCAGGCGAAGCCACAAGGACCCCAGCGGCATCGGCCTCTACCCCGAGTGGTCCTGGTGCTGGCCGGTCAACCGGCGCATCATTTACAACCGCGCTTCGGTCGATGCCAACGGCCGCCCCTGGGACCCGGCGCATCCGGTCATCTGGTGGACCGGCAGCGGCTGGAAAGGAGATGTGCCCGACGGGGGCTGGCCGCCTCTCTCCCAGCCGGGGACCAAAAAATCGTTCATTATGCTCCCCGACGGTGTCGCCTCGATCTTCGCCCCCGGCATGAAGGAAGGACCCTTCCCTGAGCACTACGAACCCCTCGAATGTCCGCTCGAGAAGAATCCCCTGAGCGGCACCAGGATCAATCCGGTCATTAAGCTCTTCTACGACCCGGATTCAGGCATTCCGGAGGACGTCTTTTTCTCCTGCGACATCCGCTACCCTTACGTCGCCACCACCTATCGGGTCACCGAGCACTGGCAGACCGGGGTTCTGACCCGCAACCAACCCTGGTTGCTGGAGATGCAACCCTACCTGTTCGTCGAGATGAACCCCGAGCTGGCCAAGGAGAAGGGGATCAAGAGCGGGGACCTCTGCACTGTCTCGTCGGGGCGCGGCAGCGTCGAGGCGGTGGCCATCGTCACCGACCGTTTCCGCCCCTTCATCATCCAGGACACCACCATTCACCAAGTCGGTCTTCCCTGGTGTTACGGCTGGACCACCCCCAACGTAGGCGACAGCGCCAACCTGCTGACCCCCACGATCGGGGACGCCAATACCATGATCCCGGAAACCAAGGCGTTCATGGTCAACATCGAGAAAAAAGGGGGGTGATGAGCGATGGCACGCAAAGCCTTTTTGATCGATACCACCCGCTGCACCGCCTGCCGTGCCTGTCAGGTGGCCTGCAAACAGTGGAACAAGCTCCCAGCCGAGAAGACGGTTCAGCGGGGAAGCTATGAAAACCCTCCCGACCTGATGCCCCACCTGTACAACCAGATTCATTTCATCGAAAAGGAACAGGGCGGGTCGTTGCAGTGGCTTTTCCTCAACAAACGTTGCCTGCACTGTGGCGATGCCGGATGCATGAAGGTTTGCCCTTCGGCAGGGGCTCTGTACCGGACCGAGGAGGGGATGGTCGCCTTCAACCAGGAGAAGTGCATTTCCTGCAAATACTGCATCAACGGCTGTCCCTTCGACGTGCCCCGTTATGATGAAAAGGAAAAGGTCACCAAGTGTCATGCCTGCTTCGATCGCCTCGCCAACGGTCTGCAGCCGGCCTGCGTCAAGGCTTGCCCCACCGGAACCCTGCAGTTCGGTGACCGTGACCAACTTGTCGCCAAGGCCAAGGCGACCGGCAAAACCCTCTACGGCGAAAATGATCTCAACGGCCTGGGTGTCCTCTACCTGCTCGGTACCAAACCTGGCGATTACCAGTTGCCGGACAATCCGGCCATCCCGGCCTCCATTTTTCTTTGGAAGGACGTCATCAGGCCGCTGGGCATTTTCGGCTTCTGGGGCGCGGTCGGTGCCGCCCTGCTGCATTACGTGACGGTCGGCCCCAAGCGACTTGATGAAGAAGAACCCCAGGGAAAGGAAGGTGAATGATCATGGCCCAACAATATGTTAATCGCTTCAACACCGTCGAACGGGTGTTGCATTGGATCGTGGCCGTCTCTTTCTTTGTCCTTCTGCTCTCCGGTCTGGGGCTGTTCTCCCGGTCGTTCTTCAGCTATTTCGCCCTCTTCGGTGGTCCGGAGCATGGCATTCTCTTCCACAAGGGGGCCGGCATCGTATTCCTGGTCTCCTCGGTCCTTCTCTTTATCCCCTTTTCCCGGCAGATGCTCCATTTCGATGAGGACGATCGCAAATGGCTCGCCGCCTGCGGTGGTTATCTCTCGCGCAAGGGGAAGGAGATTCCCCAGGGGAAATTCAACGCCGGCCAGAAGATTTTTGGCATCTTCGCCTTCGTGGCAACCCTGGTCATGGGGGCCACCGGGCTGGTGATCTGGAACGCTGCCACCCTGGAGCGCACGGTGACCAGGTTCTCCTTCATGTTCCACGGGCTGTTCTTCGTGCTGTTCATGATGGGAGTCATCGTCCATATCTACCTCGGCTCGATCGGCAACCCGGGCACCATGGAGGGCATGCTCTGGGGGCAGGTAAGAAGGATCTGGGCCAGAAAACATCACCTCAAGTGGTACCGGGACGTGAGCAAATAAGGACCTGGAGCCGCAGCTGACAGAAGGGGGAGAACCATGAAACGGTTGTTGTTCGCCTTTCTCCTTGCAGCCCTATGGGGGGCGGTGGTTCAGGCCGAGAACCGTGTTCAGGTTCCCCTGGGGGATTCCCCGACCCTGGGACCGGCCGATGCGCCGGTCACCATGATCGAATTCATCGATTTCCAATGACCCCATTGTCAAGCGGCCGGTCCGGTCGTGCAGCAGGTTCTGCGGGAATACCAGGGGAAGATCCGGTTTGTTATCAAGCATTACCCTTATCGCTACCGGCATTTTTCTTACCTGGCCGCCCAGGCGGCGGAAGCCGCCAAGGCCCAGGGGAAATTCTGGGCCATGCACGATATCATGCTGCAGACCAAAAAGCTCGACCGGGAAAGCCTGATCGAGCATGCCAAAACCATCGGCCTGGATGTGCCACGCTTTACCCAAGCGCTGGACAGCCAAAAATATCTGAAACGGGTAGAGCAGGACGTGGCCCTGGCGCAGAGTCTCGACTTTTACCAGACGCCGACCTTCGTCATCAACGGGCGGGTCTTGGTGGGTGATCGACCCATTGAAAAATTCCGGGAATACATCGACCAAGCCCTCAAGGACCAAAAGGCCAAGCCATGATGATCCGCATTCTTTTCGGGTTCAGCCTTCTGTTGGGTGGTGTTTGGTGTGCCATGGCGACTGCCGGCGAGATGAAACTGCCGGGAAGACTCCCCTCCCTGCTCCCTCCGGATGCCAAGCGGGCCGAGCTCGGGCGCGACCTGTTCTTCGACCGGCGGCTGTCCGGCGACGGGACCATGAGTTGTGCTGCCTGCCATATCCCGGAAGAATCATTTGCCGACAGCCAGCCCCTGTCGGGCGCGTACCCGACCAACAAGCATTGGCGGCACACCCAGAGCCTGATCAACGTAGCCTACCTGCAGACGTTTTTCTGGGACGGACGCAGCTACAGCCTGGAAGACCAGGTCAAGGGAGTCATTCATTCCTCCTTCGAAATGAACCTCAACCTCGATTATTTGGTAGCCAAACTGCGGGAGATCCCGGAATACAAAAAATTATTTATTCAGGCCTTCGGTGGGGAGCCGACCCGGGAGAACATTGCCGCCGCCCTGGCCGAATTCGAGCGGACCCTGGTGGTCAACGACTCTCCCTTCGACCGCTATCTGGCTGGAGACAAGAAGGCTCTCAGCGACAGCGCTCTTCGGGGGGCCAGGATCTTTTTCGGCGAGCGCGGCGGGTGTTCGCGCTGCCACAGCGGGCCGTTGCTTTCCGACCAGAGGTTTCACAACATCGGTGTCGGTGAAACGCCTGATCTTCGCAACGACCCCCAGCGGCGGGCTACCCGCAACTTCTTCCTCGGAGAAATGGGAGTGGCGCCGATGGATCGGGATCCCGGCCGCTTTGCGGTCACCAAAAATCCCGCCGACCTGGGAGCCTTCCGCACCCCCCCCTTGCGTCAGGTCGCCGAGACCGCTCCCTACATGCACAACGGCAGTCTGAAGACCTTGGAAGAGGTCATCGACTTCTACAATCGCGGAGGGGGAGACGATCCGAACAAGTCCAAGCTGATCCGCTCGTTGAACCTGTCCGAGCAGGAAAAGGCGGACCTGATTGCTTTTCTCCGAAGCCTTTCCGGCACATTGCCCGAGGTGAAGGCCCCCCCGCCACCGGGGTATTAAAACCTACAAGGAGGAACCTGTGGTCTTTTCCCAAGTTCGGTTAAATCGTCTGCATGAGCTCAAGAAACAGCGCCCCCAGTTTGCCGAAATCTTCGATTTTTGCAGCCAGCTTTACAGGTTTCTGGAGGGAGAGAAAAACGATTTTATTGCCTTGGATGTGGGTTGGAAAGAAGCAGATAACAGGCACCGGGAAGGCATCCCCCTGCTCAGTGGTAAAGACCTCCGGATCGACCAGGCGAAGGCGGTGTTTTTTCTAAGCCGTCTCATCGAGGTGTTGAAGAAAAGTGGAGAGCAGGGTTCGGAGGCTCTCGATATCCTCAAACAAGCTCTGGCAACAGGAAAACTTGACGTTACGGAAATCTTCCGAGCCTGCCTCGACCGGGAACGCGGCCTCCTGGATGAACAGGCGCAACAGATCGCGGTCCCGCCGGCTCTGCTCGAATATGTATTTGGCACCGCTCTCTCTTATGGGCTGCTGAGCGCCAGGGAGGAGGGCCTTTCGGCTAGGACCGAGGGCTGGCTGCATGGTTACTGCCCGTTATGCGGGGGGCTTCCGGGAATGGCAGAGCTGGTCGGCGAAGAGGGACAAAGGATGCTGCACTGCTTGACTTGCGGCACCGCCTGGGGGTTTCCGCGGCGGCAATGCTGTTATTGCGGAACCACGGAGGGGGAAGCTCTCGAATATTTCACCGCCGAAGGGGATGTCGGTCATCGAGTCGATATCTGCCGTAAATGCTCCTGTTACCTTAAAACAGCCGATAGCCGTGAACTAGGTGATGGGCATCCCATGGATATCGAAGATATCAGCACCCTTTTCCTGGATCTTCTAGCGCAGAAAGAAGGGTTCACCAAAGGGAAAAGGGGACAGGAATGAATGGCGCTAGTTTAAGGTCTTTGCGACGCTTCCGGGGAGTAAACTCGGGACTGTCCCCGGCTTCATCGGGGGCTGTCCCAGATGTTTACGGGCTATGGAACTCGGGTGGTTCGCGCCGCGAAAGCCTGGGACAGCCCCCGTTCGGGGACAGTCCCAGTTTTGCTGCTATCCACCCATAAACTAGCGCCATTCGGAGCGAAATAGGTTGGCAGGAGAGGGGCTGGCCGGTTAGGAGCAAAATCCCGGGAAGGTGCATCGGTAGCCAATGCAGGGCGGGCTGAAACGCAAACAATTCGGAAGCTGACCCATATCCCTGGAGCTGGCATGGAACGAGATGACAGTTGCCGAATATTTCGCCTGGAAAAAGGCAGGTTGCGATCCATGCAGCGGGGGGTGGTGCGGGAGTTTCCGCTTACGCTCTTCGTCAACGGCCGTGAACTGGCGACCCTGGTCGCTTCGCCGCATCAGCTGAACTTTCTGGTGGCCGGTTTTTTCCGGAGCAACGGGTTTGTCGATTCCCTAGACGACTTTCTGGCGCTCGGTTCCTGTGAGGAATTCGGGGTGGCCAGGGTTCGGATAAAAAGGGAGGTTTCTGAACGTCTCAGCCCGACCTTGACCTCCGGTTGCGGAACCGGAATCGCCTTCGACCTCCAGAAAAACCTTCCCAGCATGGAAGATGCCCCAGATCTTCCCCACTATTCCCCCCCGGCCATCTTTGGACTGATGAGGGAACTGACCCGGCGGGCGGAGAACTATCGGGCGCACGGAGGAATCCATTCCGCCGCTGTCGGCGATGGCCGCCGTTTGCTCCTCTATGCCGAGGATATCGGCCGGCACAACACGTTCGACCGGATTGCCGGGGAAGCCCTGTTCCGTGGAATTGACTTGAGGGGCAAACTCCTGGTGACCTCGGGACGAATTTCCGCCGAGATGGTCGCCAAGGCAGCCCTCCTCGGCATCGGCCTGATCGCCTCTCGAACCTCCCCCACCGACCAGGCGATCCGTATCTGCGAAGAGGCGGGAATCACCCTGGTCGGCTATCTTCGGGGAGGATCATTCGAAGTCTACTGCCACCATGAAGGGCTGGAGCTGGCGGCGCCTGGAGAAAAAATTCCCGGGGTCACCGGGGTCATTCTCTCTGGCGGCGAAAGCCGGCGCATGGGGAGCGACAAGTCGCTGCTGCCGATCCACGGCGCCCGCTTCATCGACCACGTTTACGTTCAGTTGGCGACACTCTTCGACGAGGTGATCATCGTCACCAACTCACCAGAGTTCTACCGGGAAATTCCCTGTCGCAAAGTGCCGGACATCCACCCATTTAAGGGAGCCCTGACCGGCATCCATTCGGGGCTCCGCCACGCCAGCCAGAAGAAGGTCTTCGTGGCTGCCTGCGACATGCCCTTCCTCTCCACAGAGACAATCCGACGGCTTTGTCTCGAAAAGGAGAAGGGCGATGTGGTTATTCCCTGCAGCGGGCACGGGGTAGAGCCGCTACACGCGCTTTACGACAAGTGCTGTCTGCCGGCGATAGAGGAGACTCTGGACGCAGGAAAGAAACGGATCGTCAGCTTTTTCCCGCAGGTTCGGGTACACGAAGTGACAGAGGAAATTTTCAAGGACTGCGACCCGGAGGGACACTCCTTCCGCAACATCAACACCCCCCAGGAGTATTTTGCATTGCGTAAACAAGGGACGGAGGAAGAGGTCTCAGGCCGTGGACTGCCGCTGTCGAGCCGTCAGCTGCGCTGAGTGGCCGAAGGACCAAATGTCGTCCCCCTTATCTGCATCGCGGAAAAAGGGAACCTTGGGGGCAGACTCAACATTTAAACTTTCGTTGGTGGATTCAACCGATTCGGTTAAGGCGGCAAAGGGGCTACTTTGTGGAAAAGTAGCCTGTCTCCTTTTGTAGTGCCTGGTTACAGGAAAAATCTGGTTTTGGGTTGAAGCGAGGGCAGGTATGGTCTAAAGAATATCCAGCAATCGGTAATAATCCCTTCACCCCGCAGCCGGGAGCAGGCCATGAAAAAACACGCGATCATTTTCGGAATCCTGCTGAGCCTCTTCTTCGCCGGTACTGTTTCGGCCCAACCGGATCGCAGCGCCGAGGTCGCTTCCCTGTTGGCGGGGCTCGCCTCCACCAGTAGGGTCGAGCGGATCAATGCCGCCAAAGTCATCAGCCGCTCAGGCCTGACTGATCCTCGGCTTTACGCGAGGTTGGCCGCCCTGCTCAAGGAAGGGTATGCCGGCGCGGTCGACGCCGATCCCGTCGATGAAATGGCTTGGTATTGCAAGGCGCTGGCAGCATCGGGAGATGCCGACTACCGTCCCCTGATCCAAGAGGTCGCTGCGCACGCGCCAACGGACAAGTTGAAGCATTACGCCGAGCAGAGCAACGCGCTGATCGAGGATTACGCGAAACGCAATCAAGTTCTGAATGCGACGGAAAGCTGGGATGCAAGTCTCTCGGTCGAGGAGAACCGCCTGTTCAACATGCTCGCTTCCAACGACTCCAACCTGAAGCGGGATGCCGCCAAGATGATCGTCCGCCGGCCAAGAGTCGATCCCAAGGTGTTCGCCGCCGCCGCGGCAGCCCTGACCGGTATGGCCGGCGATAACCCCGGCGACGCCCTCGATATCGACACCATGGCCTGGTTGTGCAAAGCACTGGCCGCCTCCGGCGACCACACCTATGTTGCGACGCTCCAGCAGATTATGGAGAAAACCGAAAACCAGAAACTGAAGGACTATGCGGCCAAGGCACTGAAGGCCCTTTAAGGGGTAATGGGGTTAATAGAAGCGAAGGGGCCAGGCTGCTTATTCGGTAAAGCAGACTGGCCCTTTCTGCCTGCGGTCTCCAGTCGTATCGTGCAAAGGGTCGCTCCGAAACAACCCATGGACAGTGAAAGGCCGATGGCCTACAATGCGCCGGACGCTAGGAGGCTGTCGGACTAGGAGGGCCGAAGCGAAAATTCGGATGTTTGAGAACAGATTTTGGCTCGTTTGTTGGCTCATAGCCGTAGCTATGGGTTAAAAAGGAGCCGAAATATGGGCCAAACAGCCGGATTTGCAGCCGGCTCATGGATAGTCCGACAGTCTCCTAGGCAAACTCCCCGCCATTCAATCATCAAGGAGTCAACAAATGACGCAATATGTCTGCCCGGCCAAGGGCGGAGTCGATGAAAGCCCTTCGAACCTCTGCCCCCGCGAAGAGATTACCAACCTCTGCTGCGGCTCCTGCGAGGACCTCCTCTGTGGCGGCGAGCATACCTGCCTGAAGATCAAGGCCCAGCGGGAAGCCGGGGGCAGGGTGGAGAGCTGTGGTATCCCGATCGAGGGCTGATTCCCGTTTGCGGTCACCGCCTTTCCGATACACCAAGGTGAGGTGATTCCCCGCCCTGATCGGCCTGCCAGCGAATCGACCCGGCGAGTTTTCCCCTTGTCGTTTCGCGCACAGGCCACTACCATCGAAGCATTAACCCTCCTGCCTGACCCCTTGCCGACGGACTCTGCCATGGCGGCCTGCGCCGAACGCATCCCGCGCCGGATTCTTCCGGTTATCGTTCTCGCCCAGTTCGCCGGCACCTCCCTGTGGTTCGCCAGCAACGCGGTGATGGGGGATCTGCAGCGGCAATGGCAGCTGCCGGCCAGCGCTCTCGGGACGATGACCTCGGCGGTGCAGTTCGGTTTCATCGGCGGCACCCTCTGCTTCGCCTGGTTCGCCTGGGCCGACCGTTTCTCCCCCCGGCTGCTGTTCCTGGTCTCGGCGCTTTTCGGGGCCACCGCCAACCTGCTGGTCTGGCTCGCCGCCAGCGGCCTCCCATCCCTTCTTCTCTGCCGCTTTTTTACCGGGTTTTTCCTGGCCGGCATCTATCCGGTCGGGATGAAGATCACCGTCGCCTGGTATCGTCAGGGCGTCGGCCGGGCGATCGGCTACCTGGTCGGGGCGCTCGTCCTCGGCACCGCCTTCCCCCACCTGCTGCGCGCCCTCGGCCAGGCTTTCCCCTGGTCGGCGGTGATCGCCGCCAGTTCGGCGGTCGCGGTGGCGGGTGGGGTGATGCTCTACCTGCTGGTTCCCGACGGCCCCCATCTGCCGCCCGGCCGGCGCCTGCAGCCCGGTGCGCTGCGGGCGGTGATCGGCTGCCCCGATTTCCGCCGCGCCAGCTTCGCCTATTTCGGCCACCAGTGGGAGCTCTACGCCCTCTGGACCTTCGTCCCGGCGCTCTTGGCGGCCTATGCGCAGAGCCGGGGCCTGGCCGGGTTTCCGGTTTCCCTCTGGTCCTTTTTCATCATCGGCGCCGGTGCCGCCGGCTGCATCGTCGGAGGCATCGTCTCGCGCCGCGTCGGCAGCCTGGCGGTCGCCTTCGCCCAGCTGGCAATTTCCGGGTTGTGCTGCCTGTTGGTCCCGCTGGCCTTTCACCTGCCGCCCGGCTTGTTTCTCACCTTCCTTTTGGTCTGGGGGATCGCCGTGGTCGGCGATTCCCCCCAGTACTCGGCCCTCTCGGCCCGCACCGCGCCGCCGGAGCAGGTCGGTTCGGCCCTGACCCTGATGAATTGCCTGGGGTTCGCGGTCACCATCGGCAGCATTCAACTGCTGGCCCATCTGATGGGGCGCCTGCCGCTCCCCGAGCTCCTGCCGCTGCTCGCCTTCGGTCCCCTTTTCGGCTTGCGCCAGCTCTGGCACCTGGGGCGGGGAGAGGGCGCGGCGCACCTCGGTCGCTGAATGGCAGCCCGAGATCATGCCGCGCCGGCCGTCATCAACTCTTTCCAGGCGAGATCCGTCGATGAATGAATTCAGCGTCCATATTGGCCTCATCGATCCGAAAAGCCCGGCCAACGTCGGAGCGGTCCTGCGCGCCGCCGGCTGTTTTCGCGTCGACGCAGTGTTTTACACCGGGCAACGCTATGCCCGCTCCGCCAGGTTTCATACCGACACCCAAGGCGCCGGCCGGACGATTCCCTTGACCGGGGTTGCAAACCTGGTGGACATCCTGCCGGAAGGGGCGCAGCTGGTTTGCGTCGAACTGGTCGAGGGGGCGATTCCCCTCCCCGCATTCCGGCACCCGGACCGGGCCTTGTACGTCTTTGGCCCGGAAGACGGCACGCTCCGGCAGGAGCTCGTCGATCGGGCCGACGCCGTCGTCTACCTGCCCACCCGGGGGTGTCTGAACCTCGCGGCCACGGTCAATGTCGTTCTCTATGACCGGCTGGCCAAATCCAGTCCGGCCCTGGCCAATGACGAATTGATTCGACAGAGCCGCGATACCAATAACCGGTTGAAAGTCAGGGCCAATCCCGGAAATCGAGCCGAGCCCGGGGAGCAGTGCTGATGGATCTGGCCTCCCGCTCCGGGTGAAAATATCCTCGGTGAATGGCGACTTCGGCCGGCCGACCGCGGGCGGAATGTCCGGAGAATTTTAGCTGGGGTTTGTTCCGGGACCCCTTTTGGGCTATCGTAGAAAAAAGGTCGCAACCAAAGGTGATGGTCTCGCCAATAAACCAATTTACCGCAGAGGCCGCCGAGTTCGCAGAGAAAAGCTTTTGATCTTGGAATGTTTCCTCTGTGATCTGGTGAGAGAACGATTTTTTGCGATTTCATCAATGGTGATGCCTTCGCTGGAAAGGAGAGTGCTCCATGGGTCTGAACGAAACGCTGCAGGCCATGAAAGAGGCTTCGCGCGGAAAACTCCCCCCGGAAACCCGGGCGATCATGGCCGAGGCGCTGCAGGCCGTCGAGGGGACCGGTCAGCACCTCAAGGCGCTGGGGCCAGGGACGCAGGCCCCGGCCTTCGTCCTGGAGGACCACGCGGGCCGGCTCTGGTCATCGGCCGAGCTGCTGCAACGGGGACCCCTGGTGGTCAATTTCTACCGGGGGAGCTGGTGACCGTACTGCAACGCGGAGCTGGAGGCTCTGCAAGGCATACTGCAACAGATTACGGGATTGGGGGCACAGCTGGTGGCGATCTCGCCGATCGAAAAGCGCTTCGCGAAGCGGATGGTGGAAAAGCTCGGGCTGGACTTCCCGCTGCTGGGCGACCCGGGCAACCGGATCGCCTCGGTCTTCAACCTGACTATCAGCGTCCCCGAGCCGCTGCGGGCGGTCTACCGGGGCTGGGGGATCGACCTGGAGCGGGTCAACGGAGATGACAGCTGGACCCTGCCGCTGCCGTCACGCTACCTGATCGGCCGCGACGGGATTATCGTCGATGCACGGACCAACACCGATCACACCCGGCGTCAGGAACCGGAGGAGACCCTCGCCACCCTGCGCCGGCTCCTGGAAGGGGAGCGCGAAGGGATCCTCTGAAAGGGGAGGCATCTTCCCGGCTTTCCTTAACCGGCTCAGCAGGATTTTCTGCAGGCGAAACGAACGACCCCGCGGCTTTCTGCGGGGTCGTTCGTTATGGTCTGCCGTTCCTGCCTGGGCCTGCGGCGGCCGGCTCCCTTGCCTCTTGACCCCCGGAACGGGCCGTTCCCTTCATTGCACCGTCTCCATCTGCGTCAGCTTCCTGCCGAGCAGGGACGCGATCACCACCAGGGAGGTGGAGATGAAGATCATGATCATCCCCAGGGCCGAGAGTTTGCCCCATAGGCCGTCCTCGGAAAAACGCAGGATCTGCACCGCCAGAACTTCCGAGCCGGGGCGCGAAAGGACCACCGAGAGGGTCAGCTCGCGCACGAACATGGTGGCCATGAGGATCCAGCCGGAGACGATGCCGGGGATCAGGAGGGGGATGATGATCCGGCGCATGGTGTAGAAGGGGCTGCCGCCGCAGACCCGGGAGGATTCCTCCAGGTGGCTGTGAATCTGCACGAAGGCGCTCGACAGGGGCCGGATGCCGTAGGGGAGATAGGTGGCGATGTAGCCGATCAGCAGCGCCCATATCGTGGCGTAGAGGGGGGTGCGGACGAAGAACCACATGAACCCCACGCCGATGACGATGCCGGGGAAGGAGAAGGAGAGAAAGCTCAGCGACTCCAGGATCCCCGATGCCCGGGTGCGCACCTTGACGATGACGTAGGCGACGAAGATCGAGAGGATGATCCCGAGGGTCGCCCCCACCAGGCCGAGGGTGACGCTGTTGCGCAGCGCCAGCAGGGAGATCGGGTCCCTCAGCACCTCGCTCCAGTTCTTCCAACTCATCAGTGAAAAGGCCCGGGCACTCGGCACCATGGCGTAGGGGACCAGGGAGGTGTAGAAGAGGACGACCACCGGCAGGACGATCAGCACGCAGGAGAGCAGCCCGACGACGGCAAAGAGGGGGTATTTGGACCGTTTCAGGTCGATCAGGGTCGGCTTGAATCCCCGGCTCGAGATGGTGACGTAGCGGCTGCTCTCCGCGGTCAGGTAGCGGTAGAGATAAATCAGCAGGATCGAGGCGGCCAAGGCGCTCATACCGATGGCCGAGGCCTTGCCGTAGTCGGCGGAGAAGCCAGTGGAGATGACCCGGTAGATGTGGGTGGAGAGGACGTAGATCCGCCCCGGGATGCCGATCACCGAGGGGACGGCAAAGGAGGCCAGACTGCGCACCACCACCAGGATCGCCGCGGCCAAAATGGCGGGACGCAGCACCGGCAGGGTCACCCGGGTCAGGGTGCGCAGGTTCGACGCCCCGCAGACCTTGGAGGATTCCTCCAGGGCGACGTCGAAGGATCGCATGGCCGGTGCGATGATCAGGTAGGCGATGGGCAGGTCGAGGAGCCCCTCGACCAGGATCATCCCCGGCAGCGAATAGATGTTGAACAGGGCCTTCGAGAGGCCGAACCCTTCCATCAGCCAGCGGTTCAGGATGCCGTTGCTGGGGTTGAGCAGCAGCACCCAGCTCACCGCGAACAGGATGTGCGGGATCATCATCGGGATGATGGAGATGACGCCGAACAGGAACTTGCCAGGGATGTTGGTGCGGGTATTCACGTAGGCCAGAAAGAGGGCCAGGGCGGTGGCCACCAGCGCCGAGCCGAGGGTGAAGATCGCGGTATTGACGAGGATGCCGGCAAACGCCGGGTCGGTGTAGGCCGCGACGTACTTCTCCACGGTAAAGCGGCCGAAGGTGCCGAATCCCCGCGAGAAGCTGCCGAGGACCAGCATGACCACGGGACAGACAGTCAGAAACCCGACGATGACGATGAGCGTTGGGGTAAGGGGCGGTTTTTTCAGCATGCGGCGCCTAAGCCGAAAGCAGAAAACAGTGATCGGGGTCGAAGCTGATGTGAATCTCGTCCCCTTCGGCGAGATCGGCGGTGGGCGTGATGGTGGTGGTGAGCAGCCGGTCTCCCACCCGGATCTCGCCCTCGTAGGCCTCGCCGATGAAGACCAGGGTTTCCACCCGGCCCCGGAAGAGGTTGCGCGCCTTATCCTTCTCTCCGGCCAGCCACATGAATTCTGGGCGTACGCACAGCATCGCTTCGTCGCCCGGAACCAGGCCGTGGCTGTTGCGGCCTAGGATGGGGCCGATTTCCGAAGCGATGACCGCGTGGCCGTTCTCCAGCGCCGTGACCTTCCCCGGGATCAGGTTGGCGCGACCGATGAAATCGGCGACGAAGCGGTGGTCGGCGTTGAAATAGATCTTTTTCGGGGCGCCGATCTCGACAATGCGGCCTTCGCGCATCACCGCTATTTCATCCGAAAGGGCCAACGCCTCGACGCGGTCGTGGGTCACATAGACCGCGGTGATCTGCAGCTCGGAGAGAAAACGGCGCAGTTCCTTGCGCGTCTCTTCCCGGAGCTTGGCGTCGAGGTTGCTCAGCGGTTCGTCGAAGAGAATCACCTTGGGCTCGGCCACCAGGGCCCGGGCCAAGGCGACGCGCTGCTGCTGGCCGCCGCTCAGCTTCGTCGCCGGCCGGTTTTCGAACCCCTCCATCTGCACGAATTGGAGGGTCCGGGCCACCCGGCTGCGGATTTCCGCCTTGGCCACCCCGCGGTTCTGCAGGGGATAGGCGACGTTGTTGAAGACGTTCATGTGGGGCCAGATGGCATAGGTCTGAAAGACCATGCCGAGTCCCCGTTTTTCCGGCGGCACGAAGATCTTCTTCTCCCGCGACCAGACGATCTCGCCGCCGATGGCGATCTCGCCGGCATCCGGGGTCTCAAGGCCGACGATGCAGCGCAGCAGGGTGGTTTTGCCGCAGCCGCTCGGGCCGAGCAGGGTGAAGATCCGGTTGGCCGGGATGGTGAGGTCGACCCGGTCCAGGGCCCGGATCTCTTTGCCCTCGGAATGGTAGCTCTTGGTCAGCCCGTCGATGCGGATTTCCATGGTTCCTCGAAAAACCGAAGCCGGGGCCGCAGGGTGCGGCCCCGGCTCCTGAAGACGAAAGCCGGCCTACTGGGCGAAGAAGATCGTCTTGAACTTATCCCCCCAGCTGCGGATTTCTTCATCGGAAAGTTCGCGGATGGGCAGGACCTTGGCCTCGCTGATGCCGTCGATGGGGGGAAAGACCCCCGGGGCGAGCACGTATTCGCCAACCTTGTCGGCCAGCAGCTTCATGGCGTCGCGCGACAGCCAGTAGTCCATGAAAACCCGGGCGGCCTCGGGATGGGGCGCCTTGGCGACGATGGCGATGGCCCGCGGCGTGCCGAGCAGGGTGCCGACCCGGGCCCAGTCGAGGGGGGCCGGGGCGTGGGTGATGATGTACTTGGGCATCGAGATCGCCAGCAGCTTCTCACCGCTTTCCACCGGCGCCGGCGAAGGTCCGAAGGACTTGACGAACATCGGCTTGTTGGCGGCGAGCCCCTTGACGAACTTCATCCACGCCTCGTCGGAGGGGAAGATATGGTTCTCCTTCAGCCCGACCAGCCAGGAAATGGTGGTGGCATGGGTCGAGGGATCGGGCATGACGATCTTGTCGCGCCACTTGGGATCGGTGAGGTCCTCGTAGGTCTTGGGGACGTCCTGCGGCTTGACCAGTTCCTTGTTGTAGATCGGAGCGACGTATTCGATGCCGAACTGAACAATGGTGCCATCCTTCGCCCAGGCCGGGTAGCCGGCGGCGGAGGGGGAAGCATAGGGGGTGAGCACCCCCTGGTCCTTCAGCGTTTCGAGGATCGGCAGCGGTCCCTGGACGACGTCGGCTTCCAGCTTTCCGGCATCGAACTCAGTCAGGACCGTGGCCAGGTACTTGGAGGTGGAGATGCGGGTGTAGATGCCGTCCACCCCCGTCGCCCCCTTGAAGGCATCCATGATCGGTTCCACGGCGGTGATGTTGGCGTAGAAATTCGCCTTTCCTTCCGCCTTCGCCTTGGCCAGGTCCGCCGCCGAAGCGCAGGGAACGAGGACCAGGCCCAAGAGAAAAATCGCCAGTTTTTTCATGAGCTCTTCTCCTTTTCGCCAAGGGATGGAACAGCGTCAGCCCGGACGCATTTCTGGCCGGTGCCCAAAGATCGGCGGTTTGGCCAGGTGCTTCGGGGTTGGTCATGCGCTATGGATGGTTTTAAAGATACTGCCTTGTCAGGGTTGGTCAATGATTCGGTTGTCGGAAAAGTGAAGTAAAAAGGGCCGGCTGCTTTCAGCGAAGCAGCCGGCCCTTTTTACTCTCCTGGCAGCGCGGGGGAGCTTGAACTATTGGACGTTGAAGGTGGTCGAGTCGCTGCCGTCCGTGTAGCCGGCCTTACTGGCCGTTGCCTCGACGGTGAAGGTCCCGGTCCCGTCGCGCCTGGTGTTGACCTTGTAGACACAGCGAGCGATTCCTTCGTTGCCGGTCGTCGCATCGCAGCCGAGGGTTTTGGACGGCGCGGCGACGGTGAAGTGGACCGCAGCCGAGGCGACCGCGCTGCTGCCGTCGGTCACCTCGGCGCTCATCGTCACCGTGTCGCGGTTGACGTAGG
>Ga0210142_1000148_pt1 | contig 15691 bp, 14 predicted proteins | sample Goodyear_PhragC__FD_184869 | JGI IMG/M metagenome (GOLD analysis project Ga0210142, IMG submission 184869) | Wetland microbial communities from San Francisco Bay, California, USA, that impact long-term carbon sequestration - Goodyear_PhragC_D2... | ecosystem: Environmental > Aquatic > Marine >...
CCTGCGGAGCCCGGACTTTCCTCCCCCCGCCGCAGCTGCCGCACAGCGACAGCGAAGGCGGGCAGCGGTCATCTGATCCTCTCCGACCAAATTATAATTTTACTCGACCGCTCCGAGGTAGAGCAAGCGGTTGCAATGCGGGCAGCTCTGCACCTCGGAGACCGTGAACAGGCTGTTGAAGAGCTGCGGCGGCAGTTGCATGTTGCAGCCGAGGCAGGTGCCGTTGCGGGCTTCGACCACGGCGACGCCCTGGCGTCGGTCCAGCAGCATCTGGTAGCGCTTGCGCAGTGGCGCCGGCAGGCCGCTGAGGAGTTGATCACGGCGGCCGTCACCGGCCTTCAGGGTCTGGTCGAATTCTTTCAAGGCGCCTGAGATCTCCCGGCGTCGGGCTTCGACCTGCTCGTCGGCGGCGGCACATTCGGCGGCCTTTTCGGCGCGGTCCTTCTCCAGCGCGGCAACCTCTTCGGACGTCGCCTGCACCCGATCCTGGAGGTCTTTGGTCAGCTTCTTGGCGGTGTCGATTTCCTTGAGGACCGCGACATATTCCTTCTGGGTCTTGATCGCCGGCAGCCGTCCTTCGGCCTTCTTGATATTCTCCTGCTCCACGCTCAGTGCCTGATTCAGGTCGCCGCGCTGGTCACGCAACTCCCCCAGACTGGCATCGAGCGATTCGACCATTCCCCTGATGCGGTCGACGTCGGCCTCCAGGGTGGCCTGTTCGCTTTCCAGTTCCGCCCGCTTCTGCCGGGCCTCGCGCAGCGTCTTGTCCAGCTCCTGTAGCTCCTTGAGCAGTTCCAGCTGTTCTTGCACGTTGGTTTCCTCCATTCTATGCGGTTTGCCTGAATCGAAAAAGGGGGTTCACACGACCCGGAACGGCTCGGTCTCAACTCCCATTTCCCTGACTTCGATGGCCAGCCCCCGCTCGGCGGCGATGCGCCCGACCAGAGCGGCCAGGTCCGGGACGACGATGCGTTCGGTGGCGAAGTGGCCGGCATCGACCAGCGCCAGTCCCAGGCTCTCGGCGAGGCGCGCCTCGTGGTACTTGACGTCGCCGGTGACCAGCACGTCGGCCCCCTGGCGCGCCGCCTCGCTGGTCAGGGAGGCGCCGCTGCCACCGCAGACGGCGACCTTGGTGACCGACTTCGGTTCGCCCCCGGCCAGGCGCAGGGCCTTGCAGTCGAGAGCACTCTTGACCCGGGCGGCGAAATTTTCGAGGCTGCACGGTTCGGCGAGCCGACCTATGCGGCCGAGACCGACGTCGGAACGTCGATTGGCCAGCGGGATCAGATCGCAGGCGACCTCCTCGTAGGGGTGGGCGCGGCGCAGCTTGTCGAGCGCCTTGTTCACCAGGGCCCGCGGCAGGATCGTCTCCAGGCGCAGTTCGGCGGCCTGCTCGGTCTCGCCGATGCGGCCCAGAAATGGATGGCTCCCTGGCCCGGGGCGGAAGGTGCCGGTCCCGGCGCTGCGGAAGGAGCACCGGTCGTAGCCGCCGATATGCCCGGCGCCGGCGGCAAAAAGCGCCTCGGCGACCGCCGCCTCGTGCCCTTCGGGAACAAAGACCACCAGCTTGAGCAGATCCGCGTCCCCCGCCGCCAGCGGCTGGCAGCCGGCGATTCCGAGACGCGCCGCCAGCCAGTCGTTAAGACCGCCGGCCGCCCGGTCGAGATTGGTGTGGGCGGAAAGGATGGCCACCTGCTGGCGCGCCGCGGCCAGGACCACGCGGCCGGCCTCGTCCCCCGGCGTGACGCTGCGCAGCGGCCGCAGCAGGAGGGGATGATGGGTGAGCAGCAGCTGCGCGCCGCTGGCCACCGCCTGTGCCAACGCCGCCTCATTCGGGTCGAGGGCAACCAGCACCCGCGTTACCGAAGCCGACGGGTCGCCGACCTGCAGCCCACAGTTGTCCCACTCCTCGGCGAGGCTTGGCGGGAAGAGCGAATGGATCAGTCCGACCAGATCCTGGATGCGGGCGGTGCGTGGTTTCGACATGGCGACGGGTGTAAAAAAAAGAGTGCAACTGTTGTGTGGTTGCACTCCTTTCGGATTCAGGACCGGCTGTATGATGATGTGAGTTTCCGACTCATCTCGTTCTATGTGGTGGGCCCACCAGGGTTCGAACCTGGGACCGACCGGTTATGAGCCGGTGGCTCTACCAGCTGAGCTATAGGCCCAAAGTAAAGGCTAAGTTTAGGCTTCACGGCCAAGGCTGTCAAGGTCTTTTCCCCGCCGGCTCAGCTTTCGACGAAGGACTTGAGCCGCTTGGCGCGGCTCGGGTGGCGCAGCTTGCGTAGCGCCTTGGCCTCGATTTGCCGGATGCGTTCGCGGGTGACGGCGAAGTCCTGGCCGACCTCTTCGAGGGTGTGATCCGATTTTTCGCCGATTCCGAAGCGCATGCGCAGCACCTTCTCCTCGCGCGGGGTGAGGGTGGAAAGGACCCGCGCGGTCTGGTCGGAGAGGTTCCCCTTGATCACCGCCTCCAGCGGCGAAACCACCCCTTTGTCCTCGATGAAATCACCCAGCGAGGAATCCTCCTCTTCGCCGATGGGGGTTTCGAGGGAGATCGGCTCCTTGGCGATCTTCAGCACCCGCCGCACCTTCTCCAGCGGCAGTTCCATGCGCTCGGCGATTTCTTCCGGGATCGGCTCGCGGCCGATCTCCTGGACCAGCTGGCGGCTGGTGCGGATCAGCTTGTTGATGGTCTCGATCATGTGCACCGGGATGCGGATGGTCCGCGCCTGGTCGGCGATGGCCCGGGTGATCGCCTGGCGGATCCACCAGGTGGCGTAGGTGGAGAACTTGTAGCCGCGCTGGTACTCGAACTTGTCGACCGCCTTCATCAGGCCGATGTTCCCCTCCTGGATCAGGTCGAGGAACTGCAGACCGCGGTTGGTGTACTTCTTGGCGATGGAAACCACTAGACGCAGGTTGGCTTCGACCAGTTCGGTCTTCGCCGACTTGGCGCGCCATTCCCCCTTCTGCACCTCCTTGAGGGAATCGAGCAGCTCTTCGGGGGCAAAGCCCGACTCCTCCTCGACCCGCTTGAACTTGCGCTGCGCCCCCTTGAGGCGCTTCTCCACCACCAGCAGAGCATCGACCGGCACCTTGAGCTCGGCGGAGACCTTGAGGGCCTCTTCGTCGCTCTTGCGCATCCGCCGCAGCTGACGCTTGATCTCCTTATGGGGGGCCTTCAGTTCCTGTTCGCAGGCGGTGACCTCGGCATTCCCCTTCTTGACCTGCTGGGCGAGCTCCTTGAGGCGGTCGACGATCTTCGCCACCTGGAAGTCCTTGAGGCGGATCTGGCGCATCAGTTCCGCCATCTGCGCCTTGACCTCTTTGGCCTCCTTGTCGAGCGTTTTCTTCTCCTCGCGGGGGAGGTCGCCGGCAAGCTTCTCGCGCAGCTCCATGAAGCGGCCGTCGAGCTCGCGAATCTGCCCGACCAGGCCGAGGATGCGTTGCCGCTGCTTCTCTTCTTCCTCGCTCCCCTCCTCTTCCTCGTATTCCTTGGTCACCTCGGCGACGCTGATCTGTCCCTTTTCGAGGCGCTCGCCGAGGGAGATGATCTCCTTGAAGGCGATCGGGGTCTTCATGATCACTCGGGTGACCAGGGCATCCCCTTCCTCGATGCGCTTGGCGATCTCCACCTCCCCTTCCCGGGTCAGCAGCGAGACCTGCCCCATTTCGCGCAGATACATGCGCACCGGGTCGGAAGTGCGGCCGAGAACCCCGGCTTCGAATTCGGACTCCTCGTCCTCCTCCTCTTCGCTGGCCTCCTCGTCGAGCCCCTGCTCCTTGCGCAGGGCGATCTTCTGCTCGGAGTCGACGACCTCGATGTCCATTTCGCCGAACATGCTCATCACGTCGTCGAGCTGATCGGAAGAGACCATGTCCGGCGGGAGCAGGTCGTTGACCTCGTCATAGGTCAGGTAGCCCTTTTCCTTGCCGAGATCGATCAGTTGCTGAACTTCTTCCATGCTGGTCTTTTTAGCCATTTCCGCGAATTCTCCTCTCGCGACTCATCCGGTATTGGAAGATCTAATTGAGTCAAGCTCTGGGCAGCGTTTTCAGCTGCTTGTTGATTTGGGTCAGTTCCCGCAGCAGTTCGGCCTGGGCGGCGCCGTCCCCCTGCTTTTCGGCGACGCGGATCATCGCCGTCAATTCCCGGCTGCGGTGCTTCAGCCGCTGGCGTCCGGCGGCCTTGCGGCAGCCTTCGAAGATCGCCTCGGGGTCTTCGACGAAGGCTTTTTCATCTTTCACTAGAATACCCGACAATAGCGCATTTTGCGATTCGTTCAAGGGATCGCCGAGGCGCGCCTCCTCGATCTTTTCTCGCTCGTCGCCGAGAGCCAGGATGCGTTCGGCGATCGCCAGGCGGTCCGGGTCGGAGAAGAGGTTCGCCACCCCTTCGCTCAGCACCCGGCCACGGATCGTCGGCTCGGCGATCATCAGGATCAGCAGCCAGTCCTGGTTCTTCTCGCCGGGCTCGGCGACCGGTCGCGGCCCGGGGCGCTGGGCGCGGAGCGCGGCATTCGGCTGCGGCGGCACCTGCGGCGGGCGCGGCGCCACCGGCACGCCGCCCAGCTTCCGGGCCAGCAGGGCCGCATCGAGCCCGGTGCGCCGGGCCAGATCCTGCAGATAGAGGCTGCGCTCGATCTCGCTGGGCAGCAGCCGCAGCTTGGCGAGGATCCGCTCCACCGCCCGCGCCTGCCCGGCGACGCCGGGCTCCTCGCCGGCCAGGGTCTGCTCGATGAAGAGTTCGAGGACCGGGCGCGCCGCCGCGAGCCGGGCGCGAAATTCCTCGGTGCCGCGGCAGGCGAGGAAGGAGTCGGGGTCCTCGCCGGGATCGAGCGCCACCACCGAGGTCGGGAGCCCGGCGGCAATCAGCACGTCCATAGCCCGCAAGGTCGCCTTCTGCCCAGCGCTGTCCTGATCGAAGAGAAGCAGCAGCTTGTCGCAGTAACGCTTCAGGAGCCGGGCGTGCTCCTCGGTCAACGCGGTTCCACAGCTGGCGACGGCGTTGTCGAAGCCGGCGCGGACCAGCGCCAGCTGGTCGAAGTACCCTTCGACGACGATTCCGACCCCCTCGCGGCGCATCGTCTCCCGCGCCTGGTAGAGGCCGAAGAGGGTCCGCCCCTTGTGGTAGACGGGGGACTCGGGAGAGTTGATGTACTTCGGCAGCGCGTCGTCGAGCACCCGCCCGCCGAAGGCCGCCACCTGGCCGCGCAGGTCGAAGATCGGAAAGAGCAGCCGGCGCCGGAACAGGTCGATGTCGCCGCGCCCCTCCTTCCCGGGGCGCAGCAGCCCGAGGCGGTCCCGGGCCAGGGCCGGGTCGAACCCCTTTTGCGTCAGATGCCGGGCAAGGAGGTCCCAGCCATCCGGGGCGTAGCCGAGCCGGAAGCGACGGGCGGTCTCACCGTCGTAGCCGCGCTGGCGCAGGTAACTGCGCGCCGCTGCCCCTTCCGGCGCATCGAGCAGGATCTGCTGATAGAATTCGCAGGCGACCTCGTTGATCCGGGTCAGCCGCTCCTCCTCCTCGCGGCGCCGCTGCTCGGCGGGAGAGGGCGCCTCCTCGGGGACCTCCACGCCGACCCGCTCGCCGAGCCGGCGCACCGCTTCGGGGAAGGAGAGCCCCTCGATGCGCATCAGAAACGCGAAGACGTTGCCGCCGACGCCGCAGCCGAAGCAGTGGAAGATCTGCCGGGTGCTGTTGACGTTGAAGGAGGGGGTCTTCTCGCCGTGGAACGGACAGAGGCCGAGGTGATTGGCTCCGGAGTGCTTGAGCGGCAGGTAGCCGGAGACGACCTCGACGATGTCGGTGCGCTCGCGTATCTCCTGGATCGTCTCTTCCGGAATCCGTCCCGTCATCCGCCCCTCAGTTCGACCACCGTCACGTTCTCTCCTCCCTGTTCCGGCGCCGCGGCGTGAAACGCCGTGACCTCGCGATGGGCAGCGAGCCGTTCGCGCACCGCCCGGCGCAGGATCCCCTCGCCGCTGCCGTGCACCACCTCGACCTGGCGCCGGCCGTGGAGCAGGGCATCGTCGAGAAACTTCTCCAGCAGCGCCAGCGCCGCATCGACGCGCTGGCCAACCAGCAGCAATCGCGGCTCGAAACCGTCGCGCTCGACGCTGCTGCGCACCCGCGCCGGGGCGGCGCCCTTGGCAAAGCGGCGCGGGATGAACGCCTCCAGGGCATCCAGGGGCAGGCGCAGCTTCTTGCCGCCGGCGGAGAGTTCGACGCTGCCGCCGCTGCTGCGCAGCACCTCGGCCTCGGCGCCCAGGGCGACGATCCGCACCAGTTCGCCGGGCTTCACCTCGCTGGGCAGCCGGCCGCGTCGCGGCGCCGCCGGCTGCTCTTGCGCGAGCTCTTCGCGCACCGCCCTGAGCTGCCCGACCAGTTCCGCCCGTCGGGGCGGCGGCGCTGCACCGGCCGCAGCAGCGGCATCAAGCAGTCCGCGCAGGCGGTCTTCCGCCTGGCGCACCAGGCTCTCGCCGCGCCGCGTCGCCCGCTCCAGGATACGTCGGCGCTCCTCCTCCACTTCGGCGAGCAGCCGCTTGCGCTTCTCCCGCTCGCTGGCGGCCCGACTCTTCAGGCGCCGGGCCTCCTCGCGGTCGGCCTGCAACTCCCGGCTCAAGGCGTTGAGACGCTCGATGAGGTCGAGTCCCTCGCGCTCACCGCTGCCGAGATAGGCTTCGGCGCGGGCCAGGACCGCCTCCGGCAGGCCGAGGCGGGCGGCGATGGTGAAGGCGCTGCTCGCCCCGGGGATGCCATAGTGGAGGCGAAAGGTCGGCGCCAGGGTCTCGGGGTCGAACTCTACCGCGGCGTTCTCCACCCGTTCCTGGAGATGGGCGTAGCCCTTGATCAGGTTGAGGTGGGTGGTGAGGATCACCCGCGCCCCGCGCTGCCGCAGCTCATCGAGGACCGCCAGCGCCAAGGCGCCGCCTTCGGCCGGATCGGTGCCGGTGCCGGCCTCGTCGAGCAGCACCAGCGAATCGGCATCGGCGGCGGCGAGGATCTCCCGCACCCGGACCAGGTGGCCGGAGAAGGTCGACAGTGCAGCCTCGATGCTCTGTTCGTCGCCGATGTCGGCAAAGACCCGGGCAAAAACGTGGACCCGGCTCTGTTCCCGGCAGGGGATCGGCAGTCCCGCGGCGACCATCAGCTGCAGCAGCCCGGCGGTCTTCAGCGCCACGGTCTTGCCGCCGGTGTTGGGGCCGCTGATCACCAGCGCCTCGCGCTCCGGGCCGAGCAGAACATCGACGGGCACCGCCGCGCCCGCCCGGGGCGAACCGTCGGCGGCGAAGAGCAGCAGCGGATGGCGCGCGCCGTAGAGTTCGAGCCGCGGCTCCGCGCTCAGCTGCGGCGCGCAGGCTCCGGCCTGGCGGGCGAAGCGGGCGATGGCGGCCAGCGCGTCGAGGCGGGCGAGGATCGCCTGGTTGGTCGCCAGCTCCGCGGCTACGGCGCGCACCGCCGCCGCCAGCCGGCGTAGCACCCGCTCCTCCTCTCGCTTCTCCTCGCGCAGCGCGGTCTGCAGGTCGTTGTTGGCCTCGAGGACCGCAGTCGGTTCGACGTAGAGGGTCTGGCCGCTGGCCGACTCGTCGTGGATGAAGCCCTTGACCTGGCCGCGGTGGTCGGCGCGCACCGGCACCACGTAGCGCCCGCCGCGCTCGGTGACCAGCCGGTCCTGGAAGGCGCCGGCGAGGCTGTCGCGGGCGAGGATATTCTCCAGGGTGCGGCGGATCCGCGCCCGCAGCTGGAGGATCTCGCGGCGCAGCTCACCGAGTTCGAAGGAGGCGCCGTCAAGGATCTCCCCGCGCGTCCCGATACTCTGCTGCAGTTCGCGGAGCAGCCCCCGGCACTCGGCGAGACCGCGGCTCAGCTCCTGCAGCCCCGGCGCCTGGTCGGCGGCGGCAAAAACGCGCCGGCAGCCGGCGGCCGCTTCCAGGCTGGTCCGCACCTCGATCAGCGCCGGCGGCGGCAGCCAGCTCCCCTCGGCGCGGACCTGGCGCAGGTGTTCGCCCAAGTCGCAGGCGCCGCCGAGGGGTGGGACGCCGGCCTGTTCGAGATGGCGCTGCATTTCGCTGCAGGCGTGCAGTGAGGCGGCGACCGCCGCTTGCGCCCCCAGCGGCTTCGTGGCCAGCAGCAGCGCGCGCCCCGGCCCGGTGACGCTGAACCCGGCGAGCAGCGCCACCACCTTGTCGAATTCGAGCAGCCGCAGCGAGGCGGCGCTCATGGCCTTCCCGGCCCGCTCAGCGCGCTCATTTCCAGGCCTCGAGCAGCTTGTGGCCGCCGCGGAAGACCTCGCCGCCCAGGGTCTGGAAGGGGGGCGCCAGTTGCGAGCGTTTGAAGGCGGGCTGCATCGATGCCGGCAGGCCGCCGCTGCCGAGGGCGTAGAGGATGACGCCGAGCACGAGGACGGCCTCGGCGAGGCCGAAAAACCCGCCCGCCACCCGGTTCATCCCCCCCAGCAGGGGGAGCTTGACGACCCGCGCCAGCAGGTAGCCGATCCCCCAGAAGAACAGCACGGCGGCCAGAAACACCAGGGCGAAGGTGACTGCGGCACAGAAAGCTTTTGGCAGGCGGAATGTGGCGGCCATGGTCTCGGCCAGCGGGCCGTTGAAATGGAGCGCCAGCAGGGTGCCGCTCACCAGGCCGAGCAGCGAGCAGAGCTCCCGGAGCAGCCCGCGCAGCACGCCCTTGAGCAGAAAACCGGCCAGCACGGCCAGGATGGCGATGTCGAAAACGTTCATTGCCGCTCCGGGAACCCCGATGCAACCTGTCAGCCGGCGAGCCGCGCCTTGACCAGCTCGCTGACCAGGCGGCCGTCGGCGCGGCCGGTGGTCTGGGCGCTGACCAGCTTCATCACCTTGCCCATGTCCTTCATCGAAGTGGCCCCGGTCTCGGCGACCGCCTTCTCGATCAGGGCGCGAATCCCGGCCTCGTCGAGCTGGGCGGGGAGGAACTCCTGCACCACCGCCAGTTCCTGTTCCTCCTTGGCGGCCAGATCCTCGCGGCCGCCGCTGCGGTAGGCCTCGGCCGATTCGCGGCGCTGCTTGACCAGGGTCGAAAGGACCGCGATCGCTTCCTGCTCGGTCAGCTCGGCACGGGCGTCGATCTCGCGGTTCTTGATCGCCGTGCGCATCATGCGGATGGTGTTCAGGCGCAGGGCGGCCTTGGCCTTCATCGCCTCCTTCATCGCCTCGGTGAGACGTTCCTGGATGGTCATGACCCTCTTCCTTGTCGTTGGAGGTTACTTGGTTTCCGGCCGGAAACGGTTCTTTTCCGCCCTGGCGGCGTCAATCTGCGGTCTTGCTTGTGCGGCGTACCGGGGTACTCCTCCGCGCAAGCCCTTGATTTTCTTGCCACGACGGAAAATCCCTCGTTTCCGGCTCGGGAACCACGCCGTGTCCATCCGAGTTTTCGGATGGACACTACTTGCTGCGGCCGGCCTTTTCCTCGATGCCGGAGAGGCCGAAGCGGCGGCGCAGCTCGGCGTAGATCCGCTCCGGCGGCAGATCGTACCATCCGAGCAGGACCAGGGTATGGAAGAAGAGGTCGGCGACTTCGTAGACGACCTCCTCCGGATCCCCCCCTTTGCCGGCCACCGCGGTCTCGGTCGCCTCTTCGCCGATCTTGCCGAGGATCTTGTCGAGCCCCTTGGCGAAGAGCGAGGCGACGTAGGACTTCTCAGAGGGGTTCTGGCGCCGCTCCTGGATCACATGGTAGACGGCGTCGAGGATGTCCTTCTCACCGTAGATCGCCGCGGCATCGACCAGCTTCTCCCCTTCCGTGCGCACCCCCGCCTCGTCCCAGATCCGGTAGAAGCAGGACTTGTGGCCGGTGTGGCAGGCGGCGCCCTCCTGCTCAACGCTGACCAGCAGGCAGTCGGCGTCGCAGTCGAAGCGGATCTCGCGCACCGTCTGCACGTGCCCGGAGCTCTCGCCCTTCATCCACAGCTTCTGCCGGGAGCGGGAGTAGTAGTGCATCCTGCCGGTGGCCAGGGTCTGCTCCAGCGCCGCGCGGTTCATGAAGGCCATCATCAGCACCTCGCCGGACTCCGCGTCGCGGGTGATGGCCGGCACCAGACCGTTGGCATCGAACGTGAGCTGGTCGATCAGGGACATGCAATTTCTCCGTAGGGGCGAACCTTGTGTTCGCCCTGACTTTTCGGGGCGCCGGCAACGGGCGAACACGAGGTTCGCCCCTACCGTTACAGCCGTACCGGCACACCGTGCTCGCGTAAATACTCCTTGCACTCGCCGATGGTGTACTCGCGGAAGTGAAAAATGCTCGCCGCCAGCGCGGCAGAAGCGCCCCCCTCGACCAGCCCCTCGCGGATGTGCTCGAGATTGCCGACGCCGCCCGAGGCGATCACCGGGATCGAGACCGCGTCGGCGACCGCCCGGGTCAGGCCGATGTCGTAGCCGTCCTTGGTGCCGTCGCAGTCCATGGAGGTGAGCAGGATCTCGCCGCTGCCGTACTGCTCCATGCGCACCGCCCACTCCACGGCGTCGATGCCGGTCGGATTACGGCCACCGTGGGTATAGACCTCCCAGCGCCGGGGATCGCTCCCCGGCACCCGGCGGGCATCGATGGCCACCACCGTGCACTGGGAGCCGAAACGCTCGGCCGCCTCCTTCACGAACTCGGGACGGTGCACCGCGGCGGTGTTGATCGAGACCTTGTCCGCGCCGGCATTGAGCAGGTTGCGGATATCCGCCACCGTGCGCACCCCACCGCCGACGGTGAGCGGCATGAAGACCCGCTCGGCGGTACGCCGTACCACGTCGAGGATGATGCCGCGGTTGTCGCTGGAGGCGGTAATGTCGAGAAAGGTCAGCTCGTCCGCCCCCTGGGCGTCGTAGGCCTCGGCCGCCTCCACCGGGTCGCCGGCGTCGCGCAGTTCGAGAAACTGCACGCCCTTGACGACACGGCCGTCCTTGACGTCGAGGCAGGGGATGATGCGTTTCGTCAACATGGTTTATTGTCCCTTGGCGATCCGGACCGCCGCCCGCAGGTCGAGGCTGCCGGTGTAGATGGCCTTGCCGGTGATCACTCCGGCGACCCCCTTGGCCTCGATCGCCAGCAGATTGCGGATATCCTGCAAGCTGGAGACGCCGCCGCTGGCGATGACCGGGATGCTGATCGCCTCGGCGAGCGCCCCGGTCGCCTCGATATTCGGCCCCTGCAGCATGCCGTCGCGGGCAATGTCGGTGTAGATGATCGCCGCGACGCCGAAGCCCTCCATCTCCTTCGCCAGCTCGGTGGCCTTCTTTTCCGTCACCTCGGCCCAGCCGCGCACGGCCACCAGGCCGTCCTTGGCGTCGATGCCGACGACGATGCGGCCGGGGAACTTCGCGCAGGCCTCCCGGACCAGGGCCGGGTTCTCCTTGGCCACGGTGCCGAGGATCACCCGGTCGATGCCGAGGGTGAGGTAGGCCTCGATGGTCGAAAGATCGCGGATGCCGCCGCCGAGCTCGGTGGGGATGTCGACGGCCCTGACGATCGCCGCGATTGCCGCCTTGTTCTTCGGCACGCCGGCGAAGGCGCCGTCGAGGTCGACGATGTGCAGCAGCTCTCCCCCCTGCTCCTGCCAGCTTCGGGCCTGGGCGCCGGGGTCGTCGCTGTAGACGGTGTCCTTCTCCATCAGCCCCTGCTCCAGGCGGACGCAGCGGCCTTCCTTCAGGTCGATGGCGGGTATGACGAGCATGGATATTCCCCTTGAACGTTAATTACAGCGCGGCGAAGTTGCGCACGATCTCCAGCCCCACCGCCTGGCTCTTCTCGGGATGGAACTGAGTCGCCATGACATTGTCCTGCCACAGCGAGGCGCAGAAGCTGACGTCGCCGTAGGTCGCCTCGGCGGCGACCACCGCCGGATCGTCCGGCACCGCGTAGTAGGAGTGGACGAAGTAGACGAAACTGCCGTCCTGGATGCCGGTCAGGATCGGCGAGGGGCGGCGGATGGCCAGGTCGTTCCAGCCCATGTGCGGCACTTTCAGTTCCTCGCCGTCCTGCCGCATGCCGGCCGGGAAGCGCACTACTCGGCCGGGAACGATGCCGAGCCCTGCGTGGCGGCCGAACTCCTCACTCTCGGTGAAGAGGAGCTGTAGCCCGACGCAGATGCCGAGCAGTGGCTTGCCGCTGGCGACGTGGGCCAGAAGCGGTTCGACGAAACCGCCGGCGCGCAGGTTGCTGATGCAGTCGCGAAAGGCGCCGACCCCAGGCAGGACCAGTTTGTCGGCGGTGGCGATGTCGGCCGGGTCGCTGGAGAGCTTGGCCGCGAAGCCGACTTTTTCGAAGGACTTCTGCGCCGAGCGCAGGTTGCCCATGCCGTAGTCGATGATGACGATATTGCTCATGCTATTCGAGTTTCCCCTTGCTGGAGAGGACCCCCTCGATGCGCGGATCGAGGCTGCAGGCCTCGTCGAGGGCGCGGGCAAAGGCCTTGAAGACCGCCTCGACGATGTGGTGCAGGTTGTCGCCGTAGGCGAGGTTGACATGCACATTGACCCCGCCGTGGTTGCAGAAGGCGGTGAAGAACTCCTCGACCAGCTCGACCTCGAAGTTGCCGACCTGAGCCTTGGGCAGCGGCACGTTGTAGACCAGAAACGGCCGGCCGGAGAAGTCGAGGATCACCGAGGCGAGCGATTCGTGCATCGGCATCGTCCCCCGCCCATAGCGGCGAATCCCCGCCTTGTCGCCGAGGGCCTTTTTGAACGCCTCGCCGAGGCAGATGCCGACGTCCTCCACGGTGTGGTGGGCGTCGATCTCGATGTCACCTTTCGCCGCGACGGTCAGATCGAAGAAACCGTGGCGGGCGATCTGGGTGAGCATGTGGTCGAAGAACGGCACCCCGGTCTCGATCCCACCCTGGCCCTTGCCGTCGAGGGACAGCTCAATGCGGATATCGGTCTCTTTGGTCTTGCGTTCGATGGTCGCGGTTCTGGGCATAAAACCTCCAAAGGCAATTTTGAATTTTGGATTATAAATTTTGAATTTAATTCGAAATTCAAAATTCGAAATTCAAAATTATCCTAACTTTTGCAGGCGTAACGAGACCGACCTTGCATGCGCCGAAAGCCCTTCCAGCTCGGCAATGCGCACGATCGCGCTCCCCAGCCGCTGCAGCCCCGCCTGCGAGAAAGAGACGATGCTCGACTTCTTGACGAAGTCGTCGACCGACAGTGGCGAAAAGAAACGCGCCGTGCCGCCGGTCGGCAGGGTGTGATTGGGCCCGGCCAGGTAGTCGCCGGCCGCCTCCGGGGTGTGGTGCCCCATGAAGATCGCCCCGGCGTGGCGGATCTGCGGCAGGATCGCGAAGGGATCGGCCACCGCCAGCTCCAGGTGTTCGGGAGCGATGCGGTTGGAGAAGGCGATCGCCTCGACCAGGTCGCGGGCGACGATCACCGCGCCGAAATCCTCGATCGACTTGCGGGCAATGCCCTGCCGCGGCAGTCCGGCCAGCTGCTTTTCCACCTCGGCGGCCACCTGCGCGGCGAAACCGGCGTCGGTGGTAATCAGCACCGAGGAGGCGAGCTCGTCGTGCTCGGCCTGACCCAAAAGGTCGGCGGCGAGGTGCGCCGGGTTGCCGCTGCCGTCGTTGATCACCAGGATCTCGCTCGGGCCGGCGATCATGTCGATGTCCACCGCGCCGAAAACCAGCTGCTTGGCGGTGGCGACATAGATGTTGCCGGGGCCGGTGATCTTGTCGACCTTGGGAATGCTCGCCGTGCCGTAGGCCAGGGCGGCCACCGCCTGGGCGCCGCCGACCTTGAAGATCCGGTCGACTCCGGCAAGGTGCGCCGCCGCCAGCACGTGGGGATTGACCTCGCCGCCGGGCATCGGCACGACCATCACCACCTCGGGGACGCCGGCGACCTTGGCCGGCACCGCGTTCATCAGCACCGAGCTGGGATAGGCGGCCTTGCCGCCGGGGACGTAGATGCCGACCCGCTCCAGGGGCCGCACCATCTGCCCCAGCAGGACGTCCTCCTCCGCGGTGGAGAGCCAGGTTTCCTGCCTCTGCTTGGCATGGAAGGCGGCGATGCGCTCGGTGGCCAGACGCAGCGCGGCGAGGTCGGCTTCGCTCACCGCCGCCAGGGCGCTGTCGATCTCGGCGGTCGTGACCTCGACGGTCGCGGCGCTCAGCTGGAGCCGGTCGAATTTTTCGGTGTATTCGAAGAGCGCCGCGTCGCCGCGCTCGCGCACCGCGGCGAGGATCTCGCGCACCGTCGCTTCGACTCCTTCCGGCGGCGTCGCGCCGCGCCCTTCGATGGCGGCAAAGACAGTGGCAAAATCGGGATCGGAAAATTTCAGGATGCGCATGACTCGTTCCTCGTCAGAACCAGGGTCCAGAGAAGATTGCAAACCGTTTTCCTTGCTCCTTGAACCTTGAACCTGGAACCTGGCTTTATTTCGAAATCCGCACTTCGTCGCCGATGACCTGTTCCAGCCCCTCGATGATCCGGGTGATGCGCTGGTGCTTGGTTTTGAGGCTGGCGCGGTTGACGATGAGGCGGGTGGTGATCTCGGCGATGGTCTCGACCTCGGCCATGCCGTTCTCCTTCAGCGTCTCACCGGTCGAGACCAAGTCGACGATACGCTCGGCAAGTCCGACCAGGGGCGCCAGTTCGATGGAGCCGTAGAGTTTGATCAGCTCGACCTGGATTCCCTTGGCGGCGAAAAAGCGCTCGGTGACGTTGGGGTACTTGGTCGCCACCCGGATGTTCGACCAGCTTGAGGGGTCGGGGTGCTCGTGCAACGCCTTCGGCTCGGCGACCACCATCCGGCAGTAACCGAACTTGAGGTCGAGAGGCTCGTAGAGGTCTTTCCCCTGTTCGAGCAAGGTGTCCTTGCCGACCACGCCGATGTCGGCGCAGCCGTATTCGACGTAGGTCGGCACGTCGGTGGCACGCACCGCCATGAAGCGGTACTTGTCCTGGCGGTTTTCGAAGACCAGCTTGCGGCTGCCGCCCTCCATCTCCGGGCAGGTGATGCCGATCCTGGCGAACAACGCCATGGAATCCTGCATGATCCGCCCCTTGGGAAGGGCGAAGGTGATGTAATCGCTCATGGTTTAAATCCTGTAACGAGTGACGGGTGACGGGTGACAACCAAAACGGGTCTTGTCACCCGTTACGCGTCACCGGTCACCGCTTTAAGCCGGGACCCGCTCAATCTCCGCGCCCAGCTCCCTGAGCTTGGCTTCGATCCGCTCGTAGCCGCGGTCAAGATGGTAGATGCGCGCTACCTCGGTGGTGTTCCCCGCGGCCAGGCCGGCCAGGACCAGCGAAGCGCTGGCGCGCAGGTCGGTAGCCATCACCGGCGCGCCGGTCAACTCCCTGACCCCCTTGACGGTAGCGGTGTGCCCTTCGATGCGGATATCGGCGCCCATGCGCTGCAGTTCGCAGACGTGCATGAAACGATTCTCGAAGACGCTCTCGGTGATAACGCTGGTCCCCTGGCCGAGGGTCATCAGCGCCATGAACTGGGCCTGCATGTCGGTCGGGAAGCCGGGATGCGGCTGGGTCTTGATGTCGACCGATTCGATGCGGCGCGGTCCCTTGACCCGCAGTCCTCCCTGCTCCTCGAGTACCTCGGCACCGGATGCCCGCAGCTTGGCGATCAGCGCCTCGAGGTCGGCGGCCGCCGCCCCGGTCACCTTGAGGTCGCCACGGGTGATCGCCGCGGCCACCA
>Ga0210142_1000149_pt1 | contig 15659 bp, 16 predicted proteins | sample Goodyear_PhragC__FD_184869 | JGI IMG/M metagenome (GOLD analysis project Ga0210142, IMG submission 184869) | Wetland microbial communities from San Francisco Bay, California, USA, that impact long-term carbon sequestration - Goodyear_PhragC_D2... | ecosystem: Environmental > Aquatic > Marine >...
CACGCAACGGTTTTTTCGTCCAGTCTTCTCCTTCGAAATTGAGCAGATCGAACGCGTAATAAACAATTTACCAATTGCGTCCCAGCGAGGCTCTGTTTTGTAGGGCTTGGAACGACGGGCAGCTGTTCGAATCGACCGCAACGACTTCTCCGTCAATCAACGCTGTACCCGCCTGGATTGCCTGGACCGCCTCGCTTACGGATGGAAAGTCGTGCGTCAGATCCTTCTCTCTGAGCGAGAGCAGGCGCACGTTTTCGTTATGTTTTAATGCCAGTGCGCGGTAGCCATCCCATTTCACTTCGTAAATCCATTCGTCGCCGTGCGGCAGTTCGCGCACTGCCGTCGCTTTCATCGGCCGAACAAAGCGCGGCGCGGCAACCGGCTTCGTTTTCGCGGACTTCCTCTGCGCGGATATCGCTGCGCGTCGATTCTGCTTCCGCGTCTCGGGCGATTTGCCCGCGATTTCATCCATCGTTCGACCACTCAACGCGGAACTATCACTCCGCCGTGCGGGAATTCTCTGTGCGTTCTTGCCGGTTTTCCGCAGTGACCACCTTGGTTTGCCGTTCTCATCCCCTGCTCGCTCGAGCGTCCATTCGCCTTTCAATTTTGTTCCCTTCAGAAAAACAGAGAGCCGTCCTTTCCAGTAGTTGCCGTCGACGATTTCGAACGTGCCGAGGTCCCACACCATGATGGTGCCACCGCCGTATTCACCTTCTGGAATTACACCTTCGAATTCCAAGTACTCGATGGGATGATCCTCGGTTTCGAACGCCGAGTGTGTTTCGTGCTTGTCGAGCGGCATGCCTTTTGGCACGGCCCACGACTTCAGCACATTGTGCATTTCAAGGCGGAGATCGTAATGCAAATGACTTGCGGCGTGCTTTCGGCAGTTTTTGTTTGAGCTTTCGCAAAGGCGCAAAGAGATCGCCGATACGTTTCAGCCTGCGCAATCCTTCTTCCGGATGGAAATCAAGATCGCCCAGGACAGCGGTTGCGGACCGACCTCCGCTGCTTACGGCCGCTCGTAGCCAAGCACTCGCGGTTCGAGTTTCCCTTTTGTCGGATCCTGCTGAAATGTCACCCATGCGTCCCGAGTGGCCCGCCGTGGCAGGTACTGCAGGTTCACCTTGCCGGTCTCTCTTTGGCCGTTCGGCATGACGAGGTCCACCTCGAGTTGAAGATTTTGCGCCGTCTGGTCGCCTGTGTTTTTTACTGTCACCGGCACGGCAAAGTAAGACTGGCGCCATTTTGGCTGGCCAAGCTGGATTTGTGGGCTGGGTGGCGCATTGGTGAGCGACCGCTGTTCGTAAACAAGAACACCGAGAGTGGCGCAAATCAGGGCGAGCGAGATCGCGAAAATCGTCCATTCCAGCCAGTTTTTCTTTGGGAGTTTCATTGCACAAGGAGGCGCCCAGCCGAAGCACCCAGGCTGGTTGGGAAGGCGAGCACGATCGTTTCCGCGGTCGCGGTGACTAACGACGCCTGATCGAACCGTCCAAAAAACCAAAGCACCGCCGCAGTCGTAACGAGAGTGACCGCGTAGCTTCCAAGCGTTCCTATCACGACAGAACGGAATGCCCGGTGTCGGACAAAGCGTGCCGATCCGGAAAACTCAATATAATAGAGGATGAGGGCGGTCAGAAGGATGGACAAGGCCATGAAGACAAAAAGCTGTCCAACCGAACTGGTCATTCCGATTACCACCACCTCCTGGGTCGGAGCTATGTTGGCCGCGAAGAGCACCCCGCCGCAGGCTGCAAGGATCAGCTGACCTCCAAACCGGACATCGTGTTTCAGCGAGTTCTCTTTTTGCTCGCGTTTTTCTTCCGGTGGTTGCATTCCGAGCTGGGCCGTTCCCACCGAGATCCCGATCGCCACTGTCATTGCTTCGATGACGATCTTCGCCGCGGCTGTGCTCGGGCTTGTCTCGAAGGAAATGCGCCCGATTAGCAGGAGCACCCCGGCCGACACGACCAGCCCGATCCCGAGTTCTTCGATGGAGTCAATCGCCACCTCCGTCCACGTAGCGTCCGGGTGCATGCCCGCATAATGGTTATATCCAAGCAAAAGAACAAAAGTGCACGCCATGCATATCATTACCCTAGCGGGGCTGGCCCAATACCCCGTCCACCACATCTCCATCGTGTAAAGCAGAGGGAGACTGAACATCAGACCGCCGGCAATTCCCCGCCCATACTCGCGCAGCGAGTCAAGCACGCTCTGTCTCGATTGCTCGCCCATTCCGAATCAGAATCGCAGCGTGAGCTTTGATCGAGCGTGAGCATCTGGGAGGGTGCGTGTTATGACAGAATGGCTGCTAAGCCCGCCAGCATTCGCTTGGGCATCATTTTTGTCGCACCGTCGTGTGGTCCAGCAATCCACAGCCAGCCCGCACTGATGAGTTGTTTGGAGGTAAGCAAACGGAGAGACAACGCCAGATGCGATAAATCTATATGGCGTTTAACCAGTACCACGAACCTCCAGACGAGTTACCGCAGGAAACGCGCACGTTCGCGCGCATGATTCTGTCAGTCATTGAAGAAGCGCAGGCGATCGATTGGTACGAACAACGGATTGCCCTTGAGAACGATTGCGAAGCAAAAGCGATCATGCAAAACGCGCAGAAGGAGGAGTTCAAACATTTCGCGATGGACGTGGAATTCCTTTTGCGACGAAACGACGATTGGCGCGAGATCATGCAGCGTGTGCTCTTCACGTCCGGCGACATCGTTCAGAAAGGCGAAAAGGCGGAAAAGCAAACCGATTGATGCGCCACAGCGGCGAACGCAACGGAAGTGAGGCAATCATGCGAAGTTCCAAAAAGCCGGCAAAGCGCAGGAAGCACACGACCAAAGCCACTACAAGCAAGCCGCAGGAGGAATTCATTAACATTCCCAATCGTCCCAGCGTTCCTCAACGCGCAGCAGAAAAAGGACTCCACAGCCGGCGACGTCACATTCCGCCGGTCAGCGATTAACCTGCGCCCATTGGTCGCCGTAACTCTGATGCACCGATAGGCGAAAAACCGACGCGCTGTCGTGAGTTGCTGCTCGACGGTAATCACTGGCATCCGATGGGAACCTTCCGCGCAACCTGAGGCATCATGGGTTTTTGAGTGCTTACGAAATTGCGACGCACTCCTGGCATCCGCCCGGTGCTTGCTGGTGCCAAACGTTGCCCCGAAATAATATCTTCGCTACCGAAGCCTTGGCGAATTGCTGGGAAACGCAGCAACATACGGCCGATAAACGCGCGCCATTCGAATTAAGGAAAAGGATGCAAGTGACAGAGATTGAAGTAGATGCGAAAACTTATACGACAAATTCGACGGGAGCTAAAGACAGCAAAACACTGCGCGGTTTACGAGGAAGAGCTAAGTCGCGTCTGGCCGAATGATAGAGAACCGCGCGAAATACAGGTCGCACAATTTGCGCAAAAGAACGGGTTACGGCTCCGGTTTTATAGCGACGGTTTGTGCGCGATTTTCGATAAGAGGCCTCGCGAGCCTAAGGACAAGTAACGTACGCGCAGCGTCCCCAAATCCGGATTGGCAGAATCGACGATTGACCTTTTCGAAGCAGAATAGCGTGAAGCCCGTGACGCATTACTTGCTCTCGCACGTTGCAACGGCACGAGCTGCAAGTAATGCGTCCCCGATAAGCTTCTGACCGACCGACTGTGGTAAACGGCTATCGGTTGAAAGAAGCCGAAGCCATTTCCGGCTCCATCAGTGCCTCCGGATTTACAATGTCCTCAGCCAACTTATTCAGAAGCTCGTTTGCTTCGGATTCTTCCTCCAATGTGGACTGTAGAAGTTCTGCGGATTTGTCCTTCCCAAGCAGTTGCGCAAAGGTGCGAACGCTGCCGTAGCCGGCCATCTCGTAATGCTCAACTTTCTGTGCAGCCACAATGATGCCGGCGTCGATCACGGAATCTTCGCCATTTGCCTTTAGAAGCTCCGATCCTTCCTCGATCAATCCTTTCATGGCCTGGCAGGTCTTGCCTTTTGGCTTCTCGTTAATTTCTTCGAACGCCTCCTCAAGCCTTTCTACGTGACCCTTGGTTTGTTCAAGATGTTTTTCGAAAGCCTCCTTCAATTCGTCTGATGAAGCAGCCTTCGCCATCTTCGGCAATGCTTTGAGAAGTTGGTTCTCTGCATTGTAAAGATCCTTGAGTTCGTTCACGTAAAGTTCTTTTAGTGTATCCAAATTCATACTCCCTTTGTTCCTTTCTATTCTGGTTTTGGTTACCGATTTTGTTGTGGCCCGGCACGCTCGCACCTGCCACAAAGAGGAAACGCGACGAAACAAAGAAGTGCGCGTGTTATCGGTTTAGAATTTTTGAAAATAGCGATCCGATCAACCTTAGTTGTGTCTAATCGTTTTCGCGCGGGCTCAAAGGCAGTTCATTTGCAATCGGCATTGGTTGGAACTTCAGTGCGCTTTTTAACGTCGTCCCGCAGAACAGGAAGGAACCGCGAGATTCTTCAAAGGTTTCCGGTTAATGCCAGGATTATTACAATTAGCAAAATCAATCCGAGTCCTCCGCTGGGCCAATATCCCCAACCGGAACTGTACGGCCAGGCAGGCAGCGCTCCGATCAACAGCAGAACCAGGATGATCAATAGAATGGTGCTCATAGTCTCTCCTTTTCTGCACTATCTTCGTGAGTGCGAGGGCTTTTGGACGTTCTGACAAACTGAAGGACGCCGGCACCGAGGATGCCTAATGCTGCGTCTCAACTCTCCTGGTCTCAACGCGCACCGCATATTCGTCGGGGGCCACGTTTCGTCCGGCTCGATCCGCATATACCTGAGTGAATTCAGCACCGAACAGAAGGATTTGCGATGAGTAATACACCCAAAGCAATAACGTGATCAGAGAACTGGCCGGTCCATAAGCCGAACCTGCAGCGCCACTCCCCAGATACAAACCGAGCAGCCATTTGCCGAGCCCGAAAAAAGCCGCTGTTAAAACTGCGCCGAGCCAAATATCTCGCCATTGGATCGTCGCATCGGGAAGAAATTTAAAAATCATGGCGAACAGCAGGACAATGACCGCAAAGTCAAATATGAGGTAAACAGCCATGGCAACGGCAAGACCCCCCGGTAACACAGACTGAACATAGTGGCTAAAGCCTTTGAGCAGGCTTTCGAGAACCAGGGAAACGAGAAGGAGAAAACAAACGCCGGCGACCATACTGAACGAAAGAAATCGGTTCCGCAAAAATCCCCAAATACCCTGCGAAGGTTTTGCCTTAACACCCCAAATTGTGTTTAAGGCGTCCTGCAACTGACCAAACACTCCGCTTGCACCCAACAACGCCAGCGCAACTCCGATGATCGTTGCAACACTGCTTTTACCGGATTGCGACGCTTTTTGAGCGATGTCTTTCACCACCTGGACCGCGCTCGGGTCGAGAAAATAGCTCATCTGCTGCGTGATTTTGTTCCATGCGCCCGCTGGATCATTTCGGAAAATAATTCCCACAACCGCAAGCAAAACAAGAATCAGCGGCGCGAGCGAAAAGACCGTGTAGTAGGCGAGCGCCGCACCCAGTTGTGGCGCTTTGTCCTCCAAAAATTCCTGCACCGTTTGCTTCACCAGAGCAAAAGCGTTGGCGAAGAATGAGCCTGATGCCGCTGGTTTCTGTGGTGCCATCAAGAGATAAATCCTTCCCAAAGGGATCGCCCAAGAGCCGGCTTTTGGCCGTTCCGGAGAAGCTGTCCTGCGGAATTTTTTAAGCATCCATGAGGAGGAACTGAATCGCGTCTGGCCAAACGACCGCAAGACGCGCAAAGGACAGCTCACTGAATTTGCTCAAGCCAATGGCTTGGGCTCTGCTCGTCAAACGCAATCCGGATCATGGCCATGGGGTTGTCGTTGTCGGCGAGCGATGGCAATATCGACTGAACAAGCGCCGTCATCCGGTGGATGTCGGCTGAAGTATCCGTCGTATGACCGCTGATCCGAGAACCGTGCTGTGCTTTGGCGACTCGCTAACATGGGGGTACGATCCCCGCAGCGGCGCCAAGATGTTGCGCTACCCTTTCGCCGACAGATGGACGCGGCGGCTGCAGGCCGATCTCGGTGCGGGCTACCACGTGATCGAAAACGGATTGAGCGGCCGGACGACGGTATTCGAGGACCCGGTGCTTGGCGACACGAACGGCCTCGCGCACCTGGCGATAGCGCTCCAGACCCATCGGCCGCTCGATCTTGTGGTGATCTTTCTCGGAACGAACGACGCTAAGAGCTTTTTCGGCGTTAACGGTTACGTCATCGCCCGTTGTCTCGGCCGACTGCTCGACGCGGTAATCAAATCCGAGTGCGGGCCTGGTGACAAGGCGCCCCGGTTGTTGGTGTTGGTGCCGCCGGCCATGGGCGACGTCAGCGGCACGCTGCTGGAACCGCTGTTCGGCTCCGCCCACAGCCGAAAGGCGATTGAGAGCCTCCGCGAGTCGTATCCACCGATAGCCGCTGATTTTGGCGCGCATTGCTTCGACATCAACTCCGTGGTTGGTCCCGGGAGCACCGACGGCATCCACTTCGACCCAGAGTCGTTGCCGCCGGTCGCGGCCGCAATTGCGATACAGATTCGTTCTTTGTTCGGTGAAACGGTCACATAGGCGTAAGAAACATGGGAATGCTGCTCAAACCGCCCCTACCGCCGATGGAAGCGCGGCAGACTGAAAAAATCCCAGCTGACAATGGCTGGCAGTATGAGCCGAAATGGGACGGGTTTCGCTGTCTCGCGTTTCGCGATCGCGACAACATCTATTTACAATCAAAAGCAGGACAGCCGCTGGCTCGCTACTTTCCTGATGTCGTCGCTAACTTGGCGAAGCTGCCCCAGCGGAAGTTTGTGCTCGATGGCGAACTCGTTATTTCCGTCGGCGGCAAACTTTCATTCGATGAATTGCAATTGCGTCTGCATCCCGCGGCCAGCCGTGTCCAGAAATTGGCCGCAGCTCACCCGGCGACGTATATCGTTTTCGATCTATTAGCTGCGAACGGTGAATTGTATCTCAAACACAGCTTGCATGAGCGTCGGCATCTTGTGGAAAAATTTGCGCGTTCAAATCTGCGTCGAACCAATAACATACGACTTTCGCCGGCGACGACTGATTACGCAGTTGCTACGGATTGGTTTCGAAAAACCGGAGGCGATCTTGACGGCATCATCGCAAAGCGTCTCGATGCCGCATACGCTTCCGGCGAGCGCACTGCCGCAGTAAAAATTAAACAAATCCGCACCGCCGATTGCGTTGTGGGCGGCTACCGCTACGCGACTGGCAAGCGCGTTATCGGTTCTCTGCTGTTGGGACTCTACGGTGACGACAAGTTGCTGCACCACGTCGGATTTATCTCTGGCTTCAAAACCTCCGAACGCCGCGCGTTAACAAAAAAATTTGAGGAACTACGCAAACCGCCCGGATTCACTGGCAACGCTCCCGGCGGACCGAGTCGTTGGAGTACCGAGCGTAGTGGCCAATGGGAACCAGTTTCTCCCGAGGTGGTCGTCGAAGTCGCGTACGATCATTTTACCGGTGGCAGGTTTCGGCACGGCACAAAACTTCTGCGCTGGCGTCCCGACAAAGGTCCTCGCCAGTGCACGATGGACCAGGTGGAGCACCGTGAAAGCAGAGCGATGGCCCTTTTGTAACCCATTACGATTCTCGCGCGTGCAGGTATTTTAGAACCGCTCGTTCCGCTTCGCGAAGATTGGGAGGCCCGGATGATTTCGCATCGCCGTTGAGACCCGCGATACGCGTTCGGTTCAGGTAAGCTTCCACGATCACCGGATGAATGTAGCACTTGCGGCAAACGGCGGGTGTGTTGCCAAGAAGTTCCGCAACCGCGCAGATCGCCGTTTTGATATTCGATTTTGCCTGTTTCTTCGTTTGAAACTCTTCCTGTTTACTCAGCGCGATGGCGGCCAATACCGTGCCACCCCAGGTGCGAAAATCTTTGGCTGTAAAATCTTCACCCGCGATGTCGCGTAAATATTCGTTCACATCCTGTGAACTAACTTCTCGCACTTCCCCACCCTCCTCGAGGTACTGGAATAAATCCTGTCCGGGTAAATCCTGGCATTTCGCAATCACCTTCGCGACTCTGCGATCAGTGACATCCACTTCGTGTTGACGCCTGCTCTTCCCACGGAACCGAAATCGCACCTGCGCGCCTTTGACTTTCACATGACGATTTTTCAGGGTGGTCAAACCGAAGGACTTGTTCTCGCGCGCGTATTCTTCGTTCCCGATGCGTATGAATGTGCGCTCTAAAAGCCGTACAATCGTCGCGAGTACTTTTTGCCGCGGCAGACCTGCCAATTTCAGGTCCCGGCCAACTCGACGACGAATGTTTGGCAGCGCTTTGGCAAATTGAGCGAGACGGTCAAACTTGTTTTCGTCGCGAATTTCCCGCCAGCGCTCATGATAGCGGTACTGCTTACGGCCACGCGCGTCGCGACCCGTGGCCTGGATATGCCCATTCGGCGACGGACAAATCCAGACGTCCGTCCACGCCGGCGGAATGGCAAGACGCTTGATTCGGAGCAGACGCTGCTCGTCGTGAATCGGTTTTCCTTCCATGTCCAGATACTCGAAGCCTTTGCCTTTCGCTCTGCGGCTGTAACCAGGGCGCTCGTCATTGATGTATTGCAACCCGGCTTCTTCCGCAGCCTCCACCGAATCAGCCGCGATATCGGATTCGATTGCTTTCCCGTTCCGACTGTCTGTCCCACGTCCACCCTTTGCGGAAACCATTACTTCTCCCTTTCGGATTTCGCCAAGAACCTGCGCGGGCGATCATCTTTGTGGGCCTCCATGCACTCGACAATAAGTCTCGATGCCCTCGGAGAACCGGCGAGATCATCATCTAAGTACGAATACATGTCTTTTATTGGGCTGGATGGCATGCTCATGTTTCAAAGGGAAGGCAACGGTTCCTCCGCCGGACCGGCGATCACTTCCCCGGTAGCTTTAAAGCGCGAACCGTGACAGGGACAATCCCAAGTCGATTCAGAAGGGTTCCACCTAACGAGACAGCCAAGGTGCGGACAAACAGGCGAGAACTTGTGGAAGTTTCCCCTGGCATCACGGAAAACGGCAAGTTTTTTCCCACGCCGCCCGATAACCATTCCGTCGCCAGGTCTCAGGTCGCGGGCGGAGTCAGCTTCGGAGCGAGCAAGTCGATCTTTCATCATGTAGTAGGGGTAATCCTTGTTTTCTCGCAAATAATTCCAGGTAGCGCCTTTGATTTTTTTCCGGTCCACGGCAAAAAGATCGCTCCATGGATTCTTCCGTCCTCTAACCCAGTCACATGCCATCATCGCCGCCAGCGTTCCAAACGTGATGCCGTTACCGCAATAACCAGTCGCCACAAACTGACGCTCGGCGTTCTCTCCGATGTACGGTAAGCCGTCCGGGGTGGAAATAATTTGCCCGGACCAGCGGTGATCAACACGCGCTTGCGGAATCATTCTTTTTAAGCGAGCGAACAGGCGCGCATAAGGTCTTTTCGTGTTCCTTTTCTGGCCTGTCTTGTGATCTTCTCCGCCGAACACCACGTAATCGAAACCGTGGTGCCGATCGATTCTCAGATAATCATAAGGATCTCGCGTATCCCAGAAAAGTGCTTCTGGAACTGTGCATGATGGGATTCGGGCACCCAATGCATAGCTGGTATAAAGAAAAAGTTTGCTCTGTAGAAGTGTAGCGCCAGCAATGGTAGCCAGGCCCACAAGGGGATTGTTCGTCGTGATTACCACGCGATCGAAACTGATCCAGTTGCGGTTAACCCTCGTTCGGCGCTTCTTGGCATCGAATTCACCGGCAGCGCTTTTTTCGAAAACGTGCGAACCACTGCCAGGAATTTTCGCAACCAAGGATTTAAGATATTTTCGAGGATAGAACTTGGCTTGATTGGCAAAGCGCGCCGCCGGCAAATTAAAATATGGGATTGAGTCCAGGTAAACGGCGTCAAAACCAAGCTTCGCAGCAAGATCAGCCTCTTCCTTGAGCGCTGACGCTTCGTTTCTTGAAGAACCGCCAATGCGTGCGTGCAAATAAGCCGGGACGCGCGCGAATTCGCACCTGATTCCTTCGGCTTCAACAATGCCCTCGATTTGATCGATCGCCGCTGCGCCTGCATCCCAGGTTGCCTGGGCATGATCCCTGCCAAAATCGCGCACCAACTGCCGGAGGTCGACGTCAGTGACATAGGTGAGGTGAGCTGTCGTATGGCCAGTATCGATTGAGGCCACCCGTTCGCGCTCGATAAGTGCCACTGTTGATCCCGCTTTTTTCAAAAGATAGGCAGCCATGACACCAGTGACACCGGCGCCAATAACAAGAACACCGACGTTAATGTTCTTTTGTAGCTTCGGGAACTTTCGAATTGCGGTCTCGTCGATCCAGACAGGAACATTCCTCATCTTTCATTGTTCGCTGCACATGTGTGTTTTAGCCGTGCGCCACAACTTGTTGAGTCGCTCAAAGAATGAAAAAGACACGCGCCCGTATCGTGTAATACGACTCAGTTTTATATGAAGAAGGAAAACACTGTTCTAAATAATCTAATCGAAACACTTAAAGATGGTGAGGAAGGTTTCAAACAGGCAGCAGAGGCCGTCAGCGACCCGAAATTGAAGTCGCTCTTTCGCGATTACTCACAACAGCGCTCGCGTTTTGCCGCCGCGCTGCAGAGCGAAGCTCGCCGCCATGGAGAAACCGAACCGGAAACCAATAGCAGCGCGACTGGCGCTTTGCATCGCGGCTGGATCAATCTGAAATCAGCGATAACAGGAGGCGGCGAACATGCTGTCCTCGCTGAATGCGAACGTGGTGAAGATTCAGCAGTAGAAGAATATAAGAAGGCCTTGGAGGATAGTTTGGCGCCGTCAGCCCAGGAGATTGTTTCGCGTCAGTTCACCGAAATCAAAGCGGCCCATGACAGGATCAGAAGTCTGCGTGATGCAAAGAAAAGCTAGCTTTAAACGAAGGGGGGCTTCGACCAGGTGACATCATGGCACCTCCACTAGGGGTTTGCCTGATAAGACAACCATCCGCAAACCCGATCGTGCGTTTCAGTCCAAGCCGGTCTCGCCGCCGATTTGATTAAAAAGGTCGAGTCGGGAGAGCGACCGATCCCACAACTAATTCAATAATAGAAAGGCATAATGGACACACAGCAAAATCCAAACGAACCGGGCAAACCTCAGTCCCCCGGCCAGCAAGGTGGACAACAGCAGGATCGAGAGAGAGAAGAGCGTGAGCGGCAACGGCGCGAGCGTGAAAAACAAGGTGGCGGTCAACAGGGAGGCGGCCAACAAGGCGGACGATAAGACTCCTCTCGTGTATCAAACGAGCGGCGGGGGTTATGCCGCCGCTTTCTTTTACGTCCAAACCCGTTGGTAAAGGCGAAATCATTTTGTTATGCCAGAAGAAGAGGTAATTGAACGCGCACGCGAAGATGAGCGCGAAGGAAAATCGCCTTCGACTCAAGCAGGCGAGTTTGTCCGCGAGGAAATGGAACATATTCGCGAGGGCGAACACGGCGCCCGCTCGCCAGAACAGGCGATCGCCATCGGTCTGTCAAAAGCACGCCGCGCGGGAGTAAAGTTGCCTCCGCCGAAGCGCGGCAAAGCGCGAACTAAACGGCAAGCCGAGCGTGATCTTGCCAAAGCTCGCAAAGGCGGAGGTAAAAAGCCTTCCCGCAGACGTTCTCGCGCAACCAAACGCGCACTGAAGCGTGAAAGTCGCCGGTCAGCTTCGAAGGGAGCGTTATCGAGACACGCAAAACAAGCGGCACACCGACGCTCTGCGCGTTCGCGTTCCGCCGCTGGAAAGAAGGCAGCGCGCACACGGAAACGTCGCCGCTAAGATTCGCAGCGTAAGCGGCGCGGCCCCAAGGAAGACCTATGCCTAAAGGAAAGAAACTGCAGCCGTCACAACACCAGAAACGGCAGCCCGGACGCGAATATAAAATGAAGCCTCGGCCTCAGGCGGAGGACGAAAGACGTCGCGGCAGCGGCAAGTTGCAAGGCAAAGTAGCGATCATCACCGGTGGCGACAGTGGAATCGGCCGGGCGGTTGCTATCGCGTTTGCCAGGGAAGGCGCTGACATTTCGATCGTTTATCTGGAAGAACGAAAGGATGCACGCGAGACCAAGCGCCTGGTTGAAAAACATGATCGCAAATGCCTTTTGATCGAAGGCGACGTCGGCCAGGAAGCATTCTGCCGAAAAGCTGTCGCGCAAACTGTGAGGGAGTTCGGCAGGATTGACATCGTTATAAACAATGCGGCCGAACAGCATCCGCAGGATTCGATCGAAAAAATCACCGAAAAGCAGCTTGAACGGACATTTCGAACAAACATTTTTTCATTCTTTTTCATGGTAAAGGCAGCCGTGAAACATTTAAAAAAAGGCGCCGCGATCATCAACACCACTTCGGTCACTGCTTACAAAGGTAGCGACCATCTGCTCGATTATTCATCGACGAAAGGTGCCGTCGCATCCTTTACACGGTCGTTATCACAGGCTTTGGCTGAGAAATGCATTCGGGTGAATGGCGTCGCGCCCGGTCCGATCTGGACGCCACTTATTCCTTCGACGTTCCCGGCCAAAGCAGTTGAAACATTTGGCTCCGACGTCCCGATGGGTCGGGCTGGCCAACCGGACGAAGTCGCGCCGAGTTATGTATTTCTCGCCTCCGACGATTCTTCATACATGACCGGCCAGATTCTACATCCAAACGGCGGCACGATCGTAAATACCTAACACCTGAATGATACGTGCCCTTCATTCGAATAACCGTTTCTAAGAGATATGGCGACCCAAAAGCAACGGTCCGCTGCGAAGCGGAACATTAAAAAAGCAGCGAAGGCTGCGCGAAAAAAACGAAGCCGGTCCAAATAGGAGCCGGTTGAAATTTCGGATGGCGTTATTTCCGGCCGCCTTTTCTGCCCCCCTTTCGGGAGCTCGATTTGCTCCGCTTTTTTCCGCGACCTCCGCCGCCTTTTTTCCGGCCACCTTTATCTGACTTGTTTACGGTGGCCCATGCGCGGCGCTCGGCTTCCTTACTGCTGACGCCACGCTTTTTGTACCCCTTTTCGATGTCATGCGCTTTGCGCTTCTGCTTGGACGTGTATTTCTTTTTACTTCCTTGGGCCATAGATTTCCTTCATCTCCAATGTTGATAAACAAAACGGATGTCGTGCTTCGATCGGATTTATTTACCTGGCAAGCGCAAGTCTCCTGCTGATTACTCCTCAGAAAGTGGAACGTGGCGCGGTTCAATTACGCAAATGATAGGCACAAACACGTTTGAACTGTGACAATCGCCTAGTCAGCAGTATTAGTGTCATTGAGTAAAACGATATGTCTGAACAAAACCTAACGATTACCGACGAGCGCACCGGCAAGTCGTACACGTTGCCCATCGAAAACGGGACCGTGCGCGCGATGGAGTTGCGCAAGATCAAAACCGACACGGACGATTTCGGACTGATGAGCTACGACCCCGCATTGATGAACACCGCGTCGACCAAAAGCACGATCACTTTCATCGACGGCAACAAGGGAATTCTGGAGTACCGCGGGTATCCCGTCGATCAACTCGCGGAGAAATGTAATTACCTTCAGGTCGCCTACTTGATTCTCTTTGGCGAACTGCCGAATGACGAGCAGTTGGCGGTGTGGACGCACGACATTACGTACCACACCTTCGTCCATGAAAGCATCAAGACCCTGATGCAGGCGTTTCGTTACGATGCGCATCCGATGGGAATGTTCATCAGCACCGTAGCCGCACTCTCGACCTTTTATCCCGAAGCGAACAAGGTGGATGATGCAGCGGATCGGCTGGCGCAGATCAAACGATTGATCGCAAAAGTGCCAACGATTGCCGCGTTTTCCTATCGTCATAATCGTGGCTTGCCCTACGTTTATCCGAACAACGAGCTCTCATACACGGGCAATTTCTTGAGCATGATGTTCAAGATTGGTGAGGCCAAGTACACGCCGAACCCGACCCTCGAACGGGCGCTGGACGTTCTTTTTATTCTGCACGCCGATCACGAACAGAATTGCAGCACGAACGCGATGCGCGCGATCGGCTCAAGCCGGGTAGATCCCTACAGCGCGATGGCCGGCGCGGCGGCTGCGCTCTATGGTCCGCTACATGGCGGCGCGAACGAAGCAGTGCTCCGGATGCTCTCGCACATCGGCGACACGCGCAACATTCCCGAATTCATCCAGCAGGTTAAAAACGGCGAAGGCAAACTGATGGGGTTTGGCCATCGCATCTACAAAAATTACGATCCACGGGCGCGCATTATCAAACGGGCGGCTGAGGATGTGTTCAAGGTAACCGGACGCAATCGGTTACTTGATATCGCGCTGGAGCTCGAGCGTATCGCGCTTGAAGATGAATATTTCATTTCACGCAAACTGTATCCAAATGTGGATTTCTATTCGGGCATCATTTACCAGGCAATGGGCCTGCCGATGACAATGTTCCCGGTCATGTTCGCGATCCCACGCACAGTCGGCTGGCTCGCACAATGGCAGGAAATGGTCACCGACCCCGAGCAAAAGATCGCGCGCCCCCGTCAAATCTTTGTGGGACCCCGGCGCCGCGATTTGGCAAAGTAAAATATTTACGCCAGGAGCGCCGTCACCCGGGCAGGCCGATGTTATGCCATTACGGAATCCTGCCCAGATCAAAATGATCTGCTACTTAAGGGTGGTTACTGATCATTCAGGACCGTTTGCGGTTCAGGGTTTCTCAGGTTGAGCTGTGCGCTCACTTTCTCCAGTCCAGCAGTTAGTGCCTCAATTTGCTTCTTCAGCGCTTCGACTTCACCGTGCTCTTTGAGGAACTCGTTGAGCAGCATCGCGTTCACCTGGTCGTAGCGCACGCTGTAGCCTTTTCCCTCTTTGTCGCGCACCACCAGGTCAGGATTGACTTCTTCAACCTCCTCGGCCACAAGCCCAAATTGCGGGTCGCCCTGTGGGTCAAGGTCCTTCTTGTACCGGAAGGTAACCGGCCTAAGGGCCAGAATCGCTTCGCTCGCCTGACCCATCGGCCGAATCTCCTGTTTAAAGCGGCGGGAGGACGTAGTCGTCCCGAGTTTGCCAACTGTATTGACGAAGACCGCTATTCCTCCCGAAGAGAGTTGGCCGAAAATGTTACCGATATAGCAGCTGTCGCTCACGTTTTCACCTGCCGCGCCAATCGAGATAACGTTGTTGGCGCTGGTCACACTGCCGCCTGCACCTACCCCCAAAGCCACGTTGCCGTTGCCGCTGGTGTTGCTAAAGAGTGCGTCGAGACCGATGGCCGTGTTGTCGCCACCGTTGATGTTGCTCTGAAGCGCACTAACGCCGATAGCCGTGTTGTCGTTGCCTGTAATATTGCCAAAGAGCGCATCATCACCGATGGCCGTGTTGTTGGAGCCCATTGTATTGCCAGCGAGCGCTTCACGACCGTTAGCCGTATTGTCCGCGCCTATGGTGTTGCTAGTCAGTGCATGAGCACCGGTGGCAGTATTGCCATCGGCAATAGTGTTACTAAAGAGCGCTGCGAAACCGTTGGCTGTGTTGTCGGTTCCCATTGTGTTGTCGTGCAGTGCAATAGCACCGAGGGC
>Ga0210142_1000150_pt1 | contig 15650 bp, 13 predicted proteins | sample Goodyear_PhragC__FD_184869 | JGI IMG/M metagenome (GOLD analysis project Ga0210142, IMG submission 184869) | Wetland microbial communities from San Francisco Bay, California, USA, that impact long-term carbon sequestration - Goodyear_PhragC_D2... | ecosystem: Environmental > Aquatic > Marine >...
CCTCGGTGTGGGTTCGCGGCGCACCCAAGGGGGGTTTAATCGTTTTCGAACGCCTTGGTGACATCCGTGTGATCCGTGGTTTCCAAACTTTCCGCATAACGAACCGCCAAATCTTACGGAGTACATCAGCGAACGGCCAGAGATGACTCCTCACGATGAGAGCTCAAAGAAGGCCAAAACAACGAAAGAAAATAACACTTATGAGAACAAAATTAGCTAAGAACATAATGGCTCCCTTCGTGGTCGCCTGTGCGTTACTCACCATGGTTGCCGCAACGGCCTCCGGGCAGGGCACGCAAGGCGGAAGACTTGAGGGGACGTGGGAGATGCAAATAACTCTAACCGATTGCGCAGGTCACGTGATCAGGAGTTTCCCGTCACTAATAGAATTCGCGGCGGGAGGCACCGTAGTGGAGTCGAACGCGGGTACACCGCAGGCCCTTAAGACGCCTGGAGAAGGTGTTTGGCGCCATAGCACTGACAATGCCTATGCGTTTCGCTTCAAATTCTTCACGTTTAATCCTCAGAACGTCTTTACGGGGTGGACGATCATTGCGGGGGAAACAATCGTGGATAAGACAGGGAACGCCAATACGGGGTCTGCAACCGTCAAGGTCTATGACCCAAACGGCGTGTTACTTGCAAGTCTATGTGCTGAGACTGCTGCCACGAGATTCGAGCTCTGATTGATTACGGGAGTTGGCGCGTTCCATCCGCGCCAAAGCCTGCTTAATTCGAACAACCATTTGGGATGCGCTGAGGACAGCGCACACTACAGCCAACAGCGTGCTTTGTTAGCTTATTTTTCCATTCCGGCGATGTGCTCCGTGTGATTGTGCTCGTTATGGCCATGCAGGGATGGACGGATGCGGAGAAAGAACTCGAATGCATAACCGAGATCCTCGCCGTAGTAGCGATCGAGAGTGTCAGGGCGATTGTTAATTGTAAATTGGCTGCCAAGACCAACGTCGATGCCGTTGCCGTGCGACAAGTCGCGCACGTAACCGAGTGTGTAAGCGCCGACCGGAAACACGCGCGTGACAGCGGCGGAATTCAAGACCAACTCCTCGCCGGATTTTTCTACGTGCTCCCAGCGGAAGTAAATTGTGTTTCGTCCGCGCTGATAATCGGATTCAACCAGGAATGATTGCGTTTTCCCCTCTCCGGCGTCGTTGTTTTGACCCCAGACAAAACTGTTCGACCAGTTACTGTCGTTTCCGAGCGGCAGGTTGTAAATTGCCGAAGCCGTCGTGCGATGCCGGTTGAGTTCAGGATCAATCGCTTCCGGACTTTTGATGTAACCGAAAGAAACTTGTAGCGCGAGATTTCGAGTCGGGTTCCAGGAGAGCCGGCCGCTGTATGAGTCGAACTCCGGTTGATCGAAGTTGTAGCGGTCTTCATCCGGCTCGCGTCCGGTGAAAATGCTGCCTTCGACTTTTATGCCGCCAAACCGGTTCCAAACAAGACCTGCCGTGGCGACGCCGAAAGTGACGTGCGTTGAATCCTGCCAGTGATGGCCGATTGGCGCATCAGGATCGTCCATCGCTGACGGACGATGCATGAATGTGGGCGGTCCGAGCGCCGGTTCACCGGGATAACCGAAATAAATGTAGCTGCTAAAATCGTAGTCGAATTTCTGCGAGAGGCTGAGCGAGAGTTCGTCGAAGAGATCGTGGGGATGTTGCCGGTCATGCAATGGCTCTCCGTTCCACGTTTCGCCACTTTGAAAGAGGAGGGGATAACCGCGGCCGCCTTCGGTGAGCGGATCCAGGCTCATCATCAAGCGTGAACCGATTTGGGTAGAGTCGCCGAGCGGATGGGAATACATCGCCATAAACCAGTTCGGCGCGTCGAAGCGATCGTCGCCGCGCCGCGTGCTCACGTTTGTGTAACGCGGGAAGATTGCGCCGTGCAGCATGAGCATGTTCTCGCCGAACATGAACATGCGGGCGTACATAGGGCTTGAGTCCGGCAGCCAGCTTGTCCCGGAGCCTTCCCGGCTCATGGGCTCGGCGAGATCGATCGACGAATGCATTTCCATTGGGGTCTCATGCATTTTTTGTGACGCATGGGACGTATGCGACATATGATTGGTCGTTGGGCGTTGAGCGCGTAAAGCGCCGTGGGCGCCACGCGCCTTTACGGCGTTGGATGTTCGAGGTTTCTCTTCAGTTGTCGGCACCAGTTTCATCCCGCATTTTGGACAACTGCCGGGATGATCGCTTATCACTTCAGGGTGCATCGGGCAGGTGTATTTCTGCTTGTTTGCTTGCTCCTGCCCGGGGTCGTGCTCGTACTGCTGGTGGGAGTTCTGCGCGGTCCCGGTGACACTCGTGGCCAGTGCGACTGCGCTCGCGATCATGACTGTAATTTCTTTCCGCATTTCTGGTTGTAGGGCAGGCGCCTCGCCTGCCGACGGAAAACACGGCAACCGGAGCGGTTGCCCTACAAGCAGAACGCAATTGCGATTGCTCTACGCGACGAGAGGGGGAGCGTGAACCAGGAGGCTCCGCTGCAAGATTAATTCAGCGAAAGACAATGCGCCGGGCGGACCGGTGTCGAGTAACAGGGGTGCAAGAACCCGTGATGGATACACAACGAACGCGTCCGTTCGAAATGGGAAATTCGCATCGCAGAAGTTGGCATCGTCACGTGCCCAATCTTTTGTTTTCGCAAAAACGACAGCGCGCAAAATCTTGCAGCATTGCACTTGCGAAGGTTGTTCCTTTTGCTTTGCAGGCTTGGAGTGAAACGGGCATTCGGTTTGCCCCTTGTCGATTTCCGCTGCGACTGCTGCGAACGCGCAATGATTCGACACCGCGATCCAGGAACAAATCGCGATCGCAACAGCTGCGTACCGAGTTATCGCATCCATCGCCAACTTCAGTCGCTCACATGGGAGGAATCTCAAACCTTTTCTTCCGAATCCAGAAACGGCGCGATCGCCGCGGGCGGCGTACTTTCCGGGGGTACAACATCCGGAATGGGATCATTTGAAATTTCAGGCGCCCCGGGTTGTTCAATACGCGTCGCCATCAGCATCGCGGTGAACAGCAGAGCGCCCGCGAGGAAATACGGCGCTCCCGGCAGGTGAATCGGCCTTTTTGGATCAATAAACCAACCAAAAATTCGGAGAAACAGCCACGGGCCGATGATGAAAGTGATTGAACGCATACTTTGCAAGGCACCCTGCAGCTCGCCTTGTTCCCGCTCGCTTACGCGGTGAGTCATCATGCTTTGCGCCGCCGGCATGGAAATGTTCCAAAGTGAAATGATTGGGATCGATGCGAGTAACCAGGCACCGGTTTTAGCCAAGCCGGCGACAATCATTCCGCTCGCACCAAAAAACTGGCCGATGTACAGCGTTCGTTTCTCGCCGAAGCGCGTCACCATGCGACCGGTCAAGCCTCCTGAAATGGCGGCGGTCACGATGCCAACGATCATCAACGAGATTCCAATCATCCCCTGACTCCAGTTGTACCGATAGATGGCATACAGGGCCCAAACGCTAAAGACGTTGTGGGAAAGGTACGCAAGAAACTGGATCGTGGTCAGTCGCCAAAGTTCGTGATGCGAGCGCAGTAATTTCAGCGAGCCGACTGGATTCGCGCGGCGCAGGTGAAATGTTTTTCGCTGTTCGCGCGCGAGCGATTCCGGCACGAAGAAGTAACCCCAGAGCCAGTTCGCCAAACTAAGTCCGGCTGCAATCCAAAACGCCAGTCGGGGATTGTAGTCGCCCGCCAAGCCGCCAATCGCCGGTCCGAACGTGAATCCGATCCCGAAGGCCACGCCGATCAGTCCAAATGCGCCAGCTCGCTTTTCTTTCGGCGTGACGTCGGCGATGTAGGCCATTGCCGTCGGAATACTTGAAGTCGTAATTCCGGAAATAATTCGGCCAAGGAAAAGCCAGCTTAGCGTGGGCGCCATGGCCATCACGATATAATCCAATCCGAGACCCAGATTGGAGAGCAGGATGATCGGACGTCTTCCGAATCGATCCGACAACACTCCGAGCAATGGTGAAAAGAAGAATTGCATTAGCGCGAAGACCACCGCGAATCGGGCGCTCCATTTCGCTGCATCGGTCATTTCGCCCCCTAGAAAATCGAGGATCAGCTTGGGCAAAACCGGGATGATCAAACCCATTGCCAGAATGTCGAGGGTCACCGTGACGAGAATAAAAATGACCGCAGCTCGGCGTGATTTCATGAGTGTGGAGCAGGAACGCAACGTTGTAGCGGCGGTTGTGTCAACCGCCGAAGAAAGTTCGAAGACATAGCCTCGTGCTGGATCGTCTTCTCCGATCGAAGATTCGCCGTGGCGAAAGACGATGGGATACAAATCGCTAAAGGCGCGAATATACGGGCGGCAAGCCGCACGTCCTGCCAACGCGTTGAGGACAACGCGTTCCACCTTGGCTACCTTGTAAGATGTTTCGTTATCTTACCTGTCTCCAGAAACTGAAATACGCGAGAGTACGATTCACCCGTCAGTATGAATAAGTTCTTATTAGCTTCATTGATCGCAGGTGCTGCCCTGGCCGGAATGGCAGGTTGCGCGCAGGTGAAGAAACCGGCGGCGCAGGTTAAGGCTGCGGCCGTTGGTTCCCGCTTCGATCAAGTCGGGCGAGTGAGCTTGTACGCAGGCGAACCATGCGCACCGCAAATCATGTTCGACTTTCAAGGCGCTGGATCAACCGTGTGCCTCGGAGCGCCGATGCATGTAACCAGAATCCTTACCGACGCGGCGAAGAAGAACCGGAGCGTTCATATTTCCGGGAGATGGCGACGTGGCGGACTATCGAACTGTAGCTACGTTGCGGTGAGCAATGTGGAGATAACCAGATGAAGCAAAACGAAATTGAGGAATTACAGGGAACATTCGGCCCGATTGCCCTTCGCGCGCTGGCCGTGGGCGCGCAATCCGTCGGGGCGATTGCCGTGGGCGCCGTCGCGCTCAGCGCAGTGGCCATCGGTTTCATTGCAGTCGGCCGACTGGTCATCGGTCGAGCGAAAATCAAGCGACTTGAGATTGGCGAGCTACGAGTAACCCGTTTGCATGTGACGGACTCAATCATCACGCCGAATCAATCTCATTAACACCCTGCTTCAGCTGGGTGTCGATGGTGCGCACAGCAAAAAGCCGTTTAAACGGCTTACGCTAAGATCCTGCATTGCACCGCGCTAAAGCACGGTGTTAATCAAATCGCCCTGCGAAGATGCCCGAACGACTGAGCGTTTTTCGATCACAATTTAACCGCAGCAGTAAGGCAGACGCTCGTCGGCGCCGCGCCTCAATATCGGTAATGCTCTGATTTAAACGGACCGCCTATCGGAATACCGAGATATTCCGCTTGCTTCTGGGAGAGCGTCGTAAGTTTGACGCCGATTTTTTCCAGGTGCAGGCGCGCGACTTCTTCGTCGAGTTTTTTCGGAAGAACGTAAACGCCAGCCTGGTAGGTGTCGCGATTCTTCCAGAGATCGAGTTGGGCCAGGACTTGATTGGAAAATGAATTCGACATGACGAAACTTGGATGACCCGTAGCGCAACCGAGATTCACGAGGCGACCTTCAGCCAACAGGAAGATTTCGTGACCATCTGGGAATGTGTACTTGTCCACCTGCGGTTTGATATTGGTTCTTTTGACGCCGCCGGCCGTGTTGAGCGCATCGACCTGAATCTCGTTATCGAAATGGCCAATGTTCGCGATGATGGCCTGATTTTTCATGCGCTGCATATGTTCGAGCGTGATCACGTCGACGTTTCCGCTCGCGGTTACGTAAATATCGCCACGACCGAGAGTCTCTTCGATCGTGGTGACTTCGTAGCCTTCCATCGCTGCTTGTAGTGCGTTGATTGGATCGATTTCGGTAATAATCACCCGGGCGCCCTGGCCGCGTAGCGACTGCGCGCAGCCTTTGCCGACATCGCCGTAACCGCAAACAACGGCGATTTTTCCGGAAAGCATGACGTCCAGCGCACGATTCAATCCATCGACCAGCGAATGCCGGCAGCCATAGAGATTATCGAACTTCGATTTCGTGACCGAATCATTGACGTTGATTGCGGGAACCAGCAGCAGGCCTTTCTCGTGCATCTTGTAAAGGCGATGAACGCCGGTGGTGGTCTCCTCCGAAACGCCGCGCCAATCCTTAACGATCTCATGCCAGCGATAAGGATTTTCGCGCTGAACCTCGAGCAACAAATCCTTGATGACTTGCTCCTCCTTGTTCGCCGATTTGCTCTTTGCCCAATCGCTGCCTTCCTCCAGCTCGTAGCCTTTATGAATGAGTAATGTCGCGTCGCCGCCGTCGTCGACCACGAGTTGTGGACCTTTGCCTTCGGGATGCGAAATCGCGTGATAAGTGCATTTCCAATAATCCTCGAGTGACTCGCCTTTCCACGCGAAGACAGATATGTCGCGCCTGGCGATGGCGGCGGCGGCATGGTCTTGCGTAGAAAAGATATTACAGCTAGCCCAACGCACGCTCGCGCCGAGATCGGTAAGTGTTTCGATCAATACCGCCGTTTGAATCGTCATGTGCAACGATCCAGTGATGCGCACGTCCGCCAGGGGTTTCTGCGGCGCGTATTTTTCGCGGATCGCCATGAGTCCGGGCATTTCCTTTTCCGCGATGGAAATTTCCTTGCGCCCAAAATCGGCTAGGGAAATATCGGCGATCTTGTAATCGGTCTTTGTGTTTTCGGGTGTCAATGTTTTCATAAAAATCGGATTATTTTGCTGCTTTTCTCAGCTCTGCGGCTTTATCAGTTTTCTCCCAGGTGATATCGGGATCATCGATCTTCCCGAAGTGCCCGTAGTTGGTGGTCTTGGAGTAAATCGGCCGCAGCAGATCGAGCTGTTTAATGATATCCGCTGGTTTGAAGCTGAATGTGGCGAGCACAGCACGTTCGATTGCTTCCTCGTCAACCGTGTGTGTGCCGAATGTATCGATGTGAACGCTCAGTGGCTTTGGATGACCGATGGCGTATGCGAATTGGATTTCGCATTTTTTCCCCAAACCAGTGGCAACGATGTTCTTTGCCACCCAACGCGCCATGTACGCGGCGCTGCGATCCACTTTGCTCGGGTCCTTTCCAGAAAATGCCCCGCCGCCATGCCGGCCCATCCCGCCATATGAATCGACAATGATTTTGCGGCCAGTCAGACCAGTGTCGCCCTGTGGACCGCCGACGACAAAATTGCCGGTTGGATTAACGAGAAACTGTGTTTCGCCGGTGAGCATTTCTTTCGGCAAAACTTTTTTGATTACTTCCTCGATAACAAAGCTGCGAATCTCGGAATGTTTCACGTCCCGCGAATGCTGCGTTGAAACGACAACGCAGGAAATGCCGATTGGTTTTCCGTTTTCATAAACGACTGACACCTGCGATTTCGCGTCGGGCCGCAGCCAGCCGACTTTGCCGCTTTTGCGGATGCGCGTAAGCTCGCGACCCAGTCGATGCGCATACATGATCGGGGCTGGCATTAGCTCCGGTGTTTCGTCACAGGCATAACCAAACATGAGACCCTGATCGCCGGCCCCTTGTTCTGCGGTTTCCTTTCCTTCGACCGCTCGTGCATCGACGCCTTGCGCAATATCGGGAGATTGTTTGGTAATGATATTTTGAATCGCAATCTTGTCGGCATGAAAAACGTCATCGTCATTGACGTAACCGATTTCGCGCACGGTTTTGCGGACGATCTCCGAAATGGGAATGACGCTTTCCAACGGCTTTTCTTCGGACAAATTTGGAATGGTGATCTCCCCGCCAACGACGACGATGTTGCTCTTGGCGTAGCTTTCGCAAGCGACGCGGCTATGTCGATCCTGCCGGATGCATGCGTCCAGCACAGCGTCCGAAATAGCATCGCAAACTTTGTCTGGATGCCCTTCACCGACCGATTCGGAGGAGAAAATATAACGACGAGACATGGGGTACAAAAACAGTGATTGGTTAGAAGGATTACAACATTAAATCGGAAACCTGACAGGCGTGATCATGACTGCCAGTGTAACGGTGCAACTCTTTAACGATTTCACTATCGTCTGAGCAACATATTGACCAATCATGATGCGTCGATATATCGTTGGCTACCTTCATGGCGTCAACCATAAATTTGTTGCGGCTGCTAGCCGATCCGACTCGCCTTCGGCTGCTATTACTTTTGGAGCAAGAGGAACTGTCGGTCGCTGAATTGCAGCAAATTCTCGGTATGGGGCAATCTCGTATTTCGAGTCATCTCGCGCAGTTGAAGCGAGCGGGAGTTGTCGCCGATCGGCGGGTGGGAAAGAACGTTTATTACGGCGCGAACCACAAAGGGCAGAACGCACAACGTGAGCGCGTGTCGGAGATGACCCGGTTGCTTGCTCGCGATCTTCCGGAAACCGCACGTGATCGCACAAGCCTCAAACTGGTGCTCCAGAAGCGGCAGGATAAGGCTCGGAAATACTTCGATGAACTGGCCGGAAAATTTGGTCGAGGGTATGTCCCGGGCCGGTCCTGGCAGGCTCTTGCGCATACCCTCATCACTTTGCTCCCGCCATTGACCGTTGCCGATCTTGGAGCCGGCGAAGGAACCCTGTCGCAATTGCTGGCGAAAAGAGCGCGCAAGGTCATCGCCATAGATAATTCACCGAAGATGGTCGAGTTCGGTTCGAAGCTGGCGGAGAAACATGGATTCAAGAATCTCGAGTACCGGCTTGGTGATATTGAAGATCCGCCCATTGAAAAAAACAGCGTCGACCTCGCGATCCTTAGTCAGGCGTTGCATCACGCGATTCATCCAGAGCGCGCCATCGGTGCAGTCCACCGAATGTTGAAGCGGGGTGGTCGTCTGGTGATTCTTGATCTTTTGAGTCATCGGTTCGAAAAGGCGCGTGAGCTTTATGCTGACCATTGGCTTGGGTTCAGCGAAGTGCAGTTGCATCAATTGCTGGAAAAGAGCGGCTTCCGCGACATCGAGGTCAGTGTCGTTTCGCGGGAGAAACAGAGCCCGCATTTCCAAACCGTCTTCGCCAGCGGCATTAAGTGAACGTCGGACGTGCCCCCGCTGTCAATGGTTCTGGGCGGTTGGTTTATGCTCTCGACCGACAAATCTCTAGCCTTGCCGGGCTTCTTCGGGGAAGTGAAGCGGCGCAAGGTGTATCGGGTGGCAGCGGCTTACATCATCGCGGCGGGTGGCCTCATACAATTGGCGTCGGCGGCGTTTCCAGCCTGGGAATTACCGAACTGGACCTTGCGAGTGCTGATCGTGTGCTTGCTGATGGGCTTTCCCGTCGCACTCATGTTGGCGTGGGCTTTTGACATCACCGCTCATGGCATTCACACCACTCATGATGGGGAGGCATCGAAAACGCACACTCGTCGCAACGTCATTTTACTTATCGCAGTCGGGCTGATCCTTCCGGTTTTTGCAGGGTTCCTTCTACTCCCCCGGGTCGCTGAGCATAAGATTGACAGATCCATCGCGGTGCTGCCGTTCCAAAATCTGAGCGACGACAGGGAAAACGCCTATTTCGCGGACGGAATTCAGGATGATCTTTTAACCAACTTGTCGAAAATCGGCGATCTGAAGGTGATTTCTCGCACTTCGGTTATGCCGTACCGCGATACGCAATCTAATGCTCGCGATATTGGAAAGGCCCTCGGCGTCGCCACAATTCTGGAAGGGAGTGTTCGCCGGTTCGGGAACCGGGTGCGAGTGAATGTACAACTAATCAACGTCGAGAACGATCAACACATTTGGGCCGAAGATTATGATCGCGAGCTAACGGATGTCTTCGATATTCAAAGTGATCTCGCTCAAAAAATTGCCGGTGAACTCCGGGCGCAATTGTCGCCTACCGAAAAAGCGCAGATTGAGCGAAAGCCCACTGAGAATAGCGAAGCGTACCTGGCCTTTGTCGAAGGACACGATTTGCTGACACGTCCTGATAAACTTCGCAACGACATTGAAAATGCTGAGCAACTCTTTACACGAGCGACCCGGCTCGATCCGAACTTTGCCGGTGCGTTTGGCGCCCTGGCATGGGTCGAAGACTGGATCTATCACAGTTTCGACCCGGCTCCCGCGCGCAAGGAGAAAGCCCGCGTTGCGGCTGAAGAAGCGATCCGGTTACAGCCGGATCTACCGGAGGCGCACTTAGCGTTGGGCTTCTACCATTATTATTGTGAGCGCGATTATCAGCGCGCGTTGGACCAATTCGCGGTGGCCAAGAAAAGTTTGCCGAACTCTGCAGATGTCTATCTGGCAATTGGGGCGATCCAGCGTCGCCAGGGCAAATGGGCCGACTCTACGGCAAGCATGGAGAAGGCCGTTTCGCTCAGTCCGAGGGACGCATTTCTTCTCATGAATCTGGCCGACAATTATCAGGCGAACAAAGATTTCGAAAAAGCGGACCAGCTTTACGATCGCGCCATAGAAGCGGCGCCGAACTCGGTCAGTCTGCGTATCGGCAAGGCTATGCTTGCGGCAGAATTGAAAGGGGATCTCTCCGAGATCGACAGGCAATTGGCGCACATGCCAGACAGTGCAACCGACGATGAGATTGCCTTTGGTCGAGCGTATCTCTTAATGCTGCAACGAAAGTATCCCGAGGCTCTGACCGTTCTTAAACAATCACCTGACGACTCTCACAACGAGGCCAAACCGAAGGAATACCTCGAAGGCACCCTTTACGCATTCTTGAACAACAAAGAGCAGGCGCGTTCGGCATTTCAACGTGCTCGTCCGATTTTGCAACGAGCTATCCAGAAAGGTTCTGATGATGCGTCCCGTCACGCGACCCTGGGGATGATACTCGCTGGCCTCAATGAAAAGAAGGCTGCAATTGCCGAAGGGAAGCGCGCTGTCGAGCTTCTGCCGGAATCTCAAGATGCTTTGGATGGGCCCAAAACGACTCTTGCACTGGCTCAAATTTACGCTTGGACGGGCGAAAACAAGGCAGCCCTTGAACTCCTCGAACACTCGCTGATCACTCCAAGCGGAGTAACAGTTTCTTCACTGGAACTGAGCCCGGTTTGGGATCCGCTGCGAACCGATGCGCGTTTTCAAGCCTTGATCGACAAGTACCGCATAAAAACCTAGCGTCAGCTGCGTCTCACTGTATTGAAGTCCTGGACGCAGAGCGATCGGCCGTTCCCGAGTAATGCGAACAAGTGCTTAAACTGAATGTTCGGCGTCAATTTGTGTCTATATTCTAGCGGCTGTACTATTTGCTTCAGACAACCATCCACTCGACATGACCGGTTTCTTTGAAGAGGTAAAACGGCGTAAAGTCTATCGGGTAGCGGCGGCTTACATCATTGCTGCGGGCGGCATCATCCAACTCGCTTCGGCCACGTTTCCGGCGTGGGAATTGCCTCCCTGGGCGCTGCGGCTCGTGATTTTGCTGCTGCTTGTCGGGTTCCCAATCGCGCTCAGTCTTGCGTGGGCGTTCGACATTACTCCCCAAGGCATCCGAACCACCCCTGCCAAGGTCTTTCCGACCAGTCGTCGCCGCCGGAACATAATTGTGCTGGTCGCAACCGGCGCAATTATCTCCGCCGCCGCCGGATTTTTCCTATTGCCTCGCGTCGCAGCGCATAAGGTCGACAAGTCGATTGCGGTGCTGCCATTTGAAAATTTGAGCGACGAAAAAGAAAACGCCTATTTCGCCGACGGCATCCAGGACGACGTGCTTACGAACCTGTCGAAGATTAGCGACCTTCGGGTGATTTCGCGCACGTCGGTGATGCAATACCGCGGACGGCCGACGAATCTTCGTGACATTGGCAAGGCGTTGGGTGTTTCCAATATTCTCGAGGGCAGCGTACGCCGCTCCGGAGATCGCGTGCGCGTCAATGTGCAATTGATCGATGCGAATACCGACGAACACATTTGGGCCAATGATTACGACCGCGATGTGACAGATGTTTTCGCGCTCCAGAGCGATCTGGCGCGCGAAATTGCCAATGCCCTGAAGGCGAAGCTTTCGCCCACGGAGGAATCGCAGATGACGCAGAAGCCCACTGAGAACGGCGAGGCTTATCTTGCGTTTGTACAGGCGCATGATCTTTCCTGCGCTTTTGAGGACCCGACAAAGCTAAAACAAAGCGAACAACTTTATCAACGTGCCATCGACCTTGATCCAAACTTCGCACTCGCCATCGCGCGTTATTCGCAATTGGAGAGCTGGCTGGTGCATGATGGTGATCGCTCAGCGGAACGTCGCAACAAAGCGCGCAGCCTGGCCGAACGGGCGTTGCAATTGCAGCCTGATCTGCCCGAGGCGCATCTGGCGCTGGGGTTCTCATACTACTACGGCGACAATAATTACGACGCGGCGCTAAAAGAATTCGAGATCGCCCGGCGCGGATTACCTAACGAGTCTGAGGTTTATCTGGCCATCGGCGCGATCCAGCGACGGCAGGGGAAATGGGCGGAATCGACTGCAAATCTTGAGAAGGCGGCGAGTTTGAATCCGAAAGATACGTGGCCTCTGCAAAATCTGGTGTTCAACTATGCCATGCAGCGAAATTTCGATGCTGTGAACAAAACCGTGGATCGCGCTCTGGCACTGGACCCGAAAGCAATCGGAGTGTGGTATGCCAAAGTCGAGGCTGCCATTGCCGAAAAAGGCGACGTCGGCATATGGGAGCAGGCTTTGGAGAAAATGAAAGCGCTTCCGATGGGCAGCGAAGAGCGGCTCAAGCTTCTTGGCGTGGAGGCAAATCTCCTCCTGTTCGAACGCAAATACCGGGAGCTTTTGCAGCTCGGTACGACCGTGTCTGATGCTTCATTGGCAGCATCTCCTGAATCGCTGGGCTTGAAGTATTTTGCTATCGGCATCGCTCAAAAACAATTGGGTGATGAGGCAGCGGCTGGCGCGGCGTTTGCCAAAGCGAAAAACGTTTTTGAAGAGCAACTCAAGCAAAACCCGGACGATCCGGGCTTGCATGTTCACTTGGCGAAAGTGCTTGCGTGGACCGGCGAAAGGGATGCTGCCATCGCACAAGCCCAACGAGCGAGGGATTTGCGACCGGAAAGTAAAGATGCATTCGACGGTCCTAAAATAACGGAGGACGTTGCGCAGGTTTATGCCATCCTTGGCGACAACGGGCGCGCGGTCGAGCTGCTAGATGGATTGTTGAGTCGTCCTACCGGAGTGACCTTGCAAAGTCTCCGTGTGAATCCGGCATGGGATCCGATTCGGAATGATCCTGCCTTTCAGGCGCTCTTCACCAAATACGCTGGCAAAGCGTAATCCGCCCGCAGGATTCGTGGTAGTTCGCCATGCTGTTGCGCGCAAATAATGATATGGCAGGACGCATCGCATTTCGAAAACGCTTCGCGCGAAATCTGTGTACCCTTTTGCTGCTCGCGAATGCTGTGTCCGCGCAGGCAGAGTGGAAGGTTCTATCCACCGAATCAGAGTCTGGCCTCGGAGGAATTGAACATCGGCATCTGGTTCTGGAAGACGCGGCTTCCAATCAACGGGCGAACATCGATGTAGGAATTTTTTCCGCGAAATCGTGTGCGTTGCGCGTCATCGATAATCCCAGGGGCGAACGCCTTGGCGTAATGATGAAACGCGAAAAATGCCTGTGCGGTGTCAACGGCGGTTACTTCGACACGGATTTCAAACCGATCGGTTTGCGAATCAATGATAGCAAAAGTTTCTCGCCGTTACGCCGGGCGCGTCTGATTACCGGCGTGTTGCTGCAATCTCAACGTGGCATTGACGTCGTTCGTGCCAGTGAATTTTCTCACACCAGGAAAATCGTCGCGGCGATTCAGTCCGGGCCATTTCTCGTGGAGCGAAGCCAGGGCATTCGTGGACTGAATGATTCCCAACTGGCGCGACGAACTTTTGCCGCAGTAGCCAGCAATGATCGTGCGTTGCTCGGCCTATGTTCGGAAGTTTCGCTTGCCGAGCTGGCAAACATTCTGGCCGAAATACCTCTAGCTGCCAATTGCAAGATCCGTCGAGCAATGAATCTGGACGGTGGTTCCTCGAGCGCCTTCTGGTTCGTGCGCGAGAACGGCAGCCCTTTTTCAGTTCCGGCACAAAAACCAGTGCGCGATTTTGTGGGCGTGGCTTCGAAATAGCGACTGGCGTTTCGCAAAAACGCCGTGCATTCTGATCTGGGTGTCTTTTGGATTTCAATGAGAATCTTTGGCGGATTCAGATCGGGCGATGATTTTTTTTACGGCGAAGTGCTCGGCAACGAAGTACGGCGACTGGCGCGTCCTTACTGGCTTGAGGTCCGGCCGACCGAAGAAGTTCTACCGCTCGCGACTTTGCGGATCGATATTCCAGTAGCGCCGTCGAAAGTGATTGCCGTCGGATTAAATTATGCGGATCACATCGCGGAGATGAAACGCACCGAATTCGGTGCGCCGTTGATTTGGTTCAAGGCGCCGAGTTCGCTGCTATCGCACAATGGGCGGATCGAAATCGCCTTTCCCGAGCATCAAACGGATTTCGAGGTTGAGCTTGCGGTCGTGATTGGTGGCCGCACCAAGAGCGTCAACGTGAATGACGCGCTTCATCAAGTCTTCGGTTACACCATAGGCCTCGATATTACTGATCGTGATTTGCAAAAACAGGAGAAGCAATTTGGCCGCTGCAAATCGTTCGACACCTACACACCGATCGGACCATTCGTGTACGTGGACGCCAACGTTCGCGATATTCCGATAAAGTTGTGGCAGAACGGCGAAATACGCCAGAGCACGCGCACAAGCCGAATGATCCACTCGGTTGCCAAAATTATTTCGTTTACCAGTCAGTTACTCACACTTCTGCCGGGCGACGTAATATTGACCGGAACACCTGCTGGTGTGGGCCCAATTCGATCCGGAGATCAATTGGACGCAGAGATCGATGATTGGCCACACTTGTGCAATAGCGTAACGATTGCGCAAACTGTTTCGACTGGTGACGCTGAAAGAACCTCGGGGAACACGATTTGAAACACTTGCCTTACGTCCTCGAAGTAGAGATATTTCGATTCAAAGATACGGCGCTGCTGGGAGGAGATATCGCGGAAAAAAATGAAAACTTTTGCTGGACTCCCGATTAAGTTCTCTGCGATAAGGGAAACCCTGCACCGAAATCGAACCGGTTACCAAACTCGTGCTTCAACTATGAAAACACTACTCACTACCTGTCTCTGTTCACTCGCGTTCGCGTTGATTTCGCTCGCGCAATCTCCTCCTCCGGCACAGGCACCGCCGGCAACTGGGGATACGAGTACGGGTGCTCAGGCACCGACTAATCCAGCAGCCGCAGCACAGCAACAACCTGCGACAAACGTTCCGCCAGGGCAGCAACCGCCACCGCCAGGCGAACCCGGAACGGTCGGCCAGCCTGGAGCACCGGGCGCAGTCACCAGTCCCGGAGCGGTCGGGCAACCTCCGGCTGTGGGTCAGCCAGGAGCGCCGGGCGCAGTCACCAGTCCCGCCGCACCCGCAGCGACAACTGCTGCTCCGGTAGTTTCGGCCTCTCCGGAACAGCCCTCTGGAGTTTTGACGGGAAACTGGTTAATCGACCAATTTCATAAAGGCGGTCCGGTGATGTGGCCGATTCTGATCGTGTCGATCGTAGCGCTCACCGTCGTTATCGAACGATGCATATGGTGGGGTGGCCGGTGGTTCCGGC
>Ga0210142_1000152_pt1 | contig 15608 bp, 18 predicted proteins | sample Goodyear_PhragC__FD_184869 | JGI IMG/M metagenome (GOLD analysis project Ga0210142, IMG submission 184869) | Wetland microbial communities from San Francisco Bay, California, USA, that impact long-term carbon sequestration - Goodyear_PhragC_D2... | ecosystem: Environmental > Aquatic > Marine >...
ATCTGGGGGACCCTCGCCTACGCCTTCTACTATCTCTCCTTTCTGACCGGCGGCCGGATTGTCGACAGCCTGCGCTACGAACACGGCTTCGGCAGCGTCCAGGACTTCCTGCGCGCCCGCTTCGGCGGCTGGGGACCGGCTGCTACAACTTCGTCATCGCCATCCGGCTGGTCAGCGAGGTCTTCGCCAACGTGCTGGTCATCGGCATCCTCTTCGGCGTCGCCGGGAGCAAGGCCTACACCCTGACCATCCTCTTCTTCTCGGCCATCACCCTCTTCTATTCCATGCTCGGCGGGCTGCTCGCCTCGCTGCGCACCGACGTCTTCCAGATGGTGATCTTTCTCGGCACCCTGGTGCTGCTGGTCGCCCTGGTGGCCGTCGGCCACAACGTGCACCTGCACGACCTCTGGTTCAAGCCCTTCGTCATCGACCAGCCCGGGCCGGTGCTGATGCTGGTGGCCCTGCTGCAGATCTGGAGCTACCCGATGCACGACCCGGTGATGATGGATCGCGGCTTCATTGCCGACCGGGAAACCACGCGCAAGAGTTTCCTGCACGCGGCCTGGATCAGCATGATCTGCATTCTCGCCTTCGGCTGTCTCGGCGTTCTGGCCGGCGCCCACGCCGTCAAGGGCGCCTCGATGAACCTGACCCTGATGCAGTTGTTGGGGACGGTGCCAATGCTCGTTTTCAACGCCGCCCTGGTGATCTCGGCCATGTCGACCCTCGACAGCGCCCTGTCGAGTTCCGCCAAGCTGGTCGCGGTCGACATGGGGATCATGAAGATGAGCCTGCGCAACGGCCGCGCGGTCATGGCGCTTTTCATGCTCTTTGGCCTGCTGCTGGTCTTCTGGGGGAACAAGGACCTGTTCAGCGCCGTGGCGGTGAGCGGCACTGCCTCGCTCTACCTGGCGCCGGTGATCTTCTTTTCGCTGTGGGGCAAGCGCCGGGACATCCCCGTCTGGAGCTACCTCTTCAGCTTCGTGCTGGCGATTGCCGCCGCACTCCTCTACTTCACCGAAGCGAGCGGCTACAGCCACCTTTTGGGCGACGCCCACAAGTACACCAAGCTCCTCTTTCTGACGGTTGCCGTGCTCGGCCTGGGCTGCCTCGGCTTCTGGATCGGCGGCAGGGCCACGGCGCGACCCGCGGCGCAGGATGGCCCGGCATGAGCGCAGCGACGGCAGTCAGGAACCTTGGGGCAATGCCGGGGCCGGTGCTCATTTTCGGCGGCCCCTACAGCAATCTCGCCGCCACCCGGGCCATGTGCCGTCAAGCCGAAGACCTCGCCATCCCCCCCGAGCGGGTCGTCTGCACCGGCGATGTGGTGGCCTACTGCGCCGAGCCGGTGGAGACCGTCCGCCTGGTACGCGACTGGGGGATCGCGGTGGTCCGGGGGAACTGCGAAGAGGCGCTGGGCTCGGCGGCGGCGGATTGTGGTTGCGGCTTCGAGGCAGGGACGACCTGCGCGGCCCTGGCGACGGACTGGTACCACTTTGCCAACCGCAGGATCGCAGCGGCCGACCGAGAGTGGATGCGCCGTCTGCCGGGGTCGGTCCGTTTCGAACTGGCCGGGCGCAGCGTCCGCATCGTGCATGGCGGCGTGCGGCAGATCAACCGGTTCATCTTCCCCTCCACGGCAGAGGCCGTGATACGCGAGGAACTCGACCGGGCCGGGACCGACCTTCTGGTGGGCGGGCACTGCGGCATCCCCTGCGCCCAGAAAATCGACCGCCGGGCCTGGCTCAACGCCGGCGCAATCGGCCTCCCCGCCAACGATGGCACCCGGGACGGCTGGTACCTGCTGCTCCATCCCGAAGGGGACCGCATCCGCTGCCGCTGGCAGCGCCTGCCCTACGCCGCCGAAGAAACCCGGCAAAAGATGCTGGGTGCCGGCCTCGGTGGCGGCTATGCCGAAACCCTGCGCAGTGGCCTCTGGCCGAGCATGGATGTGTTGCCGGCGGCCGAGAGAGCCCGGCGGGGAACCCCCATTACCCTCCAAGACCTGAGATACTGAAGGACAGATCTTTGCCAGTGTCCCGATCCGCTATCCGCCCCATCAAAGATTGTCTTCGGCAGCCTCTGGCTCGGCTTGTTCCTGCTCGCCATGGGTCTCTGGGCGCGCTCTGGGATCGCCCTGACCGCCATCCCGGCACTCCTCGAACGATGGCTGCGGGATTTCGGCTTTTTCCGGGCGGCGGCCACTTACGTGGTCCTCTATGCGGTGCGACCGCTGCTCCTCTTCCCCGCCACCTTGCTCACCGTGGCCTCGGGGCTGATCTTCGGTCCCTGGCTCGGCACCCTCTTTACCGTGGTCGGCGAGAACGCCAGCGCCAACCTGGCCTTTGCCCTGGCCGCGATTGCCACCAGAGTTGTCGGCCCCTGACCGGGGGTCGGGCCCGGCACCCGGGCCGACCTGCCGCCCAAACCAGACCAGGCCCGCCGGCGTTCATGCCGGCGGGCCTGGTCGTTAAGCGGCTTGGCGCGTACTCAGATCCCCTGCTGCCCCAGGGGTGCGTTCCCGAGCTTCTCGTCGTGGTGATGGCGATGGGTCAGGACCCGGTAAGCCCCGGCCGCAACCAGTCCGAAGACCAGATGGCTGAACAGAGTGATCCCGTTCCTGGCCATGGCGAACCAGGGGAAGACGGCGGTGAAACCGTAGAAGTTCACCAGGTAGAGGACCAGTCCGCCGAGAACGCCGCCGCCCAAAGCGAGGCTCCGACCCAGACGACGGGTCACCAGGGCGAAGACAACGGCATAGCCGATGGACAACACCAGGTGCAGGACCAGGGCGACCAGCACGATGCCCGGCGCAAAGGTGGCCGGAGGCGGCAGCACTCCCTTACCCAGAACGATTGCCGCCATCATCCGCGGCGGACCCCAGGGGCTCCCTCCGCCGACGACCGGAACCAGGAACATTTCCAGCATCAGGAAAACCAGACCGGCAATAACTCCCGACCAGGTGGCCGCTTTCCAATCGAACTGAACGGTTACCATAAGACCTCTCTTTCCCGAGGGCTTGCCTCGTTCAAGGATGCTGATGGGCAAGGGGCGCAGCGCCTGGTTTTCCGGGTGCGCTCCCTGTCACTGACAGCATAGTCCCGGAGGCCGGGACAGGAATGTAACCCCGTTGACCTTCTCCCCGGAATTTTCATTCTGCCCGGACATTTGCATACGGCGACGGGCGGCCCATGGGCCGCCCGTCGCCTATCCGTTATGTAACTTTACCTTCTCTACCTGGCGAGAAATTCTAACACCTCGGCCGGATGGGTTTCGGCCTTCTTCACCGTCAGCCAGTGTTTGCGGACGATGCCGTCCGGGCCGACCACCACCGTCGAACGGATCGTCCCCAAAACCTTCTTGCCGTACATCGTCTTCTCGCCGAACGCGCCGTAGGCCTGCATCATCGCGGCCTCGGGGTCGGAGAGGAGGATGAAGGGAAGGTCGAACTTGGCGATGAACTTGTCGTGGGAGGAAAGGCTGTCCTTGCTCACGCCGAGGACCACGGCACCGGCGGCGCCGAGATCGGCACTCAGGTCGCGAAAACCGCAGGCCTCTTTGGTGCAGCCCGGGGTGTTGTCCCGCGGGTAAAAGTAGATGACCAGGGTGCGGCCGGCATAGTCGGCCAGGGAGTGGGTCCTGCCGTCGCTCCCGGCAAGGGCGAAAGGGGGGGCGGGTTTGCCTTCGAGACCGGCCATGATGAAGTCTCCTTTGGGGGGGCGAAGGACCTGAGGAAAGGCCCTCTGGCGGGCAACCTCGGTCAATGATTCGTGTCGTTTGGGACCTTCGTGGTTAGCAAGGTCCACTTTTTGCGCGACCAGCCGCGGAGTTGGCGACTAACCGCACCTTGTCCCGCCAACTCGGGGGACAAGGAAACAGACCGGAAACCGCCGGAGAGCGCCGCCGAAACGGCAACGGGAGCCCCCATAGGCTCCCGTTGCAGATGTGTAAGGCTGGCTGCCGCCTACTCTTCGTAGACCAGCACGCGGATCAGACCGATGGTCGATCCGTCTTCATTGGTCGTCGAATCGCTTACGGAAACAACCTTGCGGATGTTGTTCCGACTGATAAAGGCGTTGATGCGCTCGTCCAGTTCGTCGAACTCCCGCTGGGCCTTGAAAGGTCCGAGCGGCTCACCGAAGGTCTTGACCTTGATCATCGCTCCCTCCCGCGGTTATGGGATCAGACCTGAACCACCGACTTGACGGCCGGAATCTTGTCGCGCAGGGTCTTCTCGATCCCCATTTTAAGGGTCATGGTCGACATCGGGCAGGACCCGCAGGCGCCTTTGAGCCTGACACTGACCACGCCGTCCTCGCTGATATCGACCAATTCGACGTCGCCTCCGTCAGCCTGCAGGGCGGGACGAACCATTCCCAGTACTTTCTCGACTTCTTCACGCATGTCGTGAAACCTCCTTTGTAGGGTTGGTTTATTATAGCCCGACACCCCCATGCTGCAACAGAGGGGGGGCAGGCCGGCTCTTTATCGTCGCCGTCAGGGCAGGGGCAGATCGCGCAGGCGCCGGGCACAGAGCAACTCGGGGGTGCCAACCCCCTTGCCCTGCACCAGGACCTTGAAGGTTTCGCCCATGCCGCCATCAGGCAGGATCAGGTTCTTGAGGGTCATGCGCAGCGCCTGGGCACGCCGCGGATCGGTTTCCCGCGCCTCGAGGGCGAGCAGCTCCTCAACGAAGCCGAGGCTCATCAGAAATCGATACTGTTCGCCGAAATAGAGGGATTCCAGACCGCACTCGGCACCGGCCTGCTGGAGGCTGGTGAAATCGACATGCGCGGTGAGATCCTGGGCGCCGACCCGGCCGTAGGGATCTTCGCTGACCTGGTGACGGTGGTAGGCCAGCAGGGTGCCGTTGCGCCGAAAGGGGGCATAGAGTTCGGCGGCCGGGAGGCCGTAGTCGATGGTCAACACGAAGCCGCGCTGCAGCAGCGCGGCTACCTGGCGCAGCCAGCGCGGTGCGGCCAGATTGACCTCGGCCCGGTTTCCCTCGCAGGGGGATACCCCGAGCCACTGGAAATGGGCGGCGAGCGCGGGCATGGAGGGGGGGCGCAGCTCTTCGCCGAAGCCCTCGCCGGCGTTGACAACGAAGACTTCCCGCAGGTCGCCGGAGACTTTTTCCACGAGGTGGACAGGGAAGGCATCGACCAGTTCGTTGGAGAGAAAGATCCCCTCCATCCCCACCAGGTCCTCCAGGGCGCACCATTCGACCACCCCGTGATGGGCGGCCAGCAGTTCGGCCTGGCGACGGCGATTGTCGGGACTGAGTTCAACGATCCGATAGCGCAGGGAGCGATAGAGATCGGGGGCCTGGGCGCGCATGGCATCGAGGATGTCCAGCGCCAGGTGCCCCTCGCCGGCGCCCTGCTCGGCCACGGTCAAGGCCGGCGCGGCGAGCCGTTCCAGGCATTGCCGCAGCTGCCGGGCGATCAACCGCCCGAACAGCGCATGGACGCTGGAGCTGGTAAAAAAATCCCCCTCTTTGCCGATGCGTTGCCGGGGGACCATGTAATAGCCGTAATCGGGATGGTAGAGACAATGCTCCATGAACTCGGCGAAGGTGATCCCGCCGGCGGCGGCGATCCGGTCACGGAGGAAAGTCTCCAGGGCCGCCTGCCGATTCCCGGCACCAGTGTCGGTCATTGACTGCCTTCTCCCTTCGGGTGGATTCGGGGTGGTGGATTCTACTCCAGCGGGGGGGGTAGTGACAAGCAAAAGAACGTCGCGCGTTCAGGGGATAAGGCCGAGTAGACGGTGAATCTGCAGCAGGTCGGCGGTCTCCCGCACCAGCAGTGTCGCCATGCCGGCGCGGGCGGCGAGACCCAGGTCGATCGATTCGCGGTCACCAACAAACAGGAAGCTCTGCGGCGGCCCGCCGATGTCTTCCACCACCTTGTGAAAGGCATCCGGGTCGGGCTTGGGCTGGCCGCAGAATTCGATGGTGAACAGTCTTTCGAAGCGGTCGGCGACATCGAGCAGGGCGAGAATCCGGCTGGCCAGGGGAAAACTGTTGTTGGTGTAGATGTAGAGCCGGCAATACCCCCGCAACGAGTCGAGCAGGGCGCAGAGGACGGGGTCCGGCACCAGGTAATCTTCGGGTCGAACCTGGGACTGGAAAGCCCGGTGCAGGTCGTAGATCTCGATTCCCAGTTCCTGGCAGGTGCGGGTCAGGGTCGGCTCTTCATCCAGAGAATCGGCCAGCGCCCGCCGCGCCCGGCGCAGCAGAGCCTGGCCGTCGGCCAATGATAGCCCCCGGGTGGCGGCGACCAGCGCCTCGGCGGCCGTCTGAATCTGGTCGGCAATCTGGGGGGAGACATAAAGGGTCCCGTCAAGGTCGAAAACGATCGAACTGATTTCGGGGGAAGCCAGGTTCATGGCAGGCGACCTGCGGCGAGGGAGTGACGATCGGCCCCCGGCAAGGGGACCACAAGCCGAGTTTAGCAACCCCCGCCCGGCGTGTCAAAACTGCGGGCCAATCCCAGCGCCCGTGGAATCCGCCCAGCGGCCGGGTTGGTTGGTGAAGAACCCGTCAACGCCCAGACGCAGTAGCCGCGTTGCCAGCTGCGGGTCGTCGATGGTCCACGGATAAACCCGCAGGCCGTGCCGGTGGCAAGCCTGCACCAGCCGGCGGCCGGTGCGGTCGGCCCGGGGATGGAAGCTCTCCGCAGCGGCGGCAACGGCCCGCGCCAGAGCCCGTTGCCAGAGGCGCGATTCGCACAGAAAACCGAGCGGAAGATGTGGCGCCGAGCCGCGCAGCCTGGCCAGCAGACGGTGATCGAAGGACGACACCAGCACCCGCACTTCGGGATGGGCCTGCAGCAGAGCCAGGACGGCGCGGCCGGCAGCCGCATCCTTGATCTCCACGTTGATCCGCAGCCGGTTCCCGGCCCAGGCGAAAACCTCCGCCAGGCTCGGCAGCCGTGCGCCGGCAAACTGCGGCGCATACCAACTTCCCGCATCCAGCTCCTGCAGAGCGGCGAAACGCATGGCACCAACCGGCCCGCGGCCGCTGCTGGTCCGTTCCAGGGTTTCGTCATGGATGACGACCGGCACCCCGTCCCGGCTCAGGTGCACGTCGAGCTCGATGCCGTCGGCGCCGTCGGCCTCGGCGGCCCGAAACGCCGCCAGGGTATTTTCCGGGGCCCGCCCCGAAGCGCCGCGGTGGGCCCAGACAAAGATCTCCCGTTCCATCGTCTTTTCCTTCCCGCCCTCGGCCGGAGTCGCCCGCGGCCGGGGCCTCCGGAGCAAATCGGCTACGGCCTGCCTGCCGGCACTGTAGGTAATTCTATGCCGACAATCCAGCCCAATCTTGTCTTCCGATCGGAATCATGCCATGATACGCCCGTTGCGCCCCCCCCACCCGGCTGCGGCCGTCAAGGAGAACCGCATATGGATCGCAACCTGGCCCTGGAACTGGTCCGTGTCACCGAAGCTGCCGCCCTGGCCTGTGGCCGCTGGGTTGGCAAGGGGAACAAGCACGCTGCCGACGAAGCGGCCACCAACGCCATGCGGCGCACCCTCGATTCGGTAGGTATCGACGGCACGGTGGTCATCGGCGAAGGGGAAATGGACGAGGCGCCGATGCTCTTTATCGGCGAGAAGGTTGGCAACGGCCACGCTCCGGAAGTCGACATTGCCGTCGATCCCCTGGAAGGAACCAGCATCTGTGCCAAGGGAACCAACGGCTCCATCGCAACCATCGCCCTGGCGCCCCGCGGGGGATTCCTCCACGCTCCCGACATGTACATGGAGAAGATCGCCGTCGGTCCCTCGGCGCGCGGCGCCATCGACATCGATGCGCCCCCAGCGGAGAACCTCAAGCGCGTGGCAGCGGTCAAAAGCTGTTATGTCGAAGACCTGACGGTGGTCATTCTCGATCGCCCCCGTCATGAAAAGATGATAGCGGAAATCCGCAAGGCCGGCGCCCGGATCCACTTGATCCCCGACGGCGACGTGGCCCCAGCGGTGGCGGCCGCCGTGGAAGGGAGCGGCGTCGACCTGTTGCTGGGAATCGGCGGCGCGCCCGAGGGGGTCCTGGCAGCCGCCGCCCTCAAGTGCATGGGCGGCGACATGCAGGCGCGACTGGTCTTCATGACCCAGGAGGAGCGGGACCGGGGCCGGGCGATGGGGATTGATGATTTCGACCGGGTCTACAACTGCGAAGAGATGGCGCGGGGCGATGTCTTTTTCGCCGCCACCGGAGTCACCAACGGCGATTTACTGCGAGGGGTCCGCTATTTCTCCGGAGGTGCGGTGACCCATTCGATCGTCATGCGCTCCAAGAGCCGGACGATCCGCTTCATCGAGGGACGGCATCAGTTCGATTTCAAACCGGTCTATTGAGAACCACGGCTACCGGACAATTCCCCCCCTGGACAATTCCCCCCTTGTCATACGGCCGGGAAATTGTTAGAATCCTTCGGCTTATTGCCCTCAGTTAGCGATACCGCACGACGAAAGGGAACGACATGGCAATCATTACCATTTCCCGCGAAATGGGCAGCGGCGGCATTCCGATTGCGCACAAGGCAGCGGAAAAACTCGGTTATACCCTTATCGACGGCGAGGCTATTGCCAAGGTAGCCTCGTCCTACGGCCTGACCCTTGAAGCCCTGGAAAAGGCCGACGAAAAACCGCCGGCTTTCGTCGAAAAGCACGATGCGAAGGTGGAGATCGATTTCCATCGCGTCGAGCTGATCATCCTCGAATACGCGCTGAAGGGGAACGTGATCATCTACGGCCGGGGCGGCCAGGACCTTTTGACTGGCATCAATTCGGTGCTGCGGGTCCGGGTCATCGCCCCCTTTGAAGATCGCATTGAACGCTGGGCGGAACGGGAATGGCTCGATCCCGATCTGGCGCGAGTCCTGGTCCGCAAGAGCGACCAGCAGCGGGCCGGCTTCATCAAGTACTATTTCGACCGCGACTGGGAAGATCCCCTGGGGTACGACCTGATCGTCAATACGCAGCGACTGTCGGAAGAAACCGCGGTGAAGCTGATCTGCGAAGGGGTCAGGGACCGGAACCTGATGGAGCTCAAGGACGTCGGCAAGAAGATTCTCCAGGACCGCATCGTGGCCAAGAAAGCCGAAGTCGCGCTCCTTGCCGAGCGGGTCATCGAAGGATTGCACACCTATCATTTTCACCTTGCGGTGACCGCGGGGGGGGTGACCCTCAGCGGTCACGTGCACAGTGAAGAGCAGCGCCGGGCGGTGCACAAGACCGTCAAGGCCGTGGCCGGGGTCAAGCGCATTGACGATCAGCTCGAAATCCGTCCGTATCGTTCCTCCCCGGAGGAGCATTGACGCGACGTCTCCCTCCCGCAATCCCTTCGAGCCGGCCCGCCAAAGGCCGGCTCTTTTTCTTTCGGTCCGATCCGGTCCGGACCGGCCGGGATGCCCCTTGTCGCCGCCAGCCCTTCATGCTACGATGAGTCGCTTTTTCCGGGTCATACCGGAAGACACATCGGATAAGGAGACTTAAACAGCATGTCAGGTCACAGCAAATGGGCAAACATCAAACACCGCAAAGGCGCCCAGGATGCCAAGCGGGGCAAGGTCTTCACCAAACTGATCAAAGAGATCACCATCGCCGCCCGCCTCGGCGGTCCCGACCCGGGAACCAATCCACGCCTGCGAACCGCCATCGACAAATCCAAGAATGAGAACATGCCCAAAGACACCATTGAACGGGCCATCAAGAAAGGCTCCGGGGGACTGGAGGGTGTCGAGTACGAGGAGGGAACGTTCGAAGGCTACGGGCCCGGGGGCGTGGCAGTCATCGTCGAATTCATGACCGACAACCGCACCCGTACCGTGGCCGATGTGCGGCATATCTTCACCAAACATAACGGCAGCCTTGGCGTCAGTGGCAGCGTCAGTTTCCTTTTTGATCGCAAGGGGCTGATTTCCTTCAGCACCGACCAGGACTTCGATGCCATTTTCGAAGCCGCCCTGGAGGTTGGTGCCGAGGATGTCAAGGATGAAGGGGATGCCTACGAGGTCCTCACCGATCCGGCGGATTTCATGGAAGTCCGCGATGCCCTGGCAGCCAAGGGCCTGCGCTGGGAGTCTGCCGAGGTGACGATGATCCCCCAGACCATGGTTAAGCTTGAGGGCAAGCCGGCTGAGCAGATGCTGAAGATGATGGACAAACTCGAAGACAACGACGACGTGCAGAACGTCTATGCCAATTTCGACATTTCCGACGCCGACATGGAAATGGCCATGGGCTAACCATGGACTCGGGTCTCAGGAATCAGATAAGTGCTATGTCCCGATGCCTGGGGTCCGGGGCCGACGCATGAGGATTCTTGGCATAGATCCCGGCAGCCGGGTGACCGGCTACGGGATTATTGAAAAGCAGGGCAACCGACTGCTGCACATCGACAACGGTGCCATCGCCCCCCCCGGCGATGCGTCTCTGGCTCTGCGCCTGCAGGCCATCCACCGGGGCCTCGAGCAGGTCATCGCCACGTACCGCCCGGAAACAATGGCGGTGGAGCAGGTCTTTCTCGCCAAAAATGCCCTCTCAGCCCTGAAACTCGGCCACGCGCGCGGGGTGGCCCTGGTCTGCGGCGTCAACGCCGGGCTGCCGGTCTTCGAATATACCGCCCTGCAGGTCAAGAGCGCGGTGGTCGGTTACGGCCGGGCGGCCAAAGGTCAGGTGCAGCAGATGGTCCGGGCTCTGCTGAAGCTTCCTGAAATCGCCCAGGAGGACGCCTCCGATGCCCTCGCGGTGGCAATCTGTCACGCTCACAGCTGTGGGCTCAACGAACGCCTCGGCGGTCTGCGCCAAGGGCGCTGAAGAGGGGAAGCATGATCGCTTCACTGCAGGGAACCATTGCCTACCGCAGCATCGATCACGTCATCGTCGAGGTCGGCGGCATCGGCTACCGGCTACTGATCCCCCTGTCGACCTTCTATGCCCTGCCGGAAAGTGGAGCGGCCCGATTCCAGGTCTACACCCATGTCCGTGAAGACGCTATTTTGCTCTTCGGCTTTCTGAGCAGCGCAGAGAAAGACCTTTTCGTCCTGCTCATCTCGGTCTCCGGCATCGGGCCGAAACTGGCACTGAATATCCTTTCGCACATCCCCGCCCCGGTTCTGTTGGCGGCCCTCGCCGAAGGCGACGCCAAGCGCCTGGCCACGCTGCCCGGCATTGGCAAGAAAACCGCGGAACGGCTGGTGCTGGAGTTGCGGGAAAAGGTCCACAAACTCGGCGTGCCGCCGGCCCACGCCGCTCCTTTGTCACCGGCGGCGACGGCGACATCACTGGAGGACGCTCTCTCTGCCCTGGTCAATCTCGGTTACAAGGAGGCCCAGGCGCGCAAGGTTCTCGACGCCATGGAGGTCACCACCGACTCCGGCCTCGAAGAAGTCCTCAAAGGGGCGCTTAAGGTACTGGTCCGTTAACCCGGTCTTCGGCGCCCACGCGCCGGGATCCCCTGCTCTTTCCGGATGGCCATGACTGAACGCCTGATCACCCCTGCACTTGCCGGCGACGATGCCTCCGTAGAGCTCTCTCTACGGCCGAGCACCCTGGCTGAATATGTCGGCCAGGGCAAGGCCAAGGAGAACCTGAAGATCTTCATCGACGCAGCCCGGGGCCGCCGCGAAGCCCTCGACCATGTCCTCTTCTACGGGCCACCGGGACTCGGCAAGACCACTCTAGCCAACATTATCGCCTGCGAAATGGGCGTCAATATCAAGAGTACTTCCGGTCCGGTCATCGAAAAGACCGGCGATCTGGCGGCCATTCTCACCAACCTCGAGGAAGGGGACGTCCTCTTCATCGACGAGATCCACCGTCTCTCGCCGGTCGTGGAGGAGATCCTCTACCCGGCGATGGAGGATTACCAGCTCGACATCATGATCGGCCAGGGGCCGTCGGCCCGAACCATCAAGCTCGACCTGCCTCGGTTCACTCTGGTCGGCGCGACCACCCGTGCCGGCCTTCTCTCCTCGCCGCTGCGCGACCGTTTCGGCGTCATCAGCCGGCTCGAATTCTACACCGACCAGGAACTGGCGGTTATCGTCGGCCGCAGTGCCGGCATTCTCGGCATCCCCATCGAAACCGACGGGGCTCTGGAACTCGCCCGGCGCAGCCGGGGAACGCCGCGGATCGCCAACCGCCTGTTGCGACGGGCTCGGGATTTCGCCCAGGTCAAAGGCAATGGCATCATCAGCCGGGAACTGGCCGATATGGCCCTGACCCGGCTCGAGGTCGATAGCCGCGGATTCGATCACATGGACCGACGGATTTTATTGACCATCATCGACAAATTCGGTGGCGGTCCGGTCGGCCTCGAAACTCTGGCTGCGGCCGTCGGCGAAGAGAAGGACACCATCGAGGATGTAATCGAACCGTACCTGATCCAACAGGGCTATCTCAACCGCACTCCCCGGGGACGGACCGCCACACCGACCGCCTACCGACATTTCCAGCGCCAGCCGAATGCCCATGGGGGCGGGGGCCTTTTTGCCTGATCCGGGAGTGGGGCACGGGCAACGCCGTCACCACCCAGGGAGCCCTTGATGAAACGGCCCACCTTCACCGTCTCCCAGAAGATTGCCGCCGCCTACCTGCTCAGCGTCCTGTTCGGACTCATCGCTCTCGGATACGCCCTCTCCAGTCTCCACCAGCAGACCCAACGTTCGCGCCACCTCGTCGAAGTCGATTTCCGAGCCCTCGGCCTTTTGCGGGACCTGCGTGCCACTACCCTGGCTCAGGAGCGCCTGGAAAAGCAGCTGCTGGTTCTTCGCGATCCGGCGCTTTTGGAGCTGGCCGTCAACCGCCGCCGGAAATTTTCCACCATCTGGGCGGCTTTCTCCCGTCTCCCCTTGCCCCTGAGTGATCCGGATTTCTCATCCCTGGTCACGGCCTATCAGCAAGCCGACCACGCCTGCGGCGAGCTCCTCGCCCAAAAAGACTGGCGCCAGGCTGCCCAATGTTCCAGCCAAAGGTCCAGCCCACGCCGGGAGGCCCTGCTGGCCGGCCTCGACACCCGGGCGAACCGTCAACGGCAGGTGATCGACCAGACGCTGCAGACCCTTCCCGCCAGCAGTAACCGTGCCTATCGGATCACCCTGCTGCTGATCGGTTTCGGTTTCGCCCTCTCGGCGCCGGTGGCGCTGACCGTGATCATCACGATCCATCGTTCGATCAACACCCTGGTAGAAGCTACCAAGCAGCTTGCCGCTGGCAGCTTCGATCAGGCAATCCAGGTCCAGGGGCAGGATGAATTCACCCTGCTGGCCCGTGAGTTCAATGAGATGGGGCAGCGGCTCAAGGATCTTGAACAACGCTGCCTCGATGCCAATCCGCTGACCCGCCTTCCGGGGAATTTGGCCATCGATCGGGAAATCGAGGCCAGGATCAAAACCGGGCGCCCCTTCTCCCACCTCTACATCGATCTCGACAATTTCAAGGTCTTCAGCGATCGCTATGGCTACAAGGCAGGCAGCGAGGTTATCGCCCAGGTGGGAGACCTGATCCGGAAAACGGTGCGGCATGGCGGCACGGACCGGGATCTGGTCGGACATATCGGCGGCGACGACTACGTCGTACTCACCGATCCAGAACGTGACGAAGCTATCGCCGGCAAGCTGCTGGAGGAGTTCGACCGGATGGCTCCGTCCTTCTATTCCGAAGAGGACCGTCGGGCAGGCTCCTTTCTGGCCCGCGATCGCTTCGGGGTCGAGCGCTCCTTTCCCCTGCTGACCATGTCCATCGCCGTCATCCGCTCAGATCAACTGGAAACGCCCACAGCCATCGCGATCAGCGCAGAGTGTGTTAAGATAAAAAAGCATCTCAAGGACCTTCCCGGCAGCAATTTTCTCATCAATCGGCGCAAGATCCTATGATGATTCGCCTGCTTGGAACATGGGCGCTGCTCCTCCTCCTGGCAGCCTGTTCAAGACCGGTGGGGAGTCCCCTCTCCCCTCTATCCGACTCCGGCCGGGCTCTCTTCTTCCAAGGGCTGGACGAATTGGCTACCGCCGAAACGAGTCCGGCACTGAGTGAACTGGCGGGCGGCCCTGACCAGGGCCCCTGGCAGCGACGCGCCCGGATCCTGCTGGCTTGGCAATCCAGGCATCGCGACCAGGAACACCATAGCGCCGCCGACCTCAACCAGCAATTGCGCTCCTGCCGCAGCAGCAACAACAAACTGACCCAGGAAAACACCACGCTCCACCATGATCTCCAGGAGCTCAAACGGATCATGGTGGAAATGGAAAAACGCGGCAAATAACGGCTTCCACATGGGAAAAAAGTTTTGCCTGCACGGGATGGTGTGGTAGCTTGTCGGCACTGCAAGAGCTGCTTCAGATCGGCTACCCGCTGCGGGTTGATTCCGCGGACGTTCTTTGCTCCCCCGGAAATAGAGTTTAATCTTACCCCTCACGGCTCTGCGCTCTCCTCCCATGAACCACGACCCGCTCCGTCAATTCAGCCGCCAGCTGGCCCGCTGGGCCGAAGATCTGCTTCTCCGCAGCCGCTCGCCCCTGCGCAAGATCGATCTCTCTCCAGAGGTTTCCACCGCACGCGGTCCCTTGCACCCAGATCTGGTCATCTGGGTCAATCGAGACAGTTGCATGGCCGGAGGAGTCATTCTCGTTCCAGCCCAGGAGACCGCAGACACCGAAGACCAGGGCCGTCATTGCGCTCTTGCCCTCGGTTTGCGGCACTTCGTCGTCTGGGGCGCCCGCGAAATTACCTTCTGGGAGGTTGGACCCACGGAGCTGACCCGCCACAAACAATTTCCGGCGCCACCGCGCGGAAGCGAGGCGGCTGGTTTTCGGTTGACCCTCGCCACGGTCCTCGAAGAACTTAAGTACCTGACGGTTGCCGGGGCCATCGCGCCGGATGACCTTTCCCCCCATTACTTCGTCAATCTCTGCCAGGGAGCCCTGGAGGATACCGCCGCCGCCCTGACCGAGCTGATGCGGATGGCCCGTAGCGAGAATTGTCCGGGAACGGACGGCAGCTCTCCCGAGCGACAAAGTCGGAACAAGGCCCTGCTGACCCTCGTCCGGTTGGCGGCTTTGCTGCATTTCGACCAGCTCCCGGCGAAAGCCCAGCCCGAGGGCCTCGAGCGGGCGATGTTGTTTGCCCTCGACACTCTGCCCGAGCGACTCCGCAACGCCCTGTTGCCTGGGGACAATGAACTCCCGCTCCCCCTGGAGGCAGCGGTGCGCTTTCACCATCTGCTGCGGCGGCTGACCCAGTTGGGCGGCTGCGAGGACCGCCCGCGGCTGACCCGGCTGCTGGAACAGCTGCTCGCCCGGCATCAGCAGGAACTTGGCCTGGTGACGCTCACCCCGGGATTCCCGCGAACAGCCGGGCCACGACTGGTGGTAAACGCGCGTGGCATTCCACCCTGCAACGGGGATCTGGAGGTGGCTGCCCCATCCGCTCTCGCCTTTTCCGCATTGTTGCGCCACCTGCAGGGCCAGCCGGAAGCCTCTGTTCAGGTGTGGGACCCCTTTTTGCTGCCTGGCGACCAGGCGCCGCGTGTGGTTGTCGCCGCCCTATTGGCCCCTTTTTCGGTTCCGGCCCGGGAACGTGCCACGTTGCACGCCAAACTGCGT
>Ga0210142_1000153_pt1 | contig 15605 bp, 16 predicted proteins | sample Goodyear_PhragC__FD_184869 | JGI IMG/M metagenome (GOLD analysis project Ga0210142, IMG submission 184869) | Wetland microbial communities from San Francisco Bay, California, USA, that impact long-term carbon sequestration - Goodyear_PhragC_D2... | ecosystem: Environmental > Aquatic > Marine >...
GGACGCGCTCGCTCGTCTCCTCGAGCAGCTCGAGCTTCAGCTCCGGCGCCAGCTCGAACCGGGAGGCGAGCACGAAGGAGGGCTGGCCGGCTGCCACGTCGGGGGCCTCGACGTCGGCACCGGTCAGCTCGACGAGCCGCGCGAACAGCGCGACCGCGCGATCGACCTCGCCCGCGCCGGGTGGGTCGTCGCGGTCGCCGAGCGTCTCGATCGTGCCGGTGTGGAAGGGCCGGCCGTCCGTCAGCTCCATCAGCCGAAAGCGGTCGCCGCCCTCGACCACGACGTTGAGGCGGCCGTCCTCGAAGCGCTCGATCACCTCGACGACGGACGCGAGCGTGCCGACGCGGCGCAGGCCGTCGTCGTCCGCGAACACGAGCCCGAACGGCTCGCCGGCGTCGAGACACTCCGTGATCAGCTCGCGGTAGCGGGGCTCGAAGATGTGGAGCGGTACCTGCTCGGTCGGGAGCAGGACGAGCCCGAGCGGGAAGAGCCCGATCTCATCCATGCGCCAAGCCTACGCCCGTGGGCGCGTGCTAGAGCAGGAGGATCGCGATCGCGGCGAGGAGCCCGAGGATGGCAAGGAGGCGCATTGACCGACCGTACGCCCGGCCGGTCAGGAGGCTCTGAGCGATCTGTTCGGAAACCGTCAAGCGGCCGGGAGCTCGAACTGTGCGGTCTCCCAGATCGCGCCCCTCGCGATGCTCGTCCGGCGCAGCCCGTGCCCGGCGACGACCCGCTCGAGCTGGTCCGGCGCGTGGACGTACACGCGGAACCGCTTCCGGATCAGGGCGAACAGCCCGTTCTGCACGCCGACGAACGCCCTGACGAGGGGCCGGTCGCGCGGGTAGCTGGCAAGGAGCGTCCGGCGGGCCTTGCCGGCGGCGACCCCGAGCAGCGCAGGGCCCTCCGGCGAGCAGCAGACCACGCGCCGCAGGACGACGATGTCCGCCGGCTCGACCGCATCGGGCGTCTCGAGGAGATCCGCGAGCACGAACGCGCTCCGTCCGTCGATCCCCGAGCTGCGTGCGAGCTCCGCGGCGGGCGCGGCGTAGGCCGGGATCACCTCGACCACCGTGCCGCCGGCCGCGCCGCGACGCACGAGCTCGGCCTGCAGCTGGCCGATGCCACCCCCGACCTCGACGACGGTCGCCCCGTCCAGGCCACCGGCCGCCGCCCACGCCACGATCTGCCTCGCGTCCTCACCGCCGACCCCCTTGCGGAGGTAGCGGCGCAACTCGCGGCGGGCGCTCCGCTCGCCGAAGATGTCGAGCGACTCGCCGGCGCGGCAGGAGCAGGGCATCTCGCCCGCATCCTGCCAGGAACCAGGCCCTCAGGCCTCCGGGATGCGGGCCTCCAGGGCCGCCCCGACCGCCTCGCGCACGGGCTCGAGCTCGATCCGGTCGAGCACGTCCTGGAAGAACCCGCGGACGATCAGCCGCTCCGCCTCCGAGCGCGGCAGGCCGCGCGCCATGAGGTAGAAGAGCTGCTCGCGATCGACCTGCGAGAGCGTCGCGCCGTGCGTGCAGCGGACGTCGTTGGCGAGGATCTCGAGGCCGGGGATCGAGTTCGCCGCCGCGGTCTTCGAGAGCAGGAGGTTGCGGTTCTCCTGATAGGCGTTCGTCTTCTGCGCGCCCTCCTCGACCCGGATCATCCCGCGCCAGACCGTCTGCGCCGAGTCCCGCAGCGCGCCCTTGAACGCGAAGTCGCTCGTCGTGTCGGGTGCGGCATGGAGCTGGTACGTGTCGTAGTCGAGGTGCTGCGAGCCGTCCGCGAAATACGCGCCGGTCACGCGGGAGGTGGCGCCGCGGCCCGCGAGGTCGTTCTGGATCCAGACCTTGCCCTTCGCCGACCCGAAGCCGCCCTCGACCCAGTCGAGCTCGGCGTCGCGGCCGACGCTCGCGTGGAACGAGGCGAAGAACCACGCCTTCCGCGAGAGCCGCTGGAGGTCGACGATCTCCGCCTTCGCCCCGTCGCGCACGACGACCTCGACGACGCCGTTCGCGTACGTCTCGAGCTCCTCCTCGGCGGAGGTCAGCTCCTGGACGAGCGTGAAGCGCGAGCCGGGCTCCGCCACGACGAGCACGCGCCAGAAGAGCGCGCCCCCCGGCGCGGAGCTCGAGACGCGGAGGTAGAGCGGCTTGGAGAGCTCGACCCCCTCCGCCACGTGGACGAGGAGCCCGTTCTGCCACACCGCCGCGTTGTGCGCCCGGAACTTGTCGTCCGGTCGCACGAGCGAGCCGACGAGCGGATGGCTGTCCGAGAGGGGCTCGAACCTCACAGCTGTCCCACTCAGGTCGGACACCTCCTGCCGCACCTCGACGCCGGACTCGTCGATCGTGGCGCTCGCCGCCACGTCGAGGTCGAGGAGCGATGCGACTTCGGAGCGCCGTACATCCTCCGAGCTCCACGCGTCGGGATCGAACCCGGCGAGATCGGTGAAGCGCCAGTGCTCGTCCTTCGTGGTCGGCAGCGCGAGTGCCTGATAGCGCTCGAGCAGCTCGGGCCGGGAGCTCACGAGCCGCCGCCCTCGCGAGGCGCATAGCGGCGGTGGCCGCCGACCCAGAACTCCGCCTCGGCATGCTCGTCCGGCGGCAACCCGAGCACGTCGACGTAGAACGCGCGCGACCGCTTCCAGTCCGTCGAAGGCACCGCGACGAAGTCGAGGCTCTCGATCATGGTTCTAGGCTCTGTGGGCTTCAGCCCACAGAGCCTTCCATCTGAAGCTGGATCAGCCGGTTCATCTCGACCGCGTACTCGAGCGGCAGCTCCTTCGTGATCGGCTCGACGAACCCGGAGACGATCATCGCGCTCGCCTCTGCCTCCGAGAGCCCGCGGCTCATCAGGTAGAAGAGCTGCTCCTCCCCGATCTTGGAGACGGTCGCCTCGTGGCCGAGGTCGACGTCGTTCTCCTTCACGTCGATGTACGGGTACGTGTCGGAGCGCGACTCCTCGTCGAGGATCAGCGCGTCGCAGACGACCTTCGACTTCGATCCCGTCGCGCCCTTCGCGACCTCGAGCAGGCCGCGGTAGCCGCCGCGGCCGCCGTTCTTGGAGATCGACTTCGAGGTGATCACGCTCGACGTGTTCTTCGCGACGTGGACGACCTTGCCGCCGGCGTCCTGATGCTGTCCCTTCCCCGCGAACGCGATCGAGAGCACCTCGCCGTGCGCGCGCTCGCCCATCAGCCAGATCGCCGGGTACTTCATCGTCACCTTCGAGCCGAGGTTGCCGTCGACCCACTCCATCGTCGCGTTCTCGTAGGCGACCGCCCGCTTGGTGACGAGGTTGTAGACGTTGTTCGACCAGTTCTGGATCGTCGTGTAGCGGCACCGGCCGCCCTTCTTGACGACGATCTCGACCACGGCCGAGTGGAGCGAGTCCGACGAGTAGATCGGCGCGGTGCAGCCCTCGACGTAGTGCACGTAGGCACCCTCGTCGACGATGATCAGCGTCCGCTCGAACTGGCCCATGTTCTCGGCGTTGATGCGGAAGTACGCCTGCAGCGGCATGTCGATCGAGACGCCGGGCGGCACGTAGATGAACGAGCCGCCGGACCACACCGCCGAGTTCAGGGCCGCGAACTTGTTGTCGTTCTGCGGGATGATCGTCGAGAAGTACTGCTTGACGAGCTCCTCGTGCTCTCGCAGGCCCGAGTCCATGTCGAGGAAGATCACGCCCTTGCTCGTGAGGTCCTCGTGGAGCTTGTGGTAGACGACCTCCGACTCGTACTGCGCCCCGACGCCGGCGAGGTACTTCTTCTCCGCCTCGGGGATGCCGAGCCGGTCCCACGTGTCGAGGATCTCCGCCGGCAGGTCCTCCCACTTGTCCGCCTGCTTCTCGGTCGGCTTGACGTAGTAGTGGATGTTGTCGAAGTCGATCCCGGAGAGGTCGGCGCCCCACGAGGGCATCGGCCGCGCGAGGAAGTAGTCGAGGCTCTTGTGGCGGAACCGACGCATCCAGTCGGGCTCGGACTTGTGGTCCGAGATCACGTCGATCAGCCCGTGCGAGAGGCCCTTGGGGGCCTTGTAGATCGTCGAGAGGTCGTCGACGTGCCAGCCGTAGCCGTAGTCGGTGCGAATGTCACGAATGATCTCGGTCTCGCTCTGGCTCATGCCGTCCCTTCCGCTTCGCCTGCGACGCCCGCGGGGATGAACGCCTCGTAGCCCTCGGCCTCGAGCTGGTGCGCGAGCTCCGCGCCGCCCGACGCCACGACCCGCCCGCCGACGAACACGTGCACGTGGTCGGGCGTCACGTAGTTGAGGATCCGCTGGTAGTGGGTGATCACGAGCGCGCCCATCTCGGGCCCGACGAGCTGGTTGACGCCCTCGGCCACGATGCGGAGCGCGTCGATGTCGAGCCCCGAGTCGGTCTCGTCGAGAATCGCGATCCGCGGCTTCAGCATCGCCATCTGCAGGATCTCGACGCGCTTCTTCTCGCCGCCCGAGAACCCGTCGTTGAGGTAGCGCTGCGCGAGCTCGCGGGGCACCCTGAGGTCCTCCATCGCCCCGAGCAGCTCCGTCCGGAACTCCTTCACGGGAACCGGGTCGTCCTCGCCGCCGCTCGCCGCCTTCCGCTTCGCGTTGATCGCGCTGCGCAGGAAGCTCGTCACGGTGACCCCGGGGATCGCGTGGGGGTACTGGAACGCGAGGAACAGGCCGCGCTGGGCACGCGCGTCCGCCTCGAGGTCGAGCAGCGACACCCCGTCGAGGACGATGTCGCCTTCGGTGATCTCGTATGCAGGATGTCCCATCAACGCGTAGGCGAGGGTCGACTTGCCCGAGCCGTTCGGCCCCATGATCGCGTGCTTTGAGTTCGTGTCCACCGCGAGGTCGACACCCTTGACGATCTCGGTGCCGTCCTCCAGCGCGACGTGCAGGTTCGTGATCTCGAGCAGTGCCACAAGCGTCCTTCGGTTGCGTGTCGGTGCGTTGTCGACGCACGGGCCGGAGCCCACGCGCGCTCTCCGTCGATGGTAGCCGGACCTGGGCCTGTCGGCCCGCCGGCCCGGGTTGGCAAGGCCGGTGGTACGCTGTCCCAATGCCTTTCGGAATCGGCATCTGGGAGCTCCTGATCCTCCTGCTGGTGCTGCTCCTCGTCTTCGGGCCGAAGCGCCTGCCCGAGATGGGCCGCCAGCTCGGCAAGGGTATGCGGGAGTTCAAGGAATCGGTGTCGGGCAAGGACGAGGACGATCGTGTCGTCGACGACATGGCCGAGCTTCCCCCTGCGCGGCCGTCCACCCCGGCCACACCGTCGCGCGAGCGAGACACCGTCTCGGCGTCCAACGAGCGCGACCCCGGCGCCTAGCCCTCCACCGAGCAAGATGGCCCGCCGGATGCTGCCGCGGCGCCTAGGCCACGACGAGGAGGCGAGCCTCGTCGAGCACCTCACGGAGCTGAGGCACCGGCTGTTCATCTGCCTCGGCTCGCTGATCCCGGCGTTCGCGCTCGCCTACGCCTTCCACGACCGGCTGATCGACCGGCTCAAGGACCTCCTGCCGCCCGGCACCCCGCTCGTCACCTTCGGCGTGACCGAGCCGTTCATCACGTCGCTGAAGGTCAGCTTCTACGCCGCGATCGCGCTCGTGCTGCCGATCCTCCTGTGGCAGGTCTGGGCGTTCCTCGCGCCGGCGGTGACCGACGACACGCAGCGCGTGCTGGGCGTGTTCGTGGTGCTCTCGACCGCCCTGTTCGTCGCAGGGGTCGTGTTCTGCTACGTGATCGTGCTGCCGAAGGCGCTCACGTTCCTCGTCGACTACGACTCCAACCTCTACGACGTGCAGATCCGGGCGAGCTACTACCTCTCGTTCGTCGCGCTGACGCTGCTCGCGTTCGGGATCGCCTTCGAGATGCCGATCTTCGTGCTCGCGCTCGTCCGGATCGGGGCGCTGACCTCGGCGCGCATGCGCCGGAATCGCCGGGTCGGCTACGTGCTGATGCTCGCCTTCGCGATTCTCCTCCCGACGGTGGACCCGGTGTCGCTCGCGCTGGAGGTCGCACCGCTGCTCGTCCTCTACGAGCTCTCCATCTGGCTCTCGGTGCTGATGGAGCGACGCTGGGAGCGGTCGGCCGCGGAAGCCGGAGCGCTGTGAGGATCCTCTCCGCCGACCGGGTCCTGCGTGGGGGAGCCCATGGTTCCGCCACGTACCCCCTCCTTCCTCACCCATGAGGGTGCTCTCCGCCGACTGGGTCGTCCCGGTGGAGGGCGACCCGCTCCGCGACGCGGCCGTGGCGATCGCCGACGACGGGACGATCGCGGCGGTGGGCGCGGCCGACGACCTCGGCCGTGGCGAGCACTTCGAGGGCTGCGTGATTCTGCCGGGGCTGGTCAACTGCCACTCGCACCTCGAGTACGCGATGTACGCCGGCTTCGGCGACGGCCTGCCGTTCTCGTCCTGGATCGGGCTGCACGTCGCCCGCAAGAGCCTGCTCGAGCTCGACGACATGCGCGCGATCGCGGCGGAGGGCGCGTACCAGAGCCTCCGCTCGGGGGTGACGACGGTCGGGGACTGCAGCTTCGCGGGCGCGGCGGCCGAGGCCGCCGCGCTCAGCGGGTTGCGGGCGGTGGTCTACCTCGAGGTGTTCGGACGCGATCCGTCGGCCCTCGCCCGTTTCCACGAGCTGCGCGAGCGCGTCGAGCCCTCGCTCTCCGACCGGGTGCGGCTCGGGGTGTCCCCGCACGCGCCGTACACCTGCACGCTCGAGCTCTACGAGGCGTGCGCCGCGCTGGGCCTGCCGATGGCCACGCACCTCGCGGAGAGCGTCTCCGAGCGCCTGTACCTGCTCGACGGCTCGGGCGACTGGTCCTCGTTCGCCGACCTGCTCGTGCCGCCCCCCGGCACGACCGGAATCCGCCTGCTCTCGGAGGCGGGCCTGCTCGGACCCCGCCTGATGGCGGCGCACTGCGTCGACGCCGACGCCGAGGAGATCGGGCTGCTCGCGCGCGCCGGCGTCGGAGTCGCGCACTGCCCGCGCTCGAACGGCTTTCTCGGCTGCGGCACGGCGCCGCTCGAGGAGCTCCTCGCGGCGGGCGTCGCGGTGGGGATCGCGACCGACAGCCCGGCGTCGGCGCCGTCCTTCGACCTGTTCGAGGAGCTGCGCACGGCGATCGTCGTCGCCCGCGCCCGGGCACGACGACCCGACGCCCTGCCCGCTGCAAGAGCCCTCGAGCTGGCCACGCTCGGCGCCGCGCGGGTGCTGGGCATGGAGGACGAGGTCGGGTCGCTCGTGCCCGGCAAGCACGCCGACCTGACCGTGATCTCGCTGGCGGGCTCGCCGTTCGACCCCGTCGAGGACCCGGCCGCGGCAGTGGTGCTGGGCGGGTCGCCGGATCGCGTTGCAGCTACTCTCGTAGACGGCGAGGACCGCTACCGACGAGGGACGACAGCATGGCCCGATTCGAGAAGAGCCGCCCGAAGAGCGCGAAGCCGCATGCTGCAGTAGCGCCGCGCCCGCGCGCCTCGACGGCGCCCTCGATCGAGGACACCATGTTCTTCCCGCGGCTGCGTCGCCACGCGAAGTGGATGTTCGTGTTCCTCGCGCTCGTCTTCGGTCTCGGCTTCGTCGTGTTCGGCGTCGGCGCGGGCGGCACCGGGATCGGCGACATCTTCCGCGACCAGGGCACGAGCTCCGGGCAGTCGGTCTCGGACGCGCGGAAGGAGGCTGAGGCGCATCCCAAGAACCCGCAGGCGTGGCGCGACCTCGCGACCGCGCTCCAGACCGAGGGAGAGACGGCGGCTGCGATCGACGCGCTCGACCGCGCGATCACGCTGAAGCCGAAGGCCGTGGACGCGTACCGGGAGCTCGCCGGCCTGCACCTCACGCGGGCGAGCGAGTACCAGCAGGAGCTCCAGCGCGCGCAGGTCCGTGCGGCGTTTCGCGCGCCCGGTCTCAGCTTCCCGCCCCTCACCACGACCTCGGGTCAGCCCACGCTCACCGACCCGCTCGCCAGCGCGGTGAGCTCGGGCATCACGGACGAGGTCACCGTCATCTACCAGCAGGCTGCGGGCGAGGCGGCCCAGGCGGTGCAGGCGTACCAGAAGCTCGCCGAGCTCCAGCCGAACGACCCGAACGTCCAGCTCGAGCTGGCCCAGGCGGCCGAGCAGACGGGCGACTCCGCGACGGCGATCGCCGCGTATCAGAGGTTCCTCACGCTCTCGCCCGACGACCCGAACGCGAGCGTGGTCAAGGCGCAGTTGAAGCAGCTCCGCAAGAACGCGTCGGGATAGACTCGCTCCCGCGTGGAGCGCTCGTTCCCACACCGTCTGCGCAGGCGCCCCGCGCGCGCCGCCGCGCTCGTCGTGGCCGCTCTCGTCAGCGCGCTCGGGCTCGCAGCCTGCGGCGACACGGTCGGGTACTCCTCCGGCTCGGGCGACAAGATCCGGGGCAAGGAGCTGTTCACCAAGGGGTGCGGCTCGTGCCACACCCTCGCGGATGCCGGCACGACGGGCCAGATCGGCCCCAACCTGGACTACGCCTTCGTCCAGTCTCGGATCGACGGGCTCGGTCAGAGCGTGATCCAGCAGGTCGTCCGCGACCAGATCGCCTACGCGGTCACCAAGCCCTCGACCGGCGCGCCGGGGATGCCGCGGGACATCTACACGGGCCAGGACGCCGAGGACGTCGCCAGCTACGTCGCCTCGGTCGCGGGGCTCGACGCGAGCGGCCAGCCGATCGACCCGGCGAACCCGCCGAAACCCGCCGGACCGGGAGGCGCGACGGACGGCAAGACGATCTTCGCCACGGCCGGCTGCACCGGCTGCCACACGCTCGCCGCGGCCGGCTCGACCGGGACCGTCGGCCCCAACCTCGACGAGGCGAAGCCGTCGAAGGAGCTCGTGCTCGACCGGGTCACGAACGGGCAGGGCGGCATGCCGTCGTTCAAGGGCCAGCTGAGCGAGGCACAGATCGAGGCGGTCGCCACGTACGTCTCGGAGAACGCGGGGAAGTAGTCGGGCACTTCGCCTTCGCGAAGTGCCTCTATTGCGACAGTTCGGCCGTGAGGTCCACGACCACGTGTGTCACGGGGACGTCATAGCGCAGGCGCGCCTGCTCGACGACGCCCTGCTCGAGCCAGTGCGAGCGGCCGGGCGGGTGCGTCGAGACGACGATCTCGTCGGCCGGGAACTCCCGCAGGGCGTCCTCGAGCGCCTGGAGGGGGTCGCCGTCACCGATCTCCCCACGGACGCGCACGCCTGCGGCCGAGAGGCGGGCGAGGCTCGCGTCGAGCCGCGACTGCGCCTCGGCGCGCGCGGGATCCTCGTCCGAGGTCCAGGTGCGCACCCTGGAGTTCAGGGCCGGGCAGACGAGCAGCATCTCCTCGCGGGTGCTCTCCGCCTTGCTGCCGAGGAGCGCGAGGAGCTCGGACCCGCCGACGGTCTCGTTGGCGACCACGAGGACGCGCCGCACCGGCGTCTCGTCGCGTACGACGTGCGCCTGCGGCGGCCGCTGGCGCAGGCCCCCTCGGATCGCCCACAGGGCGGCCGCCACGAGCAGCAGGAAGACGACGAGCCCGAGCCACGTGTTCAACCAGGCGGCGAGCACGACCAGGACCGCGCCCGCGAGCGTGACCAGCACGACCTGGAAGGCCGAGGCCTCGTCACGGACGGGGTTCTTCACTGCGCTCCCCTTCGGGAAGCACTAGGCCCGGCTCGGAGCACGCCGTCCCTCATGCCAGACTATGTACCTGATTTCGAGGGCTGGTGCGTTTCCGCCGCAGGCGAAACGTGCCTACAGCACGTAGACGGCGAAGAACACGATGATCCACATCACGTCGACGAAGTGCCAGTAGATCCCTGGGATCTCGACGCCGTGGTGGTGCTCGGCCGAGTAGTGCCCGCGGAACGCGCGCACCGCCGCGACCGAGAGCAGCGAGAGGCCGACGAAGACGTGGGCGCCGTGCAGGCCCGTCAGCCCGAAGAACACGGACGCGAAGGCCCCGTCCGACGTGTTGAAGCCGACGTGCGCGTACTCGACGAGCTGGGTGAGCAGGAAGGCCGTCCCGAGCAGGATCGTGCAGACGAGACCGGCGCGCAGCCCGTTCCGGTCGTTTCGCTTGATGGCCTGCGTCGCCCAGTGGATCGTGAAGCTCGAGGTGACGAGGATCGCGGTGTTGACGGCCGCGACGAACACGGGGAACTCGTACGGCGGCGGCGGCCACGTGGCAGGCGCGGTCGGGTTGACGACCCGCACGAAGAAGTACACCGTGAAGAACGCGCCGAACAGCATCGCCTCCGAGGCGATGAACAGGAACATCCCGAGCGTCGCGGAGTCGAGCCGCGACGAGCGGTTCGCGGCAGGCGGCCCGTGATGCGGGATCGGCTCCGCGGGAGCCGATCCCACCAGGTGCGATCCACCGCTGACGGGCAGATCGCTCAACGTGCCGCTCCTAGGGGATCTGCCGCAGGCAGATCCGCCACGACGTGCTCCACGGGCACACCGGCGTCCTTGCGGAGCCGTTCGACGACGTCGCGCCGGAGCCAGCCGGACCGCTCGCCCGGGAACGTCGAGATGATGACCTCGTCGACCCGCTCGTCCTCGATCACGTTCATCGCCGCGGTGTAGGGGTCGGGATGGGCGACCTGCCCGTGCGCCTCGACGCCCGCGTCGCGGAGCGCGGTCAACGCCGCCCGCAGGCGGCGTTCCGCCTCTGGATGCTGCTCCTGCTCGGGATCGGACTGCGGGCAGACGATGAGGAACCCTGCCGGCCGCTCCTCGGCGCGTCGGCGGATCCGCTCGAGCAGCTGCTCTCCGAGCACGGTCTCGTTCGCCACCACGAGCACGTTGGCCTCCCCGGAGCGGGCGGCGACGTCGGAGACGACGTGCTCGAACGGCCGGTCGCCGGCGAGCCGACGCAGCTCCGCGAGGACGTTCTTCCGGCGCAGCCAGCCGGACGTCTCCTCGGGATGGGTCGAGACGAACACCTCGTCGATCGGCTCCTGGGCCAGGACGTCCTCGGCGGCCGTCACGGGGCCGCCCTCGAAGACGTCGCCGTGCGCCGGGATCCCGGCCTCGCGGAGCGCCGCGACCATCCGGTCGACGCGCCGTCCGGCCGAGGCGCGGCGCGAGTTCCGATACACGACGTACCCCGACCGCGGGTCGTTGACCGGAGCGATCACGACCGCGCGGATCGGGCCCTCGCCGGCCCGGCGCCGCACGGCCTCGACCAGCTCGTCGGCGGCGAGCGTCTCGTTCGCCACGACGAGCACGGCCGCCGGTGCCTCGGACTCGCTCACGCGGGCGTCTCCTGCAGTGCGCCGCCTTTGAGCACGACGTGCTTCGCGCCGGGCACGCCGTACTCGTACGGGCTGCCGACGACCTGGGGGATCTCGTCGAAGTTGAACACGGGCGGCGGCGAGGAGACCTGCCACTCGATCGTCATCGCCTTCCACGGGTTCGACTCGGCGATCGGGCCTCGAGCCCAGCTCGTGACCATGTTGTAGACGAAGACCACCACCGAGGCCCCGAGGATGAAGGAGAAGATCGAGATCACCATGTTCAGGGCGCCGTAGGTGCCGGCGTAGTCCGCGACGCGCCGCGGCATCCCGTCGAGCCCGACCCAGTGCATCGGGAAGAACGTCGCGTTGAACGAGACGAAGGTCAGCCAGAAGTGCAGCTTGCCCAGCCGCTCGTCATACATGCGGCCGGTCATCTTCGGGAACCAGTAGTAGATGCCGGCGAAGATCGTGAACACCGAGCCGCCGAACAGCACGTAGTGGATGTGGGCGACGATGAAGTACGTGTCGGAGGCGTGGATGTCGATCGGCACCGCCGCCAGGTAGATCCCCGACAGTCCTCCGATAACAAAAGTCGATATGAAGCCCAGGGCGAACAGCATGGGTGTGTTGAGGTGGAGCTTCCCCTCCCAGAGCGTGGCGAGCCACGAGAAGACCTTCACCCCGGTCGGCACGGCGATCAGCAGCGTCGTGATCATCATCGGGATGCGGAGCCAGTCGGCCATCCCGGCCACGAACATGTGGTGGGCCCAGACGGAGAACGCCAGAGCCAGGATCCCGATCAGCGAGATCGCCATCAGGCGGTAGCCGAAGATCGGCTTGCGGCTGAACACCGCGATGATCTCCGAGATGATCCCGAAGCCGGGCAGCACCATGATGTAGACCGCGGGGTGCGAGTAGAACCAGAAGATGTGCTGGTAGCCGAGCACGTAGCCGCCGTTGTCGGGCGTGAAGAAGCTCGTGTGCATCACGCGGTCGAACATCACGAAGAACTGCGAGCCGGCGATGAAGGGGGTCGCGACGACCACCAGGAGAGACGTCGTGAAGTTGGCCCAGACGAGCAGCGGCATGCGCCAGAACGTCATCCCCGGCGCGCGCATGGTGATGATCGTGACGAGGAAGTTCAGCGCGGTCGCGATCGACGAGGCGCCCGCCCACTGGACGCCCATGTTGAAGAACACCTGCCCGAACGGCTGCTCGGACGCGAGCGGCGCGTAGCTCGTCCAGCCCGTCGCGAACGCGCCTCCCGGCGCGAGGAAGCTCGTCAGGAAGAGGGCGCCGGCGACCGGCAGCATCCAGAACGAGAGGGCGTTGAGCCGCGGGAACGCCATGTCGGGTGCGCCCAGCATGAGCGGCACCGCGAAGTTCGCCAGCCCCGCGAACGCGGGGATGATGAACACGAAGATCATCAGGGTCGCGTGCGCCGACACCAGCCCGTTGAACGTCTGCGTGTCGAAGAACTGCATCCCGGGCTGGGCGAGCTCGGCCCGGAACAACATCGCGAGGAACCCGCCCGCCAGGAAGAAGAAGAAGGTGGTGACGAGGTACTGGATCCCGATCACCTTGTGGTCGGTGTTGACCTTGAAGTAGTCGGTCCAGCGGTACGCGCCGTGGTTCGCGTGGTCGTCGACGAGGGTCGGCCGGCCCGAGACCCAGTACAGCCAGTAGTCGAACGTGCCCATCCCGAGCAGGAAGCCGATCGGCGCCGTGACCATCCCCGCGACCAGGATGATGATCTCCCAGTCCCAGACGGGATCCCAGCCCGCGAGCCCGCGGAGCGCGACCACGACGAACATCCCGATCAGGAAGAACGTGGCGGTGCACCACGCCGCACGCACCCAGCCCGGCCGCATCAGGTAACCGCGCCGTGGGCCGGCCCCGTGCTCGGTGCCGTGATGTGTCGACGCGGCGGCCGTGCTCGTCACTGCGACTCCTCCCCGCTCACGTAGGCGACGAGCGCGTCGAGCTCGTCGGTGGACAGGCTGTCACCGAAGGTCTGGGGCATGACGCCCGGCTGGAAGCCCGCGACGACGACCGCGTTCGGGTCGACGATCGACTGACGGACGTAGTCCGGAACCGACTCGCCCGCCTTCTGCGCCGCACCGGTCAGGTCGTCGAGCGACGGTCCCACTTGACCGTCGCTGCCCGCCTTCGCGAACGTGTGGCACCCGCCGCAGCCGGACGAGGCAAACGTCTTCGCACCGAGCGCGTCGCTCGCCCCGGTCGTCGTGCCGGTATCCGTGCCGCCCGTCGTCGTCGTGCCGCCGCCGGCACCTCCGCCGGCCGCGGCCTTCTGCTTCGCGAGCCAGCTGTCGAACGCGGCCTGCTCGAGCACCCGTACCGGGGCGCGCATCGTGGCGTGGCCGAGGCCGCAGAGCTCGGTGCAGATCAGCGTGAACCGGCCCGTCCGGGTCGGCGTGACCACGATCGAGGTCATGATCCCCGGGACGACGTCCTGCTTCTGGCCCATCTGCGGGATCCAGAACGAGTGGATCACGTCGGCGGAGGTCATCTCGAACTTCACGTGGCGGCGGAGCGGGAGCACGAGCTCCTCCGAGCGGACCTTGCCGGGATACTCGAAGCGCCACGCGAACTGCTGGGCGAACACCTTCACCTGCAGGGGGTTCGAGCCCGCGTCCGCGTTCTTCGAGAGCACGATCGCGCTGACGATCCCGATCGCGATCACGAGAATCGCCGGAACGACCGTCCAGACGATCTCGAGCGTGGTGTTGCCGTGGATCGGAGGGCCGTCGGTGTCGTCGTCGGGCTGCGCCCGGAACGCGAGCACGCTGTACACGATCACCCCGATCACCAGCGAGAAGATCGCGATGCAGATCACGGTCGCGAACCAGTACGTGAACGTGATCCGGTCCATCTCCTCGGACGCGGAGTGCGGCAGCCAGCGGATCAGCACCGCGACGAGAGTCGTGACGACAGCCGCGGCCGCGGCGATCGCGAGCATCTTCAGCAGTGCGCTCCTGCGGGCCACCAGACGCGACACTACCAACGTCGCGGGAGAGCCGATCCCTCTACCCAACGGGCGATCCGCGGGACCCGAGAGGCCAGCGAACGGGCGCTATCCTTGCCCCTCGCGGGCCGTTAGCTCAGCTGGTAGAGCAGGGGACTCTTAATCCCAAGGTCGAAGGTTCGAATCCTTCACGGCCCATGGTGCGAAGGCGGTTTGCCCTTCGCAGCCGCCTGGTGCGCGCACCGTGGTACTACGAGCGCAGAGGGCTCGTCGTCGGACAAGCGGGTCGAGCAGGCGGGAGACCGAGGCGAGGCCGGGCCGTCCGGTGTCTGAGTCCGACGGGTCCGCGTCTATATCGTCCTGCGGATGGCAGGCAGGATCGCGCTCCTCCTCACCGCGACCGCGGCGGCCGTCGTCCTCGCGGGCGCGCCGTCGTCTCGGGCGGCTTCGTCGAGCGAGATCGTCGGCATCACCAGCCTCGGCAGCGGCGCGAAGGAGACCTGGGTGATCGCTCCGGGTGGGGCGAGGTCGATCGTCATCTTCCTGCACGAGCGCGGCGACCCGATCCCGCAGAACTACCTCGGCTGGCTCGACCATCTCGCTGCGGAGGAGTCGGCGGTCGTGTTCCCGCGCTACGAGAGCGTGGAGAGCCGCACGCCGCAGCAGACGCTGCGCGCCCTCCGCGCCGGGGTGACGACCGCCGAGCGCCATCTTGCCCGCCTGCCTGTCAGCGGCTTCGGCGGCGGCCCGATCAAAGGCGTGCCGGTGATCGTCGTGGGCTACTCGTACGGCGCCACGCTTGCCTTCTACGTCGCCGCCAACAGCGCGCGTTGGGGCCTGCCGGCGCCGAGAGCGGTCGTCAGCATCTTCCCGCGCCCCGGCCGGTTCCCCGGGATGGCGCTGCCGCCGCTCGCGCGCTCGACGCGCGTCGTCCTCCAGGTCGGCGACGCCGACACGATGTCCGCGAAGAGCGCCGCGAGCGACCTCTGGCGGGCGATCGCGCGCCACCCCGCTGCGCGCAAGCGACTCGTGACCGTGCGAAGCGACGGCGACCTCCGCGCCGACCACGGAGCGCCCCTGCGCACGACGGGCGGGGCCGTGGACGCCTTCTGGGCGCGGCTCGACCAAGTCATCTACGACGTGCGCGGCGGCTGAGAGCGGTCGGGAGGCTCAGGCTCAGCCCGGCGGCAGCAGGCCGTCGAGGAGCGAGAGCAAGCCCCCGAGCAGACCGCCGGACCCCTGCGAGTCGGACGGCGGAGGCGGCGAGGGCTCGGGGTCCGGAGACGACGGGGGCGCCGGTGGAGCAGGAGCCGGCACCGGTGCCGGCGGAGTCGGGGGAGGAGGAGACGCCGGCGCTGCCGGCGCTGCCGGCACGGCCGGCTCGGGCGGCGGGGGCGGGGGCGTCAC
>Ga0210142_1000154_pt1 | contig 15587 bp, 17 predicted proteins | sample Goodyear_PhragC__FD_184869 | JGI IMG/M metagenome (GOLD analysis project Ga0210142, IMG submission 184869) | Wetland microbial communities from San Francisco Bay, California, USA, that impact long-term carbon sequestration - Goodyear_PhragC_D2... | ecosystem: Environmental > Aquatic > Marine >...
CGGCCTCGCGGCGGGCAAGGGAGTCCTCCTCTGCCGAACCGAGGACGAGCTCGCGCGCGGCCTCGACCTCGCCCGCACGTTCGGCGGCCAGGTGCTGGTGGAGGAGCTGCTCGAGGGCCCTGAGGTCTCGGTGCTCGCGCTGTGCGACGGGGCCGAGGCACTGGCGCTGGCGCCGGCGCGCGACTTCAAACGGGCGTACGACGGCGAAGAGGGCCTGAACACGGGGGGCATGGGATCGTTCGCCCCGGTGGCCGACGTGGACGACCCGCTGCTGGCCGAGCTGCTCGAGACGTGCGTCCGACCGACCCTGGCGGAGCTCGCCCGCCGTGGGAGCCCGTTCGTCGGCACGCTCTTCGCCGGGCTCATGCTCACCCGGGAGGGCCCGCGGGTGATCGAGTACAACTGCCGTTTTGGTGACCCGGAGACCCAGTCGGTGCTGCCGCTCGTCGACGGCGACCTGCTCGGCGCGCTCGCGGCCGCCGCGACCGGCTCGATCGCCGGCGTCTCGCTCGGCCGGTCGACGGAGAGCGCGGTGACAGTCGTCCTGGCGGCCGGTGGGTACCCCGCGGCGGGCGACGTCGGCACGCCGATCGAGGGGATCGACGCCGCGATGGCGGCGGGCGCACAAGTCTTCCATGCCGGCACCGCGCTCCACGACGGACAGCTCGTCACGAACGGCGGCCGCCTTCTCGGCGTGACGGCGACCGGCGCGACGCTCGCCGACGCGCGCGAACGCGCGTACGCCGCAGCGGACCGGATCCGGATCGCCGGTGCACGCCGGCGGGAGGACATCGCGGCGGAGGCGGCGGCCGCGGAGCGGACGCAAGGGGCGTAGGAATCCCGCAACGTGCGCTTCGCCGGTGGGGCACCCCATCCCACCACCCACTTTCTATTCTATCGTCTGTACGGGCAACAAACGTGCCGGCTACGTGCCGGATGACGCGCGGGATGGTGCCGTGCCCGATATGGGTCGCCCGGGGGCACATCTAGAATCCGACCGTGATCGCTCGGTACTCCCGGCCCGCAATGACCCGGGCCTGGTCGGACGAGCGGAAGCTGGAGAGGATGCTCGAGGTCGAGCTCGCCGCGCTCGACGGGTGGGCGTCGGTGGGCACCGTTCCCGCCGGCGTCGTCGAGCGGATCCGCACCGCCGCCCGGCCGCCGACGCCCGAGCGGGTGGCGGAGCTGGAGCGCGAGAGCGGACATGACGTGGCGGCGTTCGTCGACGCCGTTGCGGAGACGCTCGGGGACGACGGGCGCTGGCTCCACTACGGCCTGACCTCCTCGGATGTGCTCGACACGGCGCTCTCCCTCGCAGTGCAGGAGGCCGGCTCGCTCGTGCTCGACGGGATCGAGCGGGCGTTCGAGGCGGTGGTTCGGCAGGCGGAGGAGCATCGGCTGACGCTCTGCATGGGGCGTACGCACGGCGTCCATGCGGAGCCGACGACGTTCGGACTGAAGCTGGCGGGCTGGGCGTTCTCTCTCGACCGTGAGCGCGAGCGCGTCGCGACCGCGCTCGCCGGCCTGCGGGTGGGCAAGCTGTCGGGGGCCGTCGGCCAGTACGCCGCGGTCGATCCCGAGGTCGAGCGCGTCGCGTGCGAGCGCCTCGGTCTCGAGGCGGCCCCGAGCTCGACTCAGATCCTCCAACGGGATCGGCATGCGGCGCTGCTCTCCGCGCTGGCGCTGCTCGCGGCCACGGTCGAGCGGTTCGCCACCGAGATCCGGCATCTCGCGCGTACGGAGGTGCGTGAGGTCGAGGAGCCGTTCGGCGCGGGACAGAAAGGGTCGTCGGCCATGCCTCACAAGCGGAACCCGATCGTCGCGGAACGGATCTGCGGCCTGGCGCGCGTCGTGCGCGCGAACGCGACCGTCGGGCTCGAGAACGTCGCCTTGTGGCACGAGCGGGACATCTCGCACTCCTCGGCCGAGCGAGTCGTGCTGCCAGACTCGTTCCTCGCGGTCGACTACCTGCTCGACCGCTTCGTCTGGCTGATGGAGGGTCTGGTTGTCCGACCGCAGCGGATGCGCGCGAACCTGGACGCGAGCCACGGCCTCTTCGCCAGCCAGCGGTTGCTCCTGGCCCTCGTCGGGAGTGGACTGCGGCGCACAGATGCGTACCGTCTCGTCCAGCGGCATGCGATGCGGGCCTGGGACGAGGAGCTCGATTTCGAGGAGCTCGTACGCGCCGACGAGGACATCGCCCGGCGTGTGGAGCTCGACGACGTCTTCGCGCTCGATGCGTACACGGCGCACGTCGACACGGTGTTCGACAGGCTGCGGGCGCTCCACGCGACCCACGGGACGGCGACCCATGCCTGAGGCGGTACACGTCGGGTCCGGGAAGGTGCGCGAGCTCTACGCGCTCGACGAGGAGAGGCTCCTGCTCGTTGCATCCGACCGTCTCTCGACGTACGACGTCGTGCTTCCCACCGAGATCCCCGACAAGGGCCGCGTCCTCACGGGCCTCTCGGCGTACTGGTTCACGCGCACGCGCGGCCTCGTGCCGAACCACTTCCTCACGCTGAGACCCGACGGTCGCTCGCTGGAGTGCGTCCGGTTGACGATGCTGCCCGTCGAGTTCGTCGTGCGTGGCTTCCTCGCCGGTTCCGCGTGGGTCGACTACCGCACCGCGGGCTCGGTCTGCGGTCACCTCCTGCCGTCCGGCCTGCGCGAGTCGGAGCGGCTGCCCGAGCCTCTGCTCACGCCGGCCACGAAGTCCAGCGAGGGGCACGACCTCAACGTCTCGGAGGCGCAGGCCGAGAGCCTGTGCGGCCGGTCGCGGTACGCCGCTGCGCGCGACGCTGCGCTTGCCCTCTACCGGCAGGCGGCCATGCACGCCGAGTCGTGCGGGATCCTGCTGGCGGACACGAAGTTCGAGTTCGGGCTCGCGTCGGACGGGACGGTGACGCTCGGCGACGAGGCATTGACGCCGGACTCGTCCCGCTTCTGGCCCGCCGCCGATTACGCACCCGGGCGGTCGCAGCCGTCCTTCGACAAGCAGTACGCCCGCGACTGGTGCGCCGCGACCGGGTGGGACCGTACGGCGCCGGGCCCCGAGCTGCCGCCCGACGTCGTCGTCGGGACACGGGCGCGCTACGTCGAGGCCTTCGAGCGCCTGACGAAGGTTCCCTTCGACCGATACCTGGCCCAGCCGGAGCTCGTGTGCGCCTGACCGTCCTGATCCGACCGAAGGCGGGCATCCTCGATCCCGAGGGAGAGGCGGTGCAGGCATCCCTGGCGATGCTCGGGTTCTCGGTCACCCGTGCCCGGGTCGGACGGCTCGTCGACCTCGACGTCGACTCGGACGACCCTGCCGGCGCCCGCGCCGAGGTCGAGCGCATGTGCGCGGAGCTGCTCGCGAATCCGTTGATCGAGAGCTTCGAGGTCATCGTGGGTGAGACGTGACGGAGAGCGCGCGCATCGCCGTGGTCACGTTCCCCGGCTCGAACGACGACGGCGATGCCCGGCTCGCGCTCGAGTCGCTCGGCGCCGAGGCCGTCGCTCTGTGGCACACCGACCGCGAGCTGCCGCACGACATCGGCGGAGTCGTCCTCCCCGGAGGCTTCTCGTACGGGGACTACCTGCGTTGCGGCGCGATCGCGCGCGTCGCCCCGGTCATGGACGCGGTCAGGGCATTCGCCGCCGACGGCGGCCCCGTGCTCGGCATCTGCAACGGCTTCCAGATCCTCTGCGAAGCCGGGCTGCTGCCGGGCGTCCTGCGCCCGAACCGCCAGCTCGAGTTCGTGTGCGCCGACGTGACGGTGACGGTCGAGTCGACCGCGACCCCGTTCACCACCCGCTGCCGGCGGGGACAGGAGCTCGTGATCCCGGTGAAGCACGGGGAGGGCTGCTGGGTCGCGGACGACGAGCTCCTCGAGCGCGTGCTCGCGCGCGGCCAGGTCGTCCTCCGATACGCGAGCGACGTCAACGGCTCACGGGACCGCATCGCCGGGGTAGCGAACGAGGCGGGCAACGTCCTCGGGCTCATGCCGCACCCCGAGCACGCCGTCGACCCGCTGCTGGGGCCGACCGGCGGCGTGCCGTTGCTCCACGGCCTCGTCGACCGCGCCCGGGACCGGTCGACGCTCCTCCGCGCGTAGCGCGACGGCCCGGCGCGACGCCGCGCCAGCCTGTCGATCAGCGAGCCACCGCGCCTCCTCTCAGGACGCGGCGCAGGCTCGGCGCAGCTGCGAGCCCCGCCCGCAGCCGTTCGAGGTCGCGCGCCCGGAGCGTGACCGGCCCGCGTCGAGTCGCGCCCGAGGTCGAGTACGAGAAGCGCACGAGCTGCTCGCCGTCCGCCAGCTCGAGGAGCTGCACCACCGTCGAGAAGCGTCTATCGGCCGACCGCTGCGGGATCGTGACCTCCTCGACCGCCCTCGCCGTGCCCCAGGGTGTCTGCGTCGTCGCCATCACGGCAAACATACGGCGAGAGACGTGACGTGTCCGTGCCGACTTCGTGTCGGAAGAGAGACGTCGCCTCACCGCCGCATCCGTGTCCGCTCCACGGCATCGGCGTCGGTCCCGCCCGCGTCGGTCCCGCCCGCATCGGCGCGCTGCTCGCCGCGCGGAAGGTCTGGCCGTCCGCTACATCGTCTCGACGACGCGGAACCGCGAGCAGACCACAGGCGTGTCCTCGTCGATCTCGACCGGGGGCTCGCCGAGCGCTGCCGTCATCTCCTCGCTCGTGAAGAAGCCGACGTGCGCCTCGTACCAGTCGGCCACCGAGGTGAACCCCTCGCCCTCGCCGATCGCGAACTCGAGGTCGACGTCGCCCATCCGTCTCACGTCGACCTCCACGAGCTCGATCACGGCGACGCCGCGGCCCGCGGAGTCGACCACGAGCTCGCGCTGTCCCGCCGCGCCTGGTGCGATCCCCTCGCGGCGGTACTCCTCGAGCAGGCCGGTCGTCGTGACCTTCTCGCCGGACAGGATCGCGGCAACCAGCCGGTCGCGCAGCGGGCCCGGGAACCCGAACTCGGCGACGGGCAGGTCCGGCGTTCCCATGCGTCCGATCCTATTCTCGACCCGTGCTCCCGGACCCGCCCTCCCGCACGCGAACACGCCCTCCGTGACCGCCGACGCGCCGGTGCTCTGCTGCCCGGACAAGTTCCGGGGCAGCCTCACCGCCGCAGAGGCGGCTCGCGCGCTCGCCCTCGGCGTGGAGCGCACGGGGCGCGCGGCGCGCATGCTGCCGCTCGCGGACGGGGGCGAGGGGACACTCGCCGTCCTCTGCCCGGACGCCGCCGACCTGCGGACCGCGCGCGTGACCGGACCGCTCGGAGAGCCCGTCGAGTCCCGCTTCGGCCTGCGGAACGGAACGGCGGTGGTCGAGCTGGCGCAGGCCAGCGGTCTCTCGCTCGTCGCAGGACGCAACGATCCCCTCCTCGCCACGACGCGCGGCACGGGCGAGCTCATCCGCACCGCGCTCGACGCGGGCGCCGAGCGAGTGATCGTCGCGGCCGGCGGGTCGGCCACGGTCGACGGCGGCGTCGGCGCGCTCGAGGCGCTCGACGGCGACCTGCGCGGAGCCGAGGTGGTGGTCGCGTGCGACGTGACGACGACGTTCGTCGCCGCGGCCCGGGTCTACGGGCCGCAGAAGGGCGCCGACCCTCACGAGGTCGCAGAGCTGGAGCGTCGACTGGTCACGCTGGCCTCGCGCTACCGGCGGGACCACGGCGTCGACGTCCGCGACCTGCCCGGGTCGGGCGCGGCCGGCGGGCTCGCGGGGGGCCTCGCGGCGATCGGCGGTCGGCTCGTCCCGGGCGCGGTACTCGTCGCCGAGGCGGTCGGCCTCGACGCAGAGCTCCGGTCGGCCTCGCTCGCACTCACCGGCGAGGGCCGGTACGACGCGACGTCGCTCCAGGGCAAGGTCGTCGGGCACGTCTCTCGGGAAGCGGCCGCGCTCGGCACACCGGTCGGCATCGTCGCGGGCGACGCCGACCCTGCCGCCCACCTGCCCGGGGATCGGTGCGTCACGCTGGCGAGTCTCGCCGGCTCCGTCGAGGCGGCGCGGCACGATGCGGCGCGGTTCGCAGCCGACGCCGCGCAACTCCTCGCCGGCCGTCTCTGAATCGGGCGCGTCGAAGACGCCGGTTCGCACCCCCGTCCGGTGCGGGAAACCACACCGCCGGGCCGGTGTCGTAGTGCGAGCCTCCGCGCATGCAACCACGCGCCCAGGAGACAGGACCATGACCCAACTCGCACACACGCAGAACGCGCGGCGCCGCGCGGCGTCACCCGACCTGCTGGTCTTCCCCGGGCAGCCGGGCTGGGACGCAGCCCGCCGCGCGTGGAATCTCGCCGTCGACCAGAGACCCGCCGTCGTCGCGCTGCCCGAGGACGTCGACGACGTGGTCGCCGCTGTCGATCACGCCCGCACCCTCGGCCTCCATGTCGCCGTCCAGGGCACGGGCCACGGCGCGGGGAGCACGACGCTCGAGGGCACGCTGCTCCTCAACACGAGCCGCATGATCGGTGTCGAGGTCGACGCCGAGGCACGCGTCGCGCGCGTCGCCGCCGGCACGCTCTGGATCGACGTGGTGGACGCGGCCGTCGAGCACGGGCTCACCGCCCTTCACGGCTCGGCGGGGGACGTCGGCGTCGTCGGCTACTCGCTCGGTGGCGGGATCGGCTGGCTTGCCCGGAAGCACGGCCTCTCGTCCTCGAGCATCCTCTCGGCGCAGGTCGTGACCGCCGACGGCCAGGTGGTGCGGGCCGATCCCGAGACGAACCCGGACCTCTTCTGGGCCCTCCGTGGCGGCGGCGGCAGCTTCGGCGTCGTGACCGAGCTCGAGCTGGCGCTGTACCCGCTCGCGGAGGCGTTCGCCGGCTGGTTGATCTGGCCGATCGACCGCGCGACCGAGGTGCTTGCCCGCTGGGGCGACTGGACCCGGGACGTGCCCGAGGAGGTCACGTCCGTCGGCCGGCTGCTGCAGATCCCGCCGCTCCCGGAGATGCCCGAACCGCTCCGAGGCCGTCAGGTCGTCGTCGTGGAAGCGGCCTACGCCGGCGACGAGCGCTCGGGCCGGGAGCTCCTCCGCCCCCTGCTCGAGCTCGGCCCCGAGGTCGACACGTTCGCCACCGTTCCCGCACGCGCGCTGACCGAGCTCCATCAGGACCCGCCCGGGCCGGTGCCGGGCCGCGGGGAGGGGTGGATGCTCGACTCGTTCGACGGTGCGGCCGCCGCTGCGCTCGTCTCGTCGGCCGCGATGGACGGGACGTCCCCGCTGCTCTCGGTGGAGATCCGTCACCTCGACGGCGCGCTCGGCCGGCCGGACCCGAACGGCGGCGTCCTCTCGCACCTCGAGGCGCCGTACGCCGTCTACTCGATCGGCATCGCACCGAGCGCCGAGGCCGTGAGCGCGGTCGACGAGCAGGTCTCACGCGTTCGTTCCGCGACCGAGCCGTGGCTCTCACGGCGCAGGTACCACAACTTCGCCGAGCGGGACGTCGACCCGGTCTCGTTCTACTCGCAGGGCGCATACGGCCGCCTCGCGCAGGTGCGAGAGCAGGTCGACCCGGACTCGCTCTTCCGCGCGAAGCACACGATCGTCTGAGGACGGAGCGAGCAGGGGCCCGGCCGCCGCACCGGGCCCCCTCGCGGTTACTCCCCGGCCTCGCCCTCGTCCTCCGCGAGCAGCCGGTAGAGCCTCCGCCGCGCGTCCCGCAGGATCGCCTGCGCCGACTCCAGCTGGGCCGCGGTCCCGGCGTGGGCCACCTGCCTCGTCGCGGCCAGGACCTGGTGGGCGAGGTCGTGCAGGGCGACGAGGGATTCGGTCTCCTCGCCGCCCACGGCGCTCCAGGGCGCCGTGGCGCGGGCTGCGTGCTCGCGGCCCGTGTCGGTCAGCTCGTAGACGCGCTTGCCCGACTCCGAGGCGGCCTCCTCGACGAGCTCCTCGTCCTGGAGCTGTTGCAGCGTGGGGTAGACGGACCCGGGGCTCGGGCGCCAGACGCCGCCGGTGCGGTCTGCGAGCTCCTGGATGATCTGGTACCCGTGCATGGGCTCCTCGGCGAGCAGCGCGAGGATCGCGGCGCGAATGTCGCCACGGCCCGCGCGGCGACCGAATGCATGGGGCGGCGCGCCGTGGCGCAGATGACGACCCCGGCGGCGTCCAGCGCCCATGAAGTGGATGTGCGCCACCTCCGGGCGGCATCGTCGGTCGAATGCGAATGCAGTCATGCCAGACTCCTTTCTGCTGTATCGCGATATATCGTAACACATCGACGAACGACTCCGCGAACGACTCCGCGCGCTCCGGCGCTGGTTGAACCGAGACGCGTCAGGCGCTAGCGTCGGCGGCACGCTCGTGCCACTCGGCACGAGAAGCGTGAAGAGGGGAGGCATTTCATGCGTCTTCGCTTGCTCGCCGTGACCGCCGCGCTCGCCGCGGTCACGGCGCTCCTCGTCGTGCCGGCGGCATCGCCGTTCGGCACGAGCTCGACCGCCGAGAGCGTCCCGAGCGCAGTCGCGCTCTGCGACGACCTGCTCGATCCGGTGATGGGCGGCGCGCTCCCGTCGTCCGAGCCGCTGGCGGCGTGCCAGTGGGACATGCTCCAGATCAACGCGACCACCGGGGGCTCGTACGCGGTCGCGACCGGCAAGGGCGTCCGCGTCGGCGTGATCGACGACGGCGTCGACATGACCCACCCGGACATCGCGCCGAACCTCGATGTCGCGGACTCGTGCTCCTTCATCTTCGCCACGACACCGACCGCCGACCCGCAGGAGGTCGCGAACGGCGACTGCTCGAACAAGGCGGCGGTGCAGGGCCTCTCGAGCCACGGCACGCACGTGTCGTCGATCATCGCGGCGCCGGTGAACGGCGTCGGGATCGCAGGGGTGGCGCCCGAGGTGACGATCGTCGCGCTCAAGGCGTGCACGATTGCCGGGTACTGCTTCGCGGACTCCGTTGCGGCGGCGCTCCGCTACGCGGGCAACCTCCGGCTGGACGTCGTCAACCTCAGCCTCTTCGCCGACCCCTACCTCTTCTACTGCGGGAACGACGCGGCGCAGCGGGCCATGTACTCAGACCTCCGCGACGCGGCGAAGTACGCGCAGCAGCGGGGCGTCGTGATCGTCGCGGCTGCCGGCAACGAGTCGATCGACCTCCAGCATCCGGAGATCGACGAGCTCAGCCCCGACTGGCCGCCCGGCGCGGCGCTGACCCGCGAGGTCGGGAACAACTGTCGCGTCGCGCCGGCCGAGATCCCGGGCGTGCTCGCGGTCTCTGCGACGGGGCCGTTCGGCATCGCCGGCTACTCGACCACCGGCATGTCGGTCGTGGGGGTCGCAGCCCCGGGCGGCGACTACTTCCAGGGCATCGACGCGGTCCAGACCGGCATCCTCGCGGCCGGCTCGAGCACCGACAACGATCCCGACCTCGGGATCTGGCCGTTCTTCGACTTCCTCAACGACACGGCCTTCCCCGGGCTCACCGTCATGGACGGCGGGGCCCGCTACGTGACGCTGACGGGGACCTCCATGGCGTCGCCGCACGCGACCGGTGTGGCGGCGCTCGTGCGGCAGATGCACCCGAAGTGGAGCCCCGGTGCGGTGATCGCGGCCGTCGAGCGGAGCGCGCAGCCGCGCTCGTGCCCGGCGGCGGACGGGTTCGTGACGGACGTGCCCTGCCAGGGCCAGGGTGGGCGCACGTCGTACTTCGGGCACGGGCTCGTCGACGCGCTCGCCGCCGCGTCGGGCTAGCCCGGAGTCAGCGGAGCGCGGAGTGGAGCGCCCTCGCGGCGCTCCACTCCGCTCGGGCCGTGCGCCGACGGGCCGTCCGACCCGCGCCGGTTCGCCCGCCGGGCAGAGGAGCGTCGCGACCGCCAGCCGGGCGACCTCGAGGGCAGCGCTCGGCGCACGACGGACCGGCGGGCTACTCGACGGCCGGCAGGAAGATCGTCTCGCCGCGCTCCGGCGGTGCGCCGACGATGAACAGGCGGAGCTCCCCGTCGTGGCGGTTCGACAGCTGCAGGGCCGTCCCGGGCTGCACGACGAGCACGCTGCCCCGCTCCAGCTCGTGCCGCTCCGGTGCGTCTCCCTCGCCCATGTGGATCGTGAGGGTGCCGTCGAGCACGACGAAGACCTCCTCCTGGACGGGGTCGATGTGCCGGCGGCCGACGGCGCCCGGCGGGTAGCGGTACAGGTTCGCCCGCGCGCTGGTCATCGAGCCGGACAGCTCGGCCACGAGCCGCGGGTCGCCCTCCCGCCGCGGGTGCCAGTCGAGCTCGCTCGCGCGGAAGATCGAGTAGCCCATCCGTCGATTCTCGCACGACCGATGCGCCGGCGTCACGAGCCTGCGCGGGCACTCAGCCCGTGGCGCGCCCACGCCTCCGACGCGGTGGAGCGGCCGCCCGCGCGAGGATCTCCTGGTACAGCTCGCGCACCTCGTCCGGCTCGAGCTGGAGCGTGACCTCACCGACCATCACCTCGTGGCGCTGCCAGTGGGGCGAGACGGTCGAGCTGGGCTCGGCGAACAGGAAGACCTTCCGCTCCTCCGCGACCGACAGGGCCGCCTCGACGAGCCGCTCGTGCTCGCCGCGGAGGACGAGGTGGAAGAGGGGCGTCTGCGGCGGGTCCGGCACGACCTCGACGCCGTCGAGCGTCGTGAGCGCGGCGGCGAGAGCCCGCGCGTGATCGAGGTGGACGGACATGCGCTCGAGCCGCTCGTCGAGCGCGCGCTCGGCCGCGATCACGTACGGATACATCGTCACGAGCGTCCCACCGTGGCGCCGCTGCCACACCCGTGCCTCGGAGACGAGCTCCGCGTCGCCCGCGAGCGCCGCGCCCGCCATCCCGCCGAGGCCCTTGTAGAACGACACGTAGACGCTGTCGAAGAGCCCCGCGACATCGGCATGCGGGCGGGCGTAGAACGGCTGTGCCTCCCAGAGCCGCGCGCCGTCGAGATGCAACGCGACGCCGTGCGCCCGGGCCCACGCCGCCTGCGCGACGAGGTCGTCCCAGGCGGGCAGCAGCCCGCCGATCTCCCGCTGCGGCAGCTCGAGCAGCAGCGCGGCGACCGGCTCGCGCAGGCGCTCGAGGTCGGTGAGCGTCACGAGCCGGTTCGGGTCGCCGACGAGCGTCGCGTGCAGGCCGTGCAGGCGCTCGTAGCCCTTCTCCTCGTGGAGCTCGAGGTGGCAGGTGGGATGGAACGCGACCGTGCGGAGGCCCCGCCGGTCGCACCAGATCCGCAGCGCAATCTGCTGTGCCATCGTCCCGCTCGGCATGAAGACGGCGGCCTCCTTCCCGAGCAGCTCGGCGATCCTGCGCTCGAGCCGCTCGATGCGCTCGCCCTCGCCGTAGCGGTCGCCCCGCTCGGCCTCGTCGACGCCGCCGGCGAGCGCCACGAGGCGCTCGCGTGCCCGCGGTGTCCCGTGCCACGCGTTGAGGAACCGCTCCGCGCCCGCGACGGCGGCGCGGGCCCGCTCCTCGCCGCCGGCGTCAGCCACCGCTACGGCCGCGACCTGCTCACCGGCCGGACTCGATCAGCTCGATGCGGTAGCCGTCGGGGTCTCTGACGAAGCAGAGCAGCGACCCGCCCTCGCGCACCGAGTACGGCGGCCGCTCGGGCTCGATGCCCTTCTCGGCCAGCGCAGCGAGGGTCTCGGACATGTTCTCGATCGTCAGGGCGACGTGACCGTACGCCGTGCCGAGCTCGTACGAGTCGACGCCGAAGTTGTACGTCAGCTCGAGCTCGGGCAGCGGCTTCCCCGGCACGCCGAGGAAGTAGTTGACGGCCTCGTCGCGGATCGGCAGCTCGCGGCGACGCTCCAGCCCGAGGGCCTCGTAGAACGCGAGCGACCGCTCCGGGTCGGTGATCCTGTAGCACGTGTGAATGAGGTCCATCGTCCGATCCTACGGCCTTCCGGTACGAGACGCCCCGGCTCGCGGAGCGGGTGGAGTCGGGCGCCGCCGCACGGGGCGATCCCGCGCGGCGACCTCACGCGCCGGCCGCGCCCCACCGCGGCCGGCGCGTGGTCCCCCGTGGTCGCGCCGCTCAGGTCGACTGCGGTGGCACCCAGTAGGTGTAGAGCCTGCCCGGGACCCCGAACTCGTCCGGCGCGGTCGTGAACGTGACCCAGCCGGCGGGCGGCGCGTTGCACGTGATGCCCTTCCCCTTGACGTACCGCGCGAGAACCGCCCCCTCGTACATCGGGTCGACGCCGGGCTGACCCAGAGCGAGGTTGACGAACTTCGTGCCCATGCAGTACCCGACCCGCGGGAGCGGCGCGTCGTCCGCTGCGACCGCGGACCCCGCGCCGACGAGAGCCACGACCCCGGTCGCGACGAGCGCGAGGAGCCTGGAGCGGAGGCTGGTGCGGCAGAAGCGCTGCTGCATCGAACCCCTCCTTTCGTCCGTTGTCATCCCCTCCCCGATGCACTTCCACGACCTCCGCCCTGCCAAACCGCCTCGAGGCCCCAGCCCCGTAAGCATTTCGTTAGACCTGCGCGACGCGGGTCGCCGGGCGGGGCCGACCGACCACTACGCCGCAGCCGGTACCCGGAACCGGGTGGTGTGGCTAGCCGTACCGGGCGGCAGCGCGGGGCAGGTAGCGTCATGCGCCATGAAAGAACGCGCGCCCGGCGTGAATCCGTGGCTCGTCCTGTGCCTCGTCTGCCTCGCCCAGTTCATGGTGATCCTGGACGCGACGATCGTGAACGTCGCGTTGCCGTCGATCCAGAAGGACCTCGGGATCTCGGAGTCGAGCCTCCAGTGGATCGTGAACGCGTACGCGCTCCTGTTCGGCGGGTTCCTGCTGCTCGGCGGGCGCGCGGGCGACCTGATCGGCCGCAAGCGCGTGTTCGTCGCAGGTCTCGTGCTCTTCACCACCGCCTCGCTGCTCTGCGCCCTCGCCCCGAACGAGACCTGGCTGATCGTCTCCCGCGGCGCGCAGGGGCTCGGGGCCGCACTGGTGTCGCCGGCGGCGCTCTCGATCGTCACCACGACGTTCGCCGAGGGCGCCGAGCGGACGAAGGCGCTCGGCGTGTGGGCCGCGATCGCGGTCGGCGGCGGCGCCGTCGGGCTCGTGCTCGGAGGCGTGCTCGTCGAGACGCTCTCCTGGCCGTGGATCTTCTTCGTCAACGTCCCGGTCGGAATCGTCGCCGTGGTGCTCTCGCTCCGCTTCGTGCCCGAGTCGAAGGACGAGCACGCGCACAGGAGCTTCGACGTCGCCGGCGCCGTGACCGTGACGGCAGGGCTCGTGTCGCTGGTCTACGGGATCGTGCGGTCGGCGGAGTCGGGCTGGGGCTCGACCGAGGTCGTCGGCTTCCTCGCGCTCTCGGCCGTGCTGCTCGTCTCGTTCCTCGTGATCGAGAGCCGCTCCGCGGAGCCTCTCGTCCGCCTCTCGATCTTCTCCGTGAAGACCGTGCGAGCGGCGAACCTCGCGATGTTCGTCGTCGCGGCGGGGCTCTTCGCGATGTTCTTCTTCAACACGCTCTACGTCCAGCGGGTGCTCGGGTTCTCGCCGCTCGAGGCGGGCTTCGCGTTCGTGCCGTTCACGGCGGGCGTGATCGTCGGCGCCGGGCTCTCGCAGAAGCTCGTTCCGGCCCTCGGCGCCCGGGAGGTGCCGCTGATCGGCGTCACGCTCGGGGCGCTCGGGCTGCTCCTCTTCCTCCGCCTGACGCCGGACAGCTCGTACGTCGCCGATCTTCTGCCGGGAATACTCCTCACGTCGGTGGGCATGGGGCTCGTCTTCGTGCCGATCACCCTGATCGCGACGAGCGGCATCCCGAGGGACGACGCGGGGCTCGCGTCGGGGCTCTTCAACACGTCGCAGCAGATCGGCGGCGCCGTGGGCCTCGCGGTCCTGTCCACGCTCGCGACGAATCGCACGAGCAACGAGCTCAGCTCGCTCGGGCACCCTCCGACGCCGGCCGACACCGCCGACGCCCTCGTCTCCGGATTCCACGTCACGTGGGCGGCGAGCGCCGTCCTGCTCGCGTCGGCGGGCGTGCTCCTGCTCGCTCTGCTCCGGCGGCGCGACGTGGTCGCGGTGGCCGAGGGCGAGGCCGCGCCCGTCGTCGCCTGACGGCTCGTAGGCTTCGCGTGGGGATCCTCGACGTCGTCCCGATCGGCGAGCCCGTGCTCCGTGCCGTCGCGCAGCCCGTCACGGACGACGAGCTCGCGACACCCGGGTTCCAGCGCTTCCTCGACGACCTCGTCGACACGATGCGCGCCGCGCACGGTGCGGGCCTCGCCGCGCCGCAGGTCGGGATCTCGAGACGCGTGTTCTGCGTCGAGGTGCACGCGAACCCGCGCTACCCGTACAAGCCGGAGCTCGACCTGCGCGTGCTCGTCAACCCCGAGGTGCGGCCGTTGACGAACGAGACCTTTCCGAGCTACGAGGGCTGTCTTTCCGTGCCCGACCTGCGCGGCCTCCTCTCGCGCCACTGCGAGATCGAGGTCTCCTACACCGACCGCGAGGGAAACGGCGTCGTCGAACAGGTCCGCGGCCTCTCGGCGGGGACGTTCCAGCACGAGCAGGATCACCTCGACGGGATCCTGTTCGTCGACCGCGTCGAGGACACGCGCACGCTGACGACGTGGGACGGCTTCCGCCGCTGGCACGAGCAGGCCTACGCGGCCGAAGCGCGGGCGCTCGTCGAGCGCTTCGGCGCCTGACGCGCAGACTGTCGTAGTCCGCAGGGGCTCGATGCTGCACGATCCCGCGTTTGTGTCACGACCGGGACTCCGAGCCGCCCGTCGACGCCGGGGACGGAGTCGCGGTCGCGCACGAGTCGCTGGTGCTCGAGGCGGCCGACGGAACCCGGCTGCGGGCGTTCGCCGCCTCGCCGAAGCACCCGGCCGAGGCCGGTGTCGTGGTGCTCCCGGACGTCCGCGGGCTCCACCGTTTCTACGAGACGCTCTGCCTCCGCCTCGCCGACCGCGGGCACGCAGCCGTCGCGATCGACTGCTTCGGCCGCACGGCCGGGACGGGGGAGCGCGACGATGACTTCCCCTGCAGGCACCACGTCGAGCGGACGACCCTGGACGGGATCGAGAGGGACATCGCGGCCGGTGGCGCGTACCTCCGGTCGGCCGAGCGCGCCCTCCAGGAGGCTGGGGTCGAGCACGAGGTCGTGACGTACCCCGGCGCTCCCCACAGCTTCTTCGACCGCAAGTACGAGGAGTTCGCCGGGGCGTCGCAGGATGAGTGGCGGCGGGTACTCGCGTTCCTCGAGCGGTTGGACGGGCAGCCGGGCTAGGGCTCCAGGTCCTCCTCCACGAATCCGAACAGGATCCCGTCGACCCAGGTGCCGTCGCGCCAGTACGCCTTCCGGCGGACACCCTCCCGCACCCAGCCGGCGCGCTCTGCGTGGCGTAGCGCACCGTCGTTGAAGCCGTAGATCTCCATCTGGAGTCGGTGGAACCCGAGCTCCCGGACGAGATGGCGTTGGAGCGCCCGGGCCGCCTCGTCGCCGATCCCCTGCCCGCGATGGCCCGGGTCGATCACGAAGCCAGCGACCGAGGCGATGCGCGAGCGCCGGTTGACCTGCTCCCACGTCACGGTGCCCACACGCTCGCCGTCGACGACGAACACCAGCAGCCCGAACGCGTCGGGCTCCGCGAGCGAGCGGGCGACCTCGG
>Ga0210142_1000156_pt1 | contig 15488 bp, 16 predicted proteins | sample Goodyear_PhragC__FD_184869 | JGI IMG/M metagenome (GOLD analysis project Ga0210142, IMG submission 184869) | Wetland microbial communities from San Francisco Bay, California, USA, that impact long-term carbon sequestration - Goodyear_PhragC_D2... | ecosystem: Environmental > Aquatic > Marine >...
AAGCTCACCTTCGTGAAGACGCTGCTTTTGAGGATTCCGTCGGATGTAACGAACACAGTTGGCCAAGTGCTTCGCGTCGCGAACCAGCCGATCGAAATAGTCACGCTGCCAAAAACTGCCTGTGCGTTCAAGCAATGGATTGATGTTGCGCGCCGTAAAAACCCTTCCAACTCAGAATAATCTTTTCCAAAGACCAAGCCGGATTGAGTACGAACACGGCGTGAACGTGATTGGGCATCACAACCCACGCAATCTGAGCAATTCGCTCGCCGTCACACTGACGCAGCGCTTCAGCCACAACTGCGGCGCAATTCGGGCGTCGTAGAACACACGAGCCGTGACCGGCATCAAGCCAACGCTCAATAGCACCAGAGAAACGCCTGTGATACTTACGTTCGGTTTCGGCATCCCATGGTGGCGGATGAGATCGCAGCCACGCCTCACGATGCGATTCCCATTGCTCCCGGATGTGTTGAGGCACGGCGTCCGCAAGTCGAAACGTGACGAAATAAACTGCTCCTTTCTGCTGCCAGTGTGAAAGTCGATTCGCTGTAAATCCGATGTCGTCGTATGGATTGAAGAATTGGAACTCGGTCGTTTCCAAGGAGCGGCGGTTTCTTAACGGCGAAGGATAAATGGAGAACGGCGCTTTGGAAAGACGCCGCTCCTTGTTTTAGCCTTCGATCATGCACGTCGATGCCGAAAAACTTCGCCCGCGATTGGAACCGCTGTTTCAGGAAAACTTTGAGAGGTTCGGCGAATTAGGCGCTGCGGTATCGGTTTGGCAAAACGGCAGGACGATTGTCGACCTTTACGGTGGATTTCGCGATGCCCGTCGTGAACAGCCGTGGACAGCCGACACGCTTGTCCTCGTCTGGTCGGCGACGAAAGGAATCGGCAGCGCCTGCGTTTTACATGCCTTGCAGGAACGCAAGATCGAGCTCGACCAACGAGTGGCGGAGTTCTGGCCGCAGTTCGGTCAGGCCGGCAAGGACAAAATCACGCTGGCTCAATTGCTTTCACATCAGGCTGGGCTTTGCGCATTGGATCAGCGAGTCGACATCCTAAACTACGATGAAGTCATCCGCGCGTTGGAGATGCAGAAACCGCTGTGGCAGCCTGGCATAGAGCATGGTTATCACGCGCGCACGTTCGGATTTCTTCTCGACGAACTCGTGCGACGGATCACTGGAAAAACTCTGTCCGAGTACTGGCAGGAAAATTTTGCCCAGCCGCTCGGTCTCGATTTCTGGATCGGTTTGCCAGAGCGAGAAAATGCGCGCGTTGCCACGGTTTATGCTGCAAAAGGGGGAAGACCGCCAGAGCCGAAACAATTTTACGCCGATTTGGTCACACCGGGCACTTTGGCGCGTAAGACGTTCACGTCGCCGTACGGTCTGCATGCCATCAGCAAGATGAATGATCCGGCGGTTCGCGCACAGTCAATCGTCTCCTTCGGCGGTATCGGCAGCGCCTCGTCGCTGGCAAAATTTTATTCCATACTTGCGAATGGCGGAACGCTTGATCACAAAAAGTTTTTCTCAGAGAAAACAATCGCCTGGATGACTACGACCCTGACGGACGGCATCGACCGAGTTTTCCAGATACCGACTGCATTCTCGGCCGGGTTCATGAAGGATTCACGGCATGCTGCACGAAAAATGTTCGGACTAGGCGCAACAGCCTTTGGGCATCCCGGAGCGGGCGGTAGCCACGCTTTTTGCGATCCTGCAAACGGCATAAGCTTCGCTTACGTGATGAACCAAATGGAGCAGTCGCTTTTACCCACCGGAAAATCCTTGCGCTTGGTTGACGCGATTTATCGCGCTTTATAACGGCACTTCAGACGGTGACTCTCAGGAATGGCCGGTTTGGAACGAAGTAATCTTATTCGCCCACAATCGTGAGGAGAATTTTTCGACGATGAGGTGCGCGCCGGTGTTCGAACAGAAAAATGCCCTGCCAAGTTCCCAGCTGCATTCTTCTATCGACAAGTGGAACGGTCTCGCTAGTGCGGGTCAGGACCATGCGGATGTGTGACGGCATGTCGTCGCTCCCTTCGGAATCATGCGTGAAGTAATCGGCGTCTTCCGGCACGAGGCGATCGAAAAACTCTTCCAAGTCGCGGCGCGCGCTGGGATCGGCATTTTCCATGATGACAATGCTGCAACTGGTGTGCTGAACAAAAACGGTGACAGTCCCACTCCGCACTCCACATTTATCGATTTTCGACCGCACGGCATCGGTGATTTCGTAGAGACCTTTGCCGGTGGTGCGCACGTCGACCTGATCGTGGTGGATATGCATTTTCAGGCATGTTACTGAGCGTGGAGGCCAGGGCAAAGCAAGGAGCAGTGGCTTGGGTAGCCGGGTAAAGAGTAGCGCATGCGTCTCGCTTGCGTACTCTGGGATGAGCAAGCGAGACGCATGCGCTACCTTCCTATGCAAAGCGATATCGAGCGCGTTTTGTTTGATGAAGCGGCAATTCACAAGCGCCTGGAAGAAATAGCTGCGCAGATTACCGCCGATTATCGCGACCGGGAGCTCACCGTAATCGGAGTGCTTACCGGAAGCTTTATCTTGATGTCGGATTTGCTACGAAGAATTCCGCTTCCTCTAAAGTTGGATTGCCTGAGCGTGTCCAGTTATCACGGAAAAACGCAGACGAGCGGAGAGGTGATTTTCAAACAGCCGCCGCTTCCAGACGTGCTAGATCGCGATGTTTTAATCATCGACGATATCCTCGATACCGGCCACACACTTGCGGCTATTCGCGAGAAACTGGAACAGGCCGGACCGCGGAGCATGCGAGTGGCCGTGCTCCTGAGCAAAAAGAAACAGCGGGCCCGTGAAGTGGACGTCGATTACGTCGGTTTCGAAATCGAGGATGAATTTGTTGTCGGTTACGGGCTCGATTTCATGGAGCGTTACCGCAATCTCCCTTACATCGGCGTGTTAAAGAAAGAATTGATCGAACCGACGTCATGAAATTGTCATGTTGAGCGAAGCGAAACATCTCACTGTTCGAACCGGTTGATGACTGATCTGAGATTCTTCGCTTCGCTCAGAATGACATTTATAAGATAACGTGCCCATCTGCCAGATAATGAAAGTGCGAGTGCAATTTTACGCGCAACTGCGGGATCTCGTTGGAATGCGCGAGTTGGAAGTTGAGCTTCCTCAAGGGGCGACGGCTGGCGATTTGCTTATGCAACTGTATGCGCAACGACCTGCGCTTCGTGCGCATGACAAGAGCATTTTGATTGGCGCAGGACTCGAATTTGTTAACCGCAACTACCAGTTACAACCGGGTGAGGAAATCGCCATCATGCCCCCGGTCCAAGGTGGATAGTTTGACACAGGAGCCCGTCAGATCGTCGAGTCGCAGGGATTATCGCGTTTGAGAGGACAAATCCCGCGCTTCCTGGCATTCGCGACGAAATCCAGGAATTCGCGTGCCGGCTCGCTAAAACTCATCGTCGCTGATTTTTCGAGCGCCTGTGACGTATTTAGTCCGCTCTGATAGACAAGCTTGAATGCCTCCTTGATTTCGTCCCGATCGTTTACGCTGAATCCAGCGCGACGCAGTCCGACGATATTCAGTCCGAAAACGTAATTGCGCTCCGCTGCGATTACGAACGGTGGCAGATCTTTCCCGAATGCAGAGCTGCCTTGCACCATCACCAGGCGCCCGATGTGCATGAACTGGTGAAAAGTTGAACCGCCGCCGAGAAACGCCCCGTCGTCCACGCGCACATGTCCGGCAAGCAAACAATTGTTCGCGATGATGACGTTATTCCCAATGACGCAATTGTGACCGATATGCGCGCCGGCCATCAGAAAATTCTTGTCGCCGATTGTTGTAGAGCTGCCATCCGGGCTACCAAGGTGGATCGTGCAGTACTCGCGGATGACGTTGTCGTTTCCGATTTGGACTTTCGTTTTTCGTTCGGGCGAAAAGGAAAGATCCTGCGGTGGCGCCCCGAGTACGGCGCCGTGTCCAATAAGGTTTCCGCGACCGATGATAACGTTGTTTTCAATGACAACATGCGATTGTACGATCGTATTCTCTCCGATTGTCGCATGCGGCCCGATGATCGAGAACGGACCGATCTCCACACTCGCGGCGATTTTCGCGTCTGGATCGACGATTGCCGTGGGATGAATCTTCGTGTCACTCATGTTTGCTCAGAGAAGGTTGCGGCTCGCAAATCTCGATTTCATAACACGCCGGCTTCCTTGAAACTGAAATAACCCGGACTCGTGTCCAGTGGCGCGCCAATGATGATGTGGTCGAGCAATTTGATCTGTAAAAGGTCAGCGGCTTCGGCAAGGCGTCGGGTTAGGCTGTGATCGGTCTGGCTGGGCGAGGCGTCCCCGGACGGGTGATTGTGCACTACAATTACTGCGTACGCGGAGTAAGTGATGGCGGGCCGAAAAATCTCGCGCGGATGGGCGATGCTCTCGTTCATACTTCCGAGAGATACCGATTCGACGCGCAATAAACGGTAACGCGTGTCGAGAAGGACTACCCGCAGTGATTCAGTGCGCAACATCCGCATCTCATCACCCAGCAATTTGTAAATCAATTCCGGTGAATCGAGCTTCTGCTGGGCGAGACGTTCCTGAGCGAAACGTTTGCCAAGATTGAACGCCGCCACCAGTTCTAATGCTTTAGCGGGGCCGATCCCCTTCACCTCGCTCAGTTCCTTGACCGAGCAACGACTTAGCTCCCCAAACGATTTGTATTTGTCGAGCAACTCGCGAGCGACGTCTATCACGTTCATGCCGCGCCGGCCTGTGCGCAGCAGAATCGCGATCAGTTCTGCGTTGCTGAGAGCGTCGGCTCCTCGTGCGAGCAATCTTTCCCGCGGGCGCTCATCCTGTGGCATTTCGCGGATTTTGAGCTGCGCCATATCAGAATCCGTAGGCTGAAGCTCCTGCAGCTCCGGGTCCACTGTCTCGCGGAGGCGCCTCCTGCATTTGACTGTGTCTCACGCGCGAAGCTGATCGAACATGTCACACAACGCGTCACCGAGGGAGAACAACGCGTCGGCGTAAGGATTCACAGCGACCCCGTCCAACGCGCTTTGCGCTTTGCGAATCAGATCGCTGCCCGCCGCGACTGACTCGTTTAATGCGCCATTGTTTGCGCCGTTCTTTAGCAGTTCAATCATTTCTTCGATTTTTTCGTCCAGCACAAGCTGACAACAACGTTCGCGTTCGAACTCGGAAGCGGACTGCAGGAAAATCAAAACCGGCAGTGTAAATTTGCCCTTGCGCAAATCGGTGCCGAGCGTTTTGCCGGTTACGCTTTCGGTTCCGGCAAGATCGACGCAATCGTCATAAATCTGATACGCCGTCCCGATTTGAAAGCCGAAGTTCTTGAAGGTTTCGATTACTTTGGGATCGGCTCCGCTAATCATCGCGGCCAATTCTGCTGCGGCGGAGAAGAGCGAGCCGGTTTTCATTTCCACGATCCGCAAATAATCTTCAACAGTCAGGTTGAGATCGAACCGGCGCTGGGTCTGAATCATTTCGCCGGAACAAACCGTCGCGGCGGTGCGCGCGATGGCGCGACTGATGTCGGAGTTCTCGAAATTTGTCGATAACGTTAGAGCGTGCGCAAAAAGGCAGTCACCGAGCAAAACGCTGAGCGAATTTCCCCAGCGAGCGTTTGCAGTCGGCTGTGCCCGTCGCTGTTCCGCTTCGTCCATAACGTCGTCGTGCACCAGTGTGGCGATGTGGATTAGCTCTACAATGACGGCGAGATCCACGTGTCCAGAGTTGATGGTGCCCGTCGCCCCGCCTGCGAGCAGAGCCAGTAGTGGCCGGAGACGTTTTCCGCGGCTGCCGATCGCGTAAACCACGTAACCCTCGATCGCGGGATCGAATGCCGCTGCTTGTTCCGCGATGCGTGCCTCAACTTGCTCAAGATGCGGCTGAACTAATTTTGCCACTTCAGCCAGACAAAGCGCCGCAGAGCCGCTCGCCCTTGGGATTGCGCGGTGGGTCGTGCTTGTCTGCGGGCGGGCAAAGAGTTCCACGAGGCGAGAATAACGGGGCGGTCTCAGTAGAGCAAGCTCGCAGCTTCTTTTCTGGATAATTTTGCGAATTCGTTATTGGGAACAAAACGCGTGGTGGGCGAAACGAGCGCTATCTTTTGCGCAACCACTTATCGGTTCCGTATTTTTGTTCAGCTATTTCTCGAGCTCGCTGAAAAATTTCTTCCTCGATTTTCAACTGAGTGCAACTCGGTGACAAAACGTTCGCAAAACGATCCGCCAGGGCAATGTCCAGATCGATTCCTTGAATGCTGCCTTGCTGCAGCAATCCACGACGGGTCCGGCGTTGTGCCGCGCCTGCGACCTTGCGACCATCGATCATCACGTCGGCGCGGACGGCATTCGCGAAACAATTGCCGCCGCTGGCATTGACTCCTTTCGCGGTCGCAATTCCGCCGGGATCAGCGCCCCCGGCTACAATGGCTTGTTCGCCGGTTCGGTTCAAAACATCGGCTAAAGCGCGATGAATGGTTTCGTAGAGCGTCATCGATGAGTCGTGAAATGCCGGATCGCTTGCCGGAATGATGATCGCATACGTCAGATCTTCCCCGTGAAAAACGACTCCACCGCCGGTCCAACGCCGAACTAAATCACGGGCGCCGGCATAAATGGCGACCTCGGAATATTTTCCAAAATAACCAAAGGAGAGAGCGGGGGATTGCCATCGATAGAAGCGGATCGATGGAACGGTTGCGCCTTCAAGCAATGCTTCATCAACAGCCATATTCAACGCAGCTGAGTGTCCCCTGTCGTCAAAATGAACGTAAAGCGCAGCAAATAAACCGTTCGTCATGGCGCGTCACCATTTTGTCATTCCGACCGAAGTGGAGGAATCTCAGTTATAAAAGGGAGGATAGTTTGAGATCCGTCGACCTTCGTTCGACATGACAGATCTTCGCGCGCAATAACAACCATTAACCGAGTTCGTCCAAAATTTTTGCCACTGCCTCTCGCGGGTTCTGATGCGCAGTAATTGGTCTGCCGATGCCGATGTAGTCAGCGCCTGCTTCAAGAGCCTGGCGTGGAGTCATGAAGCGTTTCTGGTCTCCTGGTTCTGCCCACGTCGGACGAATTCCCTGAACAGCGATTTTGATTCTGTTTCCAAATTCGGCACGCAAGCGGTCGATTTCATGAGGGCTGGCGACGACTCCATCGATTCCTGATTCGACGCCCAACCTTGTAAGGCGCAGGACTTGATCTTCTACATTCTCAACAATTCCAATTTCGCGTAGCGTTCGTTCCGTTGCACTTGTCAACACGGTCACTCCCAATAAAAGCATGTCGTTGGCTCGAACGGTAGTTGCACTTCGAATCATTTCGCTGCCGCCGCTTAAATGAATTGTGAACATCTGGACCCCGAGAGCGTTCGCGGATTCCACTGCCCGGGCAACAGTATTCGGGATGTCGTAGAGCTTAAGATCGAGCCATACCCTGGCGCCAGTGGACAACACTGCCCGCACAATTTCCGGGCCTTCGGCCGTATAAAGTTGGAGGCCGACTTTGAAAAACGAAATGTCACTACGGAGCTGTTCCACGAGCTGAAGTGCCCTTTCCTTCGTAGGGACATCCAGCGCCACAATGATTTTAGCGGCGGTGTTTGTCATTCCCGCATTCATTTGTCATGTCGAGCGAAGTCGAGACGGTTCTTGATTTTTTCTGATCAACAGCAAGAGATTCCTCGACTTCACTCGGAATGACAGAAGAAATTGCAGATGATGCAAGTCCTCGCCCCAGGGAAGATTAATCTTTCCCTAAAAATTCTTGGTAAACGCAGCGATGGCTTTCACGAAATCGAAACTCTGATCGCACCGGTTTCGCTTTGCGATGAGATCAGGATCGAGCCACTCGAGGGCAGGAAGCGAATCGAGTTCCATTGCAATGATCTCTCGGTACCGAACGGAGACGACAATCTCGTCGTGCGCGCGGCCAAATTATTTTTTGAAAAAACCGAGATTAAAAGCGGTGTTTCAATCGACCTCAAAAAAAAGATTCCGCACGCGGCGGGTCTGGGCGGGGGAAGCAGCGACGCAGCGTCGACCCTGCTGGGACTCGACAAGTTATTCGGGACGAAATTGCCCCGTGAAGCGCTGGCCGAGATGGCAAAGGCAATCGGCTCTGACGTTCCGTTTTTCATTTTTCAATCCGCAGCGGTGTGCAAAGGGCGCGGAGAACAGGTCAGGCCGACCAAATTGCATGAAGAGTTGTCCGTGCTGTTGGTAAAGCCTGAGTTCTGCGTGCCTACGCCTTGGGCGTATTCTCGCTGGAAAGACTCGCGCGAAATTCCGGGTGTCTCCTATGGGGTCCAGAAATTCGCTGGACAAATCTTCGTGAACGATCTGGAGCGCCCCGTTTTCGAAAAGTTTATTTTTCTCGCGCAAATGAAAATGTGGTTGATCAGGCAACTGGAAGTGGGCGCTGCGCTCATGTCCGGTTCCGGTTCGACCGTTTTTGCCGTACTACGCAGCCATTCAGATGCGGTTCGCCTGGCAAAACGCGCAAGAACGGAGCTGGATCCGAAGCTGTGGACGTGCGTGTGTAACACGACGGGGTAGCAAATTCTGAAGGAGCCACGGCTGCCAGTCTGTTCATCTCGGCACCGTGCCGAGATACCATGCACTATGTGGATTCGCTTTCGTGAAAAGTATTGCCGACAGGTTGCCGGCAACGACAGGCTGGGCAGCCTGTGCTCCCCAGAAGGTGCGCGATTACGCGCCAATCATTCGCCAAGACGTTGCCGGAACTGTGCACGCGCGTACTCGCGGTTCAGTTTTGAGATGAAACTAGCGCTGATCTTGGCAGGACAGACGGCTTCGCATTCATAAGTGTTGGTGCAATTGCCGAATCCCTGGGCGTCCATGACCTGCACCATTTTTGAAACTCGACGCTCACGCTCAGGTCGACCCTGCGGCAGAAATGATAAGTGCGAAACTTTTGCAGCGGTGAAAAGCATCGCCGATCCATTCGGGCACGCTGCCGCGCACGCTCCGCAGCCGATGCAGGCTGCCGCTTCCATTGCGATATCGGCGTCGTGTTTGGGAACTAGCATCGAATTGGCTTCCGGCGCGGAACCCGCGCGCGCGGAGATGAATCCGCCGGCTTGCACGATCCGATCCAACGCACTTCGATCGATGGCGAGATCTTTCACGATCGGGAACGCTCCAACGCGAAAGGGCTCAATCGTGATCCTCGCTCCATCGCGAAATTTTCGCATGTAAAGCTCGCAGACGGCGCCTGGATGATCAGGGCCGTGAGCTTCGCCGTTCACAGTGAGCGAACAGGTGCCGCAAATCCCTTCGCGACAATCAGAGTCGAACGCCACGGGTTCCTTGCCGGACTCGACCAAACTTTCATTGAGAATATCGAGCATCTCGAGAAAAGATGTGTCGGGTGAAATGTCGCGAACGTCGTAATTCACCAGTTTGCCGCGCGATTTTGCATCGCGCTGTCGCCAGACTCTCAAATGAAAGTTCATAACATTAGGTCATCCTGAGCGGAGCACCGTGAAGTCGAAGGATCCCGCGGAATTATCGAGGGTTCTGCAACGAGATTCCTCGACTTCGCTCGGAATGACAGATGATTGCTCATTTGTAGCTCCTTTGTGCTAGATGCACCGTTTCGAAATGCAAGGGTTCACGATGTAGCTTCGGAGGACTGTCGCCCTGAAATTCCCATGCGAACACAGCAGCATGGTTTTCATCGTCGCGGAGCGCTTCGCCATCGGGCGTTTGATGTTCCTCGCGGAAATGCGCGCCCGCCGATTCATCCCTCTGTAGCGCATCCAGGCACATCAGTTCGGCGAACTCCAGAAAGTCAGCAACCCGACCGGCGCGTTCGAGCGATTGGTTGTAGTCTTCTTCTTCTCCCGGAACGCGCACGTCGTGCCAGAATTCCTCGCGCAGTTCAGGAATTTTTCTGAGGGCCTCGCGCAATCCTTGTTCGCTCCGCAACATTCCGCATTTGTCCCAAAGAAGGAGACCAAGCTCGCGATGGAAGGAATCAAGCGATCGTGTGCCATTGACGTTCAGCAGTCTTTCAAGCCTGGCGCGGACACTCTCCTCTGCTTGCTGAAATTCCGGCGACTCGGGCGAAGGCCGTTTTCCCAACCGACCAGCGAGATAATTTGGCAGCGTGTTCGGGAGAATAAAATAGCCATCGGCCAAACCCTGCATCAGCGCGCTCGCCCCCAGCCGATTGGCACCGTGATCTGAAAAATTCGCCTCGCCGATCACGAACAACCCCGGAACATTGCTCATCAAATCGTAATCAACCCAAAGCCCTCCCATTGTGTAATGCACTGCAGGGTAAATGCGCATCGGGGCTCTGTAAGCGTCCTCGCCGGTGATTTTTTTATAGACCTCGAATAAATTGCCGTACCGCTCGCGAATCGTTTCCAGCCCGAGCCGTTTGATGGCATCGGCGAAATCGAGATAAACGCCGCGTCCGCCCGGACCGACGCCTCGGCCTTCGTCGCAAACTTCCTTTGCTGCTCGCGACGAAATGTCACGCGGCGCAAGATTGCCGTAACTGGGATACTTTCGCTCGAGATAATAATCGCGCTCGGCATCAGGAATTTCGCTGGGTGGTCTGAAGCAATCTTCCTTCCGTTTCGGCACCCAGACCCTTCCATCGTTCCGCAGCGACTCGGACATCAGCGTGAGCTTGGATTGATAGTCGCCGCTGACAGGGATGCAGGTAGGATGAATTTGTGTGAAGGAGGGATTGGCAAAAAGCGCGCCTCTTTTGTAAGCGCGATAAGTTGCAGTAACATTGCTGCCGCGAGCATTGGTCGAAAGATAGAACACGTTACCGTATCCTCCACTCGCCAGCACCACGGCGTCCGCTGCGTGCCGCTCTATTTTTCCTGAGCGCAGGTTTCGAGTGATAATTCCCTTGGCCTGTCCATTCACGATCACCAGGTCGAGCATCTCTGTGTACGGCAACATGTGTACCGTGCCCGTAGCGATCTGACGGCAGAGTGCCTGATAACAGCCTAACAAGAGTTGCTGACCGGTCTGGCCGCGCGCGTAGAAGGTTCGTGAAACCTGTGCGCCTCCGAAGGAGCGATTGGCCAGGTAACCGCTGTATTCGCGGGCAAACGGCACGCCCTGCGCCACACATTGGTCAATGATGTTGTTGGCGATTTCAGCTAGCCGATAAACATTCGCTTCGCGGGAACGAAAATCGCCCCCCTTGATCGTGTCGTAGAATAACCGGTAAACGCTGTCGCCGTCATTCTGGTAATTTTTCGCCGCATTAATGCCGCCCTGTGCTGCAATCGAATGCGCGCGTCTGGGCGAATCCTGAAAACAAAAACATTTCACCCGGTACCCAAGTTCACCAAGGGTCGCCGCAGCCGAGCCGCCGGCCAACCCTGTGCCGACGACAATGATCTCAAATTTCCGCCGGTTGTTTGGACTTACCAGTCGTGAATGATCCAGATGACCGCGCCACTTTAGATCCAGCGGGCCCGATGGAATTTTCGGATCAAGAGTTCCAATCATGCTTCAGAATGACGACGTTCCGGCGCAGCCAGCCCAAACTATTGTTTGTCGCCCCACTTTTGTTTTTTGAATGATAGGCGGCCTGATCCTGCCTCGAAGGCTTCAAAATGCTCCGGGTTCTGCTTGTAATATCTTTGGTGATAATCTTCGGCCGGCCAAAACTTCATTGCCGGCAGGATTTCGGTCACAATTGGTTTCTTAAAGGTTCCTGAGGTTGCAAGCTTCGCTTTCGAAGTCTCAGCGATTTTCTTTTCCTCAGGGTTGCCATAGAAGATCGCAGCCCGATAACTGGGTCCGATGTCGGTGAACTGGCCGTCGGCCTGTGTGGGATCGATTTGACGCCAGTAAATGTCGAGAAGCTGATCGTATGAAATTTTTGTAGGGTCGTACGTGATCTCGATCGATTCGCGATAGTTTGTTTTTTCCGACGTAACGAGCTTGTAAGTGGGGTTCGGCTCACTTCCGCCGCAATAACCAACAACGGTCTTGATGACGCCCGGCGCCATGTCAAATGCGGGTTGAATGCACCAAAAGCAGCCGCCGGCGAAAATGGCAGTCTTTGTCGTCGCCGGAGACGGACTTTGCCCATAGCCCGGAGTAAAAAGGAACGTGGTAAGCACCGCCCAACCAAGGGTGCGAATGAAAAGGTGACTCATATTGTTCCTTTCATCTCGCTCCAGACGCGACGCCGTTCAAGATGTTTCCGTGCACAGAGCAGGTTGCGGCGTTGATGAGGAGACGACATTTTTGCCAGTGATCGAACCACTGCCGAAACCGGATGTCGTGTCTTTGGATGTGGCGCAACTTTTCGGCCGCGCCGCGCCGTTGCAGGTGGATCTTGGCTGCGGCGATGGATCGTTTCTATGTGACCTGGCGCGCCAGTTTCCGCACAAAAACTTCCTCGGAATCGAACGCCTGACCAAGCGCGTGGAAAAGGTTCGCCGTAAGGCGCAGATGATCGGTAACCTCCGGGTTTTGAGCACGGATACGTTGTTTGCCGTGCGGTATCTATTGCCGGAAAATTCAGCAGAAGCCTTTTATCTTTTATTCCCAGACCCCTGGCCAAAGCGGCGGCATCAGCAGCGCCGGATTTTCACCCACGATTTTCTCGATGCCATCGCTATGGCGCTGGAGGAAAACGGCATTTTGCACATCGCGACCGATCAGTTCGATTATTTTCAGCATATCGAAGGGCTAAGCCGCGCTGATTCGCGATTCGAAGCAGTCCCGCAACCGCGGCACAAGGCCGATCTTCCGTCGACGAAATTCGAAAGACAATTCCACGAAAAAGGCTTGCCGATTTACCGGCTCACACTTCGAAAAACTTCGCCGGTCAAATAAGCGCGCGCGCACCATTCGTTTCCAAAAAATTCCAGCTCCACTGCGCCGGTTTCGTCCTGGCGAAACAACTTAATTCCACGAGCGCGAAGCTGCTCAGCCCATTCGTCGCTGATCCGTTCGCGCTCTGGAAACTGCGTCGATGTGGCAATGATTAAACGCGGCTGAACCGCATCGAGAAACTCACTGGTACCTGAAGCACCGGTGTGATGTTGGCCCTTTACGAGAATCTGACTCTGCAGGTCCTGACCAGTGTTCAACAAGGCGCGCTCGGTCTCCGCGCCACTATCTGACATGAACAAAACGGACGTGTCCGGGGCGATCGATAATCGCATAACAAGCGCCTGATCATCCGCAGTTGCTCCTGAAAAGCCACGCGACGGAAATAATACATGGGCAGTGATGTTGCGGGATAAATCGAAGTTGTCTCCGGCAACCAGTGCGGCAGCTCGGAGCCCATGGCCGTTCAATCCCGAAAGCATTCGGGACAAACGCCGGTGAACAAGGGAGCGGTCGGGTGCGGGATTGTCAATCACATGGATGGGTGAGAAGTCGCTCAATAATTGGGTGGCGCCCCCGATGTGCTGTGAATCGCCATGGGTCAGGATCAAACCGGTAAGCCGATTTACACCAGCCCAGTGCAAATATTCGCGCACGATCCGCGCGTATGTGTGTTCGCTTCCGCAATCGAACAGCCAGTTGTTGCCATTCGCGCGGACGTGAACCGCCGCGCCTGCACCGAGATCCAGCACGGTGATCTTCGCTGGATTGCGCTGACGCCATTCAGACGGATCAACGTAAAAATGTCCGCCAGGAATTTGGGCAAACAAATTGACAATTCCGATCACCAAAGTGGCCAGAGCCCAGTTGGCATTATTGAAAATAAGAGCCACCCAAGGGAGCAGAGGCGTGGCCAACAGCGAAAGAAGCGCAATCGCCAGGACAAAGAACGCGATCGGGACAACTACAAGATTTGCGACCAGAGAAATCGGTGTGACCAGATGGAAATACCATAGGATTAACGGCAACGAACCAAGCCAGGCGGCAAGCGAAACGGATGCTCCACCGGAAATCCATTCGTAACTGGTGTGCATCCATCGACGCGGACCGCGCAGCAGACTTTTCGGCAGGAATGGATCGCCCGCGCCTTGGCGCTGCAAAAATCTGAAGAATGGATCCGCTAACAGCACGATTGCGCCAACGACTGCGAACGAAAGCTGAAAACCAATGGAAAACAGCTCGTTCGTATTCCAGCAGAGAATGAAAAAAGCCGCCGCCGCGAGACTGTTTGCCAGAAAAACCTTTCTCTCGAAGAACAAACCACCAACCAGGATCGAAGCCATTGTGGCCGCGCGAACACTGGAGACGTGCAACCCGGTCACTGCGGCGTAAAAGAAAAGCAAAGGAATTATGATGGCAGCCGCTGTCTTGCGCGACAGCCTCACAAGCGTCGTTAACATCCAAAGCAGGGTCGCGACGATTCCGACGTGCAGACCGGCGACCGCGAACAGGTGCAGCGTGCCCGTTTGCTGAAATGGTTCTTCGATGTCTTCAGGCGCTTGATGCCTTAATCCGAGGACGATCCCACTGATAAAGGTCTGTACTTCGGGCGCGTTCTCCAGGCCGCGGCATAGCGCGTCGTGCATCCAGTTGCGGGACGTTTGTGCAGCGCGCAGGATGGGATTGCCGCCGCCGTGGCGAATTAGCGTGCCGTCCTCGGCGTATCGTACGAAAAGCATCCGGCGGATATCATGCCGCGCAAAATAAGCGTGGGCGTTGAATTCGCCGGGGTTTCGCGGCGGCGCGATCGGCTCGGCGATTCCAAAAAGCTTCAGTTCGTCACCAAATTCGGGCACGCTTTTCCAACGCGCCTGCCAGACCGCGCTGGTCAATTCTTTTTTGCCTTCGAATTCAACTGACCGGAGCTTTAACAGGAACGTTGCGAATCCGCCTGGCCCAATCTTTGGCTCACTGATCACGCATCCGATTGCCGTGACCACGCGGGGACGTTCGCCGAGTTTACGCGCGAGCTGTTGTCCTGGCGCGTTCGTCGTCGCCAGATTGTGGAGCAGGAAAAAACCAGCAGCGACGAGAACGTACGTCGCAACTAATCTGGGCCAGCCCCCGACGATAAGGACGCCGATTAAGAAAATGATCGCTGCTGCAACCAGTGCAAAAGATGGTAATGGAAAGATCTCGCCGGCGACAATCCCGGTCACAGCCATCAGTGCGAGCCCGACAAAAGGCTGCCGCACCGTGCCGAGCAGTTTCATCCGCTTGCAGTTTTCGCTTAGTTGTTATCGGTAACGCAAGCCGCAAACGTCGTGTTACGCCAGTCATGCTCTCGCACCGGGTGTCGCGGTTAGTCGTGTCGGATGCGATCCAGGGGAAATTGCTTCGCTAACGAGCGCGCCGTAATTTCCTTAGTGCAGGACCTATTTGAGGAAGAGCAGGGGATTGAAACCGCCGACACCGCGGCACCGCTCGCTACGCGCATGCGGCCGCGCTCACTCGAGGAATTTGTCGGCCAGGAACACATTCTTGCACCGGGCAAACTTTTGCGCCGTGCCATCGAAGCCGATCG
>Ga0210142_1000157_pt1 | contig 15450 bp, 10 predicted proteins | sample Goodyear_PhragC__FD_184869 | JGI IMG/M metagenome (GOLD analysis project Ga0210142, IMG submission 184869) | Wetland microbial communities from San Francisco Bay, California, USA, that impact long-term carbon sequestration - Goodyear_PhragC_D2... | ecosystem: Environmental > Aquatic > Marine >...
AACAACCCACCCACGCCATAACCATGTCCACTCAATCGTCAAAAACACCCAAGTCCCCATCCCGTTATTCCGTCGGTATGTTTAGCGCCGGCGAGGCTCGCAGCGATCGCTGGCAGGAGCTGGCGCACGCGGCCCAGACCCTTGTCGCGCAAGCCTCCTCCGGCTCTTCGACGAAGGAAACCCTCGCGACTCTGGGGGCTCTCCTCGCACCGCTCAACGTGATCGAGACGTTCCGCGCTTATCCTGGGGAACTAATGATGAGTGCGCTGAAAGACGCGCTGGCCCGGCGTGATTATTCCACTTTCTCGAGACTAACGAACCGCATCGCCAAGGCCATCATCACTGGATCTTATCGTCGTTCCGCGAATGCCTGGAAGCTGGGCGAGGAAGGAGAGACGGAAGGGAGTGATCGTCTGCTAAAGGACTACTTTGAGACGGGCGATCTCACCAAACCTTACTTTGAGGTGCTGATTGTCAGCGATGACCCCACTCCGGAACAGGTGCGGCAGGGACGTGCCGAGCTCCGGCAGCTTCGTCGTCCGGAGGACCCGTTTGTCTACGAGGCGGTCACGGTGCCGAGTTTTGAAGAAGGCGTGCTCGGCGTGGTCATGAATGCTGATGTGCAGGCCGTTATCATAAAGGACAACTTCCGCTTCAAATCTCAATTCGACGCGCCGCTACTGCGCACTTACCTGGAACAACATCTGTCGCAGGAGTGCGGTTCGCTCGAGCCAAAAGACTACGGAGTGGCTCTGGCCCGCGCCATTGGGAAGATCCGTCCTGAGCTGGACGTTTATCTGATCGTGGATGGGGCCGTGGAAAAGGTGGCGAGCCATCTGGATTCCAAAAACATACGGCGCATTTTCTACGGGCTCGATGACCTGATGGAGATCCATCTCGCTCTGCTCAAGGGCGTGAACCAGCGCTACGACACGCCGTACTTCAACAACTTGAAGAACTACGCACGTCGTCCGGTGGGCACGTTCCATGCCCTGCCCGTGGCGCGCGGAAAGTCAGTTTTCAACTCCCATTGGATCCGCGACTTCGGTCACTTCTATGGGGCTAACATCTTCATGGCGGAATCGTCCGCCACCACCGGGGGTCTGGATTCACTGCTCGAACCAACTGGCAATATCAAGACCTCTCAGGACAAGGCAGCGCGGGCCTTTGGTTGTCAGAAGCTCTTCTTTGGAACCAACGGCACCTCTACCTCCAACAAGATTGCGGTGCAGGCCATTGTGCGTCCGGGAGACATTGTCCTGGTAGACCGGAACTGCCACAAGTCTCATCACTATGGTCTCGTGCTTTGCGGCGGTCAGCCGCTCTATGTCGAAGCTTATCCGCTGACCGAGTATTCGATGTATGGCGCGGTGCCGCTGCGCACGATTAAGAAAGCGCTGCTGGATCTGAAGGCGGAAGGCAAGCTCGACCGCGTGCGCATGCTGCTCCTCACCAATTGCACGTTCGACGGCCACGTTTACGACGTGCAGCGCTTCATGGAAGAGGTCCTCGCAATCAAACCAGACATTGTCTTTTTATGGGACGAGGCATGGTATGCCTACAGCCGCTTCTCTCAATTCCATCGCATGCGCTCAGCCATGGGTGCCTGCGAAGCGTTGCGAGAGCGCTATGCCAGCGCCGCCTACCGAGCTGAGTATGCCGAGTTCAAGAAGAAGCACGGCAAGCTCGATCCAAAAAGCGCGAAACTCCTCGACACACACCTGCTTCCTGATCCCGACGCAGTAAAGCTGCGTGTGTATGCGACGACCTCAACGCACAAGTCTCTCTCCTGCTTCCGCCAGGGCTCCTACATCATGGTTAATGACGATTGCTGGGAAAGCACAGAGGCCGCTTTTAAAGAAGCCTTCTTCGCTCATACCAGCACTTCGCCGAACCTACAATTAATCGCTTCTCTCGATATCGCCCGCCGACAGGCGGAACTCGAATGCTACGAACTGGTAGGCCGTTCCATCGAACTCTCGCTCATCCTTCGCCGCGAAGTGAACAAGCACCCGCTTATCTCGAAATACTTCACCATTGCGACTAATGCGCAGATGGTGCCAGCGCAATATCGGGCCAGCGGATTAGAAGACTTTCATGCGGAAGGTGTGAGCTGGAAAACTATTTATGACGCGTGGGCGAGCGACGAATTCGTTTTGGATCCTACTCGTATCACTCTCTTGTGCGGCTCGGCCGGCTTCGATGGCACTTCGTTCAAGGGTCTACTCGCAAGCAAGTTCGATATCCAACTGAACAAGACTTCGCGTAACAGCGTCCTGCTTCAGACTAACATCAATAACACGCGCAGCGACATTGCCTATCTGATTAAGGTACTGGCGGACATGTCGCGCGAACTGGACCGCAGGCTGGCAAACGATCCGGAAGAGAAACTGGCCTTTGATGCTCGTGTTAAGAGCCTGGTCACAGATGTGCCCAATCTTCCAAACTTCAGCCGCTTCCACGACACTTTCCGCGAGAACCCGAGGAGTAAGACAAATGAAGGCGACATGCGCACTCCGTTCTTTCTCGCCTATGACGAGGGGCAGAATTGCACCTATGTGAAACTCCACGGCAAGGAGATTGATGACCTGGTCAAGAGCGGGCAGGCCGTCTCAGCAAAATTCGTGATCCCGTACCCGCCGGGCTTTCCGATCATGGTGCCCGGGCAAGTTATCACGCAAGAGACTATCGACTTCATGCGCAAGCTGGATGTGAAAGAGATCCACGGCTACCAGGCCGCCTTAGGCCTGCAGTTAATCAAGCCGGACAGGCTTGGCGCAAGGCGGAGGAAACCCAGCGCGAACGGAAAGAAGAGCGGAGCAGTCCAGCGTCGGACTACTGCGCGCAAGAAAGCCTAACGAATAAGAAAGGTTACCTACTATGATAGACTGGTTCTTCACTACGCTTAAGACCTACCCCGAAATCGCGATTTTTCTCGCGCTCGCCTTAGGCTACTACTTTGGCAAGTTCACCTACAAGGGGATCGGTCTCGGATCGGTGACCGCCACCCTGATCGCCGCCGTCGTGATCGGGCAGATCGGGATCACGGTCAACCAGCCGCTCAAGGCGTTTTCGTTCCTCATGTTCCTGTTCGCTGTCGGCTACGCCGTCGGGCCGCAATTCGTGCGCGGGATTGCCAGCAGCGGCCTGCCGCAGGCGATCTTCTCGGTCGTGCAGTGCGTATTCAGCCTGGTCGCCTGCGTGGTGGTCGCAAAGCTTGCCGGCTACCATCTCGGCTATGCGGCCGGACTCTACTCGGGCTCGCAGACGATCTCTGCCGCGATGGGGCTCTCGACCGATGCCATCAACCGGCTGGGGCTGGCCGCCGACCAAACCAAGGCTTACCTCGATAGCATGCCAGTCGCCTATGCCGTGACCTACATGTTCGGCACCATGGGCTCGGCGATCGTGATCGCCATCATCGGCCCGAAGCTGCTCGGCATCAATCTCGTTGCCGCCTGCAAGGATTACGAGGAGAAGCATGGGGGCGGCAAGAAGCAGTTGGGCGGTCCGGGCACGGCCTGGACACGCTGGGCGGTGCGCGCCTATAAAGTGCAGCCGGGTGGCAGAGCCGCCGGTCTGCGCGTCGCCGAGGCTGAGTCGCTGGTGCCCGATGCGCGTCTTTTCATACTTCGCATTCGGCGCGGAAGCGAGATTATGGATGCGACCGCCGAGATCGTCCTGCAGGAAGGTGATGTCGTGGCCGTCGCGGGCGAGCGCGAAGTGCTGGTAAACATCCTCGGAGCAGCAGCGGTCGAAGTCGAGGACCGCGAACTGCTTGCCGTGCCGGTGGAGGGCGTCGACGTCCTGGTAACGAACAAGGATGTTGACGGCAAGACCCTCGCCGAGCTGGCGGCGCGCCCCGCTGCACGCGGCGTGTTCCTCCGCAAGATCACGCGCGGCGCTACCGCCACCGATATACCTATTCTGCCGGGCACCGAACTCAATCGCGGCGACTTGCTCACCCTCGTTGGCCGCACGCAAGATGTTGCCGCCGCCACTAAGATGTTAGGTGTTGCTGATCGGCCGACCGATGTTACTGACATGGCGTTCGTCGGCGCAGCGATCGTGGTCGGCGCGCTGATTGGCGCGCTGGTCTTCAAGGTGGCGGGCGTTCCGCTCACCCTGTCGACCGCCGGCGGAGCCCTTATTGCCGGGATCGTCGGTGGATGGCTACGCTCGGTGCGTCCGAAGTTCGGCCGTATTCCGACGCCCACGGTCTGGTTTATGAACTCAGTTGGCCTGAACATTTTCATAGCCATCGTCGGCATCTCCGCCGGTCCGGGCTTCGTCAATGGCCTGAAAACGCAGGGCGTTGGTCTCTTTCTGTGGGGCGCGGTCGCCACTACGGTTCCCCTCATTCTCGGCATGTTCACTGCCAAGTACGTGTTCCGCTTCCATGATGCGCTTAACCTTGGAATCGTTTCCGGAGCGCGCACGACGACGGCGTCGCTGGGTTTGGTCTGTGACCAAGCTAAGAGCCAGATCCCTGCGCTTGGCTACACCGTTACCTACGCCGTTGGTAACACCCTTCTTACCATCTGGGGCATGGTCATCATCATGTTACTCTCGTGAAAACACATTTCCCGAACGTGATTCAACAAAAAAGAAAACTATGACAACAAAAAACAAAGCCTCTGGGGCTGCGAAAATTAACGGACAAGGTCAGCGTCGCAGTCGCCCCTTATCAGATACTGCGAGACTGAAAGAGTTCGACAAACTCGGTCCGTTCGAGATCAAGGATTTCGTTCAAAAAGTGGCATCGAAAACGGCGCTGGAAAATTCCCTCTCGTACCTGAACGCCGGTCGTGGCAACCCAAACTGGGTCGCCACTGAGCCGCGCGAGGCGTTCTTCCTCCTCGGGCAGTTCGCAGTTACTGAGAGCAAGCGCGTGCTCGACCTGCCGCCCGGTGTCGGCGGGATGCCTAAGGAAGCGGGAATAGCCGGCCGACTTGAAGCGTGGTTGAAGAAACACGATGACATGCCAGGTGCGTCTTTTTTGCAGGCGATAGTGCCGTGGACGGTCAAGAAGTTTAACTTCGATCCCGACAAGTTCGTGCATGAGTTGGTGGATTCCATCATCGGCGATCACTATCCGGTGCCAGACCGCATGCTGGTGCACAACGAACAGATCGTTCACGAGTACCTGGAATGGGCCATGTGCGGAAACCCGCGGCCGAAAGGCAAGTTCAAGCTCTATGCCGTAGAAGGGGGCACCGCTGCGATGTGCTACATTTTCAAATCGCTAAAAAGCAACCGGATTCTCAACCCCGGCGACACGATAGCGCTCGGCGTACCGATCTTTACGCCCTACCTGGAAATGGCGCATTTGGAGGACTACGACCTCCATTACATCGAGATTCATGCGAAGCAGGACGCTCAGTTTCAGTACCCGGATGAAGAGATCAAAAAGCTCCTCGACCCAAAGATCAAGGCGTTCTTCATCGTCAATCCTGGGAATCCGTTCGCTGTCGCGCTTTCTCCAGACACAATAAAGAAAATCGGCGAGGTGCTCAAGAAACGGCCGGATCTGATCCTGCTGACCGACGACGTCTATGGCACGTTCGTCCCGGGCTTCCGTTCGCTGATGGGAGAGTTCCCGGAGAACACCATCGGTGTCTACTCGTACAGCAAGTACTTCGGCTGCACAGGGTGGCGGCTCGGAGCGATCGCCGTGTACGAGGATAACATCTTCGACAAGATGATCGCCGCGCATCCCGAGCCGATCAAAAAGCTGCTCGACAAGCGCTACGGCGGGCTCACCCTTGAGCCGCGTAAGTTCGCCTTCATCGACCGCATTGTTGCCGATAGCCGCGACATCGCGCTCAATCACACAGCCGGGCTGTCGCTTCCGCAGCAGGTCATGATGACACTGTTCTCGCTCAGCGAGCTGATGGACGAAAAAAAGGCGTATCAGAAAGCCTGCCTCGGCATCTGTAAGAAGCGGGTCGAGGCAACGATCGAAGGACTCGACATCGAAGTCGGACCTAACGAGTACTTCGACTACTATTATGGCCTGATCGATTTCGAATTTTTTGCACGCAAGTACCTGGGCGAGGACGTCGTCAAGTGGATGAAGGCGAACGTGCACCCGCTCGACATCGTGTTCCGACTGGCCGAAGACCACGGCATCGTCCTGCTCAATGGCGGCGGCTTTGCCGCTCCCGATTGGTCGGTGCGCATATCCTTCGCAAATTTGGAGAATCATGTCTACGACGACATCGGCCGGGCGCTGCGCGCCATCGCGCGCGGATACAGGCAGGCTTATGAGGCAGCTACAGGCAAGAGTGCTCCGCCAGCGCCGACCAGAGCGAAACGCTAGTTCGGTTACTTCGCGGTGTTGCGTTGCAAACAGAAAGGAAGGAAGCCTGAAAAAATATTACTCCTGATGGGAGAAAGCCAACCCTACTAGACTCTGGTGAAGGTCAGTCTCAGCAAAGATTATGACTGTACGAACTTTTTTTCGTGACTACGCATACATCGCAGTGTCACTACTGACCGTGTTAAGTGGCAGAGGTGCGGCCCTCGGCCAGCAGGCGGACGATATCGACATCTGGAAGGCCGCTCCGTCTGATCTCACCTTCGCGGTGACGCAAGTTCCTCCTGTCGCAACGGTGACGCAGGTCCCTCCTACTGACAGCGCACTAACATCTACCGAGCAAGGCACGACGCACCTCGATGAGTCATTTGAGTTCCGTCAATGGCAATTGGAAAGGCGCCGGCAAGCCCTGAAAGATACAAAGTTCGAATTCAATCTGCGCAGCTTCTATTTCGATCGCAGCGACTTCAATGGCTCAGAGAAACAGGCGTGGGCCATTGGCGGATGGCTGGGAGTGAAAACCGGGTACTTTCTTGACCATGTTGCGTTCGGAGCGACGGTTTACACTTCCAATCCGATATATGCCCCTGACGACAGGGATGGTACGCTCCTCCTAGCGCCCGGGCAGAATGGCTATACGGTCTTCGGTGAGTGGTACGCGGAACTCCGGATCATGAAAGACCTGGGCATTACTGTCGGAGCCAAGGGTTACGACACGCCTTTTATCAACCGCAACGACAACCGCATGACGCCAAACACCTTTGAGGCAGTCGTTTTGCAGGGCCGCACGCAGCTTGGGACGAGTAGCAGCGACGCCATCGTGACCGCGGACACCATAGGCCTGAGCAAAGACGGAAAAGAAGTTGCGGCCCCGGCGCCCACCCCGGCCCAGGACGTCGCGTCGATCAAGTACGGGCTCGGGTATTTTTACGCAATCAAAGAGCGAAATGACAGCGAATTTGTGTCGATGGCACAAGACGCGGGCGCTGATATTCAGCACGGCGTGTGGTCAGCCGGAGCCGTCTACGAAAAAGGCAAATTTAACATCGGTGCGATCGAGTATTATTGTGAAGACGTCATCAATATCGCGTATGCCCAAACGGGCTTCGAAGTCCCGCTTGCCACCGACTGGCGGCTGAGGTTCGCTGGCCAGTATGTGGATCAGGGCAGCGTCGGCGACAACCTCCTCAAGGGCCACAGTTTCTCGGGCCATCAATTCGGCGTCAGAGTAGAACTGCCTATCCGCAAGGCGCTGTTTACTGGGGCTTTCACCCAAGCCTGGGGGACTGCCAACCTGCAAAACCCGTGGAGCGGCTACCCCGGTTATACCAGCGTTCAGGTTCAAGATTTCAATCGAGCGGGTGAGGGCGCGTTTCTTTTGCGGGCTGGTTATGACTTTCCCTGGGTTGACGGCCTGAGCGCCTATGCCTTGGCGGTGTTTGGCACAGACCCGGATCTAGCGGGGCAGTATCGGCAGAACGAGTTCGATTTTAATCTCCAGTGGGGCCCCAAAAAAGGCGTTCTGGAGGGTTTGTCGCTGCGTCTGCGCTATGCGGTCGTCCAGCAGTTTGGAGGGAACGTCGACAACCTTACCGACTTTCGTGCGATTTGTAACTACGTGATCAAGTTCTAACAAGCCGGCCAGCACAGAGGAAATGTCTATCACGTCGGGCAACTTCTGTGATTAACAACGACACCCTGAAGGTAGCCCTACCATGAACTATCTCACTCACGCCCTTAGGGAGCATCAGGAGCTCGCGGTCTTCCTAACCCTGGCGATCGGCTTCTTCATTGGCCGCCTTAAGATTGGGACGTTCAGCCTGGGGACGGCCGTGGGCACGCTACTCGCGGGAGTCGCGATCGGGCAACTGAACATCCAGGTTCCGGCCGTGGTAAAGTTTGTCTTCTTTGATCTGTTCCTCTTCACCACCGGCTACAAGGTGGGACCCCAGTTTTTCCGCGCGCTAAAGAAGGATGCGTTGCCGCAACTTGCCATCACGCTCATCCTCTGCATCACGTGCCTGCTCGCCGCCTTTACCGCTGCGAAACTCCTCGGGTACGACGTTGGCACGGCAACGGGTATGCTTGCCGGCGCATTCACAGAATCGACTGTCATCGGAACCGCTAGCGACGCCATTGGGCGTCTCGCAATATCGGCCGCAGACAAAACGAGACTAACCAATAACATCCCGGTGGCTTACGCCGTCACTTATCTCATCGGCACGGCATTTATCGTCTGGTTTCTCCCGAACGTGGGTCCGAAGCTGATGCGCATCAATCTGAAGGAGGAGGCCCGAAAACTCCGTGAGAAGATCGCAGGCTTCGGCGCTCGAGAGCAGGAGTCGCCGTCAGCCTACCAAAGCCTGGCGGTTCGCGCATACCGGGTCACCCTTCCGGATTTGCTTAATCGGAGCATAGCCGAACTGGAGGCTCGTCCCAAAGAAGCTCGCGTCTTCATCTCACGGATCCGTAGGGAGGGCAAGATCATCGAAGCTGAACCAGAGACGGTCGTTCGCGAAGGTGACGTCATCGCGGTCCTGACGCGCTCGGAACTGCTGACGACCCGGGGGACGGAGATCGGCGCCGAGGTAAGTGACAAGGAGCTCTTGGATTTTCCGGTCGAGTTCCTCGACGTGGTGATTACCAACAAGTCTCTCGTCGGCAAAACCATTGTAGATCTGGCAGCCATGGAGTTCGCCCGGGGCGTGTTCTTAAAAAAGCTGACCAGGGTTGGCGAGCCGATGCCGTTCTCTCCCGCGACGCGGCTGGAGCGCGGCGATGTAATGACTCTCATCGGAGCTGCGCGCGACGTCGAGCGGGCTGCTGAGAACCTCGGCTATGCCGATCGCCAGACGGTGATGACGGACATGATCTTCGTTGGTTTGGGCATCGTCCTGGGCGGCTTTGTGGGATTGCTCAGTATCACAGTCGCCGGTCTGCCGCTCACCCTCACTGCGAGTGGAGGCGCGCTGATCATGGGTCTGATATTTGGCTGGCTGCGCGCGGTTCATCCGACATTCGGTCGGATCCCAGGGTCCGCCATGTGGATCTTCGATACGGTCGGTCTAACGGTATTCATGGCTTGCGTGGGACTTGCCGCAGGGCCCAGCTTTTTTTCTGGACTCCAGAAGTCGGGGCTCAGCCTGGTATTCGTTGGCCTTTTGATCGCGATTCTTCCGCACACGGTGGCTATCTTATTCGGTCGTTATGTGTTGAAGATGAACCCCGTCATCGTCCTGGGTGCTTGTTCGGGCGCAGGCACGATCACCGCTGCGCTTCGTGCTATCCAGGAAGAGGCGCAGAGCGATCTCCCGGCTCTTGGCTACACCGTGCCCTACGCGATTGGCAATATCGTGCTCACGGCATGGGGACCCGTCTTAGTCGCCATGATGTCGTAGGTCCTTACCGACATGGTGTGGGGGTGGGCGTCGCCAATCCGCCTGTATTTTGTGGGCGTGGTGGACGGTGCATCCCAATGATGTCAAGTGTGCTCAAAATTGGCAACAGTCCGAAGGTGATAACAGACACTAGCTTGAAACTTTCGATGAGCGGGCAGTAGGCGAGTACTAGTCAATTAACCGCTGCCGATAGGCGACCGGAAGATCGCTGCGATGTCGTGAGTTATCACGTAGTTTTACTCGCATCGTGCTCCCAGCTAAGATGAGTTCCCCATGACTCCGCTCGTATCGGTTTATCACGAGTACCGCAAGCGGATCCGACGGAATAATTCCTCACATATCTCGTTAGGCAATTCGCGTTCCGCAAGAATGACGACTTTATTCTTTGTTTTTTCAATGCTCCTTCTCGCTGGCTGTGCATCCGACCGTTCGTCGGAAAAGCACCCGTCTGACCGGCCCTTCTTCGATTCTCCAGACGTTGACAGCCTTCATTAGCTCGATTCCGGAGATCCGCAGCGTGGCCTCACCTAGTGGACATTCACGCATCGACCTAGATGGTCGCGGTCAAATTCGAAACAGATTCCACCTGCGCGTAAGGCCAAACCATCTTGCACAGGGCGGGGCGCTACTTGCTCAACAACTTCTTTTTCACAGCGGCGAGTTCCTTGAGTTTTGATTGATCCACTTCGGGATATGCCAGATCGAGTGAGGCGAGGGTTTCGATGACTGCCGCCGCAACGACGACACGGGTAAATCATTTGTTGTCCGCCGGGACCACATACCACGGCGCGTCTTTCATTGCCGTCTTCTGGATCATTTCTTCGTACGCTTCTATGTAATCGTCCCAAAAATCGCGCTCATTGGCGTCGTTCGACGAGAATTTCCAGTTTTTTGACGGGTCTTCGATTCGCTCCAGGAACCGTCGTTTCTGTCCCTTCTTCGAAACATGGAGAAAGAATTTTCGCACCACGACGCCGTTCCTCGGGATGTATCGCTAGAAATTGCGGATGTCTTCGAAACGCTCTTCCCAAATCTTTTTGCCTACAAGCTTTGGAGGCAGCTTTTGTTTTGCCAAAAGTTCGGGATGCCCCCCGGGACGACGGTCATCACTACCGATCAACCCGTTGAGCGGAGCCGCGGAAACGCCGCCATTTTCGAGGGCTGGCGGGTACTACTGGGCTGACGGTCTCCGGTCTGCAGTGTCAGATTGCCTCCCCGATCGAGATTTCCATTCCTTCGCGGGCAAGCACCGCGTTGGGGAACCGTTCCCGACACAATTTTTCGATGCGCTCAAGAAACTCGTCGTCGTGTTCGGGGTCGTGATGCGTGAGGGCCAGGCGTTTCACGTCGGCCATTTCCGCAAGTTGTATGGCTTGATCGAAGCTGCTGTGTCCCCACCCGCGCCGTTTCAGCAATTCCTCGGCCGTGTATTGCGCGTCATGGACTAACAAGTCCGCGCCGTGCGCCAACTCCACCAGTCGCGCATCGATCTGCTCGCCATGCTCGACATCCGTGCAAACGACGAGCACTTTGCCGTTTCGCTCGATCCGGGAACTATACGCTCCGCCGGGATGATTGTGCCTTTGCGCGGTAACAATGGTTGGCACATTGCTGAAGGTGGTGAAGTGGCTGCTGGCATCAGCAATTTGCAGGAACTCGAAATTGGCTCCCATCCGATCCAATTGAACCGGGAAATATTCGGCCTGCATTTGGACTTCGAAAATCTGCCGCAGATCTGTCACTGTCTGGTCCCGGCCGAGCGTCAGAAGCGTGATTTTCTGCTTGGGATCATAAGCCGGGGCGAAGAACGGAAAGCCCTGGATGTGGTCCCAGTGAAAGTGCGTGAACGCGATAGGGGTTTGTTCCTGCTTGTGGCCGATGGCGCGAAGGTCTCTGCCCAGGTTTCGCAGTCCCGTGCCCGCGTCAATGACGGCGATGCGGTTCGTATCGGTGAACGTGATTTGCAGGCAGGTGGTGTTGCCGCCGAATTGCTGAAAACCGGCATCGCAGATGGGGATGGATCCCCGCGTGCCATAAAACTTGAGCTTCATGGAATTGTTTTCATGGAATTAAGTCCAAATCGAGCCAAAGACCGAACCATCTCGCACAACGGCGGACGCTAATTGCTCAACAACTTCTTTTTCGCAGCGGCGAGTTCCTTGAGCTTTGATTGATCCACTTTGGGATACGCCAGATCGAGCGAGGCGAGGGTTTCGATGACTGCCGCCGCGACGACGACACGGGTAAACCATTTGTTGTCCGCCGGCACCACGTACCAGGGTGCTTCGTCACTCGCCGTTCCCTGAATCATTTCTTCATAAGCTTCCATGTAATCGTCCCAAAAATCGCGCTCACTGGCGTCATTGGACGAGAATTTCCAGTTTTTTGACGGGTTATCGATTCGCTCAAGGAATCGTCGTTTCTGCTCCTTCTTTGAAACGTGGAGAAAGAATTTCCGGACGACTACTCCATTCCTAGCGAGATATTGTTCAAAATTACGGATGTCTTGGAAACGGTCTTCCCAAATCTTTTTGCCCATGAGTTTTGGCGGCAGCTTTTGCTTTGCCAGGAATTCGGGGTGGACGCGAACCACAAGCACCTCTTCATAATAACTACGATTAAAAATGCCAATGTGTCCGCGGTTCGGCAGACATTTCATGCAGCGCCATAGGTAATCGTGATCAAGATCTTCGGCCGAGGGGGACTTGAAAGAATTGACGTCGCAACCCTGCGGATTCACTCCTGACATGACATGCTTGATGGCGCCGTCCTTTCCGGCCGCGTCCATTGCCTGGAAGATCAGAAGCACCGCCCACTTGTCTTGGGCATAGAGCTTGTCCTGCAACTCGGCCAACGCTGTGACGCCCATCGCCAGCGCCTCCTTCGCTCTCGGCTTGTCTTCCTCCTTGGTGAATTCAAGCGTGTTGTCTGGATCCACGTCCTTGAGGCGAAAACTCTTACCTTTGGTGATCCGAAATGGTTTGGCTAGTTCACGGGCTCTTTTGATGATCTCTTTTGTTTTCATAAGACTGTTAGTTGTTCATATCAATAGCCAGGCGAGTCGTTTACTTGTTTGCAGCAGGCGGCAGGAGGTAAAGGGCTGTGGCGAACATAAGATAAACCATAAGTACCAGGACGCCGACAAACCAGGTAGAGCGCCCGGACGTTGTCACCAACGACGCGGTCAGCGTCGCAAATAGAATCATTGCCACTGCCCCCGGCCACAAATTCAAATCCATCGGCGCGGGGCTGATGAAATAACTGAGCAGTACCAGAACCGGAGCAACGAACAGCGCAATCTGAGCAGCACTGCCCAGTGCAATGCCCACGCTCAAATCCAGACGATTTTTGCGCGCGGCGGAAAAAGCTGCCGCCATCTCAGCGGCTGCGCCTACTAAAGCCACAATGATGAATCCAACGAATGCGGGACTCATTCCGAAGGTGGTGGCAGCGTAATGAACGGACCCGACAAATACTTCGCTCACAAGCGCCACCAAAATCGTAACGACCGCCAGTGTGCCGAGCGCGAGACCGATCGGCCACACCGCTTCATGTTCCTCCGCTGTGCTGGCGAATAATTCGCGATGCGTGTTGAGCGAAAACCAGAGACCGAGACCGTATGCCAGCAAAAGCAAAACGGACAAAGCGAGACTCAGCTCTTGATTCAATCCCGATTTGCCTAACGTCTCGTGCTCCGCCACAGCGGACGGGATCAGAAGACCGATGGTAGCGAGAAAAAGTAAGCCGGCCTGAAATCTTGCGGCGACCCGGTTGAATTCCTGCAGGTGATACCGCAAACCGCCGAGCAGAAAGGATGCGCCCAGCATGAACAACGAATTCGTCACGATCGCCCCGGCCACCGATGCCTTCACCAATGTGTATTGTCCCGCCTGCAAGGCAGCGATGGCGATGACCAACTCGGTGAGATTGCCAAGCGTTGCGTTAAGCAAACCGCCTACCGAATCGCCTGTCTTTGCAGCGACTGATTCGGTCGCATGACTCAGCAGAACCGCCAACGGCAAAATCGCCAGCACGGAAAATATGAAATGCAGCGTATGCGCGCCGTGATTTATTCTCTCGGCGGCTAGCGCAACAGGGACGAACACAAGCAGCCAAAGCAATGGGTTACGACGGATCTCTCGAAGTAGCAACATCATGACAGCATGATTCAGCTCCCACAAATGTTTGCAATGATCAATAAGACCAAAGTCCGATGGGCTGTTCGGTGAAAATCCGGCAAGCATCTTAATCGCCGTTCGTTCACGTCTGCTTCACTGGTTGGCGAGCGATATGCCACGGGCTAGGTTAATCCCATGCCATTCGAAAAATTCGATCTTGAGAATCTTGACAAGGAGCGGCGCAAAGCCATCGCCAAATCGATCCGAACAATTAACTTTGAAGAACTAAGGACTCTGGGAGGAGAGCTGTTCCGTTACGCTGAAGATCCGTGGCGCGAAACTTTCTTTCAATTCATTGCCGAGAACCGTGGGGCCACATTTCATCACGCCGTCGCCAGCGACGGCGTCAACTTTATTTACTGCCGCGATAAAGACAAAGGCATGTGGTTCCTTCCCGGGAGCGGCATGGGTCCATTACAGGCGAAGGGGCGCCGGATCATGAAAGAGATCATCGCGGGAGGCCATTGACCTGGTGCTTGGTGTTCACGATACGTGCGGCAGGCTTGCTTGCCGAGTGGCAGATCCACAGGATGTACCCGCTCGGGTTGCAGAATGTAAATCGCACCGGCCATGGGCGTAGGGCTGGAAGAGACGAATACCGTGGACTGTCCGTCCGAATGTTTCTCGATAATGAATGCCAGCACCAAAGCTTCCTCGATTTCCACCAGCGCGGGCTGAAATGACCGCTCGTCTTCTCCGGCGCACTGCCGAATAATACCCCGAATAAGGGGGAAATCGGGAATGCGGCCAAGCGGATGTTGCTCAAGCCAATCACCGATTCGGTTGCCTGTTGCTGTCCGAGTCAGCACGTCAACTGCAAAACAAATCAAGACCAACAGGCCCAAGGCCACCATGTCGTGGTGTACGAATTTCTGCGGCACTAACTTCGCGATCATTGCAGTACTAACAGCGCACTTTTAATACCTTGAGTAGTAGCAACACACTCGCCCAACCGGAAGCACCACCAAAAGGCCACCAATCAAGGTTACTTTTAAAAAATTCAGCTAGTGTCTTCATAGGAATAACAGGGTTAAGAGAATTTCCTGAATGAGTTCACGTCTGACATACTTAAGCAATTTAGCAATGTAAGCTGGGTGCAGCTTGTTGTTCCGCCCAATCGCTGTCACCGGCAATCCGCTCTTGCCAGCATCCTTCGATATCGTTTCGACTCAGGCCACCGCAGAGCACAAAAAAAGCCGCTGCGAACGCATTTCACGGCGGCTTTTGTAATGGTTTATCTACGACATTCCCAGCGCGAACAATGTCGGCTGATCAATCGAGCCTGTCGGGGCCAGCCCCTGGGTGTTTTGATAGCCAATTAATGCCTCTCGTGTGAGCGGACCGAGCAAACCGTCTACTTCGCCCCGATAATACCCTTGCTGTTGCAACTCGGCCTGCACATTGGCGATCACCTGGTCGGGCGGCAACCCACGATAGGCATAGATGGGACCATTGTAAGGATAATAGGACTGGGCCGGGTTGTAGCCCCAGGCCGGGTACCACCAGCCCCCGTTCCAGGCATACCAGCCGCCTCCAATAAAGACGACGCGGTTGT
>Ga0210142_1000158_pt1 | contig 15406 bp, 14 predicted proteins | sample Goodyear_PhragC__FD_184869 | JGI IMG/M metagenome (GOLD analysis project Ga0210142, IMG submission 184869) | Wetland microbial communities from San Francisco Bay, California, USA, that impact long-term carbon sequestration - Goodyear_PhragC_D2... | ecosystem: Environmental > Aquatic > Marine >...
ATGCTGCAGGGAGACGAGCTGTAGCCGCCTCGCTGCCTGCCACGCCGAAGCCGTGCGGAGGCGGGTGTCGAGGCGCTGCAAGAAGTAATCACACACGCCACGACCCAATAGCTGCCGTGGTTACAGTTCCGTCGGTTTATGGACTCTTGACCGCCAGTTGTGTTGCAGAGCTATCTACCTCAACGTGCGCGCTAATTTTTTGGATTTGTGATGCCTGCGCTCGGAGTTGCGCGGTAAGCTGATCAATCTGCCGCTGTTGTTCCTCGTTTTTGCGGTGCTCTTTGAGAAACTCGTTAAGCAACATCGCGTTGATCGCCTGGTAGCGCACGCTCTCGATTTGCCCTTTTCCATCGCGGATGGCCAGATTGGGATCAATCTGGGCCACGTCCTCGGCGATCAGGCCGTAGTCGAGGCTTTGGCTTTGATCGATTTCTTTCTTGTAACGGTAGGTGACTGGCTTGAGCGAAAAGAGCGCCTGGCTGGCGTTGTCCATCGGCTGGATGTTTTCCTTGTACCGGCGCGAAGAACTCAAGTGACCTAACAAGCCTGTTGATAAGTTCACCGTAACGGTGTCGGTGCTGCCGCCACTCACCGTGGTGGTGTTAATATTGCGGATAAAGGTGTGATTACTTTCGCCAGCCACGCCGGCCATGAGCGCGCCGATGTAAACATTGCCACTGCCGGTGGTGGCACTGCTGCCAGCCTGGTAGCCTAACGCGGTATTAAAGGGGGCTGTGTTATTAGCGAGCGCCTCGGTGCCCACGGCGGCGTTTGCAGCGCCGGTGGTGTTGTTAAAGAGCGCCAGGGTGCCAATGGCAACGTTTGCAACGCCGGTTGTGGTCTTGGCGAGCGCTTCATAACCGAACGCGTCATTTTCGTAGCCGCCACTGTTGGAAGTGTCGATAGACGCCAGCGCCTTGAAACCGACCGCCGTGCTGAAACCGCCCAGATTCCCCCCAACGCCAGTGGTCATGTTCCCCAGGGCCTGATAACCGACCGCGGTATTGGCGCCGGCAGTGGTGTTCTGGCCCAGCGCAAGCGCGCCTACGGCCACGTTCGGGCCCACGTCCTCCCCGGACAACGGTGTCCCGGCAAAGGTGCCGCCGGTGGTGTTGTTAAGAAGCGCTACGGCGCCCACAGCCGTATTTTGGTCTGCGGTGTTGAAAAGCAGCGCTCCCGCGCCGGTAGCGGTGTTGAAGCTACCCTGCGTAACGGCAAAGAGCGAAAACGCACCCTCCGCCGTGTTTCCAACACCGGTGGTGAGCAAATTAAGCGCGTCGCAGCCTTCCGCTGTCGTGAAGTTCGGATAGCATCCGTCGGGCGCCGGACTGACCGCGTATACTTTTGGCAAAAGCCCAAGGAAGATAAAGAGGATTGGAATGAAAATTAAATTTTGTGGTTTCATGTTTATTTTTCTTATTTCAGTTTTTCTCCCGAATGGTTGGCCCTGGCAGTGCACCTCTAAAGAAGGAGAAGAAAACTCCGGGAGAAAAGCTTTGTCCCCGATCCAGTTGTTTTTTTCTGGATACCGCGCCGAGTCTTGGTCGGACCACCCGGCGTGGCAAGAACAATCATCGTCTGCGCGCCGATTCTTCGTGCCGGGCAGGAAAGTAGTGCATGCGTCCCGCTTGCGCTTGTCATCTCCCGCAAGCCAGAGGCTCGCGCTACCTTGTCCGCCACCACCGCAACCGCGTTACTGACTAATCGCAACTGTGCGCGGCTCAGCCATGCTCATCTCCATCCGATCACTGACCTTTTGGATCTTTGCTGCCTGCTCCTTGAGCTGCGCCGTCAGAACGTCCATCCCTTTTTGCTGTTGCCCGACCGTTGATTTCAGCTCGGCGATGGTCGTTTGCTGGTTATCAATTTTGCTTTGTTGTTCCTCGACTTTTTTATGCTCTTTGAGGAACTCATTAAGTAACATCGCGTTGATCGAGTCGAAGCGCAGGGTTTCGGGTTTCCCCTGGGGATTGTACACGACCAGATCACGGTCCACTGCTGATACATCCTCCGCAATAAGACCGTAATGCCTGACGTGTGCCGAGTTCCCTTTCGCCCAGAAGCTGACAGGCTTGAGCGCGAACAAGGTTTCGCTCGCCTTATCGATGGGCTTGATGTCTTCCTTATAACGGCGTGACGATGAAGCATAACCCAGAGGCAAGTCCCCATTCGTGCTCGTGCCAGTAATCACCACGTTGATCCCGCCTACTATCGGGTTCGAGCCAATGTTCTTGATTCGGGTGAGGTTGTTGTCGGCGGCGTCAGCCAAAACATTTGCGCCAATGCACACGTTGCCACTGCCCTCGATAAGTACTCCTGCCGCATCGCCGATAGCAGTGTTTAAATTGCCACTTACGTTGCTGCTAAGCGCGCTTTCCCCGAATGCGCTGTTGCCGAAGCCGTCGACATGGCTACGAAGCGCTTGAAAACCGAATGCGCTGTTGCCGTGGCCGTCGACGTTGTCGAGGAGCGCCTCTTCGCCAAAGGCATTGTTTCGATTTGCCAGCCCGGCGCCACTTGAGTCGTTGTTCGAGAGCGCTCCCTCTCCAAAGGCACAGCTCCCGGAGCTACTTATGTTGCTCTGGAGAGCGTCGAAGCCGAATGCGCAATTACTATTGCCGCCGATGTTGTTAAAGAGTGCGAACGCGCCGACAGCATTGTTCAAGCTGCCGCTGTCGTTGAAGACCAGCGCGTCAGTTCCGATGGCAGTGTTCAAATTGCCGCTGGTGTTGAGCAAAAGCGCTGCCGCGCCCAGTGCGGTATTGGAATCCGCGTTGTTAAGGGCCAGCGCTCCGCCCCCAACACCAGTATTGAAGCTGCCGGTGCTGTCCAAAAAGAGCGAACGCCACCCCAGCCCTGTGTTTCCAGCCCCGGTGGTAAGAAAATTTAGCGCTTCGCAGCCTTCCGCTGTCGTGAAGTTCGGATAGCATCCGTCGGGCGACGGACTGGCTGCATGCATTTGTGGCAAAAGCGCGAAGCAGCCAAGCACCGGCAGAATGATTCTGAATGAGATATTTCGATTTTTCATAAGTCCTCCTTGTTTAACGGCGCCAAGCCTAGTGAATTTTCCGCAGTTTCAGCAAGGAGAATCGCCATGCCGAACGGTTTTCCGCTGGAACCTGCGCTTCGTCCGATCTAATTGATTCCCATTCGTGAGTATTGACCTGTCGCGCTGTGGCGTTATGAAAAGCCGGATTCGTGGTTGCTCGATTAATTGAATCTGCCGTGGAAGCGATCCGCCTTTTCAAGCTGCTCGACCGCAATCAACGCAATACGTTTGTCGCCTGCTTTCTCGGCTGGGCGCTCGATGCGTTTGATTTTTTTCTGCTGACGTTTGTGATCGTCCCGATGGCACACGACTTCGGCACGACCGTCGCCCATCTCGGTTATGCGATTACCATCACCCTGGCGATGCGTCCGGTGGGCGCGTTCATATTCGGTTTGCTCGGCGACCGCTTCGGCCGGCGTATCCCGCTCATGGTCGACATCATTTTCTATTCGGCGATGGAACTCCTCACGGCGTTTTCTCCGAATTACACAATGCTGCTGGTATTCCGGGCGCTTTACGGAATCGGCATGGGCGGCGAATGGGGACTCGGCGCTTCGCTCGCCATGGAAACGCTGCCGACACAAGCGCGCGGATTGTTTTCAGGAATCTTGCAGCAGGGGTACGCGTTCGGTTATCTGCTTGCGGCGGTTGTGTATTGGGTCGTTTTTCCGTTCTTCGGATGGCGGGGACTCTTTGTTGCGGGTGCGTTGCCGGCGGTGCTTGTTCTCTACATTCGAGCGCGCGTGCCCGAGTCGCCAGTCTGGCTGCGCCAGAGGCATACGATGGATGATTTTTGGAGTCAGCTGGTAGTTGTGGTCAAACGCCACTGGGCGCTGTTTTTATATGTCGTGTTGCTGATGACGGCCTTTAACGCGATGTCTCACGGTACCCAGGACATGTATCAGACATTTCTGGGAGAACAACGCCATTACGGTGTCACACAAAAAGCCGCGACCGGGGTCATTTACGCCTTTGGCGCAATCTGCGGTGGAACAGTCGTCGGTCATTTCTCGCAAACATGGGGCCGCCGTCGCTCGATCATTTTGTGTGCGGCATTTGGCATCGTGTTGATTCCCTTGTGGGTGTTTTCGCCAGGGTACGTGCTTCTGGTGATCGGCGGCTTCGCCATGCAGTTCATGGTGCAAGGCGCGTGGGGAATCGTGCCGGTGCATCTCAATGAGTTGTCGCCTGACGCCGTGCGCGGAACTTTTCCGGGGTTTGCCTATCAACTGGGAAATTTGTTAGCCGCGAATACAGCGGTCATAGAAGCCCAGTTGGCCAATCATTTCCGCGGTGTGAACGGACATCCCGATTACGCCAAAGCGCTGGCGTTATTTGCGTTCGTAATTTTTGTGGCGCTAATCGTAATGACCGCAATCGGTCCCGAAAAACGCGGGAAGGAATTTTAATTTCTAACCACGAACTCCGAAAGTCTTCGCGAGCAGGTGGACACGAATCGGCACGAATGTTGTGGGGTGTCTGTGTCAGACGCCAGCGTGATCAGATCGGCGCTTCGCAGAGCGAAGCGGCGGTCTAAAGAACGTGGAAACGGCTGCGTTACCCGCATGTGCGGGGCGGGAAATTGCGGTTTATTGCGCGCAGGTGCCCGGTTGTCCGACTTCAGATTCGGCCGCTTGCTGTTTGAGGGCCTCGGCGTCGCCCTCCAGGAGATAACCGCCATTGCGTAGTGCGTTGGCCTGCTGGACGACGCGGTTGACGTAATCGCCATGGTCCGAAAAGCGGGGTGACCCGTCGGCCAGAGGTTCGCATCGCAGATCGAACCAGGCGCCGGTCAGCCCGGGCAGGCCCGGAAAGAACTCGAAATCCAGGACACTGGCTTTAAACTGCGCGCGGCTGACTTCCACGTCGGGAAACCGGATTCCGCCCAAGGCGTTCAAATTGGCGTCGCGGGCGATGCCGGTCTCAAATCGATACACCGGATCGATGGCGCCTGGCGGGGCCTGTGCGAGCAACACGCTCGGTGGCGGCGGCGTACCGGCACGCACCCATTGGTCGCCGGCGAGAAGCATCGCACGCACCACGCCGCTGAAGTCCAGAGGGTTGAAGGGCGGGGGCAGGGGATCGTCCAGAGTACCGGCAAAGTGGGGTGCGCCGGCGATCTCGTACAGACGATAGTTGGCGGGATCGGCGTCGGGGCCGACCACCGACCTGCGGAGCTGTTCGGCGCCGGATACTAGTTGGTCTCCTTCGGACTCGACCCATATCACCTTGCCGATGCCGGTAAGGGGCGTGAACTCTTCCGGAAGATTTTCCAGAAAGGCCGGGTCGACCACATCTAAATCCGGCTCCCGCCAGACGTCACGATCGAGCAGCGTAAAGTCAAGCAGGCCCTGCCCGCCCGGGCGGTGAAATATCACCTGCCATAGTGCCGCAGTTTGCGAAACGCCGTAGCCGGCCTTGCGTTCGATCGCGCCCAGGGCCGCCACGGCGAAAGGGTCGCTTGAGAGTGCCTGGACAAATTGTACAGGGATATCGAAATCGGTGGTCACCGGATCGAGGCCGGGGTCCCCTACGGGTAGGCCAGCCAGACGGAGGTCGGTCGCCTCCGGATCCAGAATGTTAAAGCCCGAGGTTCCGAATCCGACCGTCGCATAGCTGAACCCGTGACCGAAGATGAAGTCTCGGCCGACAAACAGATCGCGCCCCGCGGGCCCGCCGAGGAAGTGGGGCGGCTCGATGAGAACCGTTCCGTTGCCGAGCGTGGGGTCGGCAGGAGCCACGATCTCGAACGCCATCCGATACTCGCCCAAGGCGGTGTTTCCGACAAAGCGCCCCGTGTAGCGAATGTACTCGACGTCACCAAACGTCCCGAACGGCTCCCAGGCGGTCTCAACAAAGGTGGCGGCGGAGGCGGGCGTCGATGTCCACACCAACGACACGCCGGCAATTGCGAGCGCACAAAGACTCGTGCGCAGATGCGATAGGATGGATTGTTTAGTTCTCATGAGCTTCCTTTCAGATTGAGGTTGAGCTTAATTGTTTTCACTTCACTTCCTTCTCCCTGAGTTGCGGGCGGAAGTTGGTAGAAATTTTCGAAAACCAGAATTTTTTTCGCGGATTCCACAAAGCGCCCCGTGTAGCGGATGTACTCGACGTCACCAAACGTCCCGAACGGCTCTGAGACGGTCTCCACAAACGTGGCTGCGGAGGCGGGTAGCGATGCCCACACCAACGACACGCCGGTAATTGCGAGCGCACAAAAACTTGTGCGCAGATGTGACAGAAGACGATTTTGATTTTTCTTTTTCATATTGGTTGTTTCTGACTTCTTTCTAATTGTTTGGGTTAATTGTTGTCTGAAGGGCTACGCTTGGGGTACGGTTTGGAGTCCCGCATTGGCCGACCACCGACCTGCGGAGCTGTTCGGAACCGGATATCAGCTGGTCTCCCTTGGACCCGACCCAGATCACCTTCCCGATGCCGCTAAGGGACGTGAACTCTTCCGGAAGATATTCCGGCCAACCACTAAAGGCCGGCCGCCAGATGTTACGATTGAGCAGCGTAAATTCGCCTTAGGTCACAGTTCACTTCCCTTCCTCCGGGTATCGAACAACCAAACTGTCACACGCTGAAGTGTGACGGCTTGGTTGCGAACTGTTCCCTGCTTTAGTCGACTTAAGGCAATGGTGGAGCAAATACAATCTGTCCGCTGTAAGAAATGTTGTCCCCTGCAACGTCGCATCCCTCATGGAGGGCGTTCAAGAAACCGTGAAACGTTCCCGTCAAATATGCACCAGCGAAACAGCCGGTTCCTTGGGTGCCCACGAACTGCCCGCTCTCCTCACGCGTGTAAACATCGCTCGTCCCCGTCCAAGTGTAGTTCACTGTGCCACAAGAATCGGTTGCGACGAGGATCCCGCTTCCTTGGAACGTTATAGACCCGTCGGGATGAATGACATGCCGCTCAATCCCGGTGAGTTCAGCATCGGCAAATGAGTCAGTAACGCTGTAGGTGATAATCGTATTCGGACCGACTTGGTCCTCGGAAATTATCACGGAACAGAGAGAGTAAGTTCCGCTTATGGGTAAGGGCGGGCTGGCTTGAGCGCTTGGCAACGTTAATGACGCGCCGAGGATTACCAGCGCACAAAAACTTGTGCGCAGATGTGATAGGATGGATTGTTTAGTTTTCATGAGGTTCCTTTCATGATTGAGGTTGAGGTTAATTTTTTCACTTCACCTTCCTTCTCCCTAAGTTGCGGGCGGAAGTTGGTAGAAATTTTCGAAAACCAGGATTTTTTTCGCGGATTCCAAGATTGCCGCCGCATAGCGGCCAGACAGTGCGCTCACTCGCGTCTATTTGTGTCCACCTGTCCCGCCGTCTTGTCCCGCCGGAGCTTTGTGCGGAAGCGGAAGCCTCGCGCGCAGTGGATGCGCGTTAAATCGGAGACGTAGAAATAGCTTGCTCAAAGAACGTAAAAATGCCGACCATGAGCAGCGATGGCTGAGACTGGCGCCAGGGTGGATTGCTTCACCACCACGCGGTGGAGTATGGTGCTCTCGTGCGCCGATTCACAAATCGAGAGCGCTGTCGCGCGCAATGCGCTCGCGGAACTGTGTCGCACGTACTGGCGTCCAATTTTTGCCTTTATCTGCCGGCGCGGCTACTCGGTGGAGGACGCCGAAGACCTGACCCAGGATTTCTTCGCCACTCTCCTCGAGGGACCGCTGCTTGGACGGGCAGACCCAGCCCGCGGCAGGTTCCGCTCCTTGATTCTAAAGGCGCTCCAAGACTTTCTCGGGCATGCAGCGCAGAAGCGCGAGGCGCGCAAACGCGGGGGCGACGTGAAATTTACTTCGTGGGACGAATGGACGGCAGAAGCCCCTTCGCACTTATCAATCTCAGCGGACGCGCTCAATTCGTGGTCGCCAGAGCAGTTATTCGATCTGCGCTGGGCCGCGACGGTGGTCGAGCAGGCGCTGCGGCGGTTGCGCGAAGAATGCGAAAGCAAAGGGCGCCTGCGATTGTTCGATGCGCTGAGCCCGCATCTAACTAGCGAACGTACCGATACGTCGTATGCTGATCTGGCGACACGATTGGGGACAAGCGAGTCAGCGGTAAAATGGCAGCTCCATAATCTGCGACGGCGTTTTCGCTGGTTGGTGCGCGATGAACTTGACCAGACTGTCGCCGACCCAAAGGATGTGCACGATGAGATCCGGCACCTGTGTGCGACACTTGCGGCGGGAATGGAGGCGGTGGCGTAACGCGGTTGAAGCGTTAAATGGGGAAGTCGTTACATCGCTCGAATTGCCCGTTGTAACATTGTAACTCTTTTAACCTTTTAACTTCCGGCGTGAAATTGTCAGGTCTCACCGATTCGCCTGCCGGCATCACGCAAACGCCTGCAAAGTGTTCGGCATGCGGCGCAACAACGCGGTTGGGCAACGGGCTTTGTCTGAGCTGCACGTTGCGTGAGGCGCTCGACGAAGACTGCGAAGGCTCCCGTGAATCGTTCGAGGCGGCTCTGGTGCGAAGCGAAGTGAAAGACACACACTGGCGTCTGGGTCATTACGAAATTCTCGAGGAGATCGGCCGCGGCGGGATGGGCGTGATTTATCGGGCGCGGCAACATCACTCCCGTCGCATCGTCGCGGTCAAGCGCATGCTCGCTCATCAGGTAAACTCTTATGAGACGCTCGTGCGTTTTCGGCGAGAAGCCGAAGCAGTCGCCAGTCTCGACCATCCAAACATTCTTCCAATTTACGAGATCAGCGAGAGTGAGGAGGGGCTGCCGTTCTTCAGCATGAAATACGCAACGGGCGGAAGTCTCCGTGCCGCGGCACCGACGCTCCGCGAAAAGCCTCGCGAGTGTGTGCGTGTGATGGCAAAGGTAGCGCGCGGGATTGCTTACGCTCATTCAAAAGGAGTTCTCCATCGCGATCTTCAGCCGGGGAACATCCTTCTCGATGAGAACGGCGAACCGATGGTGAGCGACTTTGGTCTCGCAAGGTGGCTCGATCAAGGCAGCGACCTAACAAGGACTTTAGAGACGCTTGGAACACCGGGTTACATCGCGCCTGAGCAAACTGAATCCCCAGCCGACAAACTTACGAGCGCCGCTGACGTTTATAGCTTGGGCGCGATTCTATTTTATCTCCTCACCGGTCGACCGCCATTCGTGGGCCCAAACGTGCTTCATGTTATTCATCAGGCTGCTGCGAGTTCGGCGCCGCGATTGCGTTTACTCGTGCCGTCGCTCGACCGCGATCTGGAGACAATTGTCGCTCGCTGTCTGGAGCGAGAGCCGGAAACGCGTTATCGCACAGCGGACGAATTGGCTCTTGATCTTGAGCGTTGGCTCGAAGGACGCCCGATCAATGCGCGTCGCGTGTCGCCGCCAGCGCAGGCCTGGCGTTGGTGCAGGCGTAATCCGAAACTGGCCGCTACCACAGCCGCAGCTTTTTGTTCTGCAATCGCTGCGACTTTTTTGTTCTTCTCTCACGAGGGGCTGCCGTTACTCGCAGCCGTCGCTGCCACCGCAATCGCGTTTTGTTCTGCGATCGCAGTTTCATTCTTGTTCTTTTCCCGGAAAACCACACCCTCCGTTGCGCCGCCGGAGAAAAGTATCGCCGTGCTGCCCTTCCTGAACATGAGCTCAGATCGGGAGAACGAGTACTTAAGCGACGGTTTAACAGAAGACCTGATAATGGCGTTTTCACAATTGAAGGGGCTACGCGTGCCTGCGCGGACTTCAAGCTTTGCCTTCAAGGGAAAGAATGAGGACGTCCGTCGAATAGGCGAGCAATTAAATGTGACGAAGATTCTGGAGGGCAGTGTGCGCAAAGTTGGTGATCGGCTGCGCATAACGGCACAACTGATTAATGTGGCTGACGGCGATCACCTGTGGGCCCAGACGTTCGATCGCCGATTGCAAGAGGTCTTTGCGATTCAGGATGAGATTACGCGCGCAATTGTGCGCGCTCTCGAGATGCAATTGGTTGGCGCGGGCGATCAGCCGTTGGCAAAACATGGCACTTATAACACCGACGCCTACCAACTGTACCTTCAGGCCAGGTATCACTTTTATAAGTTTACGGGCGAGGGGTTCAGGCGGTGCATTGAGTGCTGCAAAAAAGCCCTCGAAATCGAGCCCGGTTACGCACTAGCTTACGCTGCCTTATCGCTCTCCTATCAAACGGGCTGGTACTACGGCTTCTTTTCCTTCGAAGAAAAGCTCGCTGCAATCGGTCCTCATGATCTGTTTGCAGAAAAGGCTGTAGAGCTCGATCCGAACCTGGCCGAAACACAGACTGCCTTGGGTATAGTAAGGTGTTGGAACCTGAAGGAGTGGTCGGGGGGCGAAGAGTGCTTAAAACGCGCGATCGAGCTCAATCCGAACTACGTCACCGCGCATGAGCATTACGCTGTCTTGCTAGCAGTCAAGAGGCGTACTGACGAGTCCATAGCCCAGGCGCGCCTGGCACTGCAAATCGATCCTTTATCCCTCATGATCAATCTTCACATGGGGTTCGTGTATTGGCTGATTCACCGATACGATCTGATGCTAGAGCAAGCCCATAGATTGCTTGAGCTGGAATCAAACTTCTTTGGAACCTATTGGCTGTTGGGATGGGCCCATTGGTGTCAGGGAATGCACGACGCTGCTATCGCGGATTTGCGCAGAGCAATGACCCTGGGAGGAGGCCCGATTCAATTAGCCGATCTCGGCTGCCTTTTGGGCCGTGTAGGTCGGAGGGCTGAAGCTCAACAGGTGCTGGAAGAACTGAAGGAAATGGGAAAACGGAGGTATGTCCAACCGGCTTGTATTGGTTTCCTTCATGCAAGTTTAGGCGATCATGACGAAGCCTTTGCTCGCTTTGCACAGGGCATAGAACACGAAACCCTCAGCGTTGTGCTCGTTCGAGAATACTCCATCTGTGCGGGTTTGGATGACTTGCGTGCCGACCCGCGACTCCCGGAGTTGCTTAAAAAAATCGGACTCGAAGCATGACCGCCCGTCCGGCGACCTAGCAAAAATTATGTTCAGCGGCCATGGCGACTCGCGCACGAGACCGATCGCGATGAAATAGCGCATTCGCCCCGATTGCGGTCCCGAAGCACGTAAGCCAGAGGCTCGCGTTACCATGATTCAAGCGTGCGACAAGTTCCGGGTCGCGGACGTCGGCCCAATCGCCGGATATCTCAACCGCCGTCATGTTTGTCTGCTAGACGATTCGCAAGCGAAAAGCTGTCACGCCTAGCATCAGGCCCGAACTCGGTGCAATGGGCTGCGGCAGTCAGAGGCTTCGTTGGTAGCGGGATTGCAGCCCTCACAGCTCGTATGTTCCCGGATGAACGCCCCTATACGCTCAACGGCCTGCTGGCCCTTCGGAAGGATGGAGGCAAAAAGCGGCCAGCAGTGGATCATATCATCCCAGACTTCCAAGGTTACTTTCACGCCGGCTGCCTGCGCCCGCTCCGCCAGGCCTGTTGAGTCATCCAACATGGTCTCGGTAGAACCGACCAGGATCAGCAGCGGGGGGAGCCCGTGCAAATCCGCATAAAGAGGGGACGCCAGTGGGGTGCATCGATCGCGCCCTCCCAAGTACACACTCGCCATGAATTCGAGCAACTCACGCTGGATCACCGGGTCCACCGCCGCATTGGTGGTGAATGACTCGGCCGTATGGGTGAGGTCTGTCCACGGCGAGATGCAGACTCCAGCCGCTGGCAACGGCTCCCCCAGATACCGCAGCGCTACTAGGGTCGCCACCGTCTGGCCACCACCGCAGGAGTCCCCCCCGATAACTATCTTCCTGGGGTCTGTCCCGCTGGAGACGAGCCAGCGATAGGCCGCTATGGCGTCCTCCACCGCCGCGGGGAACGGGTGTTCCGGCGCCAGCCGGTACTCGAGGCCGAGCGCCCGCATCCCTGCGGCGCGGGAGAGGCGCGAGATCATCTCGCGGTGAGTGCGCATGGAGCCCATGATATACCCCCCGCCGTGCAGGTACAGCAGTACCCGGCCGTCCGCCACGCCTGGGGCCGTAATCCACTCGGCGGAGACCCCACTGGCCTCGACCGGTTCGGTCGTGATATCCGTAGCCACTGGGAAGTGGGAGGCAAGTTCCTCAAAGGCGATACGAAACCCTTCGATCGTCCCAAGCGCTTGTGCTCGCTCGAGAAATGTCTTGGCGAGTTGGATCGCCTTCTCCAGCTGTGGACTGCTCGCCATTGATCCTCTCCTTAAATCTGGTTGTAAAGTTTCATAGAGGTCGAACTGGCATTAGGCACGACCTCGACACGATGGGTAGCGTCCTGTGCCGAAGTATGAGATCACCCGTTCCGGTCGCTTCCCTAATCTTTATGGTTTTGTCGCGGCCACTTTCCACGTCGGCATGCTCGCCTCAAGCCGGGCGCTCACTTTTTGAATTTGTGAATCCTGCTCTTTGAGCCGCGCAACGACGGTTTGCATTTCTTTCTTCAGCCCGCTGATGATGGCTTTCTGTTCCTGTATTTCGCAAGCTTGCTCCTCAACTTTGCGGTGCTCTTTGAGAAACTCATTTAGTAGCATGGCGTTGACCATTTCGTAGCGGACGCTTTGCACCTGGCCTCTGTCATTGCGGTACACCAGAGCGGGGTTCACTTTTTCCACTTCTTCGGCGATCAACCCAAAACCGAGCGCCTGGGTCTCGTCGTACTGCTTTTTCAGGCGGAAACTGACCGGCTTTAGCGCGTAGAGCGCTTCACTCACCGCGGCAAGCGGTTTGATGTCCTCCTTGTAGCGTCGCGATGAAACGACAAAGGTGTGACCGAGTCTGCCATCGCTGAGTCGCACGGTAACGTACTCGTTAGCGTTTGGGCTAAAATCCTGGATCGTCGTGTTAATATTGCGGATATAGGTCTGATTGCTCTCATTACTCGCACCGCCGACAGCTTCGCCGATATACACATTACCATTGCCCGTGGTAAGGCTGCTGCCGGCGCCAATACCGATGGCTGTGTTGCTGCTGCCGGTCGTATTGTTCATGAGCGTTTGAGAACCGATTGCGGTGTTGTCACCGCCGGTGGTATTCGAAAAGAGCGCAACATCGCCAATAGCAACGTTGGCGATGCCCATGGTGTTGTTAAAAAGTGCCTGCCCTCCATGGGCCACGTTGAAAGGGCCAGTGGTATTGTTAAAAAGCGCATTCCGACCGATGGCGGTATTGTCATGGCCGGTGGTGTTGGAGAGAAGCGCAGCCGTCCCGATTGCGGTGTTGTCATTTCCGATGGTATTCGAAAAGAGTGCGGCGTCGCCAATAGCAACGTTGGCGCTGCCGACGGTGTTGCCATAGAGCGCTTGAGCACCGGTGGCCGTGTTGGCAACGCCTTCAATGTTGCTAAAGATCGCGAACGCACCGACAGCCGTATTGTTGTTACCGGTATCATTATACACCATGGCGTCTGTGCCAACGGCGGTATTCTGTATGCCGGTGGTGTTGAGTAAAAGCGCCGCAGCGCCGGCGGCCGTATTTGAATCTCCGTTGTTAAGAACCAGCGCGCCAGCGCCAAGAGCGGTGTTGAAGCTGCCGTCCGTATCGCTAAAGAGCGAATACCAACCAAACGCGGAGTTTGCAACGCCGACATCAGGGTGGGTAAGAAAAAGAGCGTTTTCCCCTTCTGCCGTGTTGAACCCGGGATAGCCGCCGTCGGGCGGCGGGGCGACCCCGAAAGCATTCGGGGCAGGCTGCCAAAGCGCAAAAGCGCAAAGCGCCATGAGAACTATCGTGACTATGCTGTTTCGGTTTTTCATAAGCTGAGCTTTCCTTTCATTTTTGGGGTTGAGTGGTGTTGCGTTTCACGTATTGACGACGGCCATTCTGAAAACCTGGCTGGCAGCGCAGTTCGCGACGGGACATGTTTTTGCGTCGGCTTTCATGGCAAGGTGACGTCCTCGTCCCGATTTTCTGGAGTAACTATTTGAATTGGTCATGATTTCCTCTTGTTGTTTTCGCCTTTTTTTGAATCCTCGTTTTGCCGCCTTCGCCGAGGCTCCGGCGTGCCAGGGAGAAGTCAGTTCCAGCCGTTCAGTCATGTACAGACCGCACTCTCGCGAGAAGTAACGCGGAAAGTGGCTTCGCGTCGTGATCGCCTGCTCGCGAAAGCTTTCGGAGTTGAACCGTTGAAGCGGGGCCCGACGGCGCGTGGGGTTCGCGAATTGGCGACCCGCGTTTCGAGAAGCCGGTCGAAGAAGCGAAGAAAGCCGTCGCGATGAAGTAGCGCGAGCGTCTCGCCCGCCACAGGACGGACTGGTCGTGGCGAGCTTGCGGCTCAGAATTTTGTATGGCAACCGCTTCGGTTGCCGGCCAGAAAACTGCTTGTTGTTTTGGCCTTTTTTCACGGCAAGGTGACGTACTGGCCCAGGAATTCGCGAATGATGGGAGTGTCAAGGCGCTGAAAAAACTGCGCCCCTGTGCCGCAGGGCTCGCCTCGGAGGACATTCAAGTTGATGCCGCCCACCAGCGACACGGCCAGATTTGAATCACCTAGGAACTGCGGTCCACCGGAGTCCCCAGCACATATGAACCCGGCACCAGTCGCTTCGGGCGTTCCCTGGAGGATCAGTGATACGGGCATTAAGGCCTGGAATGGGGCGGAGGCAACTTCGCGGTACCCTGGTTCGAATACCGGCTCAGTAGGCCGGTCGAAGGGAATGCCGCCGTACCCCACCAGGGTGAAATCCTGGCCCAGCAGTCCTCCTTGTGCCGCCAGTGCGTCGAGCTGTAGTTCAGACGGCAGCGTGACCGGTGTCACGCCCGCAAAAGTTCCCTCAGGGAAGATGAGAACCGCCACGTCATTCGCTCGGATTTGGCCTTCCCCGTAATTCTGATGCATGTGAACTTCGTCGGCGTAGGTGACGGGGACGATGATCGGAAAAGGAAAATCATCCGGATATAAGCCGGGAGTATAGATCGGATCGCCCGGGCTGCCCGGTTGCAAGGTCACAGCCCAACTGGCATCAGGCGCCACCTCGATACAATGGGCAGCGGTGATCAGGACCGAGTCTGAGGCCACGAAGCAGGTGCACAAGGCAAAAGGCGGCAATGGACCTCCAGGTCCGTCCAGGTCAAATCCAATGAAGGCAACGTTTGGATGTCCGTTACCGTCGGGAGATCCTCCGCCGATTGCCAGAGACTGACTTGGCAATGATGCAAGCAGTGCAACGCAGACCGTAACCAATGTGGTTATAAGCATTTTTCTCATTCTTTTTGTTTTCGTTGTAGTGGTTTTCATGGCGCAGTACTAGGTTTTGTGGTGCTAACCGCACAAGCGACAAGGCGCGACATCAAGGCAATGGCGTGCTTTGTCGCACCAATTCATTGGCGTTGCGGGATGAAATCGCGGGGAGTAAA
>Ga0210142_1000159_pt1 | contig 15405 bp, 18 predicted proteins | sample Goodyear_PhragC__FD_184869 | JGI IMG/M metagenome (GOLD analysis project Ga0210142, IMG submission 184869) | Wetland microbial communities from San Francisco Bay, California, USA, that impact long-term carbon sequestration - Goodyear_PhragC_D2... | ecosystem: Environmental > Aquatic > Marine >...
TCGATCGCCTTGTTTACAATTTCAAGCGGATCGACTGAATCGGAGCCTTCACGCGATTTATCAATCGCCGTGTACACCACGCGTTCGGCGAGGGATTTCTTGCCTCGCTTCATCACCGTGCTGATAAGACGAGCTACCGCCGGACTCCCATATCGGGAATCTACGTGCTCTTCTTTTTTGTGAACTCTTCTCCGCCGCGACATTGTCGGTCCGTTTCAAATTTGATTTGTTTTATTTGGCCGCTGCCGGCGCCGCTTTCGCCGCGCCGCCTCCACCGGCCGCCCCGCCCTTCGGGCGCTTCGCTCCGTACTTGGAGCGACCGCGTCGCCGACCATCCACACCAAGCGCATCAAGTGTTCCGCGCACAATGTGATAGCGCACGCCAGGTAAATCCTTCACGCGCCCGCCGCGGACGAGCACGATGGAGTGCTCCTGCAAATTATGCCCCTCGCCAGGGATGTAGGCAATCACTTCCTGGCCATTCGTCAACCGCACTTTTGCTACTTTGCGCAGGGCAGAATTAGGCTTCTTCGGTGTGCGCGTCATCACTTGCACACACACACCACGCCGCTGCGGACAGCTTGCCAGCGCCGGCGACTTTGATTTCACCGACACCTTCCGGCGTCCTTTCCGAATCAGCTGATTGATGGTGGGCATCGTGCAAATCCTAAAAATAATGCGCCGCCAAAAGTCGTTACTCCGGGCGACAAAAAAACCCGCTTCAGGCCGCGCAACAAACCCAACTCACGCGCCTGATGCGGTAAGCGCGGAACATAGAGGGAAAATCGCGATCCGCAAAGAATATTTTGTTCGTTGAATTGTCATTCTGAGCGAAGTCGAGGAATCTCCATGTCGCATGCCGAATGCCTTTGAACTCCTGGCGAACGACCAACGGTCAAAAGCACGAAGTGCCCGATTAACAACTGCACACGGCGTGATCGATACGCCGGCGTTCATGCCGGTGGGAACGCAAGGCTCCGTGAAAGGGGTCAGCCCACACGAACTGCGTGAACTGAACGCACAAATCATTCTCGGAAACACCTATCACTTGTTCGTTAGGCCCGGTCTTCATGTGATCGGGCATTTGGGCGGCCTGCATCGTTTCATGAGTTGGGACGGGCCGATTCTCACCGACAGCGGCGGGTACCAGATTTTCTCGCTGGCAAAGTTGCGCAAGATCACCGAGGAAGGCGCGGAATTCCAAAATCATATTGACGGCGCGCGCGCATTCATTTCGCCCGAGATCGCCATGGAAATTCAAGCCGCGCTCGGCAGCGACATTGCGATGGTGCTCGATGAATGCATTCCGTATCCGTGCGAATACGATTATGCGGCGCGAAGCGCAGAACTGACGACGCGCTGGGCGAAGCGATGCAAACAATGGAAAGAAGAAAATAGTGAACGCCCAACGCCGAACGTCCAAGGCCCACCTGAAGAATCAGCAATCAGTAATCAACAATCAGCAATCGATTTCCGGCTTCTCTTCGGAATAGTTCAAGGCGGAACATTTGACGATCTGCGGCGCGCATCTGCAGAGGCGCTCGTGGAGCTTGGCTTCGACGGTTACGCCATTGGAGGCGTGAGTGTGGGCGAGCCGGAGGAAGAAATGATGCGTGCGGTTGAATCGGCTGAACCGTTTTTGCCTGCAGACAAACCACGTTACGCCATGGGGCTCGGCACGCCGCCGCAAATGCTGGAGATGATCGCGCGCGGAATGGACATGTTCGATTGCGTGCTGCCGACCCGCCTCGCCCGGAACGGAACAGCCTTTACCGCGACTGGCACGCTGAACTTAAAGAACGCGGAATTCGCGCTCGACAAGGGACCGATCGAGGAAAACTGCGGATGCGCCGCCTGTCGCGAATTCTCCCGCGGCTACATCCGTCATCTCATCAAGGCGGAGGAAATACTGGGACTGCGTCTGATCACTTTGCACAATTTACATTTGTACCTAAACCTCATGAGCCGCGCACGCGCAGAGATTGAACGCGGAGCATTCGATCAATTCCGCAACGGGTTCGTGGCTGAATACAAAACGCGAGAAGCAGCGACTGACGCGGTGGGCTGATAAAAGTACTACACGCGCGAAGCGAGATGCTTTCCGCGATCACCGGCCCATCGCAAGACGTTCGGCAAGGAGCCGCGGCAGACCAGCCTTGCCGATTTTCTTTTGGGCGGTCGCCAGATCGTATTTCACACGCAGCAGTTCGACGAGATTGTTGTCGACGTCGTAAATGCAGTACGCCGCCCGCCAGTTTCCATCGCGTGGTTGCCCGACACTGCCGGCGTTAATGAAATATTTTTTACCAGGCTCTATACGAATGTGCTCACCTGACTGACGTCGGACGCCTTCCTCTCGAACAAAAACCATCGGCACATGAGTGTGGCCGAAAAAACAAATGGGCGTGCGCTGGTATGTGAAACTGGCAACGGCATCGAGGTTATTAAACACGTAGCCCCACTGTGCGGGCGTATCGAGCGTAGCGTGAACGACGGTGAAATCGTGTACCCGGCGTTGCAACGGAAGGCTGCGCAACCATTCCTTGTGCTCGTCGTTCAAATGTTCGCGCGTCCAATCGATGGCGCGCTCGGCCAGCTCGTTAAAACGTTCCGATGACGCGGGAAAAGTTGCCTGCTCATCATGGTTGCCTTTTACGGCCGGGCAATCGAGTTGGCGGATCAGTGCGATGCATTCACCCGGGTTCGCGTTATAGCCGACGATATCGCCAAGGCAAACAAAGTGCGTGCATCTTCGCTGGCGCGCGTCCGCCACGACGGCTTCGAGCGCTTCGAGATTCGAATGGATGTCACTGAAAATTGCGAACCGCATTGGTTAAGGTTGAAGCGTTGAAGCATTAAACGCAGCAACCGTAGCGTCAAACCCCGTTCAACGCTTCAATGATTTTAACGCTTCGACGGACCTGGTTCAGAAATTCGTTGGTCCTGCGGAATATTGAGTTTTTCTTCGAGGAACTTTAGCCGTTTGATCAAGGTCGGCAGTCGCTCCTTCGGTCCCTCATCGTAGAGGCTCCGCAGGCGTTCGTACGCTTCACGCTCGCGCCCTTCGGCGTACGAAAGCTCATAGGCGGAGAAACGCCGGTCCCACGGCGCTGCTTCCGGAAGAGTGGCTGCCTTCGCATAATATTCGCCAGCGCGCTCGTGGTCTTTGTATTTTTCCTTGTAGAGCCGGGCCAGCGCCTCATAGAGCTCGGGACGATCGGGATTGTTTTTTATTCCGCGTTCGAGGAACTCCTTGCCGATCGCAAAATACTCGCGCTGCGCCTTCACCCGCAACGCCAGGCGCGGCTGGTTGCGATCGTTCATCGCGGCGACGCTTGCGTTCCAGGCCATATGCCAGGCCGCTGTGTCCCAAAACAGGAGCACCCGCGGTTGCAGCGTGGTGATCTGCCGGAATAACAACAGCATCCGGCCCCATTGAGTATCTTCCCATGCTGCGTGCGCCTGAATAAAAAGTGCGTCGGCGACGATCGCACGAAACCCGCTCAAAGCGGCGATGAATCCGAGTTGCCCAAGTTTTTCGCGGAGATCAAGATTGAATTCCACACCGCGGAAATGTTCCTGCCGGTGAAGCTCCGCGAGATCGCGTTCGACCGGCAATTTCAGAAGGCCCATCACGATCAACACCGCCAGCGTGATGAGAACCCGCGTCATAATTCTTTTCCGTAAAAGACAAAGACCGCCAGCAGCGTGTAAATCACGGTGTAAAAAATTCCCAGCAACGCGGTTTTGATGAAGACGGCCATGGAAATAGCGGTGCCGGCAACGATGTCATCGACCAGATTGAAAGCCTGTAGATCGGGAAAGAACAGCGCCACGATCGCAAGAAACGCGCGGGTTACGAGCCCGCTGCCATGTTCGTGCAACCAATACTCGCGCGCAGTGGCTTCCAGGTGTCCTATGAAATAAATAAAAACCATCACCACAATGGTAAAAATGGTTGAGGTGGCGAACGTGGAAACAAACAGAGTCAGCGCTGTGAGCAGGCAGGCTTTGAGGAAAATGATGATGATTCCTGGAACAAGATCGCTATTCAATGCGGACGCCCGGACGGCACGCAAAGCATCTGCAAGCTGATCCGGCGGAGCGCTGGCCATTTGTTTTGCCGTCGCGGCCAGGACCGCCTGCTCTCGCATGTACAAGACAGCCAGAAACGCTGCCACCATTATCAGGGTGCTGATTGCCAGCAGCAACAGAACTCCCGCAATCTTGCCAACGATGTATTCGAAGCGCGGCACCGGCTTGGCGAGAATCGTGTAAACCGTGCGGTCTTCGATGTCCTGTGGGAGCATGCGAGCCGTGGCAACGATCGCCAGAAGCGAAGTGAAGAGCGAGATCGCGCCCAGGGAAACGTCCTTCAGAATTTGGAATTCCTGTTGAAAGGAAAATTGGGCCATGAAAATCGAGCTGCCGATCAACAGAAGCCCGAACACCAGCAACACATAAAAGACTTTCAGACGGGTCAGCTCGGTCAGCGTGTTGCTGGTGATGGCAAGAACGCGCGAGAAGGAAAAAACCCGGTGACGTTTCACAACGGTGGGACCGTTGAAACGTTGAAGCGTCGAAGCGGCATCGCTGTTCGTCATTTTTCCCTCATCGCTTCCTTAGCCGCCGTTTGTCCGTCGTCCGTAACTTTGATAGAGGCGCGAGTTTTGTCGTTCCCGCCGGTCGACTCCAAAAACAATCGCTCCAGCGTAGTCGTCGATCTCCGTCGCTCGAGCAATTTCGCGTTTGATTGATTGATGCAAGATTCAATCTGCTGGACCAGCTCGTCAGATGCATTGGCGATCACAAGCTCAGTTTGATTTTCGATCGCTATCAAATCCCGCAGATGTCCTTCGCGAACCAGCACCCCGTCAGCGAGGATGCCGACACGATCGCAAATCTCCTGCGCCTGCGCGAGCAAATGCGACGAGAGCAGCACGGTAATTCCGCGCTGCTTCAGATCCATGATCAGGTCGCGAATTTCCCGCGAACCAGCCGGATCAACGCCAGCGGTCGGTTCGTCCAGTACCACCAGCCTCGGATCGTGGACCAATGCTTGTGCCAGCCCGATGCGTTGCAGCATGCCCTTCGAATAAGTGCTCAGCCGGCGGTCGCGCGCTTTGTTTAGCCCCACTAGATCAAGCAATTCATTGACGCGATTCTTCAGTGTTGCGCCTTTCATTCCGCAAAGGCGTCCGAAGAAACGCAGCGTTTCCGCGCCGGTGAGATATTTGTAGAAGTATGGATTCTCCGGCAGAAAGCCGACAGCCTCGCGGCTTTCGACCAGCCGACTGTTTCGACCAAAAATTTCGGTGCGGCCGCGGCTTGGCGAGACCAGGCCGAGAATGATTTTCAGTGTAGTACTTTTACCGGAACCGTTGGGGCCCAGCAGACCGTACACTTCGCCCGGTTCAATGCGAAGACTAAGGTCCTTTACGGCGACAACGCCACGGGTGGGATGAAACGGAACACGGAAAATTTTGGTCAGTCCGTGAACTGCGACCGCCGGATTAGTCATGACGAATTTCGAAACCGCGGCCACTAACCGCTTCGTTTAGCTTGTTTTCGATTTGTCTGCGAATCAGCGAGTGCAGTTCGCTTTCCGTGATCTGATCAAGGAATGCGCGCACCTCGTCCTGCTGACCTGTAACCTGTAATTCCACGCGACCGTCGGGAAGATTGCGCACCCAGCCGGTTACGTCGAATCCTTTAGCGATGTGGCGCACGGTGAAACGAAACCCAACGCCCTGGACATGACCCTCGTAAAATACCTGAAGCGAGATCATCACCTGCTCCAAGATTACCGATAGCGGGTACTGAAGGCCAGATCGCAAAATCGGTGCGCACCAAACTTGAGTGCCGCGCATCCGTAGTCAGACACCGAAAACCGTCTATTTGTACGAATAGACGAGACAGAAACTACCTTCCTGGCCTTCCAGCAGATCGACGCCAACATAATATTGGCCGCTATTCTCCGGCTCAAAACCAGCCGCCGCTTTATCGCCGTTGCTATAGTCCTCCGTCTTCATTGGCTTTCCGGATTCATCATACAGGCTGACCGCGACTTTTTTCACGGGGTCTGACGTGCCAACAGAAAACCAATACTGGTTACCCGCGTAAAGGTTGACCGCGATCAGAGCGTGATCGTGCGGCTTGAGTAGGCCGCACGAATGTCCGTCCCGAATTTTGAAGTCATCGTTCGAAAACGCTCCAGCAATTTCGAGTGCGTCTTTACGCGCATTCACTTCGGCATCTGTGTCTGCGCGCAGCACAAAGCCTGTGCTCAGCACAAGCGTCCAAACGAAAATTTGAATCGAACGTCTCATTTTGCCGGTTCCTTGCTTTGTATTTCCGTCATAAGCTTGCTGACGGCCTCATTCACTTTTCGTACTTCCTCCTGGGTCGGCACTTTGTCTGGCGGAAATGAAACAAGTTTTTCGATCCCGCTGAGCTGTTCGCTCACATCTTTGACCAAAGGTTGCTGCCGCAATTCAGGGGAAATTTCATTCACCTTTGATTGAATGAAGCGAACCAGAGCCGGTTGCCGCAGGACTTTTGCGGCAGACTCACTGTAATTCTTCATGATTACGCCGGTGACTACCTGGGTGCCGCGGATCCATCCGCCAAGAGTGACCAGGATAACCAGGTCCTGATCATCGTGCGATTGCATTGAGGATTTCACCTCATTTTGTGTTGCTTCCAATTCTTCCTGCAACGTGTCCCAGTCGCTGTGCTCGGCAAATTCATTGATGCTATTTCCCCGGCCCAGCAGTTGTTCGCTGACTCCGAGAGCCTTTCCAAGCTTCAAAATGTCCGACCCGATATTTTTGACCTGCTGTCCGTCCTTGGCTTCAACAGCGATAAATCCATCAGCAATCAAACCGCCGAGGTTCAGCGCTATCTGCGCCCGGTCGCTGTAGGTCGTGGGAATCGGTCCGCGATATTGAGCTGACCAGTTTATTTTTCCCGTTTTGCCAAGCGCGGCGAAAAGTTCGCCCGGCGTCGGGACAGTAATTGAATCGGTTCTGACAGCTTTCGCCATTTGATCCGGGGACAAAGATTGCGCTTTCTCGGCCGCGTATGTGGAAATTGCAGCAAGCAACGCAAGGGTAATCAATGCAACCAAACGAATCATCGCGAAGATTATGCGTGCCCCAGCGAAATTGCCAATCGGAATCTCTGGCCCTGCAGCATCGTTCTTTTTATGTGTTTTTGGGGGAATTGAAATGTCCGATGCCGGGTTTCCGTGCAATGGTGCCCTCAGCATGACAGGCGGCGAGGAAATTTGCCTCGCGCGACGAAACCTGTTCTAGTCGGCGCAAAGGTATGGCGAGCTCCAGCATTACTCACGTTCACGCCCGCGAAATCCTGGATTCGCGGGGTAACCCAACGATCGAGGTTGACGTCCGTGTTGAAAGCGGCGCGCTCGGACGAGCAGCTGTTCCCAGCGGAGCGAGTACGGGCGAACATGAAGCATTGGAATTGCGCGACGACGACAAACACCGCTTCGGCGGCAAAGGCCTGAAAAAAGCGGTCACGAATGTTAATCAGAAGATCGCGCCGATTCTCAAGGGACTGGATGCCCGCGATCAGTCGAACATCGATCATAAACTGATCGAGCTCGACGGAACGCCGACTAAAAAAAATCTGGGCGCCAATGCGATGCTCGCCGTTTCGCTTGCCGTCGCCCACGCCGCTGCGGCCGTAGAAAGACTACCGCTATTCCGGTACCTCGGCGGACCCGAAGCGCGAGTGCTTCCAGTACCGATGATGAATATTCTGAATGGTGGGGCGCACTCGGATGCGCCGATTGATTTTCAGGAATTCATGATCGTGCCGCGAGGCGCGCCTTCCTTTTCGGAAGGATTGCGCTACGGCGCCGAGACCTATCACGCGCTGAAATCTGTGCTGAAAGCGCGACATCTTTCCACGGCGATTGGCGATGAGGGCGGATTTGCGCCCCAGCTCGATTCCGCGGAAGACGCATTGGAATCGATCGCGGCAGCTGTCCAGAAGGCGGGTTACAAGCTGGGTGAAGAAATATTTATCGCGCTTGATCCCGCTGCATCGGAATTCTATGACAGCGAAGAAAACCTGTACGTCTTCAAGAAATCCGATGGGTCAAAAAAAACCGCACAAGAATTGATCGATTACTACGACGATCTTTGCGCGCGGTTTCCGATCATTTCCATCGAGGACGGCTGCGCCGAGAACGATTGGGATGGCTGGAAAAAATTGACGGAAACCCTTGGCGACAGGATCCAATTGGTCGGCGACGATCTCTTTGTCACAAACGTGAAATTTCTTCAAAGAGGCATTAACGAGCACGTGGCCAATTCAATTTTGATCAAGGTAAATCAGATCGGTACGCTGACGGAAACGCTGGCGACCATCCAGATGGCGAAGAGCAATCAGTACACGACTGTGATAAGTCATCGCTCGGGTGAAACGGAAGACATTACCATTGCTGATATCGCTGTAGGGACCAACGCCGGTCAGATAAAGACCGGGGCGCCGTGTCGTAGCGACCGGGTGGCGAAGTACAATCAGCTGTTGCGAATCGAAGAAGAACTTGGTGACAAAGCCGTTTACGGCGCTACAATCCGCTGAAGTGGAGCACGGTTACGCTGATTTTCGGGCGCGTCGCGAGGCCACTCTCTGGCAGCGATTGAACCGGATTCTCCTCGTTCTGCTCATCATTGCGGTCTGGCTGGTGATCGTGAGCCTTTTCGTCCCGCCGTACAAAAAATTGATGCAAAGCCGGACCGAGATGGACGATCTTCAGCAACAGGTCAGTGACCAACAAAGTTTGCTGGCGCGTCAGACCCGCGAGGTCAACTTGCTCAAAACAGACGTCAGCTACCTGGAAACAATCGCGCGCGATCGCCTTGATCTGATGAAGGAAGGCGAAACAATTTTCCGGCTGGAAACACCGCGCGCCAAGGCAAAACCCGCCGCTCCCTCGCGTAAATAGTGTAGGCGGCTCAGTGCGGCGAGCACCTGCTCTACAAAGGTGGATCGAGATCTCAAGGATCGAAGGCTTTCTCGCCGATCGGAAATTCGCCGTGGCGAAAGCCGCAGTCTCAATTCTGGCGGCAGAGCCCTTGGCTGCACCCAACGCGCCCTCGCCACGGCGAGCTAGCTGCGGTCGCGTTCCACCTTTGCTCCGGGCTTCGGTTCACAACCTTCCATCAAAACCGTTGTTACAGACGCCACTACAACTTTGCGCTTAATGCAGAGTGAAAGTATGTTTGCCCATGCCAACTGAAATCTCCATTCCAGATGCTGAGGATCTGAAATCGCGCGTACGCGAATTGCGGAGGTTTCTTTGACGTCGAGCAGCTTCAGAAAGATCTCGCTGGACTAGAAGCGCGGATGGCTGCGCCCGATTTCTGGTCGAATCGGGAGCGCGCTCAGGTGGATGTCGAGGAAGTCTCCCGACTGCGCTCACTGATCAATCCATTCCAGGAACTGAAACGCGAGATTGAGGATTTCGTCGCGCTGCAGGAACTCGCTGCGGAAGAAGCCGACCCGGCGCATCGCGCTGAAGCAGAAAAAGACGTGGCGACCGAACATGCCCGCCTGGCTCATAAGCTGGATGAGTTCGAACTGCGTCAATTTTTGTCCGGTGAAAACGACCGGGCAAACGCGTTCATCACTATTCATTCAGGGGCAGGCGGGACCGAGTCGTGCGACTGGGCCGATATGTTGTTGCGAATGTATCAGCGCTGGATCGAACGCAGCGGATTCAAATCGCAGACGGTGGACATTCAACAGGGCGAAGAAGTCGGGGTAAAATCCGCGACTCTGCTGATCACCGGGGAGTACGCCTACGGACATTTGCAGACCGAGCGCGGAGTGCACCGGCTGGTTCGCATTTCGCCATTCGACGCCAACAAACGGCGACACACCTCCTTCGCCAGCATCGACGTGGTGGCCGAGATCGCCGACACGGCTCCGGTTGAAATTAACCCTGCAGATTTAGAGATCGATACGTTTCGCAGCGGCGGCAAAGGCGGGCAAAACGTAAATAAGGTTGAAACTGCGGTTCGTATACTACACAGACCCAGTGGGATCGTCGTTGCTTGTCAGGCCGAGCGCAGCCAGGGCCGCAATCGCGAGCTGGCTATGAAGATGTTGAAAGCGAAGCTTTACCAGCTAGAACAAGACAAGAAACGCGCCGAGATGGAACGGCAATACGGCGAAAAAGGGGAGATTGCGTGGGGAAACCAAATTCGTTCCTACGTTTTTCAGCCCTATCAAATGGTAAAGGACCACCGGACAGGCGCCGAGACGAGCAATGTGCAAGCGGTGATGGACGGCGACATCGATATGTTTATCCAGGCAAAATTGCGGGGCGAGAAAAACACAAAAAGCGAAGAGATCGAGTAGAACGCGATTTCCGAGCGCGTTGGGATAGCCAACCGGCTTTGCTGCGAGATTAACTACTGCGCCTTTCGCCACGGCGAATCTCCGATCGGCGATAATATGTCATCGAGCTCGGAGAGCTCGATCCACCTGATTTCAGGTTGACGGCGCTCTATCAAAAATCGCGCAGAAACCCTCTTTGTAGAAGCGCAGTCGCCAGCCATGCTTTTTCGCGAATGAGGCGACTTTGGCTTCATGCGTTGTCCCATCGCGGGGCCAGACACGCGTCAATTCGGGTTCATATATGGCGAAATGCTTTGCCTTCTTCAATCCCTTTGCAATTACGCTCGCGAGTATTTTCATAAACGCACATCAAAAGTGTGTTTTTCTCCGCTGACACCGACAAATCAAACCATGCAAGAATTGACAGAACACCTGCCAAAATGTTTAAAGTTTCCGACAAATTTTTCGCATCGGCATGCTTTGAAATCGCGTCGACATAGAAGCAGCTACAATCCGCGTTAAAAAAACATAAAAAGACGGAAAGTTTTGAGGAGCGCTCCCCGGCGTTTGGCACAAACGCCGCTACAACGTCAGCAGCTTCAATCGAAAGCGAAGATCGAATTTGCCGCGGTTATATGCGCGGCAACAGGCAAGACAGGCGACTGTGCGTTTGATCTTGCGGACCCGAGGAAAATCGCGCCGGCAGTTCGGGCAACGGTAGAGGAAGCGTGGCGTGATTCGTTTCGCCGGAAACGGCAGTGTGTGACATCGCTTCTCACCGGTTATCCCCAGCTCCCGGCACGCCTGTTGCCACTCGTTTCCATGAGGTAAAATCCGGCGGCGACCTCCGCGAAATTGGGCGAGAATATGAGCAAGTTCGTGTCGCAGCGTCCGATCGATTTCATCCGGGTGCTTACGTAGCAGCGGGTTCAGCGAAATGAGTTTCCGGCGATAATCCGCCCGGCCGGCGGCGGTCGTAAGCCGAGAGGTCCATTCGACGCGGAGTTCAGTTGCGATTCGGCTCGCGCCTAACGAGCGCAGGAGCTGGCGCGCTTGTGTTTGCAGTAGCACAGCCGTCTCGGCTGTGTGCCCAGCAGGCATCTCGGCTGTTGATTCATTTATCAATGCGCCGGGCGAGACCCCTGGTGGCCCCACAGACAAGATCTCTGTGCTATGGAAGGCGAATTCGAGTTGCCTAAGCAACGGCATATTCGCGCGCGTCTTTGTTTCGCTTCGCGATTTGGGCAAGCGCATCACCAGCAGCGGCGATTTCTTCCGCAGTCGTCCATTTGCCAAGTGAGAAACGGATGGCGGAACGGGCGCGTTCCATCGGCAGACCCATCGCCAGCAAAACATGCGACGCTCTCACCGAGCCGACCATGCAGGCCGAGCCGCTCGAGGCGCAAATCCCTTCCAAATCCAGCGCCATCAGCATCGTTTCCGAGTCGATGCCGGTAAAACTTACATTGAGCGTGTTAGTAAGCCGACGGTCCGGGTCGCCATTTTGCTGCGCATCGGGAAAAACTTCCGCGATACTTTTCCATAATTGATCGCGCAGTTGCGCTCTGCGTTCCTGTTCCATCTCGCGATCGCGCAATATCCAGTCGGCTGCCGCAGCCATTCCCGCGATACCAGCCACATTTTCCGTCCCAGGACGCCGCTGATTTTCATGCGCGCCTCCGAACATGATTGGTTCGATCGACAGGCCGGCACGGAGACAAAGGAAACCTGTGCCTTTTGGTCCGTAGAACTTGTGCGCAGCAAAACTCCCGACATCGATCAGAGAGACATCGACGTCTGTTTTCCCGAAAGTCTGAACCATGTCGCTGTGAAGCAAAACACCGCGCTCCCGACAGATCCGTGAGATTTCGGGCATCGGTTGAATGACGCCTGTCTCATTGTTGGCAGTCATGATCGACACGAATCTTGTGTCGGGACGAATTGAATCGGCCAACTGATCGAGATCGACCATTCCGTTTTCAGGCACGTTTAGCCAGGTTACTTCGAAACCATCATGCTGCTCCAAATGCTCGACAGGATGCAGCACTGCGTGATGCTCGGCTTTGTTCGAGATTACGTGGTTGCCGCTTAAAGAGGGAGATCGCGCCAGGCCGAACACAGCCAGATTGCATGACTCGGTTGCGCCGCCGGTAAAAATGATTTCGCCCGGTTTCGCGCAAAGTAATGCGGCGATCTTATCGCGCGCGTTATCAATTGCCGCGCGCGCTTCGCGGCCGGCCGCGTGGACACTGGATGGATTACCAAAATGGCGATCGAAATAGGGCAGCATCGCCTCGCGCGCTGGATCGCATAACGGTGTGGTCGCGTTGTAATCGAGGTAGATCATCAGTGCCCCAAAATTTCGTTCAGACCTTCAATCAATTCCGCGAGTTCTTCGTCGCTGACCTGTCCTAGCTTAGTGCCAAGTCTTTGAATGGAAAGGACGCGAACCTGACTAATCTTTGCCCAGGATCGCTTGGGGAGGCGTGCTGATTTCAACTCCCACGTGAGTGGAAAGCCGGCACGCGGCTCTTTACTTGTCAAAGCCATTGCGATGACCGTGCCCGAATTTTCGTTGAAGACGTTTTCGCTAACAACTATCACCGGTCTTTTGCCAGCCTGCTCGAAACCGCGCGTTGGATCTAAGTCGGCCCAGCGAATCTCGCCTCTTAATATTCGGGCCATTCTTTCGCATCAGCTTTAATACCAAGGTCGGCCCACCGCTGCTCTTCGCGTTTCGAAAGCTTCATACATTCGCGTCCCAGGCGCGATTTCTCCAGTCTTCCGAGTTTTTCCTGAACAGCTTTTTGAATGGCTTCGCTACGGGTCTTAAAAATACGGTTGCGAACTAATCGGTCTACGTGTCGCAGTAACCGTTCGTCGATTGAGATAGCCACCTTTGCCGCACTCACGCTGTTAGTATTACCGATAGTACGACCCAGAGCAACCGGCGTACCCCGTAAGGTCTTTACGCGCTGGGCGAATTCTTGCTTCGCTTCGGCACGACGAGGGCTTCTTTCTCTTCGTAATACACAAGTGAATTCGGCGGGACGCTCTTGGTGAGGAAAACGTTCGCGCCAATGGTGGAATTGGCGCCGATCATAGTGTCCCCGCCCATGACCGTGGTTCCGGCGTAAATGCAAACGCCGTCTTCGATTGTGGGATGACGTTTTTTTCCACGCAAACCTCGCCCTGCTCCGAGCGAACGCGCGATGAACGACACGCCCTGATAAATTTTCACGTGCGATCCGATCCGGGTGGTTTCGCCAACAACGACGCCGGTGCCGTGATCGATGAAGAAATGCGAACCAATTTGCGCGCCGGGATGAATATCGATGCCAGTGCGGCTGTGCGCCCATTCGGTCATAATGCGCGGGATCAACGGCACTTTGCCGTAGAGCAGATGGGCCATCCGATAAATCGCGATCGCTTCCACCGCGGGATACGCGAGGATAATCTCTTCGTAAGTAGTGGCGGCCGGATCGCCTTCGTACGCAGCGTCGATGTCCGTCCAAAGCGTCCGGCGCACCGACGGCAATTGATTGAAAAACGTCGCTAGAATTTCGTCGGCTTTTGCTTCCGTCGCTTCGTCCTGGCGAATTTTGCCCAGGCTCCTGCAAATTTCGGTTTTCAGGCGTGCATGCAAATGCCGCACCCTGATGCGAGTGGTATCGGCAAGGTCGTCTGTGCCCTCGAGCGCTTCGCTGCGAAAACCGGGAAACATCAGGCTCATCAGCTCGATGCAGGCCGCTTCGATCGACAGACGCGAAGGAAGAGAGGCCGCAGCGGCGAGATAATTTATCCCGCCGGTTTCGCCATACGTGTGAAGCAGTTCCTCCACTGCATCCCGCGTCGTCCTAGTCATCACATTTGAATATGCGCCCGCTGAGCGCGAAAAAAAGCGAAAGGTGTGAGAGAGGAAAGCCGTTAAAACGGCTAATGTCCATCTTTTGCGCCGCCACCGGCCTGAAAGGCCGGTGTTAATGAAATGGTGCCATGAGGAAAGCCGGTGAAACTCTTTACGACGCGCATCACTGCAACGGCGACTGCACCTGCCGGCTCTCATTAACACCGGCTTTTAAGCCGGTGGGTCGCGGAAAAACGGGAACAGCCGTTTTAACGGCTTACGATTCTGATTCCACTCGCGTCCAACGCATTGGGTGACCCCTCATTCCTCGCGCGCCTGAAGCCACTGCAGGGCGAAGCGGGCGACTTCGCGCGAATTCTTCAGGTCGAGCTTGTCTTTAATGTGTGCACGGTGCGTCTCCACCGTCTTTGGACTGAGATGCAGTAGTTTGGCGATTTGACGCACTTCATTGCCTTTGCCGATCAGCTCGAGAATTTCCAGCTCGCGGTCGCTTAGTCGCTCCACGGAGTCTGCTTCCCCTTCGGTGCTGCGATGGGCGAACTTCGTGATGACCTGCGCGGCCATCGCCGGACTGAGATAAGGCCGTCCGCCAAACACTTCGTGGATTGCCTGGACGACATTTGCCATCGCTTCGTGTTTCATCACGTAACCGTCGGCTCCGGCACGCATCGCCCTCAAAGCATAAAGTGATTCGTCATGCATCGAGAGCACAAGAATGGGCAGCCCCGTGAATTCTGCTCGAATGTTCTTGATCAGTTCGATGCCGTTCGTGCCCGGCAAACTGAGGTCCACAATCACAAAATCCGGATGCAGTTTCCGAATCACCTCCATGCCTTCAGCTGCGTTGGCGGCTTCGCCGCACACGGCGAAGGAGCCGTCGGAATGAATCAGTTCCTGGAGCCCTTTGCGAAAAAGCGGATGATCATCCACGATCACGATCCGTTTTGCGCCCGGCGGATCGCACTTCGGGTTGTCATTTGTCGATCGCGCGACGCTCATAAGGTGTGGCTCAGTCTGTTGCAACATACGCTACGGAGACATTCAGTCTCTGGTTGACTCTCCTTTACGCATTCGCAGTTCCTTGTTGAGCCAGATGTCACAAAATTAATTTGCCCCTTATTGGGTCGCTTGAATCTTTTGGCGTAGCATCGGCCGGCTCGGTG
>Ga0210142_1000161_pt1 | contig 15302 bp, 13 predicted proteins | sample Goodyear_PhragC__FD_184869 | JGI IMG/M metagenome (GOLD analysis project Ga0210142, IMG submission 184869) | Wetland microbial communities from San Francisco Bay, California, USA, that impact long-term carbon sequestration - Goodyear_PhragC_D2... | ecosystem: Environmental > Aquatic > Marine >...
AGAGGAGCGAGAGGAGCACCACCACCGCCTTCTGCTCGTACCAGCTAAGGACAATGGAGAGGGGCAGGTCGTTGACCCCGCACTCGAAGGCGCCCGCCAGGGCCAGGGCGATCTGCACCGCCGAGTAGGCGTCGTTGCACTGGCCGACGTCGAGCAGCCGCGGGATGCCGCCGATATCGCCCAGGTCGAGCTTGTTGAAGCGGTACTTGCCGCAGGCGAGAGTCAGGATCACCGTGTCCTTGGGGAGCTGCTCGGCGAACTTCGTGTAGTAGTTGCGCCCCGGCTTGGCGCCGTCGCAGCCGCCGATGACGAAGAAGCGCTTGATCGCCCCGGACTTGACCGCGGCGATGACCTGGTCGGCCAGCCCCAGCACCGCATCGTGGCCGCAGCCGGTGAGGATGTTCTTGCCCGGCCGCTCCTTGAACCCCTCGGCCTTCTGGGCGGCCGCGATCACTGCCGAGAAGTCCCAGCCGTCGATGTGCTTCACCCCCGGCCACTGCACCCGCCCCCAGGTGAAGAGGCGCTCCTTGTAATTGTCGGCGGGGCGCTGGATGCAGTTGGTGTTGAAGATGATCGCGCCGGGGAACTCCTGGAACTCCTGGTACTGGTTCTGCCAGGCGCTGCCGAAGTTGCCGGCCAGGTGCGGGTACTTCTTCAGCCCCGGGTAGCCGTGGGCGGGGAGCATCTCGACGTGGGTGTAGACGTTGATCCCCTTGCCTTCAGTCTGCTTGAGCAGTTCTTCGAGCATCTTCAGGTCGTGCCCGGAGACCAGGATCGCCTTGCCGGCTTTGGCGCCGATGTTCACGGGGGTCGGCGTCGGCGTCTGGTAGTGCTCCTTGTGGGCGTTGTTCAGCAGCCCCATGCAGTCGATGTTGGTCTTGCCGCACTCCATGCACAGGCCGACGAAGTCCATCAGGGAGCCTTTGCTCTCGGCGATGGCGGCCAGCGCCTTGTGCAGGAAGGCGTAGATCGCCGGGTCGTCCTTGCCGAGGATGTGGGCGTGGTCGGCGTAGGCAGCCATCCCTTTGCAGCCGTAGAGGAGGATGTTCTGCGCCGAGTTGACGTCGGGATCGCTGTTGAAGCTCTTGACCCCTTTCGCCTTGCCCAGCGCCACCTGCGCCTCGCGACCGGCCGGCATCGCCCAGTTGCCGGCGGCTTCCGGGACCTGGCCGGCAAAGGGGCCGCCGCTGGTTTTTTCGAACAGCGCCCGGGCGGCATCGCGCATCTGCACGGTCTTCTGCGCCACGGCGGCGCAGCTGTCGGCATCGAAGTCGACGTTGGTCACCGTCGTGAAGAGGGCCTCGATCAGGTGCAGGTCGATGGCCGGGTCGGAGGCCCCCCTGGCGCGGGCCTGGTGAGCCCAGAAGGCGGTGCCCAGCAGACCGTAGACGATCAGGTTCTGCAGCGCGGCCACCTCGGGGGTCTTGCCGCAGACGCCGATCTTGGTGCAGCCGGTGCCGCCGGCGGCCTGTTCGCACTGGTAACAGAACATCTCTTCCATCGGTTTCTCCTTGTCGCTGAGGGTTGGCTGGAAAATGCCGGATACGGCGCTGGAATGCATTGCAGGCTATTACCGAATAGCAGAAATTGCCGGGATGTCCACCCGCGCCGGGGGCCTGTCGGCACAAAACAGCCGGGGCTCGAAGGCCCCGGTTCAGGTTGAAGTCTTCGAGCATGGCGATGAGGTCCTCAACGGTATCTTCAGCCTACCTGGCCACGAAGGTGTCGGTATCGCCGAAACTGGTCAGGGTGGCTTCCCCGGCTTCGCCTGGGGAAAAGTTCGCGGTGCCGCTGAAGCCGCACTTCACATAGGCTTCCTTGCTGCAGGGAAATGGGCAGGGGTGCTAAAATGGGGCATCAGGGGGGGGGCAGGGCGTCCGGGTGCCGCCGTTGCGGCGCTGACGACGCCGGAAAGGTGAGGTCTTATGGGTGAGTCCAAAATGCACTTCGTTCAGCAGCAGGGGTTCGAGGAAGCCGGCGCGCCTGGTTGCGCCGCCCACTATGCGGCGCTGATGTTCCAGCCCCGGGTGACCGGAGTCATCGTCGCTTTCGCCCTGGTGACCCAGAGCGCGCCGCTCTTTCTGGCCCTCTCGGCGCTCCTTTGGTGGAACGTCCTGGTGCCGACGCACAATCCGTTCGATGCCCTCTACAACCGGATGATCGCCGAGCCGCGGCAGCTGACCCGCCTCGAGCCGGCCCCGCCGCCGCGGCGCTTTGCCCAGGGGCTGGCGGGAAGCTTCATGCTCGGGATCGGCGTCTGCCTGCTGGCCGGCTGGCTGGTGGCTGCCTGGATCCTGCAGGTATTCCTGTTCGTGGCGCTGAGCGCCCTGATCTTCGGGCGCTTCTGCCTCGGATCGTACATCTACTACCTGCTGCACGGCAGAACCGGTTTCGCCAACCGGACCCTCCCGTGGGCGCATGGCTGATGCGACGGTTTCGGGGCCAGTAATTTGTTGGAGTCGCTACTCAACTTCGTACCCTGTCAGGAGTTGATCTGCGACTTCGTTTGTTTTCCCGACCGGCGGGTTCCTTTGTCGAAAGATTGCGGGAATTGATGAGGAAGAGTGGCGGCCTGTTAAATTCCTTTTCGCCAATCCAGCGACCTTCCCAAAGCAATCAAGCAACAATGTCCCTCCCCATGTCCCCGGCAACTACGCAAGAAATCTTTGAAAAACTGCAGTAAAATGCGATTACTGTTAGGCAGATCGGTTTTCAAACCAAGCCATTTTCCTGAGGAGACCCGTCATGGGGCATCTGGTTGGCAAGGACATCTTTCGGCAACTCGGCAGGAAAATCGACGGTCTGGAGATGCGGGCGCCCTGGAACGCGCAGCTGCACGCCATCCTCAAGGAGCTCTATTCCGACGAGGAAGCGGACCTCATCGTCAGGATGCCCAGCGGACTTTCCTCCTTCGCGGAGGTGCAAAAAGCCACCGGCTGCCGGCGGAATGAGCTGCAGCGGCTCCTCGACGGGCTGACGGCGAAGGGGCTGGTCATGGATTTGTGGGTCGGGGAGGAGTACAAGTACGTCCCCTCGCCGATGGTCATCGGCATCTTCGAGTTCACCATGATGCAGTCCGGGCCGAAGGCCGCCAGCAAGGTGCGGGCCCGGTTGTTCCAGGACTACCTGGGCGGTGATGGAACCTTCCTGGCGGCGAATTTCGGGGGTGGGGAACAAGTCTCCTTCGTCCGCGCCCTGCCCCATGAAGAGGCCCTGAAATCGGAGGAGTACGTCGAGATTCTCGACTACGAGAAAGCCTCGGCCATTATCGAACAGTCCGACCGTTTCGCCATCGGACTGTGCAGCTGCCGTCACGAGAAGCTGCATCTGGACGAGAAGCAGTGCGACGTTCCCCTGGAGGGGTGCAGCCAGTTCGGTTTTGCGGCGGACTTCATGATCCGCCACAAGCTGGCACGGGAGGTCGGCAGGTCGGAGATGCGGGACAACTTCGCCCGCTCCCGGGAGCTGGGCCTGGTGCTATCCGCCGACAACGTCCGCAAGGACGTGAAGTTCGTCTGCCACTGCTGCGCCTGCTGCTGCAACGTCCTCACCGCCGTCAGCACGTACGGCTATCCGAACGCCCTGGTCACCTCCACCTTCCTTGCCGGCATCGAGGCCGCCGCCTGCGTCGGCTGCGGCAATTGCGCCAAAGCCTGCCCGATCGATGCGATGGCCATGATCCCCGACGCGCAGGCGCAGCGCAAGCTCAAGCTGTCGCCCCGGGTCGACTCCGCCGCCTGCCTGGGCTGCGGTGTTTGCGCCCTGCAGTGCCCGACCCGGGCCTGCCGCCTGGTGAAGCGGGAGCAGCGGGTCATCCACCCGGAAACCACCTTCGAGCGGGTCATTCTGCAATGTTTGGAGAAGGGGACCCTGCAGAACCAGATCTTCGCCGACCCGCGGCGGCTCGACCAGAAGTTCCTGCGCGCCCTGGTGGGTGGCTTCCTGCGGTTGCCGGCGGTCAAGAAGGCCCTGATGAGCGACGTCCTGCGTTCCCGGTTCCTCCGTTCCATAGAGGAGGGGGCGGCGAAGCAGGGGCGGGGCTGGGTCACGCAGCTGTAGGTGCGCCGTAGACGGACCGGACACCACCCCGCCCGCCCAACCGCTCAGTGCCTTTCCCTTTCCAGCACCTTGAGCGCCGCCAGCAGCTGCGCATCCCGGCTCCGGCGCAGCTCCGTCGGCGTCATCTCCTTTTCGAACAGGGGGAAGAGGGGCTGGGCCCCCTCGGGGAGGGCAACCTTCCGGTCCGGGGCGATGCCGTGGTGCCAGATGACCCGCCCCTTGGGGGTCAGCCACTCCTGGATGGCCAGCAGCAGGGCCGAGCCGTCCTTGAGGGGAAACTGCTGCAGCACCGTGCCGGTGCCGAAGGTGGTTTCGCCGATCAGTTCGGCGCGGCCGGCGTCCTGCAGGGCACCCGAGAGAATCTCCGCGGCGCTCCCCGTGCCGGAGTTGACCAGAACCACCAGTGGAATATCCGGAGCTATGCCCCCGGCACGGACCGGGACGTCGGTGATCTTCCCTCTGGCGTCCTTCTCCTCCAGGACCTTCCCGCCTTTTAGAAACTGGCTGGCGACGCCGACCGCCTCGGTCAACAGACCACCGGGGTTGTTCCGCAGATCGAGAACGATTCCCGCCAGTCCCGCCTGCCTGATCGCTTCCAGGGCGGTGCGCAATTCCTGGGTGACGCCGTCGCTGAAACCGGCCAAACGCAGGTGGGCCAGGTCGGTGCCGGGCAGCTGGCGCCAGGTGACGTTGTGCATCGAGATGGAGGCGCGGATCAGGGTGACGTCGCGAACGTTCCCCGAGGCTGGGCTGAGGATGGTCAGGGATACCCGGGTGCCGGCTTTGCCGGCGATGCGTCGTACCACCTGGAGCAGGGGGAGCCCGGCGATGTCCTTGCTATCGACCTTGAGGATGATTTCGCCGGGGCGCAGGCCGGCCTTCTGGGCCGGCGAACCGTCGAAGGGGGCGACGATCACCACGTGCCCCCCTTTCATCTTCACCTCGGCGCCGATCCCCTTGTAGCTGCCGCTGGTGAATTCCTCCTCCTCCTTGAGCATCTGCGGGGAGAGAAAGGTGCTGTGGCCGGTGTCGCCGAGGGCCTCGACCATGCCGCCGATGGCGCCGTAGGTCATCTGTTTCGGCTGCAGTGCGGCGCGGTCGACGTATTCGGCCTGGATGGTGTCCCAGGCCTGGGCCATCAGGGCGAAGTCCGGCTCCGCGCTGGGCGGAAGGGCGCGTGACAGGAAAAAGGGGCCGAGGAACTGAAGTCCCAGGAATAGCGCCAGGGTCAGGCCAACACCGAAGAGCAGTCCGTGGATGAAGGTTTTGCGTTGCTGGAGTTCGCGCGGAGGCATGGCGGGTCCCTTGGCTGGCGGTTGCGGAAAGAGGAAGTCTCGTTCCCTTTGAATATCGGCCAGGGACCGGGAATGTCAAATACTTTGCGGCCGGAGGTGATTGCGGGGCCAAAGGCTGCGGGCTCTTTACCACCCGTTCGCTGCGCTCTCCGGTGACCTCTGGGGTGAGTAGGTTCTGCCCATCCCAAACGATTTTGCGGCGGTGGAAGCCCGGGCAGGTTCCTCGAACAACTCGGTTCCACCGTCTTCCAGGCGCGGGTAGGATACCGGGCGTATCTGCTGAATAGTTCGGACGAAGAACACCGCCCGGATTTCCACGGAGGAAAAGACAACTCCCGGATATTTGGCAAAGACGATTTCGTTGAGCCTGCCTCGCACATTTTGAGGGTATCAGTCTGCGCTCGTCCCTCGGATCGTTCCGGCGGTGGGCAGTGATGACCAAATCGATCTGGAGAAGTTAAAAGCTTTGTCGTAGCAGAGAGTTGCATTTGAAGCGCGGGCGGCGCTGGGGTGGTTGGCTCGGGAACTGGGTGCGGGAACCCTCGCCGACGTGGGCAAGCTGGTCAACCGGGATGGGGGGTGTATCAGTTGGGCTGTGCGCCGCTTGTCGGAGAAGATGGTGGCGAACCCGGAACTGGCTGATCGCGACAGGGGTTTGAAAGCAGATGTGATGAAATATCGTGACAACCTGGAAGACTCACTGGCCTTTGTGAATCTTTGGCCTTTGGCTGCCTGCGGTTGAAGCGAGGACCCGTGCTTTTGCGCCCCTGGATCTCTCCAGGTTTGCTCTTGTCGGAGAACTTTGTTTCAATCGATTTCCCCCACGAATTTTCCCCTGCGAAATGGATAAAAGCTTGAAATCTCCATAAAGTTCGTGATTTGTCGCAACAAAGTCTGTTAATGGGGGGGCGGTGGGAAGATTGCCGTCGCACTCCCGGCAACGCAATGGGCAGGGGGGTGAAAGAGAAGGATCAGGGAGAGGCAAGGTTGGGAAAAGGCCAGGGCTGGCCCCGGAGCCTTTTCGACTGGGCAGGATGTCGGCACTATTTTAGGGGTTGTCGGAGCTTGGGCGATTCTTTTCGGTGAGATTTTCGAGTTGTTGCCTTTGCCTGCGTGCCGTCTCGACGGCGTTGCGTGCCGGGGCATACCCCGGTTGAAAACGGCCGATTCCTTCCCAGGTCGAGATGGCCGCGTCCAGGCCCCCGGCACGATATTCGGCCAACCCGGTCCTCATCAGAGCTTCGCTGCACTGCGCGATCGCCGCCTCGATTTCGGCTCGCGTCTTGCTGACGGCGGATTGCGTCGCGGCGTCGGGGTAGATCTCCCGGGCCATCTGCAACAGTTCTCCGGCCGTCTGCAACCGGCCTGCGGTGCGCGCCCGATCGGCCTTGTCCAGTAACCGATTGACGACCCGGGCTGCCGATTCCTGCCAACTCTTCCGGGCATGGTCCCTGGGCCGCGCCTCGCCAAGGAGAGCCTGAGCCTGTTCGGGTTCATTCCGCGCCAGGCAGCGATCAACCCGGTCCTCGAGCCCGGCGGACCCGGGCTCGGGCGCATGGCTTCCGGCGGCGGGACTGGACCCGGAAGTCCCCTTGTTCAGGGCGAAGGGGGCGCTGCAACCGCATAGCAGCAGCAACAGCAGCAGGGCCGCGAGCCCGGTGCGGGTCATGAAGCGCATAGCTGCTCCGGGCGAGGAGGGTCGGCCAAGTCTTCCTCGGGAAGCGAGCAGACCACCTCGATGAACGGTTCAATCAAGTCCGGGTTGAACTGGTTGCCGCTGCCGGCGAGGATTTCGGCGATGGCGGCGCTGCGGCTGAGACCTTTTCGATAGGGGCGGGAGCTGGTTATGGCATCATAGGTGTCGGCCAGGGCGACAATCTGCGCTTGCAGGGGGATGGCCTCGCCGCGCAAGCGGTCCGGGTAGCCGGTGCCGTCATAGCGCTCATGGTGATGTTTGACCGCAGGGATATAGCGGTGCAGGGACGGGGCCAGCGCCAGGATCTGCGCGCCGAGCTGCGGGTGCCGAACAATTTTCTGTAGATCGTTGGCGTCAAGCTGGGCCTTTTTGTTGAGAATGGCGTCGGGAACGTGAATTTTCCCGATGTCGTGGAGTAGGCAGGCCAGCCCGAGTTCCTGCAGGGCGGTCTGGTCGAGTTCGAGCTTCCCAGCGAGGGCGAGGGCCAGCTGGGCGACGCGAGCCGAGTGACCGTAAGTGTAGGTATCGCGTGCATCAAGGGCAGCAGCGAGAACCCGCACCATGTCGTTGTACGAGGTTTCCAGTTCCGCGGCATATTCCCGCAGACTGGCCTGCTGGCGCTGCAGCCGTTTGGCCATGCGGTTGAAATTGCGCGTCAGTACGCCGAGCTCGTCCCGTGAACGGATCGGGATGTCGTCCCCCGCATCGCCGCGCTGCATCCGCGAGACTCGGTCGGTCAGTTGCTCGACCGGCCTTATCAGCACGGAGGCCAGGAACAGAGCGCCGATCAGGCCGATCAGCAATGCCAGTGCGGCCAGCAGGTAGATCTGCCGATGCGCCGCCCGTTCGGCCGCGGTCAATTCGCCGGCGCCGATGCCGACCACGACCTCGCCGACATGCCGGCCGGAGAATAGGATGGCGCGTCGAAACTCGTAACACGCCTCCCCGGCATGCAGCCCGCGGCGGACGATCAGGTCGGGCCGCGTTTCCAGGGTGGTGCCGGCGATGGGCGGCAACTGCTTGCCGACCCGGTCCAGTCGGTTATGGGCCACGATGTGCTGCTCGCGGTCGAGGATGGCGGCATAGATCAGCTCCTTTTGCCCCTGTTGAATCTGCGCGACGAGATTATCGAGTGCCAGACGATCGCTGGTCATCAGACTGAAGCCGGCCGGGGTGGCTATCGCCTGGGTGATGGCACTGCCGCGGGCGATCAGGGATTCGACCAACCCCTGGTCCATGATCTTCACGACGATCGCCGAGACGCCGAGGGTCGTAAGACCCAGCAGCAGCAGGACGAACAGCACCAGGCGGAAGCGGATACCGCGGTAAAAAGGGACCGGGTGTCGGCCGAAACGGCGGACACTGCGGAGAGGACGGGGCAGGGGAAGGAAGGGGCGGAGCTTGCGTCCAGCCGCGGATATTCTACGCCGTACGGCCATAATCGGGGACGATGACGGCATGCCGGGTCTGAAGAAATCAGCCAGGTGGAACATGGGTCTGGAATATAGCTTATAACCGGAAATTCGCCAAGCAGGAATCGCTGCTACATTGAAGGCTTTTTAAGCCAAGCTGCCCTCCCGCCTGGATTGTTTAGTCAGGCTGTGGGGAAATTCGGAGGGTAGATTTAGGGGTCGGGGTAGAATTAGGGGTCGCGTCTACAGACAAATTGAATTCTGTAGACGCGACCCCTTCCGTTTCCCCTCGAGTGGCGGGAGGCCTTCGCCGAAAATCCGATACGATTAAGTAGCCTGCCTGGCGGATTGCCAACGGGCTTTTTATCCAAACATACAGATCTAGCTCCAGAGCAACGCCTGCCGCAGCCCGATGATGGCTCCGTAACCAAGGACGTTGCCCAACAATGCACCCACGACCCAGGTCAGGGAACTGGCGACAAAAACCTCAGGCCCTAGGGCCACCAAAACCACATAAGCCAGCAGGCTATAACCGACAAAGTAACGGTTCCTGGTCGGGCTGACGGCGCGGATTTCCTGGCGTTTCAGGACCAATCCGCCCAGGGCCGCACCAAGGCTCACAAACAGCATCCCGCAAATGAAGTAGAATACAGCGGGAGAGATTCCTGCAGGGAGTTCGTGCAAGAACGGGTTATGGGTAGCGACGCCCAAACCGAATTGCGGGCAGAAGGCCAAAGTAAAAAGTCCAGCGGCCACCTCAACTAGGGTCAGCTTGGTAAAGACCTTCCAGGCGGCGGGGCACAGATCTTTTGCCACCTCCCGCAGGACAGCTTCATCCACTTTTTTTGACGGGGCGATCAGCTCAGCCTCGATAAACTCTGCAAATTCCCGCAGCATCACCTGTTCCAAATCAGTTTTTTCCATGACGTCTCTCCGTTCCCACCATCAGACTTCGCAGCTTGCGAATCGCCCGGCTGATGATCTGGCGGGAATTATCCGCCGAAGTCTGCATCTGCTCGGCAATTTCTGCGAAGGTCAATCCCTGGTTGAACCGTAGTTCCAAGGCCTGCCGTTGACTCTCGCTCAGCCTTGAGAGTTCGGCAATGGCAACATCAATAGAGGGGGCGTCGGAAATCGGAGCGGCATAATTTTCGATGGCTGCCTCCGAGATCGTGACGTGCTTCCCCTCGGCGTCCCGTTTGCGGACATGATCGATCATGGTGTTTCTGGCCAAGATGAAGAGCCAGGGTAAAAAGGGGATCTCCGGCTTGTATTGGTGCCGCTTGCGATGCAGTTTGGCAAAAACCGCCTGAAAAACATCTTCCGCCTCGCTGTGGTTCTTCAATCGGCTCAGCAGAAATCCGAAGACCCGGCTTCTATGCCGGCCATACAAGACCTCGAAGGCCTCCATATCGTCATTGATATAGGCCAGCATCAGTTCCTCGTCGGTCAATGGTTCTCACCTTTCCCCTGTTCATCCATAAATACGAAGAATAGCGGATTTTTGTGACAAGGAAATTTTTTACACTTTTTTGTCACAAATCGCTCGGCCGTTTCGTTTTCCTGGGCAAAGGCACCTGATACCCCATTTTTCCAAGGAGCACATCATGAAAACGGCAAACACCCAACGCAAAGGTTTCTGGACCGCAGCCGCTTTGGCCCTGACCCTCCTGCTGACACCGCAAGCCGCCCTGGCCCATTGCGACACCCTCGATGGGCCGGTGGTTGCCGACGCCAGGATCGCGCTGGCCAAGGAGGATGTAACCCCGGTGCTGAAGTGGCTGCAGGCCAAAGGTGAGGCAGAGGTCCGCGAGATTTTCACCAGAGCCCTGGCGGTGCGCAAGCTCGACCCCGAAGCGCAAAAACTGGCCGACAACTACTTCTTCGAAACCCTGGTGCGCATCCATCGCGCCGGGGAGGGGGCTCCCTATACCGGACTTAAAGCCGCCGGCACCGTTGAACCCGTGGTCACCAAGGCCGACCAAGCCTTGGAGCAGGGGTCGGTCGACGGCTTGAGCAAGGAAATTGCCGCCCATACTGAAGCAGGCATTCGCGAGCGCTTCAACCACACCCTTGAGACCAAAAAACATGCGCAAGAAAGTGTCCAGGCCGGCCGAGAGTTTGTTGAGGCCTATGTGACCTACGTCCATTATGTCGAGGAGATCGCTCAGGTCGTCCATGGCTCGGCCCATCATGGCGAGGGGACGGCTCCGGTCGCGCACCAGCACTGACAGCAGCAATCGAGCGGGCACCCCCTCCTGGTACGGGGCCCCCCACTTAACGACTCAAAATGGTGGCTTTGATGAACCAGAGCAGCCCGACGGTGCCTCAGTCGGGCTGCTCTGGTTGTTACAAACATGACCGGCAGAGCGCTGACCTGCTCCCGAGAAGGTTTTGGGGTCAGCGAAGGTTTTGGGCCGCGAAGTTGTCAAGTTGTATTGTTGAAGGCTTCCCACTTGGCTCGCAATCCCCGATTTCGTCTCCCGGGCGGCTTCTATCACGTCATCATCTGCAACAACATGAACAGGCTAAGGGTCGCGTCGCAACGCTTGACATGGTTACCCGTTGAAACGCGATCCCGTCAGCTTTTCTTTGGTCGGTCTGATCCGAAAAATTGATCCTTTTCTCACTCCGGAACGATCTCCAGGGAGTGCTCGATCCGGATACAGCCGGTCACGCTCATCGCGCCGGGGCACTTCTCGATGTAATTCTCCAGCGCCCACCGGGCATCGGCCTCTTCTTCCGGGTTCAGCTTCAACGTGTAGTGAACACGGATGACGGTGATTTTGAGCACGCCATCGACGTTTTCGATATCTCCCTCGACATCGGCCCGATAACGGTCGGTATGGGTCCTGATCTTTTTGGTTGCCAGCACGCTGGCGAAGGTCCCCATCATTCAAGCCGCTACCGCACCGACGATGTGGTCGAGGGTGGCGGCGTGTTCCACGATCGGATCGACCTGGTAGAACTTCTGGATCCCGCCGTGAACCCCGTAGAAGACCGGCTCCTTGAAGCCTTCGATGTGGGCGATCCGGATCGGCCCCCGATCCCTTGTGATGGTGATGCGTGAGGTGTGAATAAGCTCGGCCATGGCGACGTCTCCTTTTTATGACTGCTGATAGCTAAAACGTACCATATTGCCAGGATCCTGCGCGCAGGCGAAGAAACGAAAAAAGCCGGGGCCCGAAGGCCCCGGCTGGGGTGCTGGATACATTGCGCGATTAGCCGAGGATCTGCTTGAGGTCCTCTTCGGCGGTGCCGATCGGGCCGATGTTGAAATTCTCGACCAGGAAGTTGAGCACGTTCGGGGTGACGAAGGCCGGCAGGGAAGGGCCGATTTTGATGTTCTTGATCCCGAGGTGGAGCAGGGTCAAAAGGATCGCCACCGCCTTCTGCTCGTACCAGGAGAGGATCATGGAGAGCGGCAGGTCGTTCACGCCGCACTCGAAGGCGCCGGCCAGGGCCACCGCGATCTGGATGGCGCTGTAGGCGTCGTTGCACTGGCCGACGTCGAGCAGGCGCGGGATGCCGCCGATGTCGCCGAGGTCGAGCTTGTTGAAACGGTACTTGCCGCAGGCGAGGGTCAGAATGACCGTGTCCTTGGGCGCCTGCTCGACGAACTCGGTATAGTAGTTGCGCCCGCTCTTGGCGCCGTCGCAGCCGCCGACCAGGAAGAAGTGCTTGATCGCTCCGCTCTTCACCGCCGCGATCACCTTGTCGGCGACGCCGAGCACCGCGTTGTGGCCGAAGCCAGTGAGGATCTCCTGCCCCGGGTTGTCGGTAAAGCCGTCACAGGCCTGGGCCTTGGCGATGACGGCGGAGAAGTCCCACCCTTCCACGTGCTTGACGTCGGGCCACTGCACCAGGCCCCAGGTGAAGAGGCGGTCCTTGTAGGATTCGGCCGGCTTCTGGATGCAGTTGGTGTTGAAGATGATGGCGCCGGGGAAGTTCTGGAACTCCTGGTGCTGGTCCTGCCAGGCGCCGCCGAAGTTGCCGGCGAGGTGGGCGTACTTCTTCAGGCCCGGGTAGCCGTGGGCGGGGAGCATCTCGCCGTGGGTGTAGACGTTGACGCCCTTGCCTTCGGTCTGCTTGAGGATCTCTTCGAGCATCTTCAGGTCGTGGCCGGAGACCAGGATCGCCTTGCCGGCCTTGGTGCCGAGCTGGACGGGAGTCGGCACCGGGTGGCCGTAGCTGTCGGTGTGGGCCTTGTTGAGCAGCTCCATGGTGACGAGGTTGATGCGCCCGCACTCCATGGCCAGGCCGACGAAGTCCATCAGCCCCAGGGCGGGATCGAGGGTGGCGGCGAGGGCTTTGTGGGTGAAGGCGTAGAGCTCGTCGCTCTCGCGGCCGAGGATCAGGGCGTGGTCGGCGTAGGCGGCGTAGCCCTTGATGCCGTAGATCAGGATCTCCTGCACCGACTTGACGTCGGGGTCGATGGCGTCGCTCTTGATGCCGTGGGCGGCGCCTTCGGCGATCAGCGCAGCGGTAGTGGCGGCGGGCTGCCAGCTGGCGGCGGCGGGAATCGGGCCGGCGACGGGGCCGGCGAGGGCCTGGGCTTTTTTCAGGATGGTGCCGGCTTTCTGCAGGATCTTGGCGATGGCCTCGGCGTCGAAGTCGACGTTGGTGACGGTGGTGAAGAGACCCTCGATCATGAAGCGGTCAATCTCGGCATCGGCCTTGCCGGCCTGGCGGGCTTTGTCGGCCCAGAAGGCGATCCCTTTCAGGCCGTAGACCAGAAGGTCCTGCAGGGCGGCGACTTCGGGCTGTTTGCCGCAGACGCCGATCTTGGTGCAGCCGGTTCCCTGGGCCGCCTGTTCGCACTGGAAGCAAAACATGTTGTCCATCGTGGTTTCTCCTTGGTGGGTGGGATAAATGAATGTCGGAGCGGGTCCGCGCCGGGAACGAATCATTTGACAAGGCCCCGGGGACGCGGAAGACTTAGCGGCCGTGGCTGGTATAGTTTTCAACAACGGACTCGCGGCTTGGGAGGCACCATAACCGGCGTCGGACCGCGGAGCCTTGACGCAAATCAAAAATCGCCAAGCCCTGAAAATTTTTGGAAGGAATGATGACGAGGGACGGACGCCGCTACTGGCTGATGAAATCGGAACCGGGCTGCTTTTCCTTTGCCGACCTGCAGGGGCGACCGGGGCAGACCGAACATTGGGACGGGGTTCGCAATTTCCAGGCGCGCAACCTGCTGCGCGATGAGCTGCAGGTGGGGGACGGCGTCCTCTTCTACCACAGCAACACGGCGCAGCCGGCGATCGTCGGCCTGGCCCGGGTGGTGCACGCCGGCTATCCCGATTTCACCGCCTGCGACCCGCGTTCCGACCATTTCGATCCCCGCGCCAGCGCGGCCTACCCCATCTGGTATATGGTCGATGTGCAGGGATTGGCGGCGCTCCCCCAGCCGCTTACCCGGGATGATCTGCGCCGGCATCCGCTTCTCTGCCGGATGGACGTTTTGCGCAAGGGAAATCGGCTTTCAGTGCAGCCGGTGCGCGAGGAGGAGTGGCGGGCGGTGCTCGAAGTGGCGGGGCTGAACGATCCCCTGGATCGGCAACGGTAGCCGGGACCGGAGCGGAACATCTTTCGGAGGTGACAATGAAACGACTTGGACGATGGCTGGCGGTGATTGTGGCGGCGCTGGCTGTTCTGGTAATCGCCGCGATCATTCTGGTGAAAGTGCTGGTCACCCCGGAGCGGATCCGGGCCACGGTTCTGCCGCTGGCGGAACAACAGCTGCACCGGCAGGTTACCCTCGGCGATATCCGGGTCGGACTCTTCTCCGGGGTGCAGCTCTCGCAGCTGGCCATCGCTGAACCGAAAGGGGATGAGACCTTCGTCGCCGCCGACCAGGTAGTGCTGCGCTACCGCTTCTGGCCACTACTGCTCGGCCGGGTGATGATCGACGAGGTGCAGCTGGGCGCGCCCCGCATCCGCATCGTGCGCCAGGCCGACGGCCGCTTCAATTTCTCCGACCTGCTGCCCGGGACCCCTGGGCAGGCCCCGGCCCCGGCGCCAGCCCAAACCGGAGCCCCCGCCAAAGGGATCGACCTGAGCATCTCCCATGTCGGTATCAGCGGCGGAGAGGTGGTGTTTCTCGATTACACCATCGACGGCACCTCGCCCTACCGGCTGAAATTCTCCGCCGTCGACTTGAACCTTAACGACGTCTCCCTGGACCACCCCTTCCCCTGCGAACTGCAGGGGATGCTCAACGATGCGAAACTGGATGTCAGCGGCGAGGCCGATATCCGGGGCGGCAGCGGCAAGGCCCGGGTGCAACTGACGGCGCTCGATGCCACGGCCTTTGCTCCCTACCTGCGCGGCCGGATTCCGGGCACGCTCGGGGCGCTGAAGGTCAGCACCGATCTCGAGGTCGCCGGCGACGCGCGCCAGCTCACCTCCTCCGGAGAGCTGACCCTGGCCGACCTCGCTCTGACCCTCGATGCCCTGCCGAAAACGCCCATTCGCAACGCCAACCTGAAACTCGACTATGCCCTCAAGCTCGATCTCGCCACCCAGCAGCTGGGGATCGAGAAGGGACACCTCGATTTCAACGGCATCCAGGCGGACGTCAGCGGGACGGTGGCCGATTATGCCCGCGAGCCCCGCCTCGATCTGCAGCTGGTCCTGCCCGGGCTCGATATCCGCCAGGCATTGGCCGCCTTGCCGAAGGGGCTTGCCCCTCCCACCGACGGCCTTGATCCGGCCGGGAAGATCGATCTGCAGGTGCACCTGGCCGGTTCGCCGCAACGTCCCGCCGAGCTGCCGCAGGACGGGACCCTGCGCCTGAGCAGCGTGCAGGCCAGCCTGGGGGGACTGCGTCCGGCG
>Ga0210142_1000162_pt1 | contig 15201 bp, 18 predicted proteins | sample Goodyear_PhragC__FD_184869 | JGI IMG/M metagenome (GOLD analysis project Ga0210142, IMG submission 184869) | Wetland microbial communities from San Francisco Bay, California, USA, that impact long-term carbon sequestration - Goodyear_PhragC_D2... | ecosystem: Environmental > Aquatic > Marine >...
CGCGGCATTCCGTTTTCCAGAATTTTTCCACGCGGACTCAGTAAAGACGCTTCAGGATCCAGTTCGCGTCCAAGCCCGATGAGATCGGTTTCGTTTCCACCTGTGCCGTGCAGAAGCAAGAGGGTGCGTGACGAGTTACCGGGAACGAACTCGTGAACGAAATCCGGCTGCGGCCTCATGATTTAGACAACCCTTTAGGCCAGCGTGGCGGTGAACCCTGCCTTGCGATAGTGAACGTCAGTTGTAAAGGCGTTGCGGATGCTGCGCTCTTTCATCAAGCAAAAACTGATGCAGTCCACAAACGAGTAGCCCTGCTTGGCCTGCTGTCGGATCAGCGCTTTAGCAGCCTGCAGTAGCATGTCGTCCGGGTTCACCAGCAATAGGGCGGTACTGGAATTAAGGTAATCAAGAAATCGCGCCACGAGGTGCGGACGCTTGCGTGCCACCAGCAACGTGCAGGTCTCGCCCACTATCCATTCCGTGCTCACCGGACGGATTTTCTTCCGCTGCGCCTCAATCCACGCAACAGCCTTGTCATGCGCAGGGTCCCGTTCGTCCACCAGGGCGAAGAAACCGCTCGTGTCGAACAACGTCTCATTTGCCATAGATCGCCGTGTCGATCTGCGCATTCGTTAACGGACCAATCGGCTCGGCCAGTTCGTGCAAACGGAAAATGGGATCATCCTCGGGAATCTCTGGCTCGGTCTGGAGCGGGACAATACGGGCCAGCGGCCGATTACGGTAGGTCAGCGTCAGTGCGCGGCCCGCCTTCACCGCCCGCAGCACCCGATCGAATTGAAACCGCATCTCGTGGGTCGAAATGGTCTGTCCCGACCGGTTGTTTGATGCTTTCATTATGTTTAATATTATGTTTGCACCGGCAAGTCAAGGCAGCTGGTTTTAACCGTCATCACCGAACCGGCAGTTGAATCGGCGGGAGGATCTCTTCGAGTTTTGCACGTGCCGATTCCATCCACGGCGGAAGGCATAAATGCGTTCCGAGTTCCTCCACCTTTTCGTCCAAGGTGAAACCGGGCGGCTCAGTGGCAATCTCAAACAGAACTCCGCCGGGTTCGCGGAAATAGATGGAATGAAAATAAATTCGATCGATCACGGGCGTTACGTTGTACCCAAGATCGATCAGCTGTTCCCGCCATTGGACCTGTGCGACATCGTCCTTCGTGCGAAAGGCAATGTGATGCACCGAACCCGCGGCGACTCGTCCCGCCGCGGTGTCCGGTAGACAGAGCAGGTCAATGGTTCGTCCTGACGCCGAATTATCCGGTGAGACGAAACGAAATCGATTTCCCGTTTGGTCAATCAAACGATAGCCGAAGCTCTCCGTGAGCAACCGCGCCGTTCTCTCGTACCCTTCCAATGCCATGGACACGCTGTGAAAACCGTGAAGCGCATTCTCTCCCGGAACCGGACTGTTCGCCCACGGCTCAACTTGTCCGGCAGAACTCATAGCGACCAGCTCGATGAGAAGCCCATCAGGATCAACGAATCGAATCACTTCTTCGCCGAAACGTGGCGATATTTTCTCTGCCGCGACGTGGTATTGTTTCAAGCGCTCCAGCCAATAACCGGTCGACTCCGGTGCGATCGCGAATGCGGTCGCTTCCACTTGCCCGCTGCCGCGAACCCCGCGCCGTGCCCCCGGCCACGGAAAGAACGTCAGGATTGTTCCCGGGGTGCCACGATTGTCGCCAAAATAAAAATGATACGTTCCCGGATCGTCGAAATTGACAGTGCGTTTAACGAAGCGCAATCCAAGCAAACCGACATAGAAATCGAGGTTCCGCTGCGGATCGCTGGCGATGGCAGTGACATGATGAAGCCCCGGAATTTTGCCGTTCATCGGAATAACGAGGATTTTCGGTCAAATAGAGTGGGAAGGGTTTGGATGAAATCGAATTACGGCCACGATTGCCAGCAAGAGGGAAGCGATGAGGACGACGAATTGAGTGAGCTTAAACGGCGATTCGGTCTGTGTCGGCGCGATTGCATTTAAAGCCGGCACTTTTTCGAAGGCCTGAACGACAAAAACGAAAAGATTGAAATATAAACTCATCACCGCGCCGATGACGTAAATCCAACGCCACGCTCCGGCGAGTCGCCCGGAATACCGCGCATAAATCGTAATCGCCAGCACCGGCACGGTGATGATTCCAAGAATGACCGCTGGCGTAATGCGGTGAAAGGGAAAGAAAAATCCGGTCACGGTCGTGGCTACGGCGGTGATCAGAAACCATTTCGTCCAACAATCCACGCGATTGCCAGAGAGCATCGCAGCCAATACGACGATGCCGCTGAAAATCGCCGCCAGACTGATCAGCGTGTGAAAGATTGTGTAGATGTGCAGGACCATGGCGTTCCGATTACATTAGTATTCGGCGACCACAAAGCACGATTAGGTCCGACGATGCCCGTTCCGGCGCGCAGACTAGCCTTCGTACTTAAACGACAATTGCAGTCGGGTACGGTACTCAGTCACTTTACCGTCCTCGATCTTGACGTCCATCTTTACAACCTCGGCGATGCGCAGATCGCGGAGCGTGCCAGCGGCGGTCTCCACCGCAGTTTTTGCCGCATCTTCCCAGGACTGCGCACTGGTTCCGATGACTTCCGTTACCCTGTACACTGAATCTCCAGACTTATCTTTTGTAGCCATAGCGTTTCCTTCCTAGCAATTTGGTTAATTTTCTCGAGTGAAGTGTTTATACAGGCGGCCGCTTTGCTTCTCCTGGAAGTTCTTCGGTCGCGCTTGAGCTTAATCTTCAGGTACGCGTCGAATCAATCGATTTGCGCATTGACATAATTATCGCACCACAACGCGCACCAGCGTGTCAATGCCGGCCCAGATAACGCACCATTTGGAAACCGCCAGTCGATGTTAACGCCGTTTTCTTTACCAACGCTTACGCATGGCATGATATTTTCTTGGATCGGGAACTTGTTAGGTAATTTGTTAACGCAGACCCCCTGCGATAAGCAGCGTTTCGCCGGTGAGCCATTTTGAATCGTCTGATTTTTCGTTAGTCATATGTGATTCGCCAATAAACCAACGAATTGTCTTTAATTTCTCCGCCGTGTGGCTTCGAACAAAAACCATGTCCGACGCTCAGTTTCGTCGATCCAAACTTCAATGAAGCTCGCTGTGGCAACGTCGCGATGCTCGTCACACACGTTGTGCGTTTCCCGCAGCCTGGCAGCAAACGTCTTGTTGTCGTCGGCCAGTTCAGCGAGCATGTCCAACGGCTCGACGTATTCGGCATCGTTATCGAGTACTCGCTGAATCCGCGAGATCTCTCCGATGGAATGCAGCGTTAGTCCGCCGATTTTCCGAACGCGTTCCGCGATGACGTCGGTCATGGCGAAGAGCTGGTCCGCTTGCTCGTCGAGAAGCAGATGATAATCGCGGAAATGATGACCGCTCATGTGCCAGTGAAAATTCTTTGTCTTCAGGTAAAGCGCGAACACGTCCGCAAGGATCGCGTTCAGCGCGCCTGAGATATCCCTGGTGGCTTCAGCCGTCAGGTCGGTGGGTGTTTCCAGCGGCGCGTCGCGTCTCCGAAGGAGTTCATTTTTTCTCGAATTCGATTTGGCCGTGGTCCGACCATCTTGCGGGTGCGTTGTCTTCATTCATCAAAATAGCACACCATCCGGGTGGCACATTAAGGCCGTAAGATTTGCATTGCCAGAGAGCTCACTATGACAACGGCGTCGAGTAGGAGAGAACCGGACACAGCGACTGAAGTAATTCATCTGGCGAAGGTCGGTCTGTTTCAGTATTAATTGTGGACCTTCAGTTCAAGTCGCGAACGATATGCCTGAGCCCGTAGCCCAACGAGTTGCAGAGGTTGTCCTATCGAGAATCCCTCGCGGGATGGAGCTGCTGGATACGCCATTGCTAAACAAAGGCACAGCGTTCACCGAGGAAGAGCGAACCCAGTTTGGTCTGCACGGGCTGCTTCCGCCGCAGGTAGAAACGCTGGAGGAGCAAGTCGTGCGCGCCTATGAGGCGTACCAGCGAAAAGACGACGATCTGGAGCGACATATTTATCTGCGCGCACTGCAGGACAATAACGAAGTTCTTTTTTATCGCCTCCTTCTCGAGCACATCGAGGAAATGACTCCGATTGTTTATACTCCAACGGTTGGGCTCGCGTGTCAGCAATTCAGTCACATCTATCGGAGACCGCGCGGTATGTTTGTGTCTTATCCGCAGCGTGATTCCATGCTGGAGCTTTTGCGGAATCGGCCGAACCCGAATGTCGATGTCATTGTCGTCACTGACGGCGAACGCATTCTTGGCATCGGCGATCAAGGTGTCGGCGGACTCGGCATCCCCATCGGCAAGCTTTCCCTTTATACGTTGATTGGCGGAATTCGTCCGGAACGAACATTGCCAATCGTGTTAGACGTCGGAACTAATAATACCGAGCGGCTCGGTGATCCTGAGTACCTCGGCTGGCGTCACGAACGGATCACTGGTGACAGTTACTTTGCTTTCATTGAGCAATTCGTTGAGGCGGTGAAAGAAGAGCTCCCCGGAACGTGTTTGCAATGGGAGGATTTCGGGAACCCGCATGCGCGGCCCATTCTTGAGCGCTATCGCGATCAACTTTTGACGTTCAATGACGACATCCAGGGAACCGCGGCTGTTACGCTCGGCGCGATTTTGAGCGCGATCAAAGTAGCTGAAAAAAATCTGAAGGAACAACAGATCGTCATGTTCGGTGCAGGTTCAGCCGCCGTAGGAGTTGCTGATGGGTTACGCGAAGCCATGAAAGAGGAAGGGCTGACGGAACAGGAGGCGCGAAGCCGATTCTGGCTCGTCAACAGCAAAGGCGTTCTGCACTCGGGCCGAAAAGATCTTAGTCCCGAGCAAATGGTTTACGCGCAACCGGAGAATCGCGTTGCCGATTGGCCGCGAACTTCAAACGGAAACGTCGGGCTTGCAGACGTGATCGGACAAATCGAGGCAACAATCCTTATAGGTCTCTCGACGGTCGGCGACGCGTTTTCAGAAGCAGTTGTTCGCGAAAAGGCGCGTAAGGTCGAACGGCCCATTATCTTGCCGCTCTCGAATCCCACTGTAAAATCCGAAGCGACGGCGGAAGATTTGATTCGATGGAGCAGCGGACGCGCGCTCGTGGCGACGGGGTCTCCCTTCGCTCCTGTCGATTATGGCGGACGCAAGATCGCGATCGCGCAATGCAATAACGTTTACATTTTTCCTGCTGTGGGATTGGGAGTCGTCGCATCACGAGCGCGGAGGATCACCGACTCGATGATGCTGACAGCGGCTCGAGCGCTGGCGGCAAATTCGCCGGCACTCAAAGACTCCCGCGCCTGTCTTCTACCTCCCTTAACAGATCTCAGGAGAGTTGCCGCGGAGATTGCCGTTGCGGTTGGAATCTCAGCACAAAAGGACGGCGTCGCTGCGCCGACGACGGAGCATGAGCTTCACCGGCGGGTAATGTCCACTCAGTGGACACCTTGCTACCCGATCTATTGTAGTTAGGCTAATTCCGCTAACATGCTCAAAATAATTCCGACAGTGTCATTCTGAGCGAAGCGAAGAATCTCCGATCATTTTCTGACGAATCCGGCTGGAGAAATAAAACCAGAGATGTTTCGCTCCGCTCAACATGACAAGGAGAAGCAAAAAGGGAGAGAAAAGCATGACAACTGAAAACGTTGAAAAAGTGAAACTGCTCGCCCGCGATTTGCGGGATGGAAAAGAATTCCCCCGCAGCCCGCGCGCTATACTCGGGGGTTATGTATTGGCGGCACGCGCAGTGGATAAATGCCGGGCCTTGCTAGTGGGCTGGAAGGGGGAATACCATTCCAATTGCCCGCTCGATCAACGCTGGCTCAATTTTGCTGAAATTGATTATGGCGAGTTCCGTTCGCTGGTCGCCACCGGCGCGACCGACGACGAGATCGCGGAGTGGATAGGCGAGAACGCAAAGAAACGTCCGCGGATCGAAATCGTAGTTTGGAACAACAAGGAACGCGACCTGCGCTTGAGCGATCTGCCTCCGGAGCTCCAGGAGTTCATGGAAAACTATATCCACCGATACGTCCCGCGTAACCGCGTCGTCTACCACTGGTTTGACGTGTACGATCTGGAAGAGCACCGAATCTGAGCCAGTGAAGCAAACGATTCTGTCTGGGGGAAATCTATCGTCGCTCGCGCAGTCCGGCCTACGTATAGAAATTTCCACTCAGTTACGGCCGTGTCGCCTTTCCCCTTGCGTCAGGGGAGAGGATTGAGGTGAGGGGTCAGACTCAGCGAATCCGTGGAACTCAAGAGCTAACCCTCACTTTCCGCCTCTTCTTTACAAAGGGCGAGGCAACCATGATGCGCACCAACGGGATTACGTCGCAGTTCGCAATCTGATGTTGATCTCGGAGGTAAGCGTCCGATGAACCGGGCATTTAGCTGCAATTTCCATCAGTTTTGCGTGCTGTTCGACAGTCAACGATCCCGCCAATTCCACTTCAACGTCGATTCTGTCGAGCATGCCCTCTTTGGTTTGGCACTCATCGCAATCTCTCGCGTGAATGCGCGAGTGCCATAGTGAGACAGTAACGTTCTTGAGCGGCCATTTGTTTCGCCGCGCGAATAATCCGACCGTCATTGAGGTGCAGACGCCAAGCGACGCGAGGAGATAATCGTATGGATCCGGTCCCGCATCACCGCCGCCCGCGCTCACTGGCTCGTCCGCGATGAGATGATGTTTACCCGCAGCGATTTCCTGTTTAAAACTGTCACTGTCGCCGCGTACGACAATATGAGGTGCTTCTTTCTCCATTTCTGTAGTCATTCTTGATGTTTAGGGGCTCAGTATTCCTTTGAATGCGTCCCGGTAGCGCCAAACAAGAAACAATTCCAGCGCCGCGACCAGAATTGCCGGTCCAAGTCCCTCCGGGGCCATCAAGATATGGAATAGCCAGATATTCACGATGATGGCGCCGAGAATCGTCAACCCCAGCGGAACAAACCGGCCGACCAACAAAAGCAGACCACCGATCACCTGGAAACCGCCAACGACATAAGCGTAGCCGCTTGCAAAAAATGCGTGCAAATATTCACCGGTTACACCTTTCGGGAGCGGCGGCATCGGGAGAAACTGTAAAAACGCATTGGAACCGAAAACAACGAAGATTAACCCGAGAAGAACTCTGGCGATTACGGTGGCAATTGTCATGAGTGAATGCTGACTTCGTTGATTGAAAATTCCAATCCCGAAATTTTTTGGAAAGATTACGCAGTCGATTCGGCTGCCACTGGAATTTAATTAAGCTACTCGACGTTTATTTTCGTTTTGAATCAGGAAACCGCACCGACCTCTTCCTGAGATTGCACAAACGGCGGCACCGGGCAGTCGAGGGTGTCGGCAACGGCACGGAGCAACTCTGCTTCGCCTTCCTGGATGGCGCCATCGACGGCAACAGTCTGGGCGCACGCATTGAGAAGGTTCTTCTTAATCTGCGGGACGGCTTGGCTGAGCCGCGCGAGCGCCGCATCAACGCGCGACAGATCGCACTGCTCGGGCGTTAACCATGGGATCTCGCAACGCGCCGCACGACTCAGGAATTCTGCGCCCTGTGTAAACGCTTCGTACGCCTCGGTCGCATTTTCCTGTCCCGCATACGCCGTGGCTGACAAAAGCACGGCACAATCGAAGGCGAGAGGACGCAGGGCATAAAACTGAGTGATCTGCCTCTGTTCGGGAAAGAAGTGTCTTTCGAGATGCCGCACCACGATTTTTCGCAGCATGTACACGAACAGGTCTTTTTCGTTATTGCTCGCGACTAACGCTTCCGTGGCTGTGCGGAACTGCTCGAATTGCGACGGCGAAAGCTGGCGCAGCGCTGGCAGCGCAAGATCTACCAGCGGAATTCTAGCCTGCGGCGGCATGCCTTGAGTTTCCGGCCAGATTTGCATTATCTCGTCATGGATCGCGCCGGATGCGGCGGTGCTGAGATCTTCCAGTTGCTTTTGTCGCGTCGATGGTTCGCTGGCGAGCAGAAAAGAGCAGACTAATGCCCAGGCCCCGAGAGGATCGCGTGCCGCCGCTTCCAGTTTCGGCGGGATCGCATCGCGAAAATCCACCGCGTAATGAAGTTGTTGAGTTGATGTTTGCCCGATATTGGCAACCACGGCGTGTTGTGAGATAAACGGGGGCGCAAACCGCTCCCCTTGAGCCGGGATTAGAGAAGGAGTGGGAATTTGTGGTTGGCCAGATACCTGCGCAGGCATTGGCTTTTCGATCACGCTTGGGAATTCCCCATCAAAGCTCGGATCCAGAGCACGAATGCGTTCAACCAAAGGAGGGTGCGTTGCGAAAAGTGAATTGCTCAAACCGGTTGCAAAAAACAAGTGGCTGGCTTCTTCGGCATGCGGCGAATTGATTCTGGAGCCGTAAGTGAGTCCGCCAATCTTCTTGAGCGCACCGGCCAGGCCGGACGGATTTCGTGTGAATTGCACCGCGGAAGCGTCGGCCAGGGCCTCGCGTTGGCGACTAACCGCAGCCTGGATGAGGCGTCCGAAGAATACGCCGGCCCAACCAATAATAATCAGTGCCAATCCAAGAAGAGGTAACGGATTCTTGCGTCCTCTCGTTCGAACCAGTATTCGACCGATAACCGTCAGGCAAACAATTCCAAAAATCAGGCCCATGAGACGGAGATTGACCCGCATGTCGCCATTGAGGATATGACTGAATTCGTGCCCGATCACTCCTTGGAGTTCGTCGCGTGAAAGAAGGTTCATACAACCACGCGTCACACTGACAGCTGCATCGCTTGCAGAATGTCCCGCCGCGAATGCGTTGATCCCGGGTTCGCCATCCATTACGTAAACCTGCGGAACAGGCACGCCTGAGGCGATCGACATTTCTTCCACCACGTTCAGCAACTTGCGCTCATCCGCGTCGCTGGTGTTGGAGTTAATCAAGCGTCCATCCAGCAACTCCGCGACCGCGCTGCCGCCGCGGGCCAGTTGCAACGTTTTAAACACGCTTCCCATTAGAATCACCGCGAGCGTCCCGATCGTGACCCACACAAGCAGCTCGGACTGCGACCAGCCGAGTGGAGACTCGCCGCCAGAGCTCGTACCCCCGAACAAGGTGAGGATCAGCGAGACGGCTATGTTGACCGCGATAACGAGCGACAGGACGGCGACGCAAAAATAAAATACCAGGAGCCTGGTATTTCGTCGGGCTTTATCCTGACGCTCGAAAAAGTCCACCCGGACCCGATCTTATGAAACCACCTAGAACGCGACTTTCGGCGCTTCTTTTTGTTCCGGCTTTTCGATCACGAAAAGCTCAGCCGGCCCAAAATTGAAAGTGGTCGCGATGATGTTGCTGGGAAAAACTTCTCGACGCGTGTTGTATGTCATGACGGCATCGTTATACGCCTGGCGCGCGAAAGAGACTTTGTTTTCAGTCGAAGTAAGCTCTTCCATCAAACTCAGCATTGTCGTGTTCGCCTTGAGATTGGGATACGCTTCCGCCAATGCAAACAAACGGCCCATGACGCCGGACAGCGCGCTTTCGGCCGACGAAATCTCTTTCATGGCCGATGCGTCGCCGGGATTCTGCGCAGCCCGGGTATTGGCCGAAACCGCGGCATTTCTGGCCTGAATGACGGCTTCGAGTGTACCTCGCTCGTGCTGAAGATAACCCTTGGCAGTTTCGACCAGGTTCGGAATCAGATCGTAACGCCGTTTGAGTTGTACATCGATTTGCGAGTAGGCGTTTTTATAACGATTGCGCAACGTGACCAGCGCGTTGTAACCACCGATCACGAACGCCAGCACCAAAAAGCCGACCAGAATGATGACGCCAATAAGGATTAAGCCGATAGCCATAAACTCTCCTTTCTTCGAAGCTCATTCATTGCTAGGCCAAGACAGCAGCAGCGGCAATCATAAATTCGTGCAGCCGGCTTGAATCGAAGAGCAGGAAAAACGAGCGGGGGAGTGCTTTGAGCCCACTGGAGAAACTCAAGTGACCACGATCGCATTTGATGCCTTTTAGATGCCGGCTCGATCGAGAATCGATTGCAGCACCTTCTCTGCTTCGAAGAAGTCGCGCGCAACAGCGCGAGCGGCGCGGGCATGTTTCGCGTAATCGGCATTGATCGTTTTCGCGGCGTCGGCAATTTCGTCCAGCGTCCGAAAAGATAATAATCCTTCTTTGCCGCCGTAGTTTTTAGTAAAGCCGGTTTCCTGGGTGATGACCGGACGACCTGCCGCGAGATAACACGCGCTGCGGTCGCTGAACCAGCCGGTGTTAAGCCGGACGTACTGATCCTTGGCGACTGTGAACTCGCCTTTGGAACGCTGGATGTAATCGCGATAAAGCCAGTAATCGACGCTCATTTGCAGCGGTGACGTCAGTCGCCAGCTGTTTTGCTCGAATTTCCTGCGCGTTCCTGGATCGTCGATATTGGTTGCCATCTCAAATGTTTCGCCGGCTTTTTTTGGCGCGCCAATGAACCGCAGAAATTCGCGCGACTTGCTCCAGAGATATTTTTTCCCTCGCCAGGTGATGTCTTTTAAACCACTCGTGGACCAGTTTGAGACTGTTGTGAATAGAGCGGCACGGGAAGGGGAACGCGCCGTTTTCCAAAGGTCAGTTACGATTGGCTGTCGCGTGGGCAGCCACTTGAAACCATGCAGCGGCACCGGAAAAGCTTTTGTCCCGATATTTTCGCCGAATGTAAAAAGCGCGTGATGCCGCCGCAGATATTCGACTGTCGAATTTGTGCCTTTGTCGATCTTAATTTGTTCAACGCCAGGATCGCTCTCGATATAAAGAATGCGATCGGAAACAAGCAAGTCGTCATTAAATTCCTGCGTACCGCAAACATTCAGGATCGCATCGGCTTCCCGGTAGAGTTGCCGGATTTTCTTTAGTGACATTCCTGCGGTGGGAGTGCCAGGCAGATAACGCGCGCAATATCCCCAGCGATTTTTGAAATCGAATTCCCGCGCCAAACGGGCCAGAACTTTCGACGCGTAATCGAACTCGTCAGTTACTTCGAATGTTTGCGGGTTGTACGGAAGACGCGCTGAATCTTCGATGTAATGAACGTCGTGCCCGAGCCGTTGCATTCCAACGACGTAATGAACGTGTTGCCAGACGACGCCGGCAATTGGCATCGAACCCATGAAACCCATGACGACGATGCGCTTGCGTTTCATTTCAGAGAAAACACCCAATGCCAAACATCGAACGTCCAACATCGAACGAAGAGAATTCGGCGTTGGGCGTTGGGCGTTGGTCGTTGGGCGTTAGAACGATTCACGCTTGGAATTTCTTGACGATTACTGCGGGATTTCCAGCGACAACTGTGTTTGGTTCAACGCTTTTGGTTACTACTGATCCGGCAGCGACAACCGAGTTTTCACCGATGGTGACGCCTTTCAGGATTACCGCATTCATTCCGATCCAGACATTGTCGCAAATTTTAACCGGCACCGTCTTTAATTTCGGGCGGGGCGGCCGGTCCTTGAAATAAGGTGCCAGCGCTTGCGCGTCGATTAGGCGTTGCGCCGGCTCGAGCGGATGAAAATCGGAATCGGCGATCCCGACGTTCCACGAAATAAGGCAGTACGATCCGATTTCGATTTTTTCCTCAGCCATGATGAGCGCGCCGTTTAGCAGCGTGAAATCGCCTACTGTACACTGGCCATTCTGGCCGATAGCAAACGAGCAGCCTGCGTAACACGAAACGTGCTTACCGATGACAACAGCGCGTTCCTTTTTGTTCCGAAGCATTCGAAAAATTTGTGCGCTCTCGCAATAAAATCCGTCGCCGAACTCGACGTTTGGTGGAACCGGCTGCGGCCACCAGTCGGCCTCGACGTGTCGATCGTCTTTAACGTTGCTCATGGATGCCTTAAGATTCGAACAGCCTGAGGGCAGGCTGTCTCCAGTCTTCGTTCTGAATGCATTTCGATGGAGCCGGGACGCCCTCGGCCCGCAAGACATGTTGAACTTTCGCCATGCTCATTGTGGGAATTTTCCAGAAGTATAAAGTTTGGTGTAGATGCTGCCGCGAGCCAGTAGGTCCGGACCGCGGCCTTGCTCAATGATACGACCGTGGTCGAGCACGATGATCTGATCAAGATTATGGATGGTCCCCAGACGATGCGTGGCGATCAAGGTCGTCCGGCCGCGCATCAATTCCTTGATCGTTTCCATAATGGCAGCTTCGGTGGCCGGGTCCAACGCTGAAGTTGGTTCATCCAGCAACAAAACCGGCGCATTTTTTAGAAATGCTCGCGCGATTCCAATGCGCTGCCGTTGACCGACGCTCAAATGTCCGCCGCGTTCGCCGACCGTGCTGGAATATCCCTGAGGCATTTGTTGAATAAACTCATCAGCCTGCGCGCGGCGCGCCGCCTCAATAATCTCCTCCTCAGTCGCGTCAGGTCGGCCATAGGCAATATTCTCGCGAACGGTTGTCGAAAAGAGCAGCGTATCCTGCAACACGATCGCGATTTGAGCGCGCAAGGATTTCTTCGTGATTTCGCGAACGTCACGGCTATCGAGCATGACCGATCCAGTAGTTGGATCGTAAAAGCGGGGAACCAGACTAAGCAGTGTGCTTTTCCCGGCGCCGGTCCCGCCTGCCAGTCCAACGATCTGATTGGGCTCGATCCGCAGATTAATGTCGCGCAAGACAACGCGTTCTTCGGCGTAGCCGAAATTGACGGAACAAAAATCGATCGCTCCTTTGGCCGAGGAGATGGTGACAGCATTTGGCGAGTCGCGCACGTCATCCTCTCGATCAAGGACTTCGAAGCAACGCCGGGCGCCGGCAGTAGCGCCTTCCATTGCCCAGGCGGTATAAGTCAGGGATTCCAGCGGTTGATACAGCATCAGCAGGTAGGCGCTGAAAACGAGGAGAGAGCCAAGGCTGAGTGTCCCGGCGAGCACATGTAACGTCCCCACGTAGTACATCGCCGCCGTGCCGATAACCATGAGCGTACTGATCACCAGTGCGCTGTTCACGTTCGTCAAGGTCAACCGCAGGTTTGCCTGCAGACTCTGCTGCGCTTGCTGATGAAATTGCCGGACCTCGAAATCTTCGCGTCCGAAAGCGTGCACCATCCGGATGGAGCTCAGGCCCTCCTGCGCTTGAGCCAGCACGGCGCTCTCCTGTTCCTGGATCGAGGTCGATTCGAGCCGGATCCGACGCGCGAAAAAATAAATCGCGGCCACGATGAATGGCACAATCGTCAGAGAAAGCAGCGTCAACGCCCAGTCGATATTCACCATCACGACAAAGGTGCCTATTAGTGTGATCACCGAGGCGAAAATATTGGTGAAACCTTTGTTGTAGATCGTCTGAATCGACTGCGAATCGTAAGCGACGCGAAAACTTGAATCGGCAGAGCGTCGGGCATCATGATATTTCAGCGAGAGAGACTGCAGATAGGCGTAAAGATTAGTGCGCAATTTCAGCAGCGCCTGGAGACCGATTTTTACGAAAAGATAGTTCGTGATCCAGTTGATGATTCCCCAGGCAAACTGGATAACCACGAGCGCGAGGCAGAGCAGGGGAACCCACGTGCGCCAATCGCCACGCGCATCAGGCGTTGGCCGCAGAAAATCGTCCACGATTATTTTGAACGGCCACGGCTTGAGCAGGTTGAGACCAATGCCCACCAGTGACAGAAACAGCCCGGCGATTGTTTTTCCCCAGAACGGTTTGTAATAGTGAAGGACGCGCCGATAGATCGACATTTGGAGATTCGGTTGGCGGGTTGAACTAGGGCGAACTCATTGAAAATACCGAAGCAACTTTAGACAACCCGACGTGCTAAAACTGACGGACAATCGAGAGATTCCTCGATCGGCCTCGGAAAGACAAAATGCATACGATGGGACACAAACTCTGAATTTCGGATTGCGGATTGTAATTTTTAGACTGAACTAGGGCGAATTCATTCGCTTCGAGATCGAAGGATTCTCGACGGAGCTTGCCCTCAGCGTAGCTAAAGGGCTCAGAATGACAATATGCATCATCTTGTTCAGTTATGGTTTCAGTTGGTCGAGCAGTGGGGCTATCTGGGAATCATTTTGCTTATGGCGATGGAAAGCTCGATTTTTCCGGTGCCAAGCGAGATCGTTATTCCACCCGCTGCATTTCTGGCCACAGAAGGAAAATTAAATACGTTCGGTGTGATAGCAGCGGGCACGTTTGGCTCGTGGCTTGGGGCGACGGCGACCTATTGGGCTTCATTGTGGCTTGGGCGGGTGTTCATTGCGCAGTGGGGACGCTATTTTCTGCTGAGCGAGCATAAGCTTGAGCGCGCCGAAAGGTGGCTTCGCCGATACGAAGCAGGAGGGATTTTCTTTGCACGCCTTTTGCCGGTGATCCGCCACGTTATTTCCATTCCGGCTGGAATTATTCGAATGAATTTCGCCACCTTCAGCGCAATGACCCTGGCCGGGTCGGCGCTTTGGTGCTGTGTCCTGACCTGGTTTGGCCAGAAAGTCCTCACGCGTTCAATGATCGAGTCGAAAGATGCGACAGCCCTGATCCAGGCAGTAAAGGGAAGTGGCAATTTTCACCTTATTGTAATCGCGTGTGTTGTTTTCGCCTGTCTGTACGTGGTGGTGGTTAGTTTGACCGGTAAAAAGCAAAGCGACTGAGGATGTTCCGCGCCTGCGGGGAAACGGAAGCGCGCGGCAAACGCCTGTAATCCAGCCGCTGTGTAGCATTCACCTGCCCGTCATTCCCATGCGGGCCGCGAGGCGCGAGCTTGCCGGAACAGTTCCCGGGCACAGATCTAGATTCCGACCTTTGTGTTTTAAAATTGAACAAAAGTGTCGTCGAACGGTCAGTTCAAAAGTGGATAAGAACTGAATAACAACAGCTGCGACGATGGAAAAGATATTCACAATGACTGGTGGCATCGGATCTGCTCGGGGGAGAAATGGTCAAGACATGAGAAAGAACCGACGAAATCGACAAATTATTAGAACGCGCAACAAGCCTTCGCTGGGTGATCTGATCCTGGCGGTCAGTTCCTGCACGCAAAGTAGCAAGGAAATGGTCGCTGCGGTTGCAGATCTTTTGGCCAGCGGTCAGGTACGCGTGCAGGATAACGGACGTTTCCTGCGTGCGCGCGTTTGCTAAGCGGCAAATCGCCTGTCGCCG
>Ga0210142_1000163_pt1 | contig 15166 bp, 18 predicted proteins | sample Goodyear_PhragC__FD_184869 | JGI IMG/M metagenome (GOLD analysis project Ga0210142, IMG submission 184869) | Wetland microbial communities from San Francisco Bay, California, USA, that impact long-term carbon sequestration - Goodyear_PhragC_D2... | ecosystem: Environmental > Aquatic > Marine >...
ACGGGATCGCTTTTAGCGACGGACGCGAGAAATCGATCGGAACCAGGACACGCTTAAATCGCCGCGGTTGAGGCGCGGGAATGCGTCGTCGCGGCTTCGTAACGAGGCCAGCCGGGAGCGGAGGATCGAGCAGGCTTTTCATGCTGAAATATCACCACGAAGATCATCGCCGTGCTCGTCACCATTTGCTAAATCCTGCTCATTTCTTGGCTGCCTTAACGGGAAGCTGGTAGGGACATCACGGTGTAATTTCCGGACGGCCTCGCGTGCCATGCCTGCATGCCTAGTCTGGAGGCGAGAGCATGTGATACTTGCTGCGCTGAGCATCGGCCAATCGGTGCTTGCGCTCAGAAACTGAACCAAAACAGGGTTCTTCGATTGTCGCATCTGCTCCGGCGTTCCTTGTTCGATAATTTTCCCCGAATACAACATCGCCATGCGCGTAGCGACGTGGAACGCGCTGTCCATCAAGTGGGTGACGATGATGGATGTGGTCCTGGTTCTTTTAGTGAGATCAATGATTAGTTCGTCGATCAGCGCGCCGATGACGGGATCAAGCCCCTTAGTCGGTTCATCGATACACCATCTTCATTCGGATCCGGGCTTGCTCTAGTTGGTGATCGTTCATTCGGGACACCTCCTGTTGATTGAAGAAGATCGAACCCGCCTCCGGTTTCAGGATTCCGAGAATCAAACGCAGGATCGTGGTTTTACCGGCGCCACTTTGGCCAATGATAACCAGCCGCTCCTGTGGAGCGACAGCCAGCGACACGTGATCCAACACTCGTTTAACGCCGAAGCGCATCACAACGTCTCGAAGTTCGACAACGTGTCGCGTCGAAGTCGCCGGAGGTTCCAGCGCAGGTGATGCCTCTGTCATGGGCTGGAATGAGATTCGCGAAATTTGTTTGTCTTTCGCCTTTCGGGAAACATGTGAGCCCCAAGCTTGCGATCTTTTCTCGTAAGCGATTTATTTTTCGACGCTCTCTTTGCCCGGTGCCCGGTCCGCTCCTGCGCTTTGCGGCCGCCGGATTTTGCCAGGTTCGCCGCTCTGATGTGAGGATGGGATGGCACCACCAAAACGGAACAGGGAGCGTGACGCACGACCTGCTCCGCGATGCTCCCGATCAATATGTGTTTGAAACCAGTGAGGCCATGCGTCGATGTAACGATCAGGTCAACATTGTGATCTTTTGCGAAGGCGCAGATGTCCAATACCGGCGAGCCCTCTGTAATGGCGGTTTCAAATTCGACGCCACCGAACTTTGCGGCATGCACCAGGTCTCGCATCGCATGTGCCGCATGTTTGAGAGCAGACTCCTGCAAGGCATGGACGTCGTAAATGGCGTTGCCCTCACTCGCATAGACGTATCCGAGATACGTGGCGTGCAGCAAAATAATCTTCGCCCCAAATTCATTGGCGAAGTCAATGGCGTAGCGCAGGCCTTCTCGCGAGCAACTGGAAAAATCAACGGGCACAAGGATCGTTTTAATCCTCGAGCGTGAACCGTTGTTTGATTGCGCACCGTTTCCGCGCGTCACGAGAACCGGACACGGCGAATGCTGCACTATTCTCTCAGCGGTGCTGCCGAGTAACACATGTCTCAATCCAGTGCGACCATGGGTTGAGGTCACGATCAGATCGGCAGGAACAGTCTGCGCGAGCCGGCAGATTTCATCGAACGGGGGTGCGCCCGTGAGAACATGGCAGGTTGCTTGTGAGACACCGAATTCGCCTGCAATCGCTTGAAGATCTTTGAGGACCCCCGCTTCCAGTTCCTGCTTATATGGCGTAAACGAAAAAGGCACGACAGGGGGCGCCGAGGCAACAAAGTCACCCGCGTAATTAACGTAACGAACGTGGGTGAGATGGATTGAAGCGCCAAAACGCCGGGCCAGCTGCTTGGCGGTTTGAATCGCTTGCTGCGACATTTTTGAAAAGTCGATTGGGACCACGATGTTTTGAATGCTCAGCGTTTTCATGCTGTGATATTCTGGGCATCGCCACGGACGCGCTCGGCACTAATTGCTAAACGCTCCTCATTTTTTGGCAGGTGAGCGGAATGCGAACCTCAGGATGAAGATGCTCAGCCGTCGGAGATTGGTTAGGAGGCTTTCTCTGAAGACGCAGGCGACACAAACCCGAAATAAGCGAACAACAATCCGAGACAAAGAGCAGCATACGGGAAGATGTTTGCACCGGAATCTGTAAGCATTCGCTCGGATAACGTGTGAACGAATTGCGGAAACGCGATGAGCAAGACCCCTTTTACCGTGGCGAGCCAGCCGAGAATGGTGATCAGAACAACCCAGCTTTTCGTCCACCTGTTGTGATAGATGACTATGAGCAGTCCGATGATGACGGTGATGAAACCAGTCACGTAGACCAGTGCGGAGTTGTTAAACAGATCCACTGCAATCTTGCGGTAATAATCCGCGTTGAAAAATGCTCCGAGACTCGCCGAGAGATATACTACTGACGCCATCTTTGCGATAAGTTTGGATAGTTGCATCTATTTTCCTCCCGAGACGCTTATACGAAATTTTGCTGTCTAATCCGATGATAAGGGCGGAATTGATAAAAATGGCGAAAGATTTTCCGGACTGTGCGATTTCCTTGTGTTTGCATCGTGTATCGGCAGACTACGCGGCAGATGGCGGGGTCCACGATCGAACGTGAACGCGGCGATCGGCGAAATCATCCATGCACGAACTAATCCGCGATATCACCTATTGCACCGTTGCCGCGTGGCTGCTCGGTCTGGGTGCGCAATTTGCCCGGCAACCATTGCTTTTGGCTTACCTGGCCGGCGGCTTTGCACTCGGTCCCATGGGATTCGGCTTTATCCAGTCGGCCGAATCGATCTCGGCAATTGCGGAGTTGGGACTGATTTTTCTGCTATTCATGATCGGGCTGGAGATCGACCTGAAGAAAATCGCCAGTGCCGGCCGTTCCATTACTCTCACCGCGCTGGTACAGATCATCGGCGGAATCGCGCTGGGTATGATTTTCTTTCGTTTCTGCGGATTCGCTCTCGGCGGTGGAAAATGGGACGCCCTTTATCTGGCCGTTGCCGCTGCGCTCAGCAGCACGGTAATCGTAGTCAAAATGCTCTACGACAAGGAGGAGCTCGACACATTGACCGGACGGATCACGCTGGGTGTGCTGGTACTTCAAGACCTTGCGGTCATTTTGTTTCTCGCGATCCAGCCAAATCTCGGAAACCTGGCCCCGGGACTTCTGTTTCTCTCGCTAGTACGTGTGACCATTCTGGTGGCCGCGGCATTCGCTGTGAGCCGGTACGTTCTGCCAGCTATCTTTCGTGGTGTTGCGCGCGTGCCGGAACTGATGCAGGTCGGCGCGATCGCCTGGTGTTTTCTCGTCGGCGAGTTTGGGCAACTATTGCATCTCTCGCGTGAAATGGGCGCCCTTGTTGCGGGGGTAGCGCTCTCCACCTTCCCCTACGCGCTCGATGTGACCGCGAAGGTGATCAGTCTTCGCGATTTTTTCGTCACTTTGTTTTTTGTCGCGATCGGGATGCAAATTCCGCTCCCGACTGGCAGCCTTGTTGGCTGGGCGCTCGTGTTCGCTGCCTTTGTTGTCATAACTCGAGCGGCAACTGTTTTCACTCCCCTTTATCTTATGCGCCAGGGTTTGCGGACGAGCATTATCCCGGCATTGAATCTTTGCCAGGTCAGCGAATTCTCCCTTGTGGTTCTCGCCATTGGCGCTCAGGCAGACCACCTAGCGAGCCCGGACACTCGAGGCATCGTCGCGCTGGCATTCACGCTTCTTGCGGTTGTTTCCACCTTCGGCATGGCGAAATCCGATAATCTGGCTCGAGCGCTCATTCCCTGGCTGAAGAGAGTGGGTTTCCGTGATCTTGACCACGTGTCAGCCGATTCCGCTACAGTTGGCACTCCTGCGCACGATCACGGCGCCCGCATCGTCTTCGTTGGCTTTTTCCGGACCGCCAGTTCGCTTCTGGAAGAACTCCAGCGTCACTATCCCGAGATGGTGCCCGAAGTCGCGGTGGTAGACTTCAGTCCCGTCGCACGAGATGGCCTTCTCCGGCGGCACGTGCCGGTTATTTATGGTGACGTCTCGCACCGGGACACCCTTGTTCACGCCGGGTTGGAAAAAGCCGAGGTGCTTGTCTCCACGGTCCCAGATTCGTTGCTTAAGGGTACAACAAACGCGCGCCTTGTTCGGCTTCTGCGTGAGCTGAATCCCACTGCAAAAATCATTGCGACTGTCGACGTGCTCGCACAGGCAAGGGAGCTTCTGGATGCAGGCGCTGATTACGTTAACGTTCCGCGTCTTCATCAGGCTGGTGATTTGCTCCAGGCAGTGCGAGCCGCCAGGGAGGGGCTGCTTGACGAAAAACGAGCCGCTCTGCGCGAAATTCTACTCGATCGTCGCGAAGTACTCGCGTAAACGGGAGCTACAACAAAATTCCGCGATTGCTGTTTACAAATCGCGCGCCGCTCCGTGTGCCGATCACAGGTTAGCGTTATTTGTATTGGCCACTTTCCTCGTTGTGATCAGGAGGTTTTGCGCCCGCGTTTGCGGGCAGAAACGCCCGATCGAAACTCACTGGGCGATTGGCCAAAAACGCGTTTGAATGTCCGATTGAATTGCGTGAGCGACTGAAAACCAACGTCGTACGCAATCTCGCTGACCCGCAGGTTCGGATTCAGCAGCCGGTTGCGCGCATCTTCAAGGCGAACGCGAGCGACATAGTCGGTGAACTTCAATCCTGTCGATTTGTGGAAGACTTTGCAGAAATGAAAGACGCTCGCTCCAGCGGCTCTCGCCACGTCAGCCAGAGACAATTCGTCATTCTTATGCTTGTTAATGTACTCACGCGCCCTTTGAACGAGCGGCGGCTCGACGTTCTGCTGCTCCAGCACGAGTTGATTAGCCAACGCGGAGAGCTGCTCGGCGAAAAACGCAAGCAACCGCACCGTAGCGTTATATTTCTCCGGCGGAATCATGATCGTTTTTTCCCATGCCTTGCGAATCTCGCCCGTGAATCGAACGCCTCGCCGCTCCAATTCGCGCGCCACTTTTGTGCTCTTTGATTTAGCCGGTGTATGACGAAGCACCTGACCGATTCGGAGATATCCGATGATCTGCGTCCCGAGTTTTACCGGGATCGCGGTCTCGGTCAATCCGAACGGGCACGTGACCGTATGCGGAATCAGTCCGGTGTGATCGATGATATCCTGGTGCGCTTGTAAACAAACTGCCAGTGTGGCAGGTCGCTCGGCGAGCATGGCACAAAACGGATTCTGATGCTTTTTGCCTTGATGTTCCAACTGCCAAAAGTCCACCGGCCTGAGCGTCAACGCCAGGCCTGTTGCCTCGCTGAAAACCTGCTCATACCTGCGAAACAGCTTTGAGCGACGCACAGTATCAATGAGCTGTTTGTTCGAATCTGACTGGACGACTTCGTTATCAACCATGATCCCTACCAAGGGACAATATCATCACAGCGTGGAAAACGGCGTCAATCCGATTCAACACCACACTTATTATCGCACGCTCGGGACAAGATCATAAACGGCCGGGATCCTTAAACGTTCAGGCGACACACCGGTTAGAAGACAGCGCCACCATTTGGTCGTGCGAAGCCCGTAAGCGTGTCACCATCACGGCACTTATACGCTTTAAAAGCTCGTAACCTAACGAGTGATCTTTTTCGCAGTATGCACGCAGAATTGCCGCGTAGAAAAAGAGCGCCGTAGTCGGCTCGATTGCGCGTGCCGTAAATTGCCAGACGTACGGCGGAAACATCCATGACCAGCCGAGAAAATCTCCTGCGCCAATCTGTTGCAGGAGGATCGATTCGCCAGGACCGGCGCTTGCTTCGAGCGCCACCTTGCCCGTCTCGATCAGATAAAATCCATTCGCAAACTCGCATTCGCGCAGAATTATCTGATCCACCTCGAAATTTCTGGCCACCGCGCAATCCGTCAGCAATGTCAATTGCGCACGATTCATGCCGGCGAGAAACGGATGAAGCGCCACGCGTGTGCTCAATGGCTCGATTTGTATTTCAGGATCAATTTTTGATTGCGCATTCATAGGCTTTCTCCAGCGCTTAAACAAACTCGTGCTCTTTTTCGCGGACCACGAGCACCGGGCAGGGCGCGGTTCGAACGACTCGCTCGGCTGTGCTGCCGATGCACAGATGTCGCCAGCTCGTGTATCCATGGGTGCCGATGATGATCAAATCGACGTCCAGGTCCTTGGCGGCCTTGGTGATCTCGTTAGGCGCATGCCCGACGCGCAAAAACGATCTGACTGAATGTAAAGAGTCCGTCTGCAACTCGGCCGCGAGCGCGGCCAAGTCTTTTTCGGCCATCGAAAACTCTTCTTCATCCGTCGATACTTCGACTGCGAGCGGCGCGCCGACTACGGGCGTTGCCGGTTCAACCACGTACAGCAGCCCAATCTCGCAACCGAATTGCTCGGCAAATCGCAAAGCATATTGAACTGCTTTCTTCGATGTGTCGGAGAAATCAGTGGGGACGAGAATTTTCTTCAGGCGGAGGATCTGCGGGACCAGTTCGATCGTGTCCGCGGTTTCGATACGTTGAGCTGAGGTTTTCATATGTTGAGCGTTTAGCACCCCGAACAAGAACACGCTCCGCAGCTCTTGCTGAATTGTGTGCATTTTTTGCGCACCCTGGAAAGCAATGGCGATTGACCAGCCACAAAAAAATGTCCCTCCGTCCCTCTATCGTAAAACGGAGATCAGATTTTCTAGCAAATAGTGGGACCCTTGCCAGGCAGGCCGCGCTCCCCAAGCCAGGGAAAATATCGGCGCGCATGCTGGACGCGCTTGAGTCCGAACGGCTCGATCGACCTGCCTCGAATGTGAGCAATCGCGTCGTCAACGGAATCGGTGGCGAAAATCAGGCTTGAATCCTTTGGACCAATCATCGCTCGTTGGGCCATTTTCTGGATGAAACCGATCAGCTCTTTCCAGTAATCAGTGCCCATGATTACAATTGGAAAATTCTTGATTTTCCCATTCTGAATGAGCGTGAGCGCCTCAAAAAGCTCGTCGAGTGTGCCGGCGCCGCCGGGCATGACCACGAACGCGTAGGAATATTTAACCAGCAGCGCCTTGCGGACGAAAAAATAGTGTAGCCGGACGCAGAGATCGAGATAGGCGTTGGACACTTGCTCAAACGGCAGCTCGATATTGCATCCGACCGAGCGGCCGCCAACGTCTTTGGCGCCGCGGTTGGCTGCTTCCATGATTCCCGGACCTCCTCCGGTCATCACAGTGAACCCAAGCCGCGCAATGGCAGCGCCCATTTCTCGAGCCAGCTCGTAGTGCGGATCGTCAGGCTTGACGCGGGCTGAGCCAAAGACCGTTACACAGGGAGCAACGAAGTGAAGCGTGCGAAATCCGCGCAGAAAATCGCGCATTACTCTCAGCAAGGTGCAAAACTCGGCGAACCGCGAGCGGGGACCTTCAAGAAAAATTTCGTCGGCGCGCTCTGGCGGCGCAGTCACCGCCGATGTGGCCGAGGCCAGCGCGGCGTCGGTCGAAGTTTCGTTAGGCATCGGAAGTCAAAGGCAATCACGAGCGCAGGCCACATCAGCCTGGCCTATTGAGCGTTTCATAACGTTACGTTGCATCAGTGATCAGTTAATAGACAAGCGCGACACAGAAAAGCGAGCGACCAAACATTAAAGACGCCGCATCCCTCTTGTGAATCCAAAGAACCAGTATCTCTACTATTTGGAAAACTGCGCTCTTTGTCGCTAAATTCAGCGCCGGTGCATTTTTTTGAGTATCGAAATGAACGTTTGTGTTGTGAAGACGTCGAGCTTTCTCGAGTCGCCACGGAATTCGGTACGCCAACTTACGTTTACAGTTCGCAAACAATTCTGGATCACTATGTGCGGCTCGACGCAGCCCTCGCGCCCCTGGACCACCTGATTTGTTATGCCGTCAAAGCAAACTCCAACCGCGCGATCCTGAAGTTGCTCGTTGGTGCGGGCGCAGGGTTCGACATCGTTTCCGGCGGCGAGTTATTTCGGGTGCTCGCGGCGGGCGGCGATCCAGCCAAATGCACATTCGCCGGTGTCGGCAAATTGCGTGAAGAAATCGACTACGCACTCGAACAGCGCGTGCACTCCTTCAACATTGAGAGTGAATCGGAGCTTGAATCAATCGAAAGCATCGCCCGCGCCAGAAACCAGTGCGCGGCGATTGCGCTGCGCGTGAATCCGGATGTCGATCCGCATACACACCGGTATATCTCCACCGGTTCACACGAGAACAAATTCGGCATCGCCCTCGATCATGTTAGGGCGGTTTACGAACGAGGCGCCAAAATGCATAACATCAAAATCGTCGGCGTTCAGATGCACATCGGCTCCCAGATTACCGAGGCAAAACCGTTCGCAAACGCGATCGATAAAGTGGCGTCGTTGGTGCGCGAGCTGAAATCGGAATATGCGATCAATTTCTTTAGCATCGGCGGCGGCATGGGAATCATTTACCGGCGCGCACTGGAGAGCGGATCAGGCAAATGGTGGCACGACCACGGTGCCGAACCGTCCGCGTTCAGCGTCCGCGATTACGCCGACACGATCGTGCCACCTTTGCGTGAGCTAGGCATTCGGATCCTCATCGAACCCGGGCGTTTCCTCGTCGGCAACGCAGGAGTGCTGCTGACTCGTGTCCTTTATATCAAACAATCCGGCAGCAAAAAATTCGCCATTGTCGACGCCGGTATGAACGATCTGATCCGGCCGGCGCTGTACCAAAGTCATCACGAGATCGTCCCGGTCATTGAGCCGAGGACCCTCACCCAAACCCTCTCCCTTGAAGGGAGAGGCGGACGCGAAGCGCCAGGTGAGGGTGAATTTGTGAGCCATAATCAGAGCGAGAGAAAAAAAATCGACGTTGTGGGGCCGGTATGTGAATCGGGCGATTTTTTTGCGCTCGACCGCGAGATGCCCCCACTGAAAGAAGGTGACTTGCTCGCGATCATGAGCGCTGGCGCGTACGGATTTGTGATGGCGTCGAACTACAATTCGCGCCCGCTCCCGGCAGAGGTATTGGTCCGCGGCGATAAATTCGCGCTGATCCGGAAACGCCAAACGCGGAAGGATCTTGTGCGAGGAGAACTGGAACCCCCCTGGTAGGGATGGACCGCCGTGCCGCCCGCGAAGAAAAAGCGCGCCCGGCAATCGCGCCCTGCCACTTGCGGAATTTCGTGGTCCGCATAAATAGTTCTTTCGCCAGAATCATGAAACGTCTCTTATTCGTTTGCTTGTTGTCGATGGTCGCGCTCAACCTCCGGGCAGCGCCACCAGCCGGGGGTGAATACATCATGCTGGTAGGAGGGCCATCGATGTATCAATGGGAAAAATACAAGGCTGTTCCGCATGATCATTGGTGGGCGAACTTTGTGCGCGCTGCCCGTCTGCGCACCGAGCAATTGCGCAACGAGCTCGGGCCGGACGCAAAGATCACCTGGCTCATTTACAGGCAGGGCTACGAGGACCGCGCAACACAGGAGCACCAGGATCTGATCGGCCTCATTAACACGGTTCGCGACAAATTTAATATCAATCTCGTTTGGTTTGGTCCGGGCAAGGAAGTCATCAATTATGTCAATAACGGACAGCCGCGCGACCAGTTGAAGATCGTGGATTTCGAGTATTTCGGGCATTCAAACCGCGCCTGCTTCATGTTCGATTACAGCAACAACATTGATAGCGCGTGTAAGTCCTGGCTTCACGAAGACGATCTGAAACAACTCAACCGTCATGCCTTCGCGCGCCATGCTTATTGCAAGAGCTGGGGATGCCACACCGGTGAGCAAATGTCGAAAAAATGGTACGCGGCGACCGGCACCCGCATGATTGGTGCCCTCGGCAAGACCCAGTACATGATGGAAGAATTGCCGATCCTCGTCTCCGAGGGCGGCAGGTGGGTAAATTAATTATCGATTTTCGATCTCCGATTGTCGATTTCTGCGGCTCCCCGAAACTGTTGTCATTCTGAGCGAAGCGAAGAATCTCTGAACATTTTCCCGACCCGCGCCACCGCTCTTGTTCGCCGAGGTTAAGATCGACAACGCTCAGGCTTTTTGCGATGAAGAAGGCCGGGGTTAGCGAAATTCAAGACAACTCCCGAATCGAAACAACACCATGAATTGGAAAAAATTCTTCCTCGCATTCATTGCGGCGTTCGTTTGCCTTTTCGCGTTCGACTTCCTTTGGTACGCAATGCTAATGCACGATGCGCACCGGGAAGTGCCGACCCTTTTGCGACCGGAAGCCGATCTTCAGAGCCACTTTCGCTGGCTGATTTTGGGCCACCTGGTCATGGCATTCTTCTTTACCATCCTGTGCGCTCGTTTCGTTCCTGCTGGCGGCGCAGCCGCCGGGGCGACGTTGGGCATTTTGGTGGGGTTGGTCTACGCGGGGCCACATTTGATCTCATTCGCGGTGCAACCGTTGACGGTCAAAATCCTTGGCGGTTGGATAGCCGGCGCCGTGATCCAATTCGCAATCGCAGGCGCAATCGTCGGCGCCATCTACAAACCAGCGGCCTCCCACATCATGTATGTAAAGGAGCGCTCACGATAACCCGGGTTGAATCAAACGGTTCATCATCGCTTTTATCGCCGCATACATTTTCCTGTTCGTCTGGGGATGGCTGGCTAACGGCATATTTCTCAAGGATGTTTACGCCGAAACGCCTAATCTCTGGCGCACGCAAAGTGAAATGTTCAGCTTTTTTCATTGGATCTTGATCGGCCAGGCCCTCATTGTTTTTGCGTTTGTGATGATTTATGCGGTCGGCTTCGCTGGGGGCGGCGTAATCGCAGGAATTCGTCTGGGCATCCTGTTGGAAATTGCGGCGATCGGCATGCGCATGGGCGTTTATGCGGTGCAGCCTTTTCCAGGAAAACTGCTAATCTACTCAAGCATCGGCGGCTTGACCGAGATGATCATCACCGGCGCAATCGTCGGCGCGATTTACAAACCCGCAGCAAGCCGGGCGCCATAGCGGTAACCGGGGTTCCGGCAATTGGGCGTTGGACGTTGGGCGGTGGGCGTTCGACCTTTGCCTTATGACGTCGGGGACTCCAACTGCTCTCGGCTATCGGATGCCGGCGGAATGGGAACCGCACGCGTCCACGTGGCTTTCGTGGCCACGTCGCGAAGGAATCAGTTTTCCCGATTCATTCGATCGGGTGATGCCGGTTTTGCGCGCAATGATCGAGGCGCTGGCCGAATCTGAACCGGTCTGCATTAATGTTTGCAATGGCGCGCATGAAGCAGAAGCTCGCTCGGTTCTGCGCGGGTTGCCCACGGAAAGAATCACCTTTTATCGCATCCCAACAGATGAGCCGTGGTGCCGCGATCATGGACCGATTTTTCTAACGCGCCAGCGTGATCCGAAACTCGCGGTGGTGGATTGGGATTACAATGCATGGGGAAACAAGTATCCGCCGTTTGATTTGGACGAAGTCGTACCAACGCGTGTTGCTGAAACCCTGAAGCTGCCCCTGTTTTATCCACGAATGATCCTCGAAGGGGGATCGATCGACGTAAACGGCGCCGGAGCATTGCTGACATCTGAATCGTGCCTGCTAAATAAAAATCGAAATCCGAATCTCTCGCGCGACGAAATCGAGAAACGTCTGCGCGATTATCTTGCGGTCCGCGACATTCTCTGGCTCGAAGACGGCATAGCCGGAGACGACACAGACGGCCACATCGACGATCTCGCGCGGTTTGTCTCCGAACGCACGGTCGTAACAGTCGTTGAAGAGAATAGGGACGACGAAAATTACGTACCGCTTCAGGAAAATCTCAGACGTCTGCGCGACATGAGAATCCATCAGCAACACCTCGAGATTCTCACACTCCCGATGCCGAAGAAGATGGTGCGCGAAGCACTGCGGTTACCCGCCAGTTACGCGAACTTCTACATCGCAAATACGTGCGTACTCGTGCCCATATTTGCCGATCCAAACGACGAGGCAGCATTATCGATTTTGCGCGAGTGTTTCCCGGGACGGCGCATCATCGGGATCGATTCCCGCGAATTGATCTGGGGACTTGGCACGTTTCACTGCCTGACGCAGCAGCAGCCGGCAGTGTAACCGTGGGAGGGACGTTAGTGTCCCGACAGGTCGCGGCGCTCCCACATTTTAATCAGCCGCCAATCCCGGTTTATAGCCGCTCTTCAAGATTGCATCGTGTAGATTGGGCGCATGCGTTTTGCGTGCATCGAATGTGACAATCACGCGCTCGCGCTGGAGATCGACCTTCACGTCTTTCACTCCGGAAATGCTGGTCAGCACCGGTCGCAGCTTTCGCACGCACTCATCGCAATCCTCGCCTTCGGTAGCGATTTCGATCGTTTCCAGAACGGCGTGATTGGCGCGCTCCCGGGAAAACGGATCAGCCGGATCGGGATCATTAGGTCGCGCAGGGTCCATCGGGTTTTGCCTTTCTTTATCTAACGCGTTAAACCCCTGCAGTGGTCGCCTCCGTGAAGTAGCACGAGCGTCCCCTCTTGCGTTCTCATTCATCGGCGCAAGCCAGAGACTCGCGCTACTTTACAACCCCGCGCGCCACTGGCTCGAGCACACGCCAGACATTTTTTGCGAGAATCCTCTGCCCTTCGACATTTGGATGAATGCCATCGGCTAGATTCAATGAAGGATTGTTTGCCACGCCTTCGAGTAAATACGGCACCAACGCTGCACCATTTTTTGCAGCGAGATCGGTAAACATTTTGCCAAATGCCGAAACGTAATCGTCGGCCGCATAACCCGGGAGCTGCATACCAGCGATCACCACACGCACATTCGGATTCCGCGCTTTCACCCGGTCGATGATCTGCTGGAGATTGTTTTGAATTTGATCGACCGAGAGGCCGTGAAAGACGTCGTTGATCCCGAGTTCCAGGATGAGGATATCGATTCTTCGCTTCAAATGCGGCGGCAGACGTTCCAAGCCACCCTCGGTGGTGCCGCCGGAGGCACTGGCGTTAATCACCTGGAAGTTCAATCCCGCTCTGCGGAGCTTTTTTGCCAGTAAGGCCGGATAAGCTTCGCTGCGTTTAAGCATGAATCCGGCCGATAAGCTGTCGCCAAAGACCAGAATGGTCTTCGTTTCGGCAGCAGGCGCGTGTTCCGCGAAAAGTGTGCACATCATTGCGAACAATGCCGCGACAGCGCATTTCATTGGGAAACGTCCAACGCCCAAGGTCCAACGTCCAACTCCGAAAGGATTCGCAAGCCAACGTTCAATGGTCCTGAATTTGAAGTTGAGCGTTGGGCGTTGAGCGTTGAGTGTTGAGCGTTTTTCCGCTTTAACCCTTCAGCGGTTTAACGTCTTAACTATTCAAAATTATGGCCAATTTCGCTATCAACGGTTTCGGGCGCATCGGGCGCAATGTCCTTCGCGCTATGTCACAAAAACAAGTCGAGCGCGTTCTCGCGGTTAATGATCTCACCGACACGCATACTCTTGCCCATTTGCTCAAGTGGGATTCGGTGCACGGCAAATTCGACGGCGAGATCGGATACGATGACGAAAACATCATCGTGCGCGGTCACAAAATTAGAGTTTTAAAGGATCGCGATCCCGCGAATCTCCCGTGGAAAACATTGGAAATCGACGTGGTGCTTGAATCGACCGGCTTGTTCACCAGTCGCGATAAGGCCGAGCTGCACTTGAAGGCCGGCGCGAAACGCGTCTTGATCAGCGCGCCCGCAAAAGGTCCGGACGTGACGATTTGCATCGGGGTGAACGACAACGTCTTCGACCCCAAGAAGGACAAGATTGTTTCCAACGCCAGCTGCACGACAAATTGTCTCGCGCCCATGGCGAAAGTATTGAATGACACATTCGGCATCGAGCACGGCTTCATGAGCACGATCCACAGTTACACCAACGACCAGCGTATTCTCGATTTTCCCCACAGTGACCTGAGACGTGCACGCTCCGCAGCAATCAACATCATTCCGTCCACGACCGGCGCCGCGAAAGCGATCGGCGAAGTGATTCCAGACCTCAAAGGAAAACTAAATGGTGGCGCGTTCCGGGTACCGACGCCGGATGGTTCAGTGACCGATTTTACCGCCGTGCTGAAAAAAGACGCCACCGTGGACACGATCAATACCGCATTCAAGGAAGCTGCCTCAAACAAAGGCTACAAAGGCGTGCTCGAGTACAGTGACGAGCCGCTTGTGTCGGAAGATATTGTCGGAAATCCACATTCCTGTATTTTCGATAGCAAGCTAACACTGGCGAACGGCAATCGTTTCGTAAAAGTGGTCGGCTGGTACGATAACGAATGGGGCTACAGCAATCGCTGCGTCGAGCTGATGGAAATGCTGGCTGGCTAACGACTCGTGCTCGTGCTCGTGCTCATGCTCGTAATCGCTCTCAATTGAGAGATGAAAACATATTTCGACCACGAAAAGCTGGACGTTTATCAGGAATCGATTGCTTTCTGTGGGTGGGTTGGAGAATTTCTCGCTGCGATCTCGGCAAAAGCAGCTGCGAAGGACCAACTCGACCGCGCATCAACGAGCGTTCCGCTAAACATCGCAGAAGGAAATGGCAAATTCTCCGCCAAGGATCGAGCGCGCTTTCTCGAGATGGCGCGCGGCTCCGCGCTGGAGTGTGCCGCGTGCCTGGACGTTCTGCATGTGCGAAAGCTCGCAAGTGAGGAACAGATTGTTGTGGCAAAAGAACGGCTCTCGAGAATTGTGCAGATGCTTATTGGACTGCTTCGGAAGTTTTCTGAACGAGCAGGCGTTTTGCGCGAAGAACAAGCGGAATATTCAGTCGAGCACGATTACGAGCATGAGCACGAGCAGGAGTAGATAATGGCAAAAATCTCAGTTCGGGATCTCGATGTGCGCGGGAAACGCGTACTGGCACGAGTGGACTTTAACGTCCCGACTGAAGTCCGCGGCGGCAAAGTTCGTGTCACAGACGACACGCGCATCCGTGCAACCCTGCCAACCATCAATTACCTGCGCGAACACGGCGCGAAAACCATTTTGATGTCGCACTTTGGCCGCCCGAAGGGAAAGCCGGTCGAAAAATATTCTCTTCGGCCAATCGGCGAATATCTGCACTCGCTCATCCATC
>Ga0210142_1000164_pt1 | contig 15099 bp, 7 predicted proteins | sample Goodyear_PhragC__FD_184869 | JGI IMG/M metagenome (GOLD analysis project Ga0210142, IMG submission 184869) | Wetland microbial communities from San Francisco Bay, California, USA, that impact long-term carbon sequestration - Goodyear_PhragC_D2... | ecosystem: Environmental > Aquatic > Marine >...
TGCCCATTGGCCGTATGTCCTCCTTGAATCGCGCCGAGGAGCTAATTACACCCAGCTTGCCATCTGAATTACAAAAGACGGCAACGCCCCCGGGGGAGTTTGTTCCACTGATTCCGCTGATAAAAGTATTGTTGATATCCGAATTGCCGATCCGGATGGTATCGCTCTCGCCTGCCACACCGCCAACGTTGTAGCCGATATCGATATTGTTATCGCCAAAGGTCAGGTTGGTGCCGGCGCCATTACCCAGGGCCGTATTGTTGCTGCCAGTGTTGAAAAAGAGCGCTACATTACCACACGCTGTGTTGCCGCCGCCGGTGTTTACAGTGAGTGCGGCCGAGCCGATGGCCGTGTTGAAGGTGCCGCCCGTATTGTGAGAAAGAGCGCTGTCACCCACGGCTGTGTTTTGAAATCCGGTGGTGTTTTGCCGAAGAGCGCGCGCTCCAATGCCTGTGTTGCCACCCGCGCTGTTGTTAAAGAGAACATCAACTCCGACGGCTGTATTTTCGCTTCCGGTGTTGTTCGCCAGAGCGAACGCTCCAATAGCCGTATTGAAGCTGCCGTCGATATTGCCATTCAGGGCGTATGTGCCATTAGCCGTGTTTTCGGTGCCGATGGTGTTGGCAAAGAGCGCCTGTGAACCTGTAGCCGTGTTGAAGCTGCCGGTAGTGTTGTCACTAAGAGCGTCGGCGCCCGAGGCGGTATTGTCAACGCCGGAGGTATTGTTTAAAAGCGAGGCGGCTCCAACGGCCGTGTTATCATTGCCGGTGTTGTTGAATAGTAATGTCGCCGTACCAATGGCGGTGTTTTTGGTCCCCTCGGTGGTGTTTTGGTTTCCGACATTGAAAAGCAATGTGCCCGCACCGACACCGGTGTTGTAGCTCCCGTCGGTGTTGCTGAAGAGTGAATACCAACCAACTGCTGCGTTCCCGACGCCGGTGGTGAGATTCTTCAGGGCATTGGTTCCTTCCGCCGTGTTAAACCCCGGGTAGCCTCCGTCGGGTGCCGGTACGACCGCCCGCGCTTTGGGTAAAAAGGCAATGCATGCGAGTGCGAGGACGGCGCTAGGAACAAAACAGGACCGCCAGCGAAACATGGTGAGAACTGACCCGCCTTTGCGAGGCTTTGGAGTGGCGGGATGGCGAGAAGGCTCCGGTGGGTCCCAGCAGCTACGGCGGCGGTGCGTGATTAGTCTATTCATAAGTTTCTTTCTTCCTTTTTAGTTTGTGTTGCGGACAATTTGCGGCGCGGTCTTGGTCATTTCCAACTGCGCGCTTACTCTTTGGATTTTTGAATCGTGCTCCTTGAGATGAGCAACGAGGGTTTCCATCTCCTTCTTCAATTCAGTGATCGTTACTTGCTGTTCTTCGACCTTTCGATGCTCTTTAAGGAACTCGTTGAGCAACATCGCGTTGATCTGCTCGTAGCGGACCGAATCGGGCTGCCCCTCGCGATTGCGCCCCACCAGATCAGGGTACACCTGCGCCACATCCTCGGCAATGAGGCCATAGGCGAGCGTCTGTGTGGCATCATACTCCTTGTTGTAACGGAAGGTGACCGGTTTGAGCGCCAGCATCGCTTCGCTGGCGTTGTCCATGGGTTTGATGTCGTGTTTATAGCGCCGCGAAGACACGTTGCCCCGGCCAAGTCTGCCAGCACTATTTACGGTAACATTGTCGGGATCAGTCCCAACAACAGGTTGCACTGTGTTGTGAATGTTACGGATCCAGGTGGTATTGAACTCGCCAGCAACGCCTAGAATCCCTTCGCCAATACAAACATTGCCGGTCCCGGTAATGTTTAAGCCGGCGTTCGTACCAATGGCCGTGTTCTTCAAGCCGGTGGTGTTGCTCTGGAGCGCAGCACGACCGATCGCCACGTTGTCGCCGCCGGTGGTGTTGGCGAAGAGCGCTCCATTACCGATGGCCGTGTTGCCGAAGCCTTCGGTGTTGCTAAAGAGCGCCAACGCGCCGTTGGCGGTGTTTACAAGGCCGGTGGTGTTGTTCTGGAGCGCCTGATTGCCGACAGCAGTGTTACCGCTGCCGGCGGTGTTGCTGAAGAGCGCGAACGCTCCATTGGCTGTGTTGAACGGGCCAGCATTGTTGCTCAGAAGCGCTCCAGCGCCAGTGGCCGTGTTTTGGCTTGCGGTGTTGCTAAGGAGCGTCCCGGCGCCGACACCGGTGCAGAAGCTGCCGTCGGTGAGGCTTCGAAGCGAATATATTCCAATTGCCGTGTTATATGTGCCGGTGGTGCGGTTCAAAAGAGCGCTGGTTCCCTCTGCAGTGTTGCCGCCGGGATAGCCTCCGTCCGGCGCTGGGACAACTCCGAAAGCACTCGGGGTTAGGCAAAGCGCAAGGATGCCAAACGCCAAGGGTATTGTTGTAAATATGTTGTTTCGATTTTTCATGATTTGATTTCTTTTATTGTTATTCTTTCGTCATTTGAAGTTCGTCGTTTTCGGCTAAACTAGCGCCCGCTGCGTTATCGCTGGCTAGTTACTCCTCATTGCTAGCTGCGATGCGGGTCTGCTCACTTCGATCTTAGCGTTCACCTGTTGAATTTCTGCCGCCTGCTGATCAAGGCGCGCTGTGAGAGCTCGAATCTGCTCCCGTTGTTTTGCTTCACTCGCCTCGGAATCGTTTTGTTGCCTGGCGACCTTTGCTTCTAATTCCTGCACTTTGCCGTGCTCTTTCAGAAACTCGTTGAGCAACATGGCGTTGATCACCTCGTAGTGCACGGTGTTAACTCTGCCCTCCTTATCGCGCACTACCAAATCAGGATTGACCGCTTCCACGTCCTCAGCCACCAGTCCGAACTGTAGAATGCCTTGCGGATCAAACTCTTTCTTGTAACGGAAGGTCACTGGCTTGAGCGCGTAGAGCGCTTCGCTAGAGCGCTCCATTGGCTTAATTTCTTCTTTAAACCGCCTGGAAGATACCTGAGTGCCAAGTCTGCCGTCTGAGTTAATGAAAACGGCGGTTCCTCCCGAAGAGGTTGTCCCGAAAATGTGGCCGATAAAGCAGGCGTCGCTTACGCTCGCAGGACCCGGAGCACCGATACAAATAACGTCATTGTTCGTGGTGATGGCAGAGCCGGCCGCCACGCCCAAGGCGATATTGCCGGTGCCGGTGGTTACATTAAGGAGTGCAGACGCTCCGACGGCCGTGTTGCCGCTGCCGGTGGTGTTTGCCAAGAGCGCTCGATAACCGTGGCTCGTGTTGCCGTTGCCGGTGGTGTTACTAAAGAGCGCATCAAGGCCGGTGGCCGTGTTGCCGTTACCGTCGGTATTGCTATAGAGCGCAAGATAACCGTGGGCCGTGTTGTTGAAGCCTTCGGTGTTGCTCAAGAGCGCGTGACTTCCCGTGGCCGTGTTGAAGTTGCCGCCGGCGTTGCTAAAAAGAGCGAACGCGCCGAGAGCCGTGTTTTGTGAGCCAGTGTCATTGAAAACGAGCGCGTCAGTTCCCAAGACCGTGTTCTCTGTGCCGGTTGTGTTGAGCAAGAGCGCCGCCGCACCCACTGCGGTATTGGAATCCCCGTTGTTAAGCGCCAGCGCCCCACCGCCAACACCGGTATTGAAGCTGCCGGTGGTATTTAAAAAGAGCGAACGCCAACCGAGCCCTGTATTTCCAGCGCCAGTAGTAAGAAGACCAAGTGCGTCACAGCCTTCTGCTGTCGTGAAATTGGGGTAGCACCCGTCCGGCGGCGGACTGACCCCGAAAGCTTTCGGGGCAGGCTGCAGCGCAAAGAAGCCAAGCGCGAAAATGGCGAGAAAGAGGACGGGCACAACGGGCCCACGCCGCCAAAGCGGGCGGTTCGATGAATTCGTAACCCGAGGAGTCGTTTTTTTAGCTTTCATAATGTTCTCCTTTTGCACGGCTGGTTTTCACCTGCGGTTCCGCGCCTGAAAGAGGTGGGGATGCTTCCCGAGCGGAAAAGCGTCTCCGCTTCGATCCAGATCTTTGTCGTAATATTTGCCTCCTACTTATGTAAAACAGGAACGGCGGACAAAAGCGGTCATCGAACCGCAAAAAAATTTGTCGACGTGCGGAGGCGTGGAGGATGATTGCCTCTATTTGCTTGCTTCGTTCGTGGTCAGGTTGGTATTTATTGGGTAAAGTTTCGGAGGCGACGCAGTGAACACACCAGCGAAAGCGATGAACGGCGACCGAACGAAAGCCGCCGTGGAGAAACGTCTCTCTCGCACGCAAGTAACCGAGCTGCTGAAGGAATGGAGCGCGGGTGATCAGGCCGCGCTGGAAAAATTGACTCCACTCGTATATGACGAGCTGCGCCGAATCGCGCATCGTTACATGGGCAGTGCGCGCCAGGATCATACCTTGCAAACCACTGCGCTGGTGAATGAAGCGTATCTGCGGCTGGCCGACCAGACGCACCCGAATTGGAAGAACCGCGCTCACTTCCTCGCCGTGGCGGCGCGAGCGATGCGGCAGATTCTGGTCAATTATGCCATGAGTTATAATGCGCAGAAACGCGGCGGCGGGGCGCAAAAGGTCGAGTTAGACGAAGTCGCGCTTGTCGCGGCCGCGCAATCAAAAGAGGTTATCGAACTAAACGAAGCCTTGGAAAGATTGGGCAAGCTGGACGCGCGAAAGGCTCAGGTAGTGGAGCTGAAATATTTCGGCGGACTGAATCAGGATGAAATTGCGTCAGTGCTCACGATCTCTTCCGAGACCGTGCGACGGGAGTGGAGATTTGCCAAAGCTTGGTTGCATGATGAGCTGCAAGCGGCGGTGTGATAGATCGCAGGACGCATTTGTCTGGAGACCAAGCCATCTCATAAAATCCCGGTTACATAGTCACCCCGAGCGAGATCCATCGATCCCGAAATGGAGGCTTTTAGGTGGCGCTGCGAAATGGAAAGCCCGGCCTCGCTCGCTCCGCAGGCTGCGTTACGGCTTGGATTCCGCTGCGCTCCGTTCAGAATGACAAATGGCAGAGATGACACCGAGCCGCTTACACGAGATTGAAACAATCTTTGACTCCGCGCTGGAGTGTGAGCCGGGCGAGGTAAAGGCGTATCTCGAGAGCGCCTGTGCCGGGGATGAGCTTTTGCGGCAGAAAGTGGAGGCCCTGCTAAGGGCTTATCAGCGGGGGGTCGATTTCATTGAAATACCACCGGCGATGCTTGCCGCCAGAGTCGCCGAAAGCGAAGCCGGGGGAACCAACTCGATGATCGGGCGCATGATCGGTCATTACAAGATCATTGAGCATCTTGCGAGTGGCGGGATGGGCGAGGTCTATCTCGCGGTTGATACCAAGGCAGAACGAAAAGCGGCACTGAAATTATTGCCGGCGCGCTTTACGGCTGACGCTGGCCGAATTCGGCGGTTCGAACAAGAAGCGCGCACCGTGGTCGCGCTTAACCATCCGAACATAGTGACCATCTATGAGATCGGCGAAGAAGATTCGACTCACTATATCGTGAGCGAACTAATCGAAGGCGAAACCTTGCGGCAGCGGTTGCTCCGGCCGCCGCTCGAAGTCAGAGAAGCGCTCGAGATTGCCATCCAGGTGGCGAGCGCGCTCTCGGTCGCGCATGGGGCTGGTATCGTCCATCGCGATATCAAACCGGAGAACGTCATGCTGCGACCGGACGGATATGTGAAGGTACTCGACTTCGGAATCGCAAAACTCAGCGAGCCACAGCCGGCAGCCGATCGTGATGACGACGGCAAAATGGCCATACACCAAACGCGACCGCGGCTGGTGTTAGGCACGGGGCGCTATATGTCTCCGGAACAAACACGCGGCGAGAAGGCGGACGCGCGTTCGGATATTTGGAGCCTGGGAGTGGTGATCTACGAGATGGTCGCGGGAATCCCTCCTTTTCAGGGCGAGACGCCAAGTGATTGCATCGCTTCGATCCTGATGACGGAGCCGCCGCCTTTGTCGAAGACCTCGCCGGATGTTCCGCCCAAACTCGAGTCGATCCTGAAAAAGGCTTTGCGCAAAAACAAGGATGGGCGGTACCAGACGAGCAAGGAGATGCTCGCCGAGCTTCGCAGTCTCAAAGGAGAGATGGATGCGGAAGGTTTCCGGTTTCAGACACGCGCACGCGCCGAACCCAGATCGCCTGAAAGTGGGGCTCCCAAAGCGCATAAGCGACGCGCGTTAGTCACGCTGGCGGCTCTGGTCGTGATTCTCGCCGTGTCCGTGCCGTTTGTCTTTCGCTCGCTGCCCACCCGGCCCGCGGCTGCCGAACCAGTTTCGAATCCGGCGGCATCCGAGAAAAGCATTGCAGTGCTTCCATTTGAAAACCTGAGCCGCGACCCGGATAACGCCTTTTTTGCCGATGGCGTGCAGGACGAAATTCTGACAGACCTGGCGAGGATCGCCGATCTGAAGGTGATTGGGCGCACCTCCGTGATGCAATACAAGAGCGGAGCGGCGCGCAATCTGCGCAGGATCGGCCAGCAACTCGGGGTGGCGCATGCGGTGGAAGGAAGCGTTCAGCGTTCCGCCAATCGCGTGCGCGTCAACGTGCAACTGGTCGATGTGCGCACCGACCGCCGGTTGTGGGGGCAGATCTACGAGCGCAATCTTGCAGACGTATTTGCAATCCAAAGCGACATGGCAAAGGCAATTGCCGAGCAACTCCAGGCGAAGCTTTCGCCACGTGAAAGAAGTGAGATTGAACGTCCCCCGACGAATGACATCGCCGCTTTCGACCTCTACGCCCAGGCAAACAGTTTTCTTCTGACGAAAAGCTTAAGCAACCCCGTGAAGGAGAATTTGCTGGTGGCAATCGACCTGCTGAACCAGGCTGTCGCGCGAGACCCGGCGTTTTTTCAAGCATATTGCCAACTCGCCTGGGCACACGGCTTGCTTTATTCCTTTGGCTTGGACCATACTTCCGATCGGTTGGCCTTAGCGGAGGGGGCCGTTCAAGCAGCGTTTCGCTTTCGTCCGGATGCGGCTGAAACGCATTTGGCACGTGCATGGTATGTCTATCAGGGATACCTCGATTACGACGGCGCTCTGGCTGAACTGGAAGTTGCTCGTCGAACTCTGCCCAATGACCGGCGGATCTTCCAGCTAATGGGTTACATTCAGAGGCGTCTGGGCCACTGGGAAGAGTCAACGCGAAGCTTGGAACGCGCGGTTGACCTCGACCCACGCGACTTCTTCGGCCTTCAGCAGATGGCGGGCGCTTACGCATTTCTGCGCCGTTACAACGAAGAAAAATCGCTATTAGATCGGGCAATGGCTATCGAGCCCGACCATATCGATACTCAGCTAGGGCGCGCGTACGTCGAACTGGATGCGGAAGCCAATATTCGGCCGCTACATCAAATAATCGACTCGATCCGAGCCACAAAGCCTCACGCGCTACCGAGTGGCGCCTCTTATTGGCTCAGTTGCGCTCTAGCCGAACGCAACACCGCCGCTGCAAGAGAGGCCCTAATCGCGTTAGGAGAGAACCCGCTCATTGTACCCTTCAGCGGTGTTCGCTTCAATCGTTCATTCGTAGAAGGCGTCATTGCTCGCATGACGAATGACGATTCCAGTGCGCGGTTGGCCTTCACTACTGCACGCGCTGAGCAAGAGAAGATCATTCAAGCGCAACCAAACTATGGACCAGCACTCTCTATGCTTGGTCTAATCGACGCCGGTCTAGGGCGGACAGAGGAAGCATTGCGCGAAGGACGGCGTGCAGTCGAGCTTGTGCCCGTGGGAAAAGATGCAATGACCGGTCCGATTATGGTTGAGTATTTGGCGATGATCGCGGCCTGGGTAGGCAATAAAGATCTCGCCTGCGAACAGCTTGCAATTGCCAGCCGAGTTCCTGGTGGCGTCAGCTATGGCCAGCTCAAACTGATGCCGTGGTGGGATCCGCTCCGCGGCGACCCGCAGTTTGAAAAGATCGTTAATTCCCTTGCACCAAGATAATCCATTTGTTTTCTAACCACGCCGTAGCCCATGGCTCGCCGTAGTTTTTACACGAAGGTGGCTACATCAAGATGGTCGACGGCTTGCGCTTTGGATAAAAAAGCCATGAAACTAAATGCCAGTGTGATGAGAATTGCTGAAGCTCTAATTTTGACAGGCGTCGAGTTTTGAAACCGCCACCGGTCTGGCGAAAACCAAAAATCTCATCAGCCTTTCCCCCGCTTGGTTACATTTCTCGGATCGAAGCCTGGAAGAGACGAAAAACCTAGCGGGCGAAAATCTTTCGTCTGATTCAGATCCGTTTAGGGACATTGAGCTTGAAGAAAACAGGCTCGCCTGGCGAGGCCAATCTCGACCTATTCAGCGCGATTAGTTTGTTTAGAAATGACGCGCGCGTTCTTTATTGTCGGTCCAACGGCAACCGGTAAATCCGATCTTGCGGCCGGCGTGGCACGCGAATGGGACGGGGAAGTTGTCGGCGCCGAAGACTTGGAAGCGAATATATCCCGATTGCCGTATCGTATGTGCCCGTGCTACGGCTCAAAAGGGCGTTGGTTCCTTCAGTTGTGTTGCCTCCAGCATAACCCTCCATCCGGCGCCGGACTGACGGCCTGCGTCGTCTGACCGAGCCCAGACAAGCCAAGCGCAAGGAGGATGAGAAGTCGCCCAGTCGCCGTGTCGATTTTCGTTAGTGGTTTCAGACGCTATCTTTCTTAAGCAGGGGTTGGATGTGGATCGGTTAAAATTTAAGGCAGCGAAGAAAAAGGAAGATTATAATTTTGCCGGGATATTGACCGCCTTCTTTATCTTCGTTGCCTTTTTACTTCTGTTAGCTTTTTTAACATCGTCACGGATTAGTCGCGACCGCTTGCGAGACCGGTCCACCACGGCGGATTCGTTCTGTGGCGAACTTCCTTGATCCAATCTGGGCGCTCACGTTTTGGATTTGTGCCGACTGCTCCTTGAGCTGCGCAGTGAGAACCTCCGTTTGTTGCTGTTGCTGCGCGATGATCGATTCTTGTTTGGCGACTCTCGACTCCAGATCCTGTACTTTCCTGTGCTCTTTTAGAAATTCATTGAGCAGCATGGCGTTGATGGCATCGTAGCGCACGGAGTTCACCTGGCCATCACTTCCGCGAACGATCAGATCGGTGCTGATCTTCTCGACGTCCTCGGCGATGAGGCCGAAACTGAGCGGCCGGGTCGGTTCAATCTCCGCCTTGTAGCGGAAGCTCACCGGCTGGAGGCGGTAGATTACTTCGCTGGCTTCATCCAATGGCTTGATCTCGTCCTTGAACCGCCGCGAAGAGACCATCTGCCCGAGTTTACCCTCTGAATTGACGTACACGGCTTGCGATCCGCCAGGTTGATTCCAGATGTTGCCGATGTAGCAACTGTTGCTCACGTTCGCACCCGTGACGCTCGCGCCGATACAGATAACATGATCAGCCGTAGTGACGTCGTCGCCGGCCCCAAACCCCAAGGCGGTGTTGAAGCTGCCGGTGGTATTGTGGAAGAGCGCGGCATTACCGACAGCCGTGTTCTCGGCGCCGATGGTGTTGCCCACGAGCGCATTAACGCCATGCGCCGCGTTGGCGACGCCCGTGGTGTTGCTAAGGAGTGCGTTAACACCGTTACCTGTGTTGGCGTCGCCAGTGGTGTTGCTCTGGAGCGCGTTAGCACCGTTCGCCGTGTTGACCTCGCCGGTCGTGTTGCTTTTGAGCGCGCCGTCGCCGATGGCCGTGTTGTCGTTGGCGGTGGTGTTGCTTTTGAGCGCTTCAAAACCAGTCGCCGTGTTGCTGTTGCCGGTCGTGTTCAACAAGAGAGCGGACCTTCCATTGGCGGTGTTCGAGCCGCCGGTGGTGTTCTCACGCAAAGCGAAGTAGCCCTCGGCCGTGTTTGCCATGCCAGTGGTGTTGCTGTCGAGCGCGCCGAAACCGGTGGCCGTGTTGTTGAAGCCGGTCGTGTTACTAGAAAGCGCGGCGTTACCCGTGGCCGTGTTGCCGCCCCCGGTGGTGTTGCCAAAGAGCGCGTTATAACCGGTGGCCGTGTTGGCGACGCCGGTGGTGTTGCTAAAGAGTGCGAATGCCCCATTGGCTGTGTTTTGGCTGCCACTGTCGTTATGGACGAGCGCATCAGTTCCAACGGCTGTGTTGTGTGTGCCGGTGGTGTTGAGCAGCAACGCTGCCGCGCCCACCGCGGTGTTGGAATCTCCGTTGTTGAGGGCCAGCGCTCCACCGCCGGCAGCGGTGTTGTAGCTGCCGTCGGTATTGCTAAAGAGCGAATACCAGCCAAAGGCTGCATTCCCGACACCGCTGGTCAGGCTAAAAAGGGCATGGTCGCCATCTGCCGTGTTGAATCCCGGTAAGGCAGTCTCTGGAGCCGCTTGCGCGATCGGGGAAAGCGCAAAGAAGGCAAGCGCCAGGAATCCTATCGTGAATCTATTGTTTCGATTTTTCATAATCTAACTTTTGCCTTTCGTTTGTTTTGGCCCGCCGTGAAGTCCAAAGATGATTGCGTCTCAATGTTCAATTCTCACCTCTCACATTGTCCTTTGCCTTCCGGGTCGCTCCCGGCCGTTCACTGAAGTACTTCGTAAAAATCCGCGCTGCGTTATGCGGAAAATGTCTGCGCCGTGTTAAATCGTGATTCGTGCATTGTTGAAGCGAAGAGACCCGCCTTCGGGAGGCTACGGCGTGGCTGGCCAGGGATTGCGGGGAGGTCACGGATCAGGGGGAGGATACGGTATCGCAGAGGTCCGCTATCCAAGGGAGGCGCGCTTTCTATCAATAAGCGCCCCCACGGCGATTGGGAAGAACCGCCGCCCCCTGGCGGTTGCCGCTGCGCAGTTTACGGATTCTTGAAGACCACGTGCGACGCCGATTTGCTCACTTCAAGCCGGGTGCTCACCTTTTGGATTTGCGCCGCTTGTTCTTCGAATTGGGCTGTCAGAAGTTCCACTCTTTTTCGTTGCTGGGTGATGAGTGCTTCCTGCCTTGTCACCCTGGAATTGAGCTCAGCGATTACGCTTTTCTGCTGTTCAACTTCACAGGCTTGTGCCTCCACTTTTTTGCGCTCTTTGAGGAATTCGTTGAGCAGCATGTTCCACACCTGGTCGTAGTGGACGCTCAAGATTTCGCCGTTGTTGTCGCGCACCACGAGGTTCGGATTTACCTCAGCTACTTCCTCGGCGATCAAACCGTATTGCGGGCTGGCTTTCTTGTCGCTCTTGTAATGGAACGCCACCGGTTTCAACGACAGAATGGCTTCACTAGCCTTGTCCATCGGTTTAATATCCTGCTTGAACCGCCGCGAGGAGAGCACGGTGCCCAGCTTTCCATTGATATCGATGAACGTAAGAGTGCCGGTGCCGGCGTCAACCGTCTGCCCAAAGATCTGGCCGATATAGCAGCTGTTGCTCACGTCTTCACCGTGGGTACCGATACAAATAACGTCATGGGCGGTAGTCACATTGCCACCCGCGGCTGCGCCCAGGGCGACGTTCCCGCTGCCGGTGGTGCTGTTAGTTAGCGCAGAGTTACCGACAGCGGTGTTGTTATCGCCGTTGCTACTGGAGAGCGCCAAGTACCCAACAGATGTGTTATAGGTACCAATGGTGTTGTTAAAGAGTGCGCCAAAACCGTTGGCCGTGTTGGCAGCCCCAGTGATATTGTTTTCGAGCGCACTGTTACCGCTAGCGGTGTTCTGGTCGCCAGTGGTGTTGTCGCGCAGGGCGGAAGAACCGGTGGCCGTATTTCCGCTGGCAGTGGTGTTGTTCCGGAGTGCGGCGGAACCTGTGGCGGTGTTGAAGTCGCCCTCCGTATTGAAAAATAGAGCGGACCTTCCATTGGCGGTGTTGGCGCCGCCGCCGGTGTTGTCGTGGAGCGCATCAGCACCGGTTGCTGTGTTCGAGTTGCCGGTGGTGTTGCTAAAGAGCGCACTACTCCCAGTGGCCGTGTTAAAGCTGCCAAAGACAATTCCAGTCGGGTTGTCAGGATTCTCCGGCACGCCGGTATTGTTAAAAAGTGCGAACGCTCCATTAGCCGTGTTGCCAGTTCCGACAATGTTGCTTAAGAGCGCCCCTGCGCCGGTAGCTGTATTTTCGTTAGCTCTGTTGTTTTCCAGTGCGCCGCTACCGATGGCCGTGTTCCTGGCACCAGAGGTGTTGAACAAAAGTGCCGCAGTCCCAATGGCGGTGTTTTGGGTGCCTTCACCGGTACTTTGGTCGCCGACGTTGAAAAGCAGCGTTCCCGCGCCAAGAGCGGTGTTGTAGCTGCCGTCGGTGTTGCTGAAAAGCGAATACCAGCCGACTGCTGCGTTCCCGACGCCGGTGGTGACGCTAAAAAGGGCGTGGTCTCCATCTGCCGTGTTGAACCCGGGTAAAGCAGTCTCTGGCGCAGTGAGCGATTTTTCTGGAGTGGCTTGCGTTTTTGGCAAAAGCGCTAAGAAACCAAGCGCAAAGAGAATGATGGTTGTAAATGCGATGTTTCGATTTTTCATTGATTTAATTTCCTTTCATTGTTTGGCCTCCCGTAATTTCTCACCGCGCCGCCTTGCAAGAGCTACAGCGTGCCAGGGAGAACTGGTTTCCGGCCATTCACTGATGTACTTCGTAAAATTTGGTGGTTCGTTATGCGGAAAATGGCTTCGCCGCGTTGAATCGTTGCCGCTTCGCCCTTGGCTACGGCGTGCCAGGGAAGCGTTAAAGTGCTAAAGGGGACAGACCGCGTATTACCGAGCGCGCCTCCACCGCAACCGAAGGTTGAGCCCGCGAATGACGCGAATGAACGCGAATGGGAAAAAGAGAACTTCTACTCTATTTCGCGAAGCTTTCGGAGTGCGACACCTCTTCGTGTCGCTTTCCATCGGTCGGTTGTTGGCCGAAAGCGGCGCGGAGGCGTCCTGCATTCCGAAGCTTTGTGCGAAACTCTTCCTTCATTCGCGTCAATCAGCGTGATTCGCGGGCAGAAAAATCTTCGCAAGGCGCGACCAATTTGGCTTATCTTACTTGTACTTCACAACTCGTTCCCTCGGTTGTTTTTCGCGGGCTTCTAACGATTCAACAGATCAACGCCACTTCACGGTTTAATGCTCACGACGTTTGCGGCCGGTTTGTCCAGTTGCAACTGCACGCTCAGTTTTTGGATTTGGCCAGCCTGCTCCTTCATCGTCGCAGCCAACGTTGCAATTTCGCTGTTCAATTCGGTGACCGCGACTTCCTGGCTCGCAGTTTTGGATTTCAACTGCCCAATTGTTGCCTGCTGTTCCTCCACTTTTTTGTGCTCCTTGAGAAATTCGTTGAGCAACATCGCGTTCACCGCGTCGTAGCGCACGCTGTAGATTTCCCCTTCATCGTTGCGTACTACCAGGTCTGGGTTTACCGCGGCTACGTCCTCGGCAACCAGACCAAACTGCGGCGTGTTGGTGTTGTCGCTCTTGTAATGGAAAGTCACCGGTTTGAGCGCCAGAATTGCTTCGCTGGCGTTGTCCATCGGTTTGATATTGTGCTTGAACCGGCGCGAAGAAGGAATCGTGCCGAGCTGGCCGTCATTGGAGACGATGACTGCCTGCGTGACACCGCTTACCGTGGGGGTGCCGTAGATGTTCCCGACCCAGGTCGTGCTGCTCACGTTTCCCCCGGAGGCGCCGATAGCGATAACGTCGTCGGCCGTCTGAATACCAAAGCCAGTGTATTCGCCGATGCAAATATTGCCGTCGCCTGACGTGATGTAAAATCCGGCGAGATTGCCCAAGACCGTGTTACCGTTTCCGGTAGTCGTGCTACGGAGGGCCCGCCCACCAATGGCGACGTTGCCACCGCCGTCGGTAAGATTAAAGAGCGCTCGGTAACCAAATCCGCTATTGCCGATGGCCTCGGAACCGCTGGCATTGGCGAGGGCTTGGAAACCAACCGCCGTATTGGCGGCGAATGCCCGCGCATCAATATCCGGGCCCGGCGGGTTTGGGATAATCGGTCCCTCGACAAAGCTGGCCAGCGCCTGATAACCGACCGCCACGCTGGCGCCGCCGAGTGTGTTGCTCTCGAGCGCGTGCTGCCCTATCGCCACATTCGGACCAAAACCAAGGTCGTCTGGCGGGGGCAACGGCAGCATCCCCAGGGTCCCGCCAGTGGTGTTACTGAGGAGTGCATTAGAACCAACAGCCGTATTTGCGTCTGCAATGTTGTTCCGAAGCGCTAGAAAACCGATGGCCGTGTTGCCGATGCCCTCGGTAATGGCGAAGCCGGCTGCATAGCCCAACGCCGTATTGCCGAAGCCCGTGGTATTGTCATGCAGCGCACTGTCACCGACGGCGGTATTAAAGCTGCCTTCGAGAATACCACCCGTGTTCGATTCCAGCGCACTAGCACCCATGGCGGTGTTGTGAGAACCGGCGACATTGCTGAAGAGGGCAAATGCTCCGTTGGCCGTGTTCTGTTCTCCTTCGGTGTTACTCAGAAGCGCTCCGGCGCCAGTGGCGCTGTTTTGGTCGGCAGTATTAGAAAACAGCGTGCCGGCACCAATGGCCGTGTTGAATGTGCCTTCCGTATCGCTCAAGAGCGAAAAGAAACCAACTCCCGTGTTATATGTACCGGTAGTGAGACTCAAAAGGGCGTTTTGTCCCTCGGCGGTATTGCCTCCCGGGTAGCCTCCATCGGGCGGCGGGCTGACTGCCGGCGCCACCGGGCAAAGGGCAAACGCGCAAAGGGCGATCAGAAGTAGTCTATAGCTGATAGTTGATGGTTGATAGTCCCAGCTGCGATGTTTGTAATTCATGGTTCGGTCTCAATTGATGGTTGCAGTTTCGATTTCACCCACGAAACACCCGCCTTCGCCAACGCTTCGGCGTGGCAGGCACGATAAGATGCGAAAATCTGAGGGCTCTTCTTTTCGTGTCATTGGCGTTTTCGTGGGGCTTCATTCATGTATCCGTGAAATCGGTGTCCTCCGTGGTTATTCTCTAATGTGCAGCCAGCTGCGGCGCGCGTTTGTTCACCGCAATCTCTGCGCTCACTTTCTGGATTTGCGTGGCCTGTTCTTTGAGTTGCGCCTTGAGCTGCGCAACTGTCGCTCGGAAATCGTCTCTTAGCTGGGCGATGATTGTTTCCTGTTGCTCGATTTTCCGCTCTTGGTCCTGCACTTTGCGATGCTCTTCGAGGAATTCGTTGAGCAGCATCGCGTTCACCGC
>Ga0210142_1000165_pt1 | contig 15084 bp, 10 predicted proteins | sample Goodyear_PhragC__FD_184869 | JGI IMG/M metagenome (GOLD analysis project Ga0210142, IMG submission 184869) | Wetland microbial communities from San Francisco Bay, California, USA, that impact long-term carbon sequestration - Goodyear_PhragC_D2... | ecosystem: Environmental > Aquatic > Marine >...
CCGGCCAGCGTGGCAACGAAAAGGACCATCCACAATACCGTCAGCCGGCGAAAATCGATAGGCATACCGAAATCCCGAACAGCCATGGCTACCTTTTTAAGGCTTCATGGTGCGGGGTCACAAGTCTTTTAAATGTTACGCAAACAGAACACCCGACACTCCTTTGTAGACTCGATTGATTCCAACTACATCGGTGTAGGAGCCTCCCAGTAAGAGATTCTCCTTTCCCTAACTTCAAAGAAGGCGCCAGTTGGAATTATGCACCGCCTTCGGGATGGTAACGCTCAGCGAAACACTGTCCCGGATTCACGCCGCATAAATGTTTGACTGAGTTAATCTGTTAGTCGGTTAAGCTCACCTCAAATGCCTGCGCTCCCATGGAAGAAGCAAGCCCTTCGGTTTCACCGGCAAGATACATGACGACGCCATTCCCGTTGGTCAGCTTGGCATGCATCTTCCCTTCGATCAGGGTGAGTCCCCGGCTGACGCCATGGTAGGTTCCGGAAAAATTGGAGAGACTATTCAGGTTATAGACTTTGCCGGTGGCGGACACTTTCTGACCTCCCATGCCGCCGACACCAAGACCGGAAATAGTGAAATGATGCCGCTGGCCGTTGTAGTACAGCGTGCCTTTTCCAGCCGCAGCCGAACCGTAATAAGCAGCCGACCACTCCTGGATCCTGACAGTGGCAGCAGGTGCGGTGCTCGGTGCATTAGTCATTGATGCGCATCCTGCGAGGAGGAGGACTGTCATCGCGGTGAAGGTGAAATTGAAGAATTTGATTTTCATCATTGGTGAGGGTGTTGGTTGGTTGATTGGATTGAACTGCAATTGTGTCCTGTCTGCCGCACCATGCCTATAGGACTTTAGGGCAATGGGTTTGCATTTTTCGGGCTGCCTTGTTATTTCACCGGTTCGATCTCCGCAGGCCGCCACGTCTGGTTGAACCACGGCTCCAACGGACCGTAGAGGCGTAGAATCATAAACCAACCTTTGCCGGGAATTGTCTGCACCCAGTTGCCTTCTTTTCCTGCCGGAGCTTTCGGACCGAACCACACATCCACCGAGCTGTCCGCGTTGACCTTAATGTTTTTGTCCTGACTGCTCACACTCGGCCCTTTTTGGTCGGTCTGCAGCATCGAACGCGTCTGATTGTCGTAAACGATGACGGACCAGAAGTCTTTCACGGGAATGTGCGGCGGCAGGTGCAATTTGTAAGTCTTGGAACCGTCGAAGGGATTGCCATTCGCGTCCAGAGCGCACCAGGGATACTGCGAGCCTTTGCCGACCATCTTCTCTTCCATGGCTGGCGTCACGCCCGTGGCAAAATAGTAAAAGAAGGCGGCGCCATCCAGGTTGGCAACCCCGGGCGAGACTTCAAATTTATAGCCACCAAAGAAAGGCAGTCGCCACTTACTATTGGGATAAAAGAAAGCGTTCTTGTCGCGTATATTGAAAGCCAGAGTGCGAGCGGTTACGGCACCGATGTTGGCGGCGTCCTCCAATATCTTTTTCATTCGCGGATCAGGATTAAAGGACTTGCCCTTTTGAATACCAATCGAGGCAAAGAGACCCAGCGTCGTCGGGTCGGAACCCTCACTGGGCTCCTCCTGGACGACCTTGTTGAGCATCTCCCAGAACGAGTAGTCGCCCGGTGCGACGAAGTTCGCCGGAATACCCGAGGCATTGGCAAACTTCACAGGAGATGGATTCGCCGCATCGGCAAGCGGGTAGATCTTTAGGTGCTCCTTTACCGACTCCACACCGGGCTTGGTCGAGCCATTCACGAGAAAGGTTCGGAAGGGTGCCCAGTTGCCGTAAGTGCTCGGGCGCACAACAAAATATCCCCCGGGAGTTTCGCCCTTATATCCCGGCGGCAGGATAAGATATTTGCCGCCTTTGCCTTTATCAGCGCCGGTGATGCCGATGTCGGTGACCCAGCGATACCAGAAGTCGTCAATGGCACCTAACGACATGGGCGGAACCTCCAGCACGACCGGCCCCTTGTGAGTATCAATCCAGATGAAGTTATAGATGGTGTTGTCATTTGCTGTCAGTTCCACGGTTTTGGGATCTACCAGGTTCTCCCAGATAACGTCCGTTTGATTGTCCGGCCCGAACTTGCGCATTGAATCGCGCATACCAGCCTGGTTCACGATTGGAATGGCCAGCAGATAGGCTTGCAGTGCGCGCGAGCGATCCAGGTTGTCGTAGATCTTCTGAACTGTGTCGGGCTTTGGAAAGCCATCATTCAAATTCAGCGTACCGATTGAGGTTTCGAGCTGGTCCGGAGTAGCAACGCCGGGAGCAATTGGTGTGGTCATTTTGTAGTCTTTACCCAACGCGGTCATAACGATGGCTGTGGGTACGACCATACAGAGCAGCGTGCGTTTCTTCATATTTGTTCTCTTCTTTCTTCTTTGCTTTCAGGTGTAGAAGTCGCGAGCGGTCCCAAAGTCGTTCGGGACGGACTGCGTGGTTCACAACTGAAATGATGTTATTCGATGCCGAGCGCGGCCTGCTTCATGCCCTCTTGCAACTTCTTGATGTCTTCAGGCGACAGTTGCGGGCGATCCAGCTTAAGCGTCAGCTTATTGAGCTTAGCGGTGAGCGGAAAGGGCGGCTGGTAGTCCGCGTCGTTCACGCCGGTCAGAGTGTCGGACCCGATGTCGAAACTTTCATCCCACTGAAAGATAAGCGGAATGGTGTGGTCCATCTGCTGGGTGGCAACTTCCTTGCCGTCCACCTTGAGCGTGCCGGTGCCGCTGCGGCCAATGCCGCTCATGTTGTTGAACGCCAGCGTTTCCGCGCCAAGGCCGTCATACTTGAAGTCAAACTCGACGGTGTGCCGCCCGGGCGTCAGAGCATCCGGACCTTCCCAGCGAATGCGTTTCAGATCAACGAGGTTCCAGCACCAGACCGGTTTGCCTTTGAGCAGGTAGAAACCGTAGCCGCCGAACCGGCCACCCGAGGTCAGGATCATACCCTCAGCGCCGCCCTGCGGGACTTCAATGTCCGCGGTGACGGTGTAGGAGCAGTTCATCAGCAACGGGGAGTCGCCCTGGGGTAGGCCGACCATGGGATGAGTATAGACGAACTGCGAGCGTCCGGCGGTGATGTTCGGGCGTGGGGCTACGAGACGAGTGGCTACAGAGGCGTCAAGCGGCAGGACTTCATACTTCTTCGCTTCGCTCAGGAAGAGAGCTTTCATTTCCTTGAGCTTGGCGGGATTGGAGGCTGCAACGTCGTTGGACTGCGTCCAGTCCTTGGTCAGGTCATAAAGTTCCCAAGTCACGTTGTTGAATGGATCAACGTTGACCGGGCCGGCGACCACCCACGGTGGCCGGATGACTTTCGTGCTGGCGATCCAACCTTCGTGATAGATGGCATGGTCGCCCATCATCTCGAAGTATTGCGTCTTATGCTTGGACGGCGCGCTGGCGTTCTTCGCGTCGAACGTGTAGGCGAAGCTCGTGCCCTCAATCGGTGCCTGCTTAATGCCGTCCACTGTTTCTGGTGCCGGAATGGCAGTCACTTCCAGGAGCGTAGGAACGACATCAATCATGTGATGAAACTGATTACGAATGCCGCCGAGGTCCTTGATATGGCCCGGCCACGAGATGCACATCCCCTGCCGGATGCCACCGAAGTGCGAGGCAATCTGCTTGGTCCAGCTATACGGCGTGTCGAAGGCCCAAGCCCAGCCGACGGCCATGTGGTTGTAAGTCTTGTCGGTGCCCCACACGTCGTAGAAATACTTGAGCTGGTCCTCGACCGGTACCTGGACGCCATTGAACATGGCCACCTCGTTGGGCGTGCCGATCAACTGACCCTCGGCGCTGGTGCCGTTGTCACCATTGATGTAGATAATCAACGTGTTGTCGAGCTTGCCCATGTCTTCCACTGCCTGGATAACACGACCGATTTCATGGTCAGTGTAAGCCACGTAGGCGGCGAATACCTCGACCTGGCGGATGAACATCTTCTTCTCGTCGGCAGTAAGTTCATCCCAGTTCTTGAGCAAATCGTGAGGCCATGGCGTCATCTGTGCGTCCTGCGGAATCACGCCAAGCTTCTTTTCGTTAGCGAAAATGGTGTCGCGAAGCTTGTTCCAACCCTCGTCGAATAAGTGCATCTCATGAATTTTATCCACCCATTCCTTAGTTGGGTGGTGCGGCGCATGGGTCCCGCCGGGGACGTAGTAGCAGAAGAACGGCTTATTTGGGTCAATCTGGTTGATCCTGTTCAGGTAGTCGATGGCATCATCGGCCATACCGGTGGTGAGGTTCCAACCCGGCTTGCCCAGGAACGGGTAGATCTGAGTTGTGTTCCGGAACAAGTTCGGCTCCCATTGGTTGGTATCGCCGCCGACGAATCCATAGAAATATTCGAAACCCATGCCGATCGGCCACTGGTCGAACGGCCCGACCTGGCTGGCGGTGAAGGTCGGGGTGTTATGATCCTTGCCGAACCACGATGTGGCAAAACCGTTGTCCAGGAGAATGCGCCCAATGGTCGCCTTGTCTTTCGGGATTATGCTGTTGTAGCCGGGGAAACCGGTGGATTGTTCGGAGATCACACCGAAGCCGGCCGAGTGATGGTTGCGCCCGGTAATGAGCGCCGCGCGCGTAGGCGAGCAGAGCGCCGTGGAATGGAATTGCGTGTACTTCAATCCTGCTTTCGCAATGCGATCCATGGCCGGCGTCGGGATAACACCACCGTAAGTGCTCGGGACGCCGAAACCGGAATCGTCTGTCATGATGAGGACGATGTTTGGCGCCTGCTTTGGCGGTACGATGCGCGGCGCCCACCAAGGTTTCGATTGCAGGGCATTGTCCTTGATCACGCCGCCGAATTTTGGATCGGGTGCGGGGAGTTGTTTGCCGCTAATTGTGGTGGTGGCACTCGCTGAACCGGGCGTGCCGGTGGTTTGAATTTGCTGTGCCTGAATTGAGCTGGGCACTGCGAGAATGGCGTAAGTTTGAATGCTTCTAATGAGAATACGTGTGCGTGTTTTCATTGGTATGGTTTCTGGCTGCTGATCAAAGGATGTAATGTGCACATCTGCTGTGATTTGGCTATAGGACTTTAGGGCTATGGCGATCGCCGCGTTAAATGGTTGAATCGTTGAAACGCGGCCACGCAGCGAATGAGCGCGCTTACCAGGTCGTTCTATTCGCGTGGCGACTTGAACCAGGCACGAGCGAGAAGAAGTGTCAACACTGCGTGCAACACGACTGCCGGCCAGAGTAGAATGCCAACAAAACTTCCAGTGAGGCCGACGTAGCCGAGATACAGCATAACAAGCATGCTGTAGGTCAGCATGCCAACCAACGCCCGACCCGGCAAGCAAAAGCAACAGCTAACCCGATAAGGGCAATACCAGCCACGCGAGCGACTGGGATGGCAGCACCGGACAGCTTTACGCCCAGCAACAACCAGCCGACCAAGCTCGGCACGACTAGGACGGCGAGGCCAGTTAACGCCTCAGCTAACGCTGCGACTGCGAGCAGCCAGTTCTTCATTTCAAAATGCAGCGATGCGTTGAATCATCCAAAAGGCCGCGACGCAGCCGATGCTGTATGGCGCCACGCGCCAAGCCCACGCTGGTTGTGGAATCGCGAGACGTCGGATGATCCATCGTCCCACTGCCATAACGCTCAGGACCACCGCGATGAAAAGGAGTTGACCGATCTCAACACCAACATTGAAAAACAGCAGCGCCACCGGAATCGCTGTTCGTGGAAGACCGACGGCATTCAATGCGCCGGCGAAACCGAATCCGTGTAACAGACCGAAAGTAAACGCGACGATCCAAGGCCAGCGTTCTGTCACACCCTGCCAACGTCGACGAGCATGGAGGATTTCGGTCGCGACAAACACGATGCTCAAAGCGATAGCAGCCTCGACCGGCTTTTGTGGCACATGCACGAAACCGAGCGTCGCACCCGCGAGCGTTATGCTATGTGCAACCGTGAAAGCAGTCACGGTAGCTATAAGTCGGCGCGTGCCTTTTACCAAAATCATCAGCGCCAGAATGAACAATAGGTGATCGATGCCGCTCCAGATGTGCTCGATCCCCAGGCGCAGGTATGCGCCTGCAACCTGAAGCTTCGATGGATCCGCGCTCAGCTCAAACCACGGTTGCGACGGACGCACAAGCGTACTCGTATCGCGCCCATCGACCATCTCTACGCGCACGAGCACGTCAGTGATGGTCAACTGAAGACCTCTGAACTGAATTCGCTTGCCGGCCAGCCCATTCGCTCCGGCGTCGATCCATCGCCGTTCGAGCATGGAATCCGCCAGTTCTTGCATCACGGGCTCCTTCAGGTTCCTTACATCGTTAGGCATCGTTAGGACAACCGGCAGGCGCATGCCCGCGAGGACCGGCGTACGCCAGAGCACGCTAAACTGGTTAGGCGACGTTTCCTTGATCTCCAGATACGCTGGTCGCGCTTCATGCGCCCACGTTGTGGGAACGGCGAGTGCTCCTGCGAACAACCACGGCAGCACTCGCAAAGCACGAAACCCGAAATTCGAAACTCGAATCAAATTCAAAATTCGAAAACGACAATATTCAAAGCAAATCATTCGCTTTTGCGCACGATCCCACCAAAGATGTTCATCAACTCGGTCGCTTCGCGGATCAACGACCCGCGTGTCTGCTCTGAAGATTCTCTCCCGGCAGTGTCGAGTGGGCGCAACCAATATCGACTCTCCTTGGCTTCCTTGCGCGAGATTTTGATGTGCATCACAAAATCCTTTTTGCTCAGCGAATCGTTTGCCTCGATGTAGTTCGCGCCCACTGAACCCGACGCCCTCACGAGTCGCCTGGTGTCTTCATCGTTCGTAACCGTCCGCGGTAGCGTTTTTATAAACGCCCGAACATCCCTGGCGAACTGAAGCGCACGCTCGTCGAGATCATACCGTTTCGAGCTTTCTTCAGTTTCAGACATTCGAGCTTGTTTCGAATTTCGATATTCGAATTTCGAATTTTCTTTACCGATCCACTTTTGCAAACCGATCATAGCCCTTCGCCTGAGGTACTGGGAATCTCTGTTTTGGGAGGAGGTGCCGGAGCACTTGCAGTCTGCTTGTCGGGAGGAGAAGGCAGAAGCACCGTGTACTTAGCTCGCATTTCCTTGTAGGCCTTGTCCCATGCCAGTGCCTTTTGATTACCGAGCCAAGCGGTTTTCACTTCCGACTCAACTTCCTCGAAAGCCGGAACTCGGCCTGGAATCACAGTATCAACAAACACTAGATGCCAGCCGTAGCCGGACTCGATCGGTCCCTGCCACGAGCCAGGCTTTAGCTTCTCCAGAGCAACTGCAAATTGCGGTCCCAATTCTTTCGCAATCGCGCCGGGTGTGCGATCACGGTAGTAATCCTGGAACATGAACCGGTCTGCGATCGACGGAATTAGCGGCGAGTCTTCAGGTTCTCCGCCGATTTTCGCCAGCGCCTCGGTGGCATCATTGTGAGCCTTGGCCCGCTTATCGGGAGAAAAATAAATATGCCGGAAGCTATAGCGGCCCGGGAGGGCGAATTTGTCGGTATTCTTCTCGAACCAGGCTTTCAGCTCTGCGGTAGATGGCTCGTGCGCGGCGGCAACGTCCTCCGCAAGAAACTGCACTTTCTGCGCCATGCGCCGCTTCACGATGGTGTCCTCCTTGTCCAACCCCATGGCGAGGCCCTCACGATACAGGACTTCTTCCTTGATCTTGTCCTCTACCAAGGCCTGAAATTCCTGTGGAGTTGGCGGACGATGCCATTGTGATTCGAAGTACGCCGTCATCGTGCGAAGCTCGTCGAGCGAAAGGGCGATCTGGCGAGGCGAGTCGACCCCGGCGTCGGGCTTGAGATACGCGTAGCCGACGAACAGCGCGGCGCCGATCACGATGAAGTGCAACAGCGGCTCGCTCAGCAGGCGCTTGATCAGAGTTGGCATCACAAACACGCGCTCCTAAAAGCGATACGGTCAAAGCGGCCGGAAACAGCTGCCGGCATCACGGTCTCGGTGCGGCACGGGCACTTCTACATTGGCCCAGATACGCAGTGCCTCAGGCGTCACGGCAAGGAGTCCGGCAATAAGAGCGCGGCAAACAGGCCTGCGCCCACAGAACCGAATGGCTCCTGAGAGCCCTCCGGCCTGCTTTGCCCGATCACTCCGTCTATCCGATCCAACACCTTCGTATCAGTCGACTGGGCAAAAGACTTCTTTCTGCTCATGGGCCTCTTCTTCTGCCTATTTGACCTCGCTCTTGTAATGGAGGAATCCGGCCTGATTTTCCTTGCCGTATTTGTCCGTGACAGCCTCGGGCAGCGGATCAAGCAACTCAGGCGGCTTGGGCAGAACCTCGTAGTTGGCGTAGCCGAACTCGTTGCTGCGCGCCCCGTAGATCGCGTCGCCGAGCTTGTAGAAGGCAACTTCGAAGGGATGATCCTGGAGAAAAGTTACCACCTTGCCATCCTTGATCGAATAGGCCGAACTCGCGCCTTCGTAGCCGTTGCGGGCGACGTCGCCGACTTCACTGGGCTGGTGAACATTCTTGCCCACGTGGTAGACGGTGTGCTGCCCTTCCTTTCTGTAGCTGACCTTGAAGTGCTCGCCCGTCACGTTGTTGCGGTACCACTTGGCTTTGCCGACGATTAGCGCCTCGACCTGCTGCTGGTTCAATTGCGTGGCGCCTTTGCCCTTGAGCGCGGCGACCGTGAGTCCCGGCTTCGCCGCCTTGCGGGCCTCGGCCGTCGGTGTGTACCAGATGGGCGAACTCCAGGCGCGCTCCTGCACGGTGGGCGGCACCACGTCTGGCGGTGCGATACCGAGCTGCTTGGCCTGGATGGTCGTCCAGCGCGGCCTCGGAATCTCCAGCACGCGGGCGTAGTAGAACGCGTGCTGGCTCGGATCGAACTCCGGGTCGGTCCATACCGTCTTCAGCTCGACCGACCCGACACTGTTGGTGTAGGTCGCATTGTCAACGTCCACCGTGCTCTTGATCGGCGGGATTTTACCGGTCCACCGGTCAGGCTTGCGCTCGCCCGACCACACCACGTCGAAGACATGCTCGAAGCTCTGGCCGTCCTTGGTCCAACCCTTCACGATCTGGATGCGGTCGAGATTGCCGGAAGTCGGGTCCTTCAGCGCCCACACCACAAATGTCGGCGCTTTGCTCTTCATCGGCGGTAGATCGCCGCCCATCGGCACGCCCCCGGCATACGACTGTTTCACCCAATCCTTCGCGCCAACGAGATCCTTGGGGAAGTCCCAGCCGCCGAAGAAGCGAACCTTGATGTGCGGGCCACTGACGCCGAACGTCTCTTTGCGATACATCGCATCCCAGATCGACGAGCGTGTGTTCTCCTCCGCCCAGACACCTGTCAGTCCGCCGGGCTCCTCGTAGCGTACGTCGATGCCCGCAAAGTTGTGGCCGGCCATGCGCGTCTCGATCGTCCCGTCCTCGTGCGCGTGCCCGCCGAAGAAGTTCTCCTGGCGGTAGGGGCTCGCACTGTTGTGAGCATCGGAGCCGCCCGCCATCCCGAACTTGTAGGGGTTGAAGCCCCGCGTATCCTGCATCGCGAGGCCGTCCTTCAGGGCCTGGCGCGCGTAGCTGCCGACGATCTTGTCGACCCGTCCGGAATCCGCGGGCAGCCCGAGCAGCACGCTCCAGATCGCGAAACTGGAAAACTCGTCGTTGGGCGAGAGCAGCGGGTGGGTCTCGGACTGGCCCTTGACCTGCTTCATTTCGATGAGTGGCTCGTTGCGCACGCGCGACTCGGCCCAGGCGGCGTCGATCGGCCGCCCGAGGCTGTCCACGTCGGTCGGATACATCCAGCCATCGGAGAGATTGGCGTTGTGCGAGATGGCAAGGAGCTCGTTACCGGCCTTGCGCTGCGCGTCCATCCACTTCCACAGCTCCTCGGGATGTACAGAGTCGAGCGCGGAGAACGGCATCACCGGGACGTTGGCGCAGTCGCGGAAGAACACATTACGGTGCATGTTGCGGTTGTCGGGCATCGAGGTCCACTCGTAGGAGCAGAAAGCGGTGAACTTGCCGGGCTCGTTGGCCGTGTCGGCGATGTCGTTGTTCTCCTTCCAGACGGTGCCGGCGACCTTCGGGGACATCAACGCTTTGACGGGCGCGCCCGACAGCAGCTTGACGACAGCCAGGAAGGCCCGCTGCTGTTGCTCCTTGCTGTTCGGGTCGGTGATGATCAGACCCTGGGCCTCGGGCAGTTTGCTGGTGTAAGAGCCCGGTGTGTTCGCCTGTTTGGTGACCCCTACATACTCGGAGTGGTCGGTCACGCCCATGAAGTCAAGTGGCGTCGTGATCGTGATGTTGTACCCCAGCGGGTGCTTGATGGTCTCGCCCTTCGCGTACTTATAGGCGTCGGCGGGACCCGTGACGCGATTGCCGAATACCCACGCGTCCAGCGACCAGCTGGTGTGGAGGTGCGTCTCGCCGAAGTAGGCGTTGCGCTCGGGGTTTGGCTGCTCTGCCAGCCCATTGAGGCCCGCCACATACAGAGCGAGAGCCGACAGGATCAATTGCTTTTTCATGGTCGTGCTTCCTTCGTCTTTTCGATTTTGTTTGGTTGAAATGCGCCTCTAAGCGGAGGCCACCGCTAATGTAAGTTTCAGGCACCCCCATCGGCAAGACCATTTCATATCCCAAATACGCAGCACGAGGTCGTCGCCGGCCTTCCACCTCACTTCTCCACGTCCTTCGTGTGCAAAAACGCATCCTGACTTTCCTTATCGTATTCGCCCTTTTGGAGCTTGACCAGGTTCGCCGGACCCTTGTCGAGGATCTCGTAGTTGGCATAGCCGAACTCATTGCTGCGCGCACCGCAATACTTCTCGCCGAGCTTGTAGACGGCCATCTCGACCGGCGTGTTGCCGAGCATCGTCACCAGCTTGCCGTTGCTAATAGAGTATGGCGTCGGCACGATCTGATAACTGGCTCTCACCGCGTTGCCATCAAGGCTGGGTTGTTCAACATGCCTGCCGAGATACTGGGCGATCACGTTTCCGGTGGCGTCGTATTGCGTCTTGTACACCGCACCGGTGACATTGTTGGTCACCCAATGAGCCTTCCCGACAAGGAGCGCCTTGAGTTCCTGATCGGTGAGTAAGGTTGCGCCCTTGGCGGTCAGGTCGGCGACCTTCGTGCCGGGTCTGGCGCTCTTGCGTGCCTCGGCGCTTGGCGCGTACCAGATAGGCGAGCTCCACGCGCGCTCCTGCACCGTCTGCGGCACCGTATCGGGCGGTGCGATGCCAATCCCTCGCGCCTGGATCAGACTCCAGCGCGGGGTCGGGATCTCCAGCACACGGGCGTAGTAGAAAGCGTGCAGACTGGGGTCGAAGTCCGGGTCGGTCCACACCGTCTTCAACTCGACCGAGCCCACGGAGTTACTGTAGGTCGCCTTGTTGAGGTCCACCGTGCTCTGGATCGGTGGGATTCTGCCGGTGCCGCGATCGACCTTGCGATCGCCCGACCACACCGCGTCGTAGATCTTCTCGAAGCTCTCGCCGTGCTTGCTCCAACCTTTGACGATCTCGATGCGGTCCAGATTGCCGGCGGTCGGGTCCTTCACTGCCCACACAATGAAGGTCGGTGCCTTGGAGCCCATCGGCTTCAGATCGCCGCCCATCGGGACGCCGGCCGCGTACGCGGCCTTGACCCAGCCCTTGCCGTTAAGCAACTCGGGGTTGTAACTCCATCCGCCGAAGAAGCGCACCTTGATGCGCGGCCCGCTGGTGCCGAAGGTTTCCTTGCGGTACATCGCGTCCCATAGCGACGCACGGGTGTTCTCCTCCGCCCAGATGCCCGACAGCCCGGCCGGGTTCTCCTTGCGCACGTCCATACCGGTGAACAGATGCCCGGACATGCGGGTCTCAATCGTGCCGTCGTTGATGCCATGCCCCCCGTAGAAATTGGTCTGGCGATAGGGTACGCCCGTATTATGCGAGTCGGAGCCCGCGAGGATGCCGAACTTGTATGGGTTGTAGCCGCGGTTGTCCTGCATTGTGAGGCCGTCCTTCAAAGCCTGGCGCGCGTAGCTGCCGACGATATGCGGAATCCTGCCGCTATCTTCCGGCAAGCCGATCAGGAAGCTCATGAGCTCGTAGTTGGCAAACTCGTCGTTTGGCGAGAGGAGTGGATGGGTTTCCGATTGCCCCTTGATCTGCTTGATCTCGACCAGCCGCTCGTTGCGATCGCGCGACGCGGCCCAAGCGGCGTCGATCGGGCGGCCGAAGCTGTCCACATCGATCGGGTACATCCAGCCGTCGGAGAGGTTGGCGTTATGCGAGATCGCCAGCACCTCGTTGCCCGCCTTACGCTGCGCGTCCATCCACTTCCACAGGTCCTCGGGGTGCCAGGAGTCGAACGCGCTGAACGGCATCTCCGGGACATTCGCGCAGTCGCGGAAGTACACGTTGCGATGCAGGTTGCGGAAGTTGTACTGCGAAGTGTATTCATACGAGCAGAAGGCGGTGAACTTGCCGGGCTTGTTCTGTTCGTCCGCGATCTTGACGTTTTCCTTCCAAATCGTGCCAGCAACCTCGGGGGTCATGAACGCCTTGATCGGGGGCTTAGAGACGAGCGACACGAGATACGTGAAGACCTTCTCGACGTCGGCCGGGTTGTTCGGGTCCTTCAAGATGAGAGGCTGAGCCTCAGGCAGCTTTGAGAGCGCCGAGCCGGGCGTGTTCGCCATCTTCGTGACGCCCACGTACTCGGAGTGGTCGGTCACGCCCATCCAGTCGAGGGGCTGCTCGATCTTGATGTCGTAGCCGAGCGGGTGCTTGATCGTGGCGCCCTGGGCATACTTGAGCGCGTCCTCCGGCCCCGTCAGATGGTTGCCGAAGAGCCAGGCATCCACCGACCAGCTCGTGTGGACGTGCTGTTCGCCGAAGTAAGCGTTGCGCTCGGGGTTTTTCTCCTGCGCCAATGCCGATGCGGCCAACGTCGATACCGCAGCCAGAGTCGCGGCCCATCCCAGTAATAGTTTTTGTTTCATACTTGCGGCTTTTGTTTTTGATTTTTCGATTCGCTCACGGAACTCGTGCGAGTCAACCCGATTGCATCCCAGCCGCCGTGATCTGTCTATAGGACTTTGGGGCAATGGCTGCCGCCGACGTTAAATCGCTATATGGTTACAACGTTAAAGAGCAGTGAATCGGCGAAGCATCTGAACGTACGCGCACAAACTCGCGAACGGATTCAGACGAATCCCGCCATAGTTGAATCCTGCAAGAATACCTTGTTACAGCCCCGGTCCAGGCCCTCCCATGGGACCCCAGGCTCCGAACCCGGCTCCCCATCCGCCCCATAGACTCCATTCCATCGCCGAATCCTGATACATCTCGGCAGTCTCGAGATTTTCCTGGGCAAGATTATTAGAGACACGCAACTCCTGGTAATGCCGGTACTGCTTGGGTCCACCGACATAAGCCTGGTTATGAGCCGGATCGGGAAAGATGTAGTAGGTTTTGCCGGCTTTCTGGATCATTGTGACCTTCCCTGCAGGAAGATTTTGCAGCTTTTGCTGTTGGGTGGGCGTCTTAGGTGTGATCACCTTAAAGCCGGACGCCATCAGCATGTCCTCTCTATGCTGTGTGCTGCTTTGTGTGGTAGCACAACCCACTAATAGTGCTGCGCCAGCTGCGATGCTGCTAAGTAAGACAAGTGATAATGACTTCATAGGTGGTATTCGGATTTTTGGTAATAAGGTTAACTAACGAATGCTTTAGAATGTAATCCCGGTTGTAATTTGCGGACCGTGCATAACGACGTCGAAAAGAAGACCGTCATTCTCGTAGTCAGCTCCAAGTGCCCGGTAACCAACCTCAGTAAAAATGGAACGGGTCAGATTGACACCGAGCACGCCTTCCACCTCCCACATCAAGTCGGCTCCGACCCCGAATCCTCCGATCTCGCCGCGGGCTGCGGTGTAAAACGTCTTATTAAAATTGTAACGCCCGCGCACTCCGACGTAGGGATCGAACCAATAATCATCCCGTGATAAATTTCGGTTCAGCCTTTTGTTCAGGCGAACTGCGAGCTGATTGGCGATCCGCGCCTTTGCCGCATCAACCACTCTGTCGACAGCCTCCCGGCGGGCGATTCCCCTCTCCACAAGCACATCTACGCGCGCCCGCAGCTCAGCTTTTTTTAGCTCGATAAACTGCTCCACTCGTTGAGCAATCTCTTTACGTATGCGCCCACCCAACGGACCGATTGGAACGTCTGGCCTGCTTTCGTGGCGGTCTAATGCGTTGCCTATCCGGTTGATAATATCTGCCCGGATGGTGCTCTTAAGCGCTTCAAGAAATTCACTGTTGGAAATGTCCTGATCCAACCGGCTACGCAAATCGCCGGCGATGTTGTTGACGAATCGTTGGCTGGCCTGTTGAATCGCGACCGGGTCGGAATGTAGTTCGAGTCGTTCGTATATACTCGTGTAGTGCGTGCCCGCAGCGAAATCGAGCGAGCCTCGCGGCTGGTTGATAACCCGCCAACTCAATGCGAGGTCAACCAGGGTTTGGTCCACTTCTGCGTGGATGTTGTTAATCAGCCCATTAATTTGTGCGCCATCGGAAAGACCGATGTAAATCACTTCGCCATATATTCCGAACGGTCCTTTTCGCGCCTCCGCACGCGCCGCAAAAATCATGTCAAGGTGCTGCAGAATTTGGTCGAAACCGATGTCGATATCTGCGTTGACCCCCCGCACTCCGATCGTGCCGTTTAATCCTGCCATCCACCCCGGAGCTGCGATCGTAAATTGCCAGGGCTCACTCTGGGTGATGGTTGGTGGAGCGGTTTCTTTCGGCTGCAGCTCCAGGGTGCCCGCGGCCAGAGGGCCGATCGCAACAGCCGCGGCGATTGCAAACAAAAACGACCTGATTTTCATGTGCCGGGTTCTAAGTGGAAACGTTCTGATTGCAGGGTAGTAAGGTAATTGGGTCGGATCTTGCTTTATCTGTCGCGACGGGTCTATGGGACCTTCGGGCTACTTTCAAGATAATTCAGAAATTGTACCCAAAAAAATCGGCCTCCGGTAAAGGAGGCCGA
>Ga0210142_1000166_pt1 | contig 15080 bp, 12 predicted proteins | sample Goodyear_PhragC__FD_184869 | JGI IMG/M metagenome (GOLD analysis project Ga0210142, IMG submission 184869) | Wetland microbial communities from San Francisco Bay, California, USA, that impact long-term carbon sequestration - Goodyear_PhragC_D2... | ecosystem: Environmental > Aquatic > Marine >...
TGCGCTGGGTCCCATCCGGCTTGCGTTCAGCCTTGGTCATGGTGGGAGGTATCCTGAGGGGACCGGGAGCGACCGTCGCCGGGAGCTCGTTCGTAGGCCTGAACGATCAGCTGCACGATCGGATGACGGACTACATCGCGGTCGGTGAAGTGGTTGAAGCAGATTCCTTCGACGCCCTGAAGAACGCGCAGCGCCTCGACCAAACCGGAAATCCGCCCCGGCGGCAGGTCGACCTGGGTGACGTCGCCGGTGATCACTGCACGGCTGCCGAAACCGAGGCGGGTAAGGAACATCTTCATCTGTTCGGCGGTGGTGTTCTGGGCCTCGTCGAGGATGACGAAGGCATCGTTGAGCGTCCGGCCGCGCATGAAGGCCAGCGGGGCAACCTCCACCACCCCCTTGTCAATGAGCGACTGCCCTTTTTCAAAATCCATCATGTCGTAGAGGGCGTCATAAAGGGGGCGCAGGTAGGGGTTGACCTTTTCCGCCAGGTCCCCGGGAAGAAAACCGAGTTTTTCGCCGGCCTCCACCGCCGGCCGGACCAGCACGATCCGGCTGACCTCTTTCTTCATCAGCGTGGACACAGCCATCGCCATCGCCAGGTAGGTCTTGCCGGTGCCGGCCGGCCCGATACCAAAAACCACATCGTTGCCGCGGATGGCGTCGATGTAGGCCTTCTGGGCCAGGCTCTTCGGGGCAATGATCTTGTTGCGTGCGGAAACGTAAATGGTGTCGAGGAAGATATCCCGCAGGCGGCTGCCGCAATCGGCGCTGAGAATGCGGATCGCGTAGTCGATGTCGGTGGGATAGAGGGGATAGCCTTCCTGCAGCAGAGACAGGAGTTCTTCCAGCAGGTGGCGGGTCAATTCGACCTGTGGAGGGTCACCTTCGATCCGCAGCTCGCTACCCTTGGAGCCGATGCGCACACCCAGCGCTCGTTCCATGATTTTCAGGTGGCGGTTCTGCCGGCCGAAAAGAAGGTTCGCCAGGTGCTGATCGGCGGCGGCGAAATATCCCGCGGTCTGGCTCGTATTCAAAAAGTTCCCTTTTTTGAAAAAATTGGACTGGTAACCATAACACCACGCCCTCGGAAAATCAATCGGCATTTCCCCTTGCCACTTCTCCTAAGGAGCAATAAAGACTTTCCTTTCCGGCTCGTTGTGCTATAAATGGAGGACTTTTTCCCGACGGCCGTCGGGAAATATCTATCCACTTTCAAGGAGGGCTCAGATGAGCGAAATTGTCGATATTTATGCCCGGGAGATCCTCGATTCACGCGGCAATCCAACGGTCGAAGTGGAGGTCTACCTGGAAAGTGGCGCCATGGGGCGGGCCGCCGTCCCCAGCGGCGCCTCCACCGGCGAGCGGGAAGCCCTGGAACTGCGCGACGGCGACCAGGGACGCTACCTCGGCAAAGGTGTGACCAAGGCTGTCGATAACGTCAACGAGGTCATCTCCGAAGTTTTGATCGGCTGGGAGGCCTCCGACCAGACCGGGATCGACCGTAAGCTGCTGGAACTCGACGGCACCGAGTTCAAGAGCAACCTCGGGGCCAACGCTCTGCTCGGCGTCTCGCTGGCCTGTGCCAAGGCTGCAGCCGAGGAGGCCGGCCTGCCCCTCTACCAGTACCTCGGCGGCGCCAATGCCAAGGAACTGCCGCTGCCGATGATGAACATTCTCAATGGTGGCGCCCACGCCGACAACAACGTCGACATCCAGGAATTCATGATCATGCCCGCCGGCGCCGCCTCCTTCAAGGAAGCCCTGCGGATGGGCGCCGAAATCTTCCACGCCCTGAAGAAGGTGCTCAAGAAGAAAGGCTACAACACGGCGGTCGGCGACGAAGGCGGCTTTGCTCCCAACCTGAAGAGCAACGAAGAAGCGCTGCAGGTGATCATGGAGGCGATCTCGGCGGCCGGCTACAAGCCGGGCGACGACGTCCTGCTGGCCCTCGACGTCGCCTCCTCGGAACTGTTCAAGGATGGCAACTACCATCTCGAAAACGAAAAACAGCCGGTCAAGACCCCGGCCGAACTGGTCGCCTTCTATGAGGATCTGGTCAACCGCTACCCGATCATCTCCATCGAGGACGGCATGGCGGAGAACGACTGGGACGGCTGGAAGCTCTTGACCGACCGCCTCGGCAAGCGCATCCAGATCGTCGGCGACGACCTCTTCGTCACCAATCCCAAGATCCTGAAGGAAGGGATCGCCAAGGGGATCGCCAACTCGATCCTGATCAAGCTCAACCAGATCGGCACCCTCACCGAGACCCTCGACGCCATCGAGATGGCCAAGCGCGCCGGCTACACCACCGTCATCTCCCACCGCAGCGGCGAAACCGAGGACACCACCCTCGCCGACCTGGCGGTGGCGGTCAACGCCGGGCAGATCAAGACCGGCTCTTTGTGCCGCACCGACCGGGTCTGCAAATACAACCAGCTGCTGCGCATCGAAGACGAACTCGACGAGGTCGCCCTCTTCAACGGCCGCGAGGTCTTCTACAACCTGCGCTGAGCATCGACCACCCCTCGTATCCTCGACCTAAAGGGCCGGGCCGGAAGAAGTTCCGGCCCGGCCCTTTAGTTTGCCTCGCTCAGGCCGGGAAGAGCTTGTAGGTACTCTTTTCCTTGACCCGCCGGACCTTGCCGGCGCGATCGAGGCGCAGCAGCAACTCCTGCAGTTCCTTGCGGTCGACCTGGCTCAAGTCGCGGTACAGTTCGACCTGCAACCGCCCCGGCCGGGTGCGCACCAGGTTCAACACCTGGTTCTCAAGGGTGACGGACTGCGCCGGTGGCGGTACCGGTTCAGGCGCCCCTCCCCGGTCTTCCCTGGGGGGCTCCACATCCCTGCCGGTTGCCGCCTCCTTGGCGGCGATCTCGTCGCGGATTCCCTCCTCCATCGTCTTCAGCCCGCGGCAGGCGAAATAACCTCCGACACCGGCAGCGATCGCCACCACCCAGAAACCGACCCCCATCTTCATTCCTCCTCACCCCCTCGATTCCCTTTTTCAGCCTGGTTTTCCTGCCGGGCCGGCTCCACACCGGCCTGGCGCAAAATTTTGTCGACCCGGTTGCCGTCGAGCACTTCCTCTTCGAGCAGGGCCGCCGCGAGCCTGTCGAGGACCTCCAGATGCCCGGCGACCACTGCTTGCGCCCGCGACTCTCCCTCCTTGACGATTTTCTCGATCTCCTTGTCAATCAGCCAGGCGGTCTGCTCGCTGAAGGTTTTTTCGGTGGCCAGCTTGCGCCCTAAAAATGGATGTTCCTCGCCGCGGCTGTAGCTAAGCGGTCCGATAACATCGCTCATCCCCCACTGGCAGACCATTTTTTCGGCCAGGTCGCTGACCTGCTTCAGGTCGTTCTGCGCCCCGGTGGAAACCTCACCGAAAACCGCCGCCTCCGCAGCCCTGCCGCCCAGCGCCACCGCCACGCGGGTCATCAGGTAACTGCGGCGGTAGTGGTAGCGATCGTCCTCGGGAAGCTGCTGGGTGACCCCAAGGGCCTGGCCGCGGGGAATGATGGTGACCTTGTGAATCGGGTCGGAACCGGGCGTCAAACGGGCGACCAGGGTGTGCCCAGCCTCGTGATAAGCCGTCACCCGCTTCTCTTCTTCGCTGAGAAAGAGCTTGCGTTCCGCCCCCATCAGCATGCGGTCCTTGGCCCGCTCGAGCTGGTCCATGGCAACTTCCTGGAGGTTGTCGCGGGCGGCGATCAGCGCGGCCTCGTTGACCAGGCTTTCCAGGTCGGCGCCGCACATGCCCGGGGTTCCCCGGGCGAGCACCTGCAAATCGACGTCTTTCGCCAGGGGGACCATGCGGGTGTGGACTTTGAGTATCGCTTCCCGGGCGCGCCAGTCGGGTCGTTCGACCACCACCTGCCGATCGAAGCGCCCCGGGCGCAGCAACGCAGTATCGAGTACGTCGGGGCGGTTGGTGGCCGACATCACGATCACTTCGGAATGGGGATCGAAACCGTCGAGTTCCGAAAGGAGCTGGTTGAGCGTCTGTTCACGCTCGTCGTTGCCGCCGCCGAGGCCAGTTCCCCGCGAGCGTCCGACCGCATCGAGTTCATCGATGAAGATGATGCTCGGCGCGTTCTTCTTGGCGTTCTCGAAGAGGTCGCGCACACGGCTGGCACCGACGCCGACGAACATCTCGATGAACTGGGAGGCGGATATGGAAAAAAAGGGGACGCCCGCCTCTCCGGCCACCGCCCGGGCCATGAGGGTTTTGCCCGTTCCCGGCGGCCCGACCAGCAGGATTCCGCGCGGCACCTTGCCGCCGATGCGGGTGAACTTCTTGGGATCTTTCAGGAATTCGACGATCTCCTGCAGTTCCTGCTTGGCTTCTTCCAGGCCGGCGACATCGTCAAAGGTAACTTTGGAGTTTTCCCGGCTGTAAAGCTTGGCCCCCGATTTGGCAAAGTTGCCGAGCATCCCGCCGGGACCGCCCCGGTTGCGCATGCGCCGGAACAGAAACCACCACAGGCCGAGAATCAGCACCCAGGGGAGCAACGATACCAGGACCGTCGTCCAGACCGATGGCGATGCTTCCGGCTTGGCAATGAGATCAACCCCCTGGGCCTCGAGATTCTTCATCAACTCCGGGTCCTGGAAGGGCGGCAGGGTGGTGATGAACTTGTCATACCCCTTCTTCGCCTGCGTCGGCTTCGCTTGCCCCTTGGTTTCGCCCTCGGGAAGTTCCACGGGCTTCTGGAAAGTCCCGCGCAGAGTCTCTCCCTGGACGGTCACCGAAACGATATTGCCCTTTTCCAATTCGGCCTTGAACCGGCTGTAGCTGATGGTCGCCGGGGCCTCCGGCTGCGGCGGACTGGCAGCAAAATAGAGATAGTTCATTGCGGCGATCAAAAGCGCCAGAATGATCAGCTGGCGCCAGATGTTACCGGTCATGGGTCCCTCGTCGGTTGGCAGGCGGTATCAGCAACAGCTTATCAGCCGTCCCGGTCCTGGCAACCGGGAGGCGACGAAGAAGGGCGGCGCCGCAGCGCCGCCCCCGGGCAGTCTATTCTTTCTTCTCCTGTTTGAACCAGGTATCGAACCAGGTCCGGTGATCCTTTTCGGCCAGGATCTGCAGGTCTTTCGGCCCGAGCCAGACTCCCCCGCAACCGGGGCATTGGTCAAGCGGCACCCCGCGAAACTCCTTGGCTTCGATGGGTTCGCCGCACTTGGGGCAGCGGTTGCGGCACGCCTCGCGGATCAGTTGCTCCCGTGCGGACTCCCGCATGCGCTCGATCTGCTCCTTTTCGAGCTTGTAGAAGTACTCGTTCTCCAAGGCCTTCTTGCGCTCCTCCCACGCATCGGTCATGGCAGCACCTCCCCGGAATCATTGCCTTTTCGTTGAGTATAGCGGAATTTTCCGGGGCCACAACCGTTACCGTCGAGAAGCCGTCAGCCCGGCCACCGCCCGGACCCCAATTCCAGGGCAAAGTGGCCGGCCCCATACGCCGCCCCTTTGCCGATCCCCACCAGGCTGCCGAGGTGGAGCAGGGACAACAGGTCCTCCTCCGTGGTGCTGAAGGTGACGGTACCGGTCAATCCGCCAAGATCGACGCTGCGGTCATCCCCCGCGAGGCTTCGCCAGTCCTGCCAGGCCAGTCGGCCTTGGTGCACGACAAGGTTCCCGCAGCGTTCGAGCAAAAGCCTCGGATCGGCGATCAGATCAATACCGCAATGGGCATGTGCCACAGAGGTGACTCGCCGCAAAATGAAGGGAACGATTCGCTGCAGATCTCCCCGGAACAGGGGCCGCCCGGCGACCAGGAGGCGCGCCGGAGTTGTCAGCACCAGCCGCCAAACCGTGGCAACGGGGAGGCTGTCGAGGAACCAGCGGGCACTGATGATAGGCAGGTTGCTGCCGATTCCAGGACCGGAGCCCTGAAGTTGTTGCGTTTCCCCGGCGGGGCCGACCGTCTCCACCGCCCCGATCGCGAATCGGCCATCGTCCCGCCACAGACCGGAACGGCCCAATGCCTCCAGGCAAGCGAGGAAATCCGCCGCGTAACGGATCCCCTGCCCGAACAGGCGGAGATCCAGATCCAGGGCCTCCCCGGCATCCAATACCGCCGGTTGGTGGCTGGAAAAAGCCAAGACGAAGGCCGGCCCCGGGCGCTGATAACGCCGCGCACTGACCGCATCCCCGGCGACCGGCGGATCGAAGAGAGCCGAAAAGGCCGGCCCCTCGCCGAGCACTTGCACGGCCGTCCGACGCAGGTCACGGCGCAACCGCAAGGTTGCGAAGGCGGGCAGGTTCACCGGCGACAGCAGGTCGAGGCGGAGATGCAGATGACAGAATTCGAATTGGTCAAGATGCTGGAACACCGGCAACCTTTCCGTCGGCGAAACGATTTTCCTGCAGAGAACCGAAAAAGGGCGGATCCGAAGATCCGCCCGAATTCAGACCGCAGCCGAAAAGACTGCGGGCATTTCACCCATCGTGGTGCTACTCGCCCTTGGGCAGGGCCTTCATCAGTTCGCGGTTCATACGGGCGATGAAGGTCGCCTTGATCCCTTTCGGGCAGGCGGCTTCGCACTCGTAGTGGTTGGTGCAGTTACCGAATCCTTCGGCGTCCATCTGCTCGATCATGGCGCGCACCCGGCGGGCGGCCTCCACTTCTCCCTGCGGCAGCAGGCCGAGGTGGGAAACCTTGGCGGCGGTGAAAAGCATCGCCGAGGCGTTCGGACAGGCTGCGACGCAGGCGCCGCAGCCGATACAGGCGGCGGCATCCATCGACTTGTCGGCATCCACCTTGGAGATCGGGATGGCGTTGCCGTCAGGGACCCCGCCGGTGTGAGCCGAGGTGTAGCCGTAGGCCTGGATGATGCGGTCGAAGGCGCTGCGGTCGACCTGCAGGTCACGGATCACCGGGAAGGCCTTGGCACGCCACGGTTCGATGTAGATGGTGTCGCCGTCCTTGAACTTGCGCATGTGCAGCTGGCAGACGGTAACCAGGTCGTCGGGACCGTGGGCGATGCCGTTGATCAGCTGCGAGCACATGCCGCAGATCCCTTCGCGGCAGTCGTGATCGAAAACGATCGGCTCTTTGCCGTTCTTGATCAGATCTTCGTTGACCACATCGAGCATCTCCAGGAAGGACATGTCGGTGCTGATGTCCTTGGCCTGGTACTGCTCGAATTTGCCCTTGTCGTCGGCATTTTTCTGCCGCCAGACATGCAGCGTCAGGTTCATTCCTTTTCCGGCCATTATTTGTAACTCCTCACGGCAAGATGGACATTGTCGAATTTCAGCGGCTCTTTGTGAAGTTCCGGCTCCTTGTCGTTGCCCTTGAATTCCCAGGCGCCGACATAGCAGAAGTTCTCGTCGTCGCGCATCGCCTCGCCATCCTCGGTCTGATGCTCGGTGCGGAAGTGACCGCCGCAGGACTCTTCGCGGTGCAGGGCGTCCTTGGCGAGCAGTTCGCCGAACTCGAGAAAGTCGGCCAGGCGGCCGGCATTCTCCAGCTGCTGGTTGACTTCGCCGGGGCCACCGGTGACGTCGCAGTTTTTCCAGAACTCCTCGCGCAGGGCGGGGATCTCCTTGAGGGCCAGGGTGAGGCTCTCCTTGGAGCGCGCCATGCCGACGTTCTCCCACATGATCTTGCCGAGTTCGCGGTGCATTTCGCTGACAGTCTTCTTCCCCTTCATGGAGAGAAGCTTGTCGATCTGCCCATTGACCTCTTCTTGCGATTTCTTGAATTCGGGATGGTCGGCCTTGACCGAGCCGGGCTTCACCGTCGCCAGGTAGCCGGAGATGGTGTAGGGGATGACGAAATAGCCGTCGGCCAGGCCCTGCATCAGCGCCGAGGCACCGAGGCGGTTGGCGCCGTGGACCGAGAAGTTGGCCTCGCCGAGGACGAACAGGCCGGGGACGTTGCTCTGCAGATTGTAGTCGACCCACAAGCCGCCCATGGCGTAGTGCGGCGCCGGATAGATGCGCATCGGCTGTTTGTAACCGTTCTCGTCGGTGATCTTCTCGTACATGTCGAAAAGGTTGCCGTAGCGTTCGGCGATGGTGTGCTGGCCGACGCGGTCGATGGCCGACTGGAAGTCGAGGTAGACGCCACGCTTGCCGGGACCGACGCCGCGGCCGTCGTCACACTGCTCCTTGGCGGCGCGGGAGGCGATGTCGCGGGGGGCCAGGTTGCCGAAGGAGGGGTACTTGCGCTCCAGGTAGTAATCGCGATCCTGCTCGGCAATCTCGCCGGGCTTCTTGTCGCAGTCTTCCTTCTTCTTCGGCACCCAGCAGCGACCGTCGTTGCGCAGGGACTCGGACATCAGGGTCAGCTTCGACTGGTGCTCGCCGTGCTGGGGGATGCAGGTCGGGTGGATCTGGGTGTAGCAGGGGTTGGCGAAGTAGGCGCCTTTTTTCGCTGCCTTCCAGTTCGCAGTGACGCTGCAGCCCATGGCGTTGGTGGAAAGGTAAAAGACGTTGACGTAGCCGCCGGTAGCCAGGATCACGGCGTCGCCCCAGTAGGACTCGATTTCGCCGGAAACCAGGTTGCGGCAGGTGATCCCCTTGGCGACGCCGTCGACCACCACCAGGTCGAGCATCTCACGGCGGGTGAAGAGCTTGACGCTGCCGGCCTTCACCTGCCGGGAGAGGGCCTGGTAAGCGCCGATCAGCAGCTGCTGGCCGGTCTGGCCACGGGCATAGAAGGTCCGGGAGACCTGGGCGCCGCCGAAAGAACGGTTGTCGAGGTAGCCGGCGTAGTCGCGGGCGAAGGGGACGCCCTGCGCCACGCACTGGTCGATGATGTTGTTGGACACCTGGGCCAGGCGCCAGACGTCGGCCTCGCGGGCGCGGAAGTCACCGCCCTTGATGGTGTCGTAGAAGAGACGGTAGATGGAGTCGCCGTCGTTGGGATAGGCCTTGGCCGCGTTGATACCGCCCTGGGCGGCGATCGAGTGAGCGCGGCGGGCGCTGTCCTGGTAACAGAAGGCCTCGACATTGTAGCCGAGTTCGCCAAGGGAAGCCGCGGCGGCGCCGCCGGCGAGCCCGGTGCCGACCACCAGGATCTTGAATTTGCGTTTGTTGGCGGGATTGACCAGCTTCATGTCGAAGCGGTGTTTATCCCAGGAATTCTGAATCGGTCCGGTAGGACATTTGCCGTCGAGAATCACTGTTGGTACCCCCTAGCCGTTGACTGCGCCGATGATGATGAGAAGCGGAATGGAGACATAGCCGAGCAGCAGCACGAAAGCCACCACCTTGCCGAACACGCCGATCCCCGGGAAGGTCTTGTCGTTGGTCAGGCCCAAAGTCTGGAAGAAGCTCTGTACGCCATGGCCGAGGTGGAGGAAGAGGAAGATCATCCCCACCACGTAGACCAGGGTGACGAAGAGGCTGTGAAACGTCGTCACGACCATCGTGAAGACATTGGGGACCATGTTGCCGTGGAGCTCCGTGAGGTGCGCCTTGGCACCGAAGGGCGTGATGCTCGGCAGCTGGACGGTAAACTGCAGCAGGTGGTAGATGATGAAGGCGAGGAGCACCAGGCCGGAGATGATCATCGTCCGGCTGGAGAAGGTCGCCTTAAGGTTTTCCTTCACCGAGTAGGCCAGCGGCCGGGCACTCTGGTTCTCCAGGGTCAGCTGCACCCCGAGAGCGATGTGGATGGCGATCACGACCAGCATCACCAGGCGGAACACCCAGACCAGGGGCCCCAGGGAATGAAGGTGTTCGGCATAGGCGTTGATCCCGCTGGGTCCGATAAAGATCGACGAGTTGCCGAGCAGGTGGACGACAACGAACAGGACCAGGATGAGCCCGGTAGCTGCCATCAGGAGCTTTCTGCCCACGGAGCTTTGCGTCAGTAGCATGATGTCTTATCCCTCGATTGAAATTTCACTTGCCGACTGGGGAGTTCTATACTCCAGGCCTCTATGCTGTTGGACGGCTTCGCCGCTGGCAATCACGGAACGCTCCGGGAAAAACCGGCGTCAAAAACCTGGGGAGAAAAGGGTGGTGCACGCCATTCGCCATAGGATTTCATGAGCAGACCCCCTGTTGGGAAAGAAAGATGCAGCGAAACCGCCATCCCGCCAGGCATGGCCGGGAGGCTGTTTGAATGGCAAAATTTTAACGGGGCAGAAACTGGTCCTAAGTACCATTCGGGGTGTATACGTGTCAACCCAAAAGTGCACACTGTATACACCTATCAAACGCTGTTCGGACCGCATCCAGGCGCATTTCAGGGCACCGTTGACGCTCTTCGGAAGCGGTTGCTTTCCGCCCGGGCATCTGCTAGAGTCCGGACGCGGACCCGGCGGGCCGTTACCGTCAACGGGTCGCCGTTCTGCCCCTCCTGCCAACCCCAACGGATCCTTCCGATGTTCGATTTTCAACTCCTGGCCGTCGACCCGGCCACTCGCGCCCGCCGCGGCCGGCTCACCACGCCCCACGGGGTGATCGAAACACCGATCTTCATGCCGGTCGGCACCCACGCGGCGATGAAGGCGATGACCCCCGCCCAGGTCGCCGAATGCGGCGCTCAGATCATTCTTGCAAACACCTACCACCTGCACCTCAAACCGGGCGAGGCGCTGGTCCAGAAAGCCGGCGGGCTGCACCGCTTCATGAACTGGGAAAAACCGATCCTCACCGACAGCGGCGGGTTTCAGGTCTTCTCCCTGCCGAAGAAACGGATCACCGATGACGGGGTCTTTTTCCGTCACGAGGTGACCGGCGAGGAGATCTTCCTCGGGCCCAAGGAGGCCATCGCCATCGAGAATGCCCTCGGCGCCGACATCATCATGGCCTTCGACGAGTGCATCCCCTATCCCTCCGATCACGCCTACGCGGCGAAGTCGATCAGGAAGACCCTGCGCTGGGCCGAACAGTGCCGCACCGCCCACCGCCGGGCCGACCAGGCCCTGTTCGGCATCGTCCAGGGGAGCGTCTATCCCGACCTGCGCCGCGAGTGCGCCGAGCAGCTGACCGCCCTCGATTTTCCCGGCTACGCCATCGGCGGGGTCAGCGTCGGCGAAGGGCTGGAACTGCTCAAACAGGTGGTCGACTTCACCGAACCGTTTCTGCCGACCCACAAACCGCGGTACCTGATGGGCGTCGGCCTGCCCGAAGACATCTTCGAGAGCATCGCGCGCGGCATGGACATGTTCGACTGCGTCATCCCCACCCGCTACGCCCGCAGCGCCACCCTCTTCACCAGCCGCGGCAAGATCCGCCTCACAAACCGTCGCTACCGCCGGGATTTCTTCCCCGTCGACGCCGCCTGCGACTGCTACTGCTGCCGCAACTTCACCCGGGCCTACCTGCACCATCTCTACAATGCCAACGAGATCCTCTCGGCGATTCTGGCGGCGATTCACAACGTGCGCTTCTACCTGAACATGGTGGCCGGGGCACGGCAGGCGATCGAGCAGGGATGTTACACGGAGTTCAAGGAGGAATTCCTCGGCAGCTACGGGGCATCGACCGGGGACGACTGAGATACCGAGCCCCCCAAAACCAGGGATAATGGCGAAGCGGCCAACCATGGTGGGCCATGACCGATAATCCGCGGTGGGAAAATCTCGACGCCGGCCTGGCCCGGCGCCTGCGGTCAGCCCTGACCGCAGGTTACGACGGGCTGTTCCAGACCTTTCAGGATCCCGCCCCGGAGGTTCTGCGGGCCGGCTTAAAAAACCCCAATCTGGCCAAGGAGCACCTGCTCGCCCTGCTGAAACGCCGGGACCTCCCTGAAGACCTGCTCAGGACCATCCACCGCCTGCCCCAGGTCGAGGGGGGCCACCGGCTCAAGGTCGCGCTGGCGCTGAATCCCGGGACCCCCGGTCCGCTGCTGCTTTCCCTGCTGCCCCACCTCTACCTGTTCGAACTGCTCAATCTCTGCATCCTTCCCGGGGCCAACCCCGACCAGCGCCTGGCGGCCGAGCGGGCCATCCTACAGCGCCTGCCGAGCGTGGAGCTGGGGCATCGGCTCACCCTGGCCCGGCGGGGCACACCCGCGCTGCTGGCCACCCTGTTGCAGGACGGCGATCCCCGGCTGGTGGAAACCTGCCTCAGCAGCCCGCGCCTGCGGGAGGTCGCGCTGCTCCAGTTCTTAAGCGGGCCCGCCGCCACCGCCGAGACGATCTCCATGATTGCCCGCCACCCTAAGTGGAAAAACCGCCCCAACCTGCGCCTGGCGATTCTCAAGAACCGAAAAACGCCGTCCATCTGGTTCACCCTCTTCCTGCCCGGCCTGCGCACGCCGGACCTGAACAACCTGCTTACCGGCCGGCGGCTGACTCCTGCCCGAAAGCAGCTGGTCACCGCCGGACTCAGGCGCCGCGGCCAGGACTGAAAGCCAAGCACGGAGGACTCTCCGGCGGCCTACACAACAGCGGTGCCCCCCTTATTTCAATGATCTCCTGAATACAAAACGGCTCCCGCACCAGAGCGGGAGCCGTCGATGTTTGGACAGGAGAGAAGCAGGTGTTCAGCCCGCCGGCAGCTCCGCAGTGCAGTGGGCACAGCGGCTGGCCTTGATGGGAATGGCCGACAGGCAGAACGGACAGTCGCGGGTGGTCGGCGCGGGGGCCGGTTCCTCCTCCTGCCGCTTCATCCGATTGATCGACCGGATCAGCAGAAAAACGGCAAAGGCGACGATCAGGAAACTGATGATCGCGTTGACGAACAACCCGTAATTGATGGTCACCGCCCCGGCTTTCTGGGCCGCGGCCAAAGTCGGATAGGGCCCGGCCGCAGCTCCCGGTTTGAGAACCATGAACAAATCCGAAAAATCGACATTTCCCAGCAGCAGGCCGATGGGCGGCATGATGACATCGGCCACCAGCGACTTGACGATGGTGCCGAAGGCACCGCCGATGATGATCCCGACCGCCATATCGACGACATTGCCGCGCATGGCGAATTCTTTGAATTCCTTGATCATGGCCATCGTTTGATCCTCCTGTGTGGCGGTCGGAAGGGACGACGTCCGGACTTTGGCGGACGGTGGCGCAGCGCTTCCCGGCGGCGCTGCAGCAACAACGCTGTAATTTTAGCAGGCTGCACGGAATTACAAGGGGGACTGGAAAGAGAAGGGGAAGGACCTACAATGCCTCGAAGGCGGTCACCGCCGGCGAAACGCCGCGGGGAGACGAACCGCCCGGCGAAGCAGGCCTCAAGTCCTGGCGAACCGAGCCCTTTCCGCCGCGCAAAAACGGTTCAGCCGATGGTCGCCTTCCCGCCTTCCCCGTTATCGACCACTTCAATAACCGGCAGCGGGAACCAGAGCGTAAAAACAGTCCCCTGCCCGGCTTGGCTTTCAACCTCGATGCGGCCACCGTGCTCGGAAACGATATTGTGGGTAATGGAAAGGCCGAGACCGGTCCCCTCCCCCTTGCTGGTATAGAAGGGTTCGAAGATCAACGGCAGGCGTTCGGCCGGGATCCCTTCGCCCGAATCGGCGACGGCAATCCACAGCTGGTCATCCTCCCTGCAGGCACTCAGGCGCAGGGCGCCGCCACCGGGCATCGCCTCGATGGCATTGGCCAGCAGGTTGAGCAGGGCCTGCTTGAGCTTGTCCCGATCGAGGGGGAAGGAGGGCAGATCGGGCGGGATTTCCCGTTGCAGGTCGATGCCGGCCTTGCGGCATTGCCCTTCGACCAGAAAGAGGGTATCGGCCAGCACCCCGCCGATGGCATCGTGCTGCAGGCGCAGTTTGGGCAGGGAGGCGAATTCGAGGAGCTCATTGACCAGCCCTTCGAGACGCTCGATTTCATCCAGGGCCCGGCGAATCAGGGCCTGGTCGCCGCTGCTGCTGATCAGCCGGTCGTGCAGTTCATCGAGGAGCAGGCTGAGGCCGGTCAGGGGGTTGCGAATCTCGTGGGCAATGCCGGCGGAGAGCCGGCCCAGAGAAACCAGCCGTTCCATGCGCGCCAGATGGTGACGCATCTCGACCCGTTCGGTGAGGTCTTCGACGGTCAGCAGCCGCCCCCCCTGGTCGCCGAAGCTCAGCGGCAGCAGGGCCAGGCGGAAGGTCCGTTCCTTGCCGAAGCGGGCCGCCGTGACATAACGGCTCCAGATTCCGCGCCGTCCCGGCACCTTCCCTTCGTCCTTGACGGCGCCAAGCAGCTCCGGCCAGCCGGCGAAGAGTTCGGCGGCCGGCAGCGGTCCGGCAAGAACCGGCAACCCCAGGATCTGGCGAGCCGGTCCATTGACCGAGGTCACCCGCCCGTGGGCATCGAGGGTACAGATCCCCGATTCGACATTTTCAAAGATGGTTTCCTTGAAATTGCGCTCCCGCAGGATTTCCTGCCGGGAGCGCCGCAGCGCCTGGAGAGTGCGCAGCAGCCGGCCGCGCCGCTCATTGAGTTCCTGGGCCATGGCGTTGAAAGCAGAGGCGAGCTGGCTCACTTCGTCATGGCCGGAAACCGGGACCTCGGTGGCCAGCCGGCCGCGAGCCATTTTGCGCGTCCCCTCGATGAGGTCCAGCAACGGACCGGTGATGCCCCGGGACAGGCGCCAGGCCGCGAACAGCACCAGCAGGCCGGTGAGCGTGATCATCAGCGACGAGCCGCTGACGAAACGGGTAATCTCGCGGCGAATGACCGCGGAGGTGGCGAGGGCCGCCTTGTGGAACTGACGGACTTCGGCGCCGATCGTCACCCCGCCGAACACCCCGTAGGTGGCGTAGGCCCCCTCGGCAAAGGGGATCGGCGCATAGGCCATGATCTTCTGTGAACCGCCGACATTGGTGACGTCGACCACCCCGGACTTGCCGGCGAGCACCGACTGCGCCACCACCGGATAATTGGGGTGGACGAAACCGGCATTGAAGAGGTTGAAGGGAATGCGTCCAGCCTCGATATCCTCCCGGCTGGAAGCAGGGGTGTAGGGAGGAACCAGCCGCCCCTGACGATCGAGACCGCGGATGTCCCAGAATTTGGGGTGGGTGATCATCCACCCTTCGTCATCGAACATGAAGGCATAATTGCCGCTGTCGTAGGAGGGGAAGACGACGTAGCGCTCTTCGGTGGGGGCAATGTGCTGGGTGAACTCCATCAGATGGCGCTGGTCGAGAGAGAGAACGACAACCCCCTGGAGAGTCCCGTCGGCA
>Ga0210142_1000167_pt1 | contig 15068 bp, 8 predicted proteins | sample Goodyear_PhragC__FD_184869 | JGI IMG/M metagenome (GOLD analysis project Ga0210142, IMG submission 184869) | Wetland microbial communities from San Francisco Bay, California, USA, that impact long-term carbon sequestration - Goodyear_PhragC_D2... | ecosystem: Environmental > Aquatic > Marine >...
GGTACGTGCGGCGATCGCCAAACTGCGGCGGGCTTTCGGCTGCGTCGCGAAACGGACCGTAAAACGCCGACGCAAATTTCGCGGCGTAACTCATGATGCCGGTTTGATCGAATCCGCTCGCATCGAGCGCTTCGCGAATCGCGCCAATGCGGCCATCCATCATATCGCTCGGAGCCACAATGTCCGCGCCCGCTGCCGCGTGCGAAAGCGCGGTTTTCACCAAAAGTTCTACGCTTGGGTCATTAAGGACGTGAAAATGGTCACCGTCGATTTCCGTGACACCGCAATGGCCGTGACTCATGTATTCGCACAGGCAGACATCGGTGATAGCGACCAACTCCGGACATTTTGATTTAATTGCTCGCAAGGTTTCCTGGATAACGCCGTTTTCTGCGTAAGCGCCGCTGGCTTGCTCATCTTTGTGTTCCGGAATTCCAAAGAGCAAAACGGCATGAAGCCCGAGGTCTTGAACGCGGCGCGCTTCATCGGCAACCTCTTTCAGCGGCAACTGAACAACTCCGGGCATACTTGCGATAGGCCGGCGCTCACTCACCTTTTCACTTACGAACAGCGGCAGAACAAAATCGTGACTGCTCAACTGCGTTTCGCGGACCAGATTTCGGAGGTCAGGGGAACGTCGAAGCCGGCGCGGTCTGTGAATCAGTCTTCGCATGTCGTGGAGAGTACGCTTCGGGAACCCGGTAGCAAGCGAGCAGACGCACGCTTGACGGCGCGTGGCGTTCGGTGTCTGCATCTTAGCTGTGGCGCCTGGTTCCGATTATTTGTTGATCGACATCAGTAATTCATACGCAAAAATTGCGTTTGCATCGAAGCAGCGAGTGTCGACTCCTGTGCGTGTCGCCACGGCGGCGGTTTCAAGCAATGTCGTTGCCAGATTTCTTCGGCAACGCCCAGTGCGGGAGGTGATCGTCTCATCGGTTGTGCCGGCAAAAAATTCCGCGATTGCCACGGCTGCCAAGGGTAAGGCGAAGGTGCTCTGGTTAGATTGGAAAGTGAACCTGGGCGTTGCTATTGATTATCCCAAACCGCAATCGATTGGCGCAGACAGGCTGGCGAATGCCGCAGCTGTTGCCGCACTCTACGGATGCCCCGCGATTGCCGTGGACTTTGGCACAGCGGCGACGTTCGACGTCGTTTCCGCGCGCCGCAGCTATGTCGGGGGTGTAATCGCCCCGGGACTTGAGGCGCTGACAAACTTTCTTTACGAGCGGACGGCGCTCCTACCCAAGCTCTCGTTTAAAACGCCAAAGCGTGCGGTGGGTCGTTCGACCCTTGAGGCAATGCGATCGGGTGCCGTGTTTGGTTATCGCGGATTGGTTCGCGAGATTCTCAGGCAAATTAAGGCGGAACAATTTCCGCGGACAAAAGTTGTCGTAATTGCGACAGGTGGCTACGCGCGTCTTATTGCCCGGGAGTTGCCGGAGGTTGACGCAATTCATCAGCACCTTACGCTCGAAGGTTTGCGAATCGTGGCGAACCTGAACTGATCTGATGGATCGAGCGCAATCTTCCGTGGGCCGGACCGAGCTTTCCGATGTTCGCCAGAAAGCTTTTTCCGAACGAAAGTGAAAATCTAGATGCCGAAAGCAATTTCGACTTGTCACGGATGCTAAATAGGGCTTGAATCGGGGGTTCATGAGAATCTGGAAGATCGCTGCGATCGCAGCGCTGGGACTTAGCTCATTCGGTGCGGACAATGTTGCCCCAACCAAGGCGGAGTTGGAGGACATGTATAACACCGCGTATCGGGAATTTGATGCGGGGAAATTTCCGGAGGCCCTAAAGCAACTCGACGCCATAGATGCGCGGCAGCCCAATCTCGCGGCGTCCAAGAATCTGCGCGGCGTGATTTTGATGCGGCAGGGCAATTACGATCAGGCTCAGGCCGCACTCACCCAGGCGGCACAGATTGACCCGAAGTTTTGGAATGCGCGCTTCAATCTGGCGGAGATCCCATTTCTACAAAAAGATTGGGTGGAAGCACGAAAGCGCTTTGAGAAATTGCTCTCGACCGGCCAGTCGGATCTGGCAAAGGAAGCTTCGCAACTGATCCAATACAAAATTCTGCTGACGTATCTCATGGAAGGCAATAACGAGATGGTCGATTCCATGCTCGCCAAGTTGGAGCTTTCTCCGGATACCCCGGCCGTTGACTATGTAAAGGCAGCGGTCGCGCTTCAAAAGAAGAACGAATCGGAAGCGAAGGATTGGATCAGCGCCGCGGAAAAAAATTACACACCGCAACTGAACAAACTTTTCGCGGAATCCTTGTACGAAGTTGGTTGGATGGAAAAGCCGGCGGGCCAGCGACGGGCTTCGCTGCCGCTCATGACGGCGGCCGAGCGCACGGAAAAGACGAAGGCAAGTGCTCGTTCAAAGTTTGAGCAATCGCAGCAGGCCTTTCGGCAACGTGATTTCGCCACCGCGCTTAAGTTGGTCGACGAAGCAGACAAGGCCGATCCAAATCAGCCCGCGACGCTTAATTTGCGGGGCGAAATTTTGATGCAGCAAGGGCAATTCGATGATGCCGAGACTTCGTTCAAAAAAGCAGCCAAACTCGATCCGAAAATGCGCGATGCGCAGTACAACCTTGCGCAAATTCCATTTAAGAAAAAGGAGTACGCGAAAGCGCGGGACCGGTTTGAGACGCTGTATAAACGCATTCCTGGCGGTGAAAAGAACCAGGCGGCCGAGCTTATCAAATTCAAAATTTACATGACGCTCTTGATGGAGGGCAAAGAGAGCCGGGCGCACTCGATGATGGAGGAATTTCAGTTCACGGGCGATACGCCAGCGCTTTATTACGCCCAGGCTGCCTGGGAGTACAAGCACAACAATTCGCAGAAAGCCGAGGATTGGACGAATTCGGCCAACAAAATTTACTCACCGGCGCTGAATAGTGTTTTTGCTGACGCTTTCTATGATGTCGGCTGGCTGCAACGCCCTGCGGGTTCGACTGCGCCCGCAGTCGCCTTTGATTCGAGTGGTGTTACGACATCGCAAGGTGAGGGCGGCCCGGCAGTTGAGCCCAGCCCGATCCCGGACAAAGTAGTAGCTGCGAAGAAACAGAGCGGAATGCTTTCGTTGGCTCCGGTACCTGGTGGGGCAGATAGTGGACTCGACCTTGCCAGCTCGGGAGCGACAGCGGACCAGACCAGCCTGGCGACCTCTTCGACTGAGACGAGTTCGCCATCGGGTCAGACAGCCGCGCAGTCTGCTTCCACTAGCACCGAATCGACGTCCGCGTCGCCTGCTGTTACGGCTGAGACCCCAGCTGTTGCCTCTGCTTCCAACGAAAGTCAAAACGAGCAACAAACAGCAGCCCAAACAAGTTCTCCGCCGCAAGCGAGTGCTGCGACAACCGCGGGCACGACTTCTTCATCAAACATTGCGGGAGTTTCGAGCCGCAGATTCTGGATTGTCGGCGGATTACTCTTGGCCGCCGTAGTCGCACTGACGCTGGCGATTTTGCCCGCGCTTCGTCGCTACAAGTTTACCGTTCCGAGTCCATCACGTCCGGAAACAGGTCGTGACACCGCGGTATTTAAGCCGAGGACAGTCCCGGCACATGCCAGTGGTAATCAGGGTAACGGCTTTGCGAGCGGACCACGACAGGTTTCGCTGCAACTCAAACCGTGGAAGCCTGCGTTGCGAACTAGTGCCTTGCCGTCGGGGAAAGCCAGCAACGCTTTCGATCGGTTGAAGAGCTCAAGGCCTAAGCCTTCCGTGGCACGGACTGCTGTGCTTCCTGAGCCGGAAGAATCCGCCCTACCGGCCGCGTCCTCTTTTGAGTCGGTTGGCCCGGTGTTCGACCAGGAAACGGAAGCCGTGTCGGCAGTTGCACCGCAGGAAGTCCAATCGGATGACGTCTCTGTGGTCACCGAATCTGTTGAAGCCTCCGCTGCTAGTCTGCAGCCAGTTGATAATGAGATTTCTGAGATTCCAGAGGAACCCGTCTCTGCAGCTTACGAACCGCAGGAATTTTCCGAGCATACCACGGAAGAAGCGGTGGTCGCGGTGGACCAACCCAATGAAGCATTTCCCATCGCCGACTATACGTGGCCTGTTGAGGCAGCCTCGCCGCAGCTTGAGGCTGAACCGACCGGGAACCATGAGCAACCCGAGGCGACCTTCGCTGAGCCTGAAGTTTTTGCAGAAGCTGAAGTTTCGGCGCAAAGTGACGCTCCAGTTGTCGAAGCGAATACGCAATCCGAGTCTGAATTTGAACCCGCAGTTCCCGCACATTCTGTTTTTCCGCAAACAACCATACCTGCAACCATGCCAGAAAGTACCCAAACTCCACCTGCTCCGATAGCCAAAGCCCCGGCACCGCCGACGGGAAAACCGCAACCGCAACCACAGGCGCCAGTGCACGCCGCTGGGATGCAAACCTCTGTGCAGCTTACTTTCTCGTTCGAGATAGCAGCCATGCAGTTAACGCCCAGCTTCAAAATGGGAGTTTTAAAGGTCCGTCCCGTGTCGAAACTCGTTACAATGCGCTTGCCTTCGCCTCAGCGTGCGCAGTCTGCACTGAATTTGCAGGTTGCATTCGAGGTCGTGAAAATTCAACCAGTCGCCGGCTCGCTAGGGACCGTTCGAGTTACCCCGTCTCAGCAACAGCGGCCAGCCATGGGCGGGATGCCGTCCTTTGCGGTCGCGGGATTGCAGGTCGTACAAAACTCTGATACGGCGCCCGTTCAACTCACGCCCTCACCGCAGGGACGCGCGTCTGTGTTTATTACAGTGCCGTTCCAGATCAGCACACTCGAGTTTTCGCCATCACTCGAAATTGGATCGGTGACGCTGAATTCGAATTCCAAGCAGGTCGTTGTTCAGTTGCCCGGTGCTGGGCCCGGTCCAGCCGAAGGCGCGCCAATGTTCGAGATCGCGAACCTTGAACTCAATGAAGGCGGCGAGATTGCGATGATGCAACTCAACCTTCTTGGCGGACCGAAGCGCGCATAGCGGTCGCGAAACGACCAGCCTGTCTGGTCCGAAAGATCAGCGCCAGTTTAGCGTGCGTAGTTGCTTCGCGAGAAATTTCCCGTCTCTGCGGATTAATTTGCCGTCGAAATAGATTTCGCCGCCGCCATAATCGGGACGCTGTATACTGACCATGTCCCAATGCACCTGGCTACGGTTTCCGTTGTCGGCTTCCTCGTAAGCTTGTCCGGGAGTGAAATGGAACGAGCCTGCGATTTTTTCGTCGAATAATATGTCCCGCATTGGCCGGAATACCCGCGGATTAAAACCGAGAGAAAATTCTCCGATGTAGCGTGCACCCGGGTCTGAATCGAGAATTTTGTTCAGTTTTTCGGTCTCGTTACTGCTTGCCTTGACGATTTTCCCTCGTTTGAATTCCAACTGCACGCCGTCGAAAGCGGTGCCTTGATAGATACTTGGCGCATTAAAGGTAACCTGACCTTCTACGGAATCCTTGACCGGGCAGGTGAAAACTTCGCCATCGGGAATGTTTCGATCACCGCCGCAAATGACGGCTGCAATTCCCTTGATGCTGAAGCTTAGATCGGTGCCAGGCCCCTTGATCTCGACGCGATCTGTTTTTTCCATCAATCTTTTGAGCGCCTTCATGCCAGGCAGCAGTTTGCGGTAATCGAGTGTGCAGACATCGAAATAGAAATCTTCAAATGCTTCTGTGCTCATCCCTGCAAGCTGTGCCATGGACGGTGTCGGCCAGCGTAAGACCACCCATTTGGTCTTTTTGACTCGTTGGTCCTGGACCGGTCGCATTTTTCGACCGATCAATTGCATTTTGCCCGCAGGCACATCCGATAATTCGGCGATGTTGTGGGTACCGCGAACTGCGATGTACGCATTCATCTTTTTCATACGCGCCAGTTCATAACCGACCATCAGGTTGAGCTGTCGATCCGAGGCTTCAAACGCAAGCGCGCGGTTCACTCGCGTGCGATACACCTGCGCAAATGGAATACCTCCAGCGTTGCTCACCGCGCGCACCAGCGCCACGGTCATCTCATCGGGAACATCGAATCCTTCGATCAGGACTGTTTCCTTTCGCTTGAGGCGAATGGAATATTCCACCAGGAGTTTTGCAAGTTTATCGAATCGCTCGTCGTACATAGTCGTCTATCATTCCACCGGCTTAGCACGATGCAACTGTAGCCGCTTCGCTGCGTGAAGCGCCGGAGGCCACTGCGACGACGTAAAACATGCGTCGCGCCACAGAGAGCGAGATCTAAAGCCATCAAGTGTTCCTAACCAGTTTCGCGGCGAAGGCGCCGTCGAAGCGGTCGCGAAAAGGCAGCGAATCTCTTTCCGTCTCGCGGCTTAGGCCCGGCACTTCTGCAAGCAGACGCTGAACAACCTCTTCGTTTTCCTCGCGCTCCAGGCTGCATGTGCTGTAGATCAGGGTGCCCCCGGGCTTAATCAAAGGCAGCACAGCGCGTGTGATGACGAACTGCTCGTTTGGCATTCGGATGAAATCTTTCGGTCGCAATCGCCATCGCACATCAATGCGACGACGTATCACCCCCGTATTTGTGCAGGGCGCATCTACGAGGACCCGATCGAACGGCGCGATGGAGACAATTTCTTTCGGAATTCGATCCCGCATCCAGTCGTGCTGGATTGGGCGGACAACGGTAGCTCCGAGCTGTAAGAGATTATTTTCCAGGATCTGAAGTCGTTTAGGATCGCGGTCGCAGGCCATGAGAATTCCCCGGTTCTGCATTAGCTGCGCCAGGTAGCTTGTCTTGCCGCCCGGTGCCGCGCACGCATCGAGAATTTTTTCTTCCGGCTTCGGATCTAGAAGCTGGCAGGCGAGCATCGTGCTGGGATCCTGGATGTAGCAATGCCCTGACTCGAGAGCCGCTGCTGGTAAAGTGCTTAGCTTTACAAAATCGGGATTGTTCGGAAGCGGCCGTGAATCCGGATACAGCTGTCCAAAGGGCCTGGGATCGATTCGTATTCGATTAATCCGTGCATAGATCGGGGCAGGGCGGTTGTTCCATTTGCAGAGTTCTTCTGTGTGATCGGCGCCAAAATGCTGCTGCCAGCGTTCGACTAGAAATTGCGGGTGAGACGTCTGAACAAACAGTGGCTGCTTCGTGGCTTGTGCGAGCAGCTCGCTTCGAATTCGCGTTGCGGCTCGTAGCATGCCGTTAACGACTGGCCGCTGTTTGTGCGGCGCAAGGGCCACTGTCTCATGGACCGCTGCGTGTTCGGGCGTCTTGAGCAAAAAGAGTTGGTACAATCCGAGTCGCACCAAATCCTGAACATCTTTCTCGACTCGCGAAAGGCGAATGCGGCTGATCCAAAAATCAAGCAGAGTGAGATTGCGCAGAACGCCATAGAACAGCTCCAAGGCAAACGCGCGATCCGAAGCAGTGATCTCGCTCTTCGATAGGAGTCCCGAGATAACGGAATCGGCGAAGCGTTTCTCTTTTCGCCATAGGCGTAAGCCTGCCAGCGCCGTTTGGCGAGCAGAGCGCTGGGCCATAGATTCGTTACTGGGGCTTCACACTAGCCCGTCCGATCGAATAATAGTGGAAGCCGAATTGCCGCATCGTTTCAGGATCGAACAGATTTCGCCCGTCGAAGACGATCGGCGTCCGCATTTTTTCCTTCAAGATCGCGAGATCCACGTTCGCAAATTCATTCCAGTCCGTGGCGATGACCAGCGCTTCGGCGTCATCGATTGCTTCGAGAGCGGATGACGCGAAGTCCGCATCTGCAATCGCCTTGATGACGCGAGCTTTCTGCATTCCCTTTGGATCGTACGCAATCACGTGAGCGCCTTCGCGCAGCAGTTGTTCCACCAACTCGATCGCGATCGATGAGCGCACGTCGTCGGTATCAGGCTTAAAGGTAAGGCCCCAAACCGCAATCCGCTTTTCCCGCAATACCCAGAGCGTCTCGCGCATAGTTTTCAGAAAACGGGTCTTTTGACCTTCGTTTATGCGTTGGACTTCCTTAAGCAAATTGAAGGGAGTCCCGAGTTGCTCACTGATTGCGATGAAGGCAGCAATATCCTTTGGGAAACAGGAGCCACCGTATCCGATTCCAGCGTTCAGAAAATCCCGCCCGATACGGTGATCCATCCCGATTCCGTCTGCGACCTTTTCCACATCGGCGCCGCTGGCTTCACAAATCGACGACACTGCGTTCATGTACGAAATTTTCAGTGCCAGAAACGAGTTAGCGCAATGTTTGATCAACTCCGCGCTGTTAATATCTGTGACCAGGATCGGAGCCATAAACGGCTCATACACTTTCTTCATTAAGTCGATTGCGTGTTCGTTTTGTGCTCCTATGACAATCCGGTCGGGACGCATCAGGTCGGCTACTGCACAGCCTTCGCGCAAGAATTCCGGATTACTGACCACATCGAATTTTGCGCCATGACGGTTATATCTTTTGATGGATTCCGCCACTTTTTCTCCCGTTTTCACAGGCACGGTGCTTTTGTCAACGATGACGCGATAATCGGTTAAGATGCCTGCGATTTCTCGCGCAACTTTCTCCACAAAACTGAGATCGACGTCGCCATCCGGCAGCGGGGGGGTTGGCACGGCGATGAAGATAACCTGTGAATTCTCGACTGCTTCTTGAATGTTGCCGGTAAAATGCAATCGGCGCGCCGAGACGTTGCGGTGAATTATTTCATCCAGTCCTGGTTCGTAAATCGGAACTTCACCGGCTTGGAGCTGTTTCACCTTTTTGGCATCGTTATCGACGCAAATCACATGGTGGCCGACATCGGCGAAACAAGCGCCGGTTACCAGGCCGACGTACCCGGAGCCAATAATTGATATGTCCATGAAGCAAGAACGTTGCGGGCGAATCAGCCCCAGCACAAGTGGCGGAATTTCGGTCGGCGATACCGGCCGTTATAGCCGCTTTTTAGATCAATCGCCCTGTGAAGTGGGGTCGAAGTTGAAATCGAAGCCAAACTTCGGAAACGCTTTGAGGGTCACGGTAAAGAGTAGGCCATATTCTTTCACGCCCGAGTTATCGCGTATTACTCCTCCGAACGAGGCCACCCAGCTTGTCAGATCGCGGTAAATTGCATAACGCTGTTCCTGGAGAGTATCGGTGACGCCTTCGTACTGCTCCTGGACCGCTACGCCCCAATTGTCGTTAACGCGGAAGTAGCCGCCGAAAAGAAACAGGCTGCTATCCTGGAAAAACGGGTTTCCATTGAGGTAGCGATGCCCAAAGTTCAGCTGCAAATTCGCCAACGGTTGCACTGACGCAAGGGTGTCGACCTCTGTAAAACCCTTGGCAAAAGCCGGGAGTTGCGAGTTTACGGAAAAGGACATCCATGGCAGCGGATTGAAGCGGAGGTTGTTAAACAAGTTTGAGTAGTCCGTTCGGTCGTAAGGATTCTCGAAATTCACGTCCACAAACGTATCCAGTTCGAGCCAGGTCATGGTTGAATCGTCGCGACGGGTCTCCAAACGGTTACGGACGCCGAGTCGCCACACTGTCCAATCGGCGATCGAATCGATCGGGGTGAACTGTGGAAAATCGATTGCCCGAAGCTGTGTCGACGGTTCATACCGATCAAACTGTAAAACCGAGAGGGGATTGGGTCCGTCTTCTTTCACGTAAGAAAAGTCGGTGAACGGCTGAATCACATGCATCAGTCCGTCTAGCCCGAATGCGCGGCTTTGTACGTTCTCCCATGAACGGGAAATCTTGAACGAAGCTTCTGCGCCCGTATCGAAGACGCTCCGAAAAGTATCGCCGTCGAATTTGATGGGGTTGGCCGTCGTTGGGGGCGGGAGAATAAAATTGGGCACCAGTGGATTCGTCGGCGGCGCAAAGACGGTCGATCCGAGGTCCCAGGTTTTGCCGTAATACGTCCCGCGATATCCAACCCGCGGAACGATCGACAGCCAGCCAAAATAGGTATTGGGATAAATCAATTCATGGAACGTATCAAAGCGGTCCGTACCGTAATTCTTCAGACCTGAGTCCTCCGGGAATTGCAGTCGCAAATTCGCAAATCCAGTTTCGCCTTGGTAAAATATCGGTCCGCCAAAGAGTCCGTGCCGTTTGATGTCCAGCACCACTTCGGGCTGGCGTTCCGTTGTAGTAAAGAAGTCATTTGCCTGAAACCGCTCGATACCAGTGAGAGTGAACACCGGATTCGTCTTTGCCAGCGCGATCACGTTGTCTGGAACGGGGTCAATCCGGAAGTCTCCCTGGAAAAAGTCCTGCATGACGTATTGGTCACTCATCTTGGTGATGTTCGCGAGGCCGTAAATGGAATCGGTGAAATTCGTCCGGTCTTGCAGACTAACCAGGTATCGCGACTCAGGCACACCCGTTCGCGGGATGTTCGTTTGATTGATGTCCGGGTTTTGGTCGTTAATGTAAAAGCTCTTTATCCTCGCCACGCTGCTTTTGTCTTTGCCATACTCAATCGTCGGCTCAAAACCGATGGCTGGCCCGCGGCGACCGAAGTAATCCAGCCGAAGCCGGCCTTGGATATTATCTGTGATCGGGAATGTGACCTGGGTCAAAAGCGACGGTCCCCATGTGCTGTAGTACCCCGGCGAGATGGAGAAACTGAACGCGTTGTCGAGCGACTGGTACAGGTACGGCCACCAAAAGATCGGCACCTTCCCTACGTATGCAGTCACGTTCAGAAAAATCACTCGATCGTGTTCATAGACACGGATCTTCCGTGCGTGTAGATGGAAATCGGGCTTCGCCGAATCGTGTGTCGTGAAGGTTCCATTACGGATGAGATAAGCGTTATCCCCCTCGATTGAAGTGACATCGTTACCAGCCAGAAAATAGGGCTGTGATTCCGTCCGTCCCGTGCTCGCCCGGATCTTTTTTGTCTCGGTATTGTAAATTCCGCTGTCAGCAGTGTAGAGGCTCGTATCGCGATAAATTCGGACGTGCCCTCTCAACTCCACGTCGTGCGTTGTGGAATTATACTGCGCGTAGTCGGAGTAAATGTCCGTATTGCCGATATGAATCGCGACGTTATCGCGGGCTGTTGCCAACCCATTTTCGTACGTGGTTTGCCCCGTCGACGTGATTTCTATAGGCGCATTCTCCGGAGTTTTGATTTCTCCGTAGATCAACGCGGGACTCGCAACCACGGCGAGCAACAAAACCAGCGATCGCATGGCGACATGGACGGTACCGTAGCAAAAGCTCCCTGCAAAGCCAAAACGCTCTATGCTTTAGAGAATATGTCGCTTGGGGCGGCTCTACGTAGTGCTCTCGGGACCGATTAAAGTCTATTTGTGTTCTGATGCAGCCTTGATGTTTACGCGGCTTTTTACTTAGATCGCGGTGTGTCTGCTGCTGATGACGTGACTTCACTGAGTGGGACTCGCGGAAATACTTATCCCGGCCCGGCGGCGTTTAACACTACGCACTGGAGCGTGGTGCTGGAGGCACAAGGCGAATCGCCGGCGGCACATGAGGCACTTGAAAAGCTCTGCCGGATTTATTGGCGGCCCATTTACAGCTTTGTGCGGCGACAAGGAGCTGGGCCGGAGGAAGCGCAGGATCTCACGCAAGGTTTTTTTGCTCTTTTGTTGGAGCGCCGAGACCTGCGCACTGTGCGCAAAGAGAAGGGACGATTGCGTTCTTATCTGCTCTCAGCGGTGAAGCACTTTCTGGCCGACGAACACCGCCGCGCGATGGCGATCAAACGTGGCAAAGGCCACCACCTCATTCCGTTGGAAGAACTGCGGGCTGAGGAACGGAGCGGCATGGAGCCAGCCGACCCGCTTACTGCCGAGCGGATTTACGAGCGCCGTTGGGCTTCAACGTTGCTGGATCGCGTGCTGAACCGATTAGAGGATAAATACCGCACGCGAGGTAACGCCGCGTTGTTCGATTCCTTCAATCAATTGCTGGCAGACGAGCCGGAGGCGCGGTCGCAGGCGGATATTGCGGCGCAACTCGGGATGACTGAAAACGCCATTTCGCAGGCCTACCATCGATTTCGACAAAGCTATCAATCGTTATTGCGCGAGGAAATTGCCAATACCGTTGCGACTCCCGGCGATATCGAAGACGAGTTACGTTATCTGATTGCTGTGATTCGCGCATAAGACCCGACACAATTATACGCAGTACAAGATGAGGACACACGCCGAGTCTCGGGCAATGATCAGAGTAACTAGAATTTGCCGCAAATGCGGCGCCAAAATCTTTTCCGATGCGCCGAGAGGGCTTTGCACGGCGTGCGTGCTCGAAGCGGCGGTAGGGATAGAACTGGACGCTGTAGCCGCTGGCGACTCGTCCGCCGTAGCTTCAGCGAAGGTGGATGACCTCGGCCCCGTGGACGAGGCTTCATGCGATCAGGCGAACGCTGCTGCTGCGCATAGCAAAAAAGCGGCTCGCGCCGCAACCATGTTGGGAGAGTTAGGCGATTATGAGTTGCTGGAAGAAATCGGACGTGGCGGTCAGGGAGTGGTGTTTCGCGCAAGGCAAAAGAGCCTTAATCGCACAGTTGCCTTAAAAGTCATTAGCCTCGGTCAGTGGGCTAGCAAAGCCCACCTGAAACGTTTTCGCCGTGAAGCCGAGGCTGCAGCCAGCCTCGATCATCCAAGCATCGTTCCGATTTACGAAGTCGGCGAGCGTGACGGCTCGTGCTACTTCAGCATGAAATTCGTCGAGGGCGGCCAGCTTGACGAAGTAGTCAGGCGGACCCCGATGTCGATCCGGCAGGCGGTGGAATTAATCGCGAAAGTGGCGCGGACCGTCCACTATGCGCACGAGCACCGCATTCTCCATCGGGACATCAAGCCGGGAAACATTTTGCTGGATGCAAAAGGCGAACCGCACCTTACCGACTTCGGACTAGCCCGGTTAGTCGAATCTGAAAGCAGTGTCACCCAGACCCTGGACATCCTGGGCACGCCCAGCTACATGGCGCCGGAACAAGCCGTGGGAAACAACGCGGCAGTGAGCAGCGCCACCGACGTTTATGGGCTTGGCGCAGTACTTTACCAACTGCTGACCGGCCACCCGCCTTTTGCTGGCGGTACCACCTACGAGACGATCAAGTTACTCGAAAGTACCGAGCCGCGGTCACCGCGTCTGTGGAATCCGAAAATAGATCGCGATCTCTCAACAATCTGTCTCAAGTGCCTCGAGAAAGATCCAAAGCGCCGTTATTCGTCTGCTCTCGCGCTGGCTGAAGATCTCGAACGTTGGGTAAAACACGAACCAATCTTAGCGCGCCGCACCGGAATTTTCTCGCGAGGAAAGAAATGGGTGCAGCGCAATCCAACTAGCGCGCTACTTGCAGCGTCCTTGATGGCACTGGCAGCAGCTGCTGGCTGGATTGTTTGGAAAAGCGAACTAATCCGACAACCCCTAACAACTGGAATCGCGGTGCTGCCGTTTGAAAATCTCAGCGAGCAGAGAGAAGACGCCGCTGCGTTCGTCGACGGCGTTCAGGACGACATTCTCACCAAGCTCGCAAGGATCGCCGATTTGAAAGTGATCAGCCGGAGCAGTGTGATGGAATATCGCGCCAAACGAAATGTGCGACAGATCGGTAATGATCTGCGGGTCTCTCACGTTCTCGAGGGTAGCGTCCGCAGGATCGGGACACGGTTTCACATGAATGCGCAATTGATCGACACGCGCACTGACACTCACGTGTGGGTGGAGCAATACGATCGCGATTTGAACGACCTGTTCGCAATTCAGAGCGAGGTCGCGCAGAAAATTGCCGGCCAACTCCGCGCCAAAATCTCACCTGCTGAGAAACTGGCGATCGAACGCAAACCCACCATCGATCTCGTCGCTTTCGAGCTTTATTCGCGGGCCAATCATTTAACACCAGCAAGAGTGCAAGCCAGCGCCGCCGATTCGCGGCAGGCAATCGATCTGCTGAACCAGGCGGTGGCGCGCGATCCATCGTTTTTCGAAGCCTATTGCGGGCTCGCCTTGGCTCATGACCAGCTTTACTTTTTTGGCTTTGACCATACTCCGGCGCGGTTGGCGGTAGCGGAAGCAGCTATGCAAGAAGCATTTCGCATCCGTCCAAATAGCGGCGAAACACACCGTGCACGAGCACAGCATCTTTATTTTGGATACCTCGACTACAATGGCGCTCTGGCTGAACTGGAAGTTGCGCGCCGGAGCTTGCCAAATGATTCCAGGATATTCCTTTTGATGGGTTACATCCAGAGGCGTCAGGGACACTGGGAAAAGGCCATAGCAAGCTTCGAGCGAGCAATTGAGCTCGACCCGCGCAACGTTAACACGCTCTACCAGACCGGAATGACTTACGGAAATGCCCGGCGTTATGCTGAACAAAAAATTACGTTAGATCGCGCGCTGACTGTCCAGCCAAACGATGTCGAGATAAAGGCACACCGCGCATCCGTAGAAGTGAATTGGAAAGCTGACACAGGACCGTTGCATCAATTGATCGATGAAACCCGCGCGACAAATCCCGCTGCCATGCCGAAGATCGCCAGTTGGTGGCTAGATTGCGCACTGGCCGAACGCGACGTCGCTGCCGCAAGAGAGGCTTTGATCGCGGCCGACGAAACCCCGCTGGGCAGCGATGCTGTTCGTTTCACGCGTTCTTTCGCAGAAGGGATTATCGCCCGTATGACGAACGACGAGCACACTGCACAATTGGCTTTTACTGCGGCGCGCGCGGAGCAGGAGAAAATCGTACAAACTCAACCAGATTACGGCCCGGCATGGTGCAAACTCGGAGTAATCGACGCTGCTCTCGGGCGAAAGGAGGAAGCCTTGCGCGAAGGACGGCGTGCGGTTGAGCTGCTTCCCGTGGAAAAGGACTCAATCAACGGTACGCAAATGGTCAAATACTTGGCGATGATTGCCGCATGGGTTGGTGAAAAAGATCTCGCCTGCGAACAGCTTGCCGCTGGCGTCCGCTTGCCCAGTGGCGGTCAGCACCTCAGCTATGGCCAATTAAAACTAATGCCGTTCTGGGACCCGCTGCGCGGTGAGCCGTGCTTCGAAAAAATCGTCGCCTCCCTCGCGCCGAAGTAACGTCTGGGGAGCGCATGCCCCCCGCCTGCTGGTTTCGGCGAACTCGC
>Ga0210142_1000169_pt1 | contig 15033 bp, 13 predicted proteins | sample Goodyear_PhragC__FD_184869 | JGI IMG/M metagenome (GOLD analysis project Ga0210142, IMG submission 184869) | Wetland microbial communities from San Francisco Bay, California, USA, that impact long-term carbon sequestration - Goodyear_PhragC_D2... | ecosystem: Environmental > Aquatic > Marine >...
CGCCGTGAAGTCATGCGTCCCCGTGAGCGCCGACGCGGACGCCTGCAGAGCATCGAGGTCGAGGGGGTGCGGCCACCAGAGGGCCCGCCCCTGCTCGAAGGGGCTGGGAATTGCACGGGCGAGAACCCGGTAGCGGTACGTGCGCGACCGCGCGTCGCGCCGCGCGTCGAATCCATCGTCCACCACGGCCACAGCCCTCACCACCAGGTCATCCGACCCGACGCCGTTCAGTCGCCGCGCCAGGTCATCCGATATCTCAGCGGTTGTGGCGAAGCTGGCCACCTGCCCCAGCGCATGCACGCCGGTGTCGGTCCTGCCGGCTACCGTGAGCTGCACGGGCTCGCGCAACACCGTGGCCAGCGCCGCCTCGAGCTCACCCTGGACGGTCCGCAAACCCGGTTGCGCGGCCCACCCCTTGAACCCCGAGCCGTCGTATTCGATGTCGATCCTCACCGTGGTCAACGCGGGCAGTATGCAGGCGTTCGCCAACGCGGGGAGGTGTCCCATGTCGTCGTTCCCCTACGTCATGTCTGCGCGGGTGCCCGCCACCCGACCTAGAATCGGTGCTGTGCGAGTGCTGCTGACAAACGACGATGGAATCTCCGCACCAGGACTGCAGGCGGCGCGCCGGGCCCTGCGCGAGCTTGACGGCGTCGAAATCGACGTGATCGCCCCGGACTCCAACCGCAGCGCGACGGCGCGGAGCATCACGACCCGCTCGCCGCTCACGGTCGAGGAGGTCGAGTTCGGCGACAGCGACAGCGGCTTCGCCACCGATGGCACGCCGGTCGACTGCGTGCGCTTCGCGGATCTCGGGCTGCTTGGCGGCAGGCCGGACCTGATCGTCGCCGGCATCAACCACGGCTCCAACCTGGGCGACGACATCACCTACTCGGGCACGGTGGCGGCGGCCTTCGAGGGCATAGTCCTGGGCATCCCGGCGGTGGCCGTCTCGCAGCAGTCTTCGGCCGGCGGCATGGGGTACGTCAGCGGCCGCTTCGACTTTGAGGCCGCCGCCCCCTTCACCGCCCAGCTGGTGAGGCGCCTGGCGGCTGACCCGATGCCGCCGGAGACGCTCATCAACGTCAACTTTCCCGCAGGCCAGCCGGCGGGAATTGAGGTCACGAGGCTCGGCAAACGGCTCTACAACGACGAGCTGAACCTGATCGGGGAGGACACGGAGAGCGGCAAGAGGCGCTACCAGATCTACGGCTTCGAGCCCTCCTTCGAGGACGAGGAGGGCACCGACCTCTCGGCCGTGGCGCGGAGCCGGGTATCGGTGACGCCCATTCACTTCGACCTCACCGACCATGGGGGGCTGGCGCGGCTGGGCGAGTGGGGGTTCGAGGAGATGCTCGCGGACAGCGCCCCCTCGTCGGTGTGAGCGCCGCGCGCCCCGAGCGCCGTGCCGCCGAGTTGCGGCGCGAGATCGAGCAACACAACCATCGCTACTACGTCCTCGATGACCCCGTCATCGACGATGACGCCTACGACGCGCTCCTCGACGAGCTGCGCGCGATCGAGGCCGAGCACCCCGAGCTGCGGACACCCGACTCCCCGACGCAGCGCGTCGGCGCCCCACCCCTCGACCGCTTCGAGCAGGTCGAGCACGCGGAGCCGATGCTCTCGCTCGCCAACGCGCGCAACGAGGAGGAGCTGCGCGCCTGGGAGACGCGCATCGGGAACCATCTGAAGCGCCTCGATATCGCCGCGTCGGCATTCAGCTACACAACCGAGCCGAAGATCGACGGCCTTGCCATCTCGCTCACCTACGAGAACGGTGTCCTGGTTCGGGGTGCGACGCGCGGCGACGGCAGGGTCGGCGAGGACGTCACCCAGAACCTGCGCACGATCGGGGCAATTCCGCTGCGCGTCTCCGACGCGCCGCCGCTCGTCGAGGTGCGCGGCGAGGTCTACCTGCCGATTGCCGACTTCAAAGCCCTCAACGAGCGCCGCGCCGAAGTGGGCGAGCCGGCCTTCGCCAACCCGCGCAACGCGGCCGCCGGCTCGATTCGCCAGCTGGACCCCGCGGTTGCCGCCGGGCGCCCGCTGTCGATCTGGTGCTACGGCCTCGGCGCGGTTCGCGGCCTGCGGCTCGCGACCCATGCCGAGGAGGTCGAGTGGCTGGCGGATCGCGGCTTCAGGGTCAACCCCGACGCCCGGCGCCACGACGGAATCGAGGCGGTCGTGGAGCGCTGTCGCTGGTGGGAGGAGCGCCGGGAGGAGCTCGACTACGAGATCGACGGCGTTGTCATCAAGGTGGACGAGCGGGCGCTGTGGCCTCAGCTGGGCGTCGTGGGGCGCGAGCCGCGCTGGGCGATCGCTTGGAAGTTTGCGCCGACCACGGTGACGACGAAGCTGCGCGACGTGGTCTGGAACGTTGGGCGCACCGGCCACCTTGTGCCGTTCGCGATGCTGGAGCCCGTCCATGTCGGCGGCGTCACGGTGTCCACGGCGACGCTCCACAACGAGGAGGACCTGGCCCGCAAGGACGTCCGGGTCGGCGACGAGGTCGTGGTGATGAGGGCCGGGGACGTGATTCCGCAGGTCGTGGCGCCGCTCCTGCAGCGACGCCGGCGGGGCGCGCGCCGGCCCCGGCCGCCGAAGACGTGCCCGGCCTGCGGCACGCCGACGGTCAAGCCCGAGGATGCCGTCTTCACCATCTGCCCCAACAGGGCCGGCTGCCCCGGGCAGTCCTTTCAGCACGTCAAGCACTTCGTCAGCAAGGGGACGATGGACATCGAGGGGCTCGGCGAGAAGCAGGCAATGCGCTTTCTCGACGAGGGCCTGATCGAGGACGTGGCCGACATCTACAGGCTGGACGTGGAGCGCCTGGTGGATCTGGAGGGGTTCGGGGAGCTTTCGGCACACAACCTGCTGGCGGCCATCGACGCCTCCCGCGGACGGCCCTTCAGGAAGGTCCTCTACGCGCTGGGGCTGCCCGGGGTCGGCGCGGTGACCGCCGAAGCGCTCGCCGACTATTTCGGCTCGATCGACGCGCTGCGCGCCGCGGACCCCGAGCGGATCGAGGAGGTGGAGGGGGTCGGCCCGATCATGGCCCAGCAGATAGCAGAGTCGCTCGCCGACGAGCGCACCTGGGAGCTGATCGAGAAGCTGCGCGACGGGGGGCTGCGGCTGGAGCAGGACGCCTCCGAACGGCGCACCGTCGACGGCCCGCTGGAGGGCAGGACGCTCGTGCTCACCGGCACGCTGCCGGAGTTGACCCGCGACGAGGCCGCCGCGCAGATAAAGGCCGCGGGCGGCAGGGTCGTCAACTCGGTCTCCAAGAACACGGACTACGTCGTCGCCGGCGAGAGTCCCGGCTCGAAGCTTGCGAAGGCCGAAGAATTCGACACCGAGGTCCTCGACGAAGCGGGCCTCAGGGGACTTCTGGGCGGTGGCGGGCCTCCCCCGCCCGCGTAGGCGGGGCGCGGGGGGCCGGCCCCCGAGGCGCCGTCAGTATGAGGCGACGGCCGCGGCGATCCGGTCCTGTTCGCGGTGGGCGATCGAGAGGTCGCGGACGCTGTTCATCAGGATCGAGAAGACCATCACCTTGCCGCTGCGGTTGAAGCAGTAGCCGGAGAGGCTGCTGACCCCGGTAAGGGTGCCGGTCTTCGTTCGGCAGCGACCTTCGGCGGCCGTGCCGCGCATGCGGGAGTCGACCGTTCCCTCGCGGCCCGCCAGCGCCAGGTCCCCGATGAAGCGGTCGCCGGCCGGCGCCGACCGCATCGCCTGCAGGAGCCGCACGACCTGCAGCGGCGAGGCGCGGTTGGCCCGCGTCAGGCCAGAGCCGTCCACCGCGTGCACCCCGGAGCCGTGACCGCGGGCGAAACGCTCCACCACCGCGGCCCCGGCACGGGTGCTGCCCTCGCCCCCGTAGCGCGCACCGAGCAGCTTGATCAGCATCTCGGCGAAGAAGTTGTTGGAGTAGACGTCGGTGGCCTCGACCAGCTGCGACATGGCCGGCGAGCGGACGGTGGCGAGCGGCTCGGCGGTGGGGGGCGTCGAGCCCAGCGCCACCATGGGCCGCACCGCCACAGCGGCCCGGCGCAGCGAGCGGGCGAGCTTGGTGGCAGCGAGCTTCGCCGGGTCCGAGGCGAAGCCGGTGGCGCGCGAATTACCGTAGCCGGAGTTGAATGACAGGCCCGACAGCGGCCCAATGTAGGGGCTGGTCGCGTAACCGGAGTCGGCAACGCCCCGGAGGCGGTCGAAGATCGTGTCGTCCGCATACAGCCTTCCCTTCACGGCGACGATCCCAGCGGCCCGGATCTGGCGCTTCAGCGCGAAGAGGTCGGTGCCAAGGCCGCCGAGGAACCGCCTGTAGAAGGCGGGGGAGCCGAGCGCCGGGTCGCCGGCGCCCCGCAGGTAGAGATTGCCCTGCAGGACTCCGTCGCGGTCGAGCTTGCCGTCCGCGAGCACTTGGGTGGCGATGCGGAAGCGCGGGCCGAAGCGGGTCAGGGCGGTTGCGGTGGTGAACAGCTTCATGTTCGAGGCGAGAGCCCGCGCCCGCCTCGCCGCCCGCGTGCAGACGACCGCGCCATCGCTTGCATCGACGACGACCAAGCCGCTGGCGCCGCCGCCGCCGTGGACGAGCCGACTGCGGAGTTCCTGGCAGAGCCTGCTCGTTGCGGACGCGGTTGCCGGCAGGGCGGCGATCGCCACCAGCGCGGCGAGCAGGAGGACTCCCCGTTTCATCGCAAATTGCAACACCGGAGCACGCCAAGGTAGCGGGGCCGCCCGAGCGGTCTGGGATAATGCATGTTTATGGGCAAGGTTGTGGACATCGAATCCACCCCTCGCCGCAAACGGGGGAAAGGCCGGAAACGGCCTTCAAAGACGGCCCTCGTGCTCGGCGGCGGCGGTTTCACGGGCGGCGTGTATGAGATCGGGGCCCTGCGTGCCCTCGACCTGCTCGCGGTCAACAGCACCGTCAACCACTTCGACGTCTACGTCGGCACGAGCGCCGGCTCCTTTGTCGCCACGATGCTGGCCAACGGCGTCACTCCCGACGAAATGATGCAGGTGATCAACAAGGAGGTCCCCTCCGAGCTGAAGGACCTCGACCTCGACCGGGTGCTGCAGCCCAACTACCTCGGCTTCCTGCAGAAAGCGGCGATGCTGCCGCTGCGGACCGTCGAGCTGGTGCGCCGGCTGGTGCAGATGGGCGAGTTCTCGGCGATCGACATCGTCGTGGGGCTCGCTGAGGCGCTTCCCACCGGCCTCTACTCCGGGGGTGGGATCGCCGACTACGTCGAGGCCGTGCTCGCCGACGCCGGCCGCGTCAACGATTTTCGCCTCCTCGACCAGGAGCTCTACCTCACCGCCACGGACCTTGACACCTGCGAGCGGCTGGTCTTCGGCGAGGAGGGATGGGACGACGTGCCGATCTCCAAGGCGATCCAGTGCTCGACGGCGCTGCCCATCGTCTACAAACCGGTCGACCTGAAGGGGCGCCAGCTCGTCGACGGCGGCATCCGCTCGACCACCAATGTGGACATCGCCGTGGAAAAAGGGGCGAAGTTCATCCTCGTCGTCAATCCGATCGTTCCCTATGTGAACGACTTCGAGAATACGATTCCCACCGTCTTCGGCACCCGGGTGCGGCGGGTCTCCGACATGGGCCTGCCGGCGATCGCCAACCAGGCCTTCCGGCTGATCGCCCATGCCCGGCTGCACCAGGCCGTCGAGATGTGGCAGCAGACCTATCCGGGCGTCGACATCGTGCTGATCGAGCCGGAGCCCAACGACGAGCTGATGTTCGGGACGCCGATCATGGACTATTCGCGACGCCTGCGGATTGCCCGCCACGGCTTCGAGTCGGTGACCGCCACCCTCGCCAAGGACTACGATCGGTACAAGTCGATTGCCGAGCGGCACGGCCTCGAGATCTCAGAGCGGCGCGTTCGTCACGTCGTCGAGCGCGCATCGGAAGAGGAGCCCGAGCAGTCCGCCTGGCGCCGCGTGCTGGGGCAGACGACCGCCGCTCTCCTGCGCCAGTCGGGCGAGGCCTCCTAGTGACCCGAGTCATAAATTCGCGGCCGCCTTGCGGCGTCTGGTCGCGCCTGAATCCACCCGCTCGGCACAGGTACCTCCAGTACCTGTTTGCCGAGCGTGCGGCCCCAGTCACGCCCAGCCACTCGCGACGCTGCTCCCGAATTTATGACTCGGGTCACTAGCCTCGCTGAGGCCTGAACCCACCGACCTCGCCGACCCCTCCGGTCCGCATCCCTTCGCTGAGGCGCCGCCGGTGCGGCGCGCCGCTCAGCTGGCGTAGAGCTTCTCGATCTCGCCGTCGTGCTTCGCGGCGACCACGGCGCGCTTCACCTTCAGAGTGGGGGTCAACTCGCCGCCTTCTTGAGAGAGGTCCTGCGGCAGGATCGCGATCTTCTTGACCTGCTCGACCCGGGCGAATTTTTCGTTGACCCGCCCCAGATGCTCCTCGATCACGTCGCGAACGCTGCGGTCGGCTGCGAGCTGCTCGAGGTCCTCGGGCAGCCCATGTTCCTTCGCGTAGGCGACGGCCTCTTCGGGATCGAGGGTGACCAGCGCCACCAGGTACGGCCTGCGGTCGCCGACCACGACGCATTGGGAGACCAGCGGCTGCTGCTTGATTTCGTTCTCGAGGTTGGCCGGGGTGATGTTCTTGCCACCGGCGGTGATGATGATGTCCTTCTTGCGGCCGGTGATCTTGATGAACCCCTCGGAGTCCATCTCGCCGATGTCGCCGGTATGCAGCCAGCCGTCGACGATCGTCTCCCGGGTGGCCTCCTCGTTCTTGTAGTAGCCCTGGAAGACGTTTGGGCCCTTGACGAGGATCTCGCCATCCTCGGCGATCTTCACGTCGCAGCCCGGGAATGGTTTTCCGATCGTGCCGGTCTTGAAGTCTTCGGGTGAGGAGATCGTCGCCGCCGTGGACGTCTCGGTCATGCCCCAGCCCTCGAGCACCAGCACCCCGGCGGCATCGAAGAAGCGCAGAATGTCCGGGTTGATTGGGGCCGCGCCGGAGACCGCCAGCCGGAGGCGTCCACCGAATAGGCCACGGATTTTCGAGAGCACTTTCCGGTCCGCGAATTCGTACTGCTTGTCGAGCAGGAAGCCCGGCTTGCGGCCGGCTCGTTCGGTCTCACGCATCCTGCGGCCGACCCGTATAGACCAGTCGAAGACCATCTTTTTCAGGCCGCCCTCTTTCTCCATACCGCTGGTGGCGGCGGTGTAGATCTTCTCGAAGATGCGCGGCACGGACGGGAAGTAGGTGGGTTCGACCTCGGCGAGGTTGGGCATGATCTTCAGCGGGTCGCGCTGCCAGTAGGCGAGCGTGGCGCCGAGGTCGAAGCTTCCGAGCTGGATCAGCAGCGCGAAGGAGTGGGCGAGGGGGAGATAGAGGTACGTGACGTCTTCCTCTTCGATGACGCTGGTCTCGTTGACCATGTCGAGCATCGCCCGGTAGTTGCCGTGGGTGATGATGCAGCCCTTCGGCGGGCCGGTCGTGCCGGAGGTGTAGATGAACGTGCAGATGTCCTCCGGCGTGACGGCACTCCAACGCTCCTCCCACTCAGAGGCGTCGCGGCTCGCCCCGCGCTTCGCAAGCTCCTCGCTGGAGATCGTGTCGTCGCTGGAGCCGGTCATCCGCACCACGTGCTCGAGCAGCGGCAGCTGGTCGCGAACCCGTCGCACCTTCTCCAGCTGTTCGTCGTCCTCGACCACGATGACCTTGGCGTCGGAGTTCTCCAGCACGTACTGGCACTCCTCGGGGGAGTTGGTCTGGTAGATCGGCACCACGATGGCCCCGATCGACAGCGCTGCGAAGTCGAAGTAGGTCCACTCCGGCCGGGTGTTCGCAAGGATCGAGACCTTGTCCCCCCGCTGAACCCCGAGATCGACCAGCCCAAGCGCCAGGGCGCGAACCCGATCGGCCACCTCTGCGAAGCCCTGGGACACCCACTCCCCGTCCTGTTTGAAGCGGATCGCGGGCGCGTCCCGGTACATCTGCGCAGCCCGCGGAAGCAGGTCTGCGAGCGTCAGCGATTTGGTTCCCCGCTCCACCGCGGGGAGTCTAGTTAACCGCTATGCCGCGCGAATCTCTCGCTCATGCCGATCCTCTGAGGAGTGTCGCAGCGAGGACTTGAACAGGGATTTGTCGATGCGACCGTGGAAGATCGGTACCCCCATCTCCACGCACTTGCCAATCACCTCCTGCCGTTTCATGTGAAGCTCGTCGGCAAGCTCGGACGGGGTGAGGTGATTGGCCACAGGGACCTCCCAGATCGCTGAAATCAAGTCCCTGGATACTTACCGGTGGCGGCGGACGTGTCAACAGCCAACGGTCGCAACTTGCGGCATTTTGGAGCGTCGGGACACCCACCCGTTCGGGCCCCTGCCGAAGGGCGGCTGCACACGCCAAGATCGAGCCACGTCCGGGTCGAAAGTGGAGCCGCGATAATGGGCCGGTGTCCGAAGTCGCCACGAGACCCGTTGCCAGCCGGGGCCGCGTGTGGGTGATCCTCGCCCTCGCCCTGTCGGCTGGTGGACTCGGCTACGCGCTGGTCAAGATCGCAACGCGCCCGCCGGGCCCGAATGCCGTTCGCGTTGCAGGGATTGGAACCGCGCAGTCCATCTTCGGCGGCGTGCCGCAGGCGGGCGACCGGCTGGGCTCATCTGACGCTCCCGTTTCGATTCAGATCTTTGCCGACCTGCAGTGCTCGACCTGTCGGCCCGACTTCCTGGGGACGATTCCCGGCCTGGTGGAAGACGAGGTGCGCCCGGGTCGCGTGAAGCTGCTGATGCGCCACTACTCGGTGGCCGAAAATCCCGTCGAGCTGGGTTTCTTCGGCGCCGAGGCGGCGGCGCAGCAGGGCTACGGCTGGCCGTACACCTACCTCTTCTTCCGCAATCAGGACGAGGCAAAGCGACTTGGCGTGACGGACAAGTTCCTGGAATCGCTGGCGGGGTCGATTGCCGAGCTAGACGTTGCCGCGTGGCGCGACTACCTGGATCGCGAGAGCGCTTCGGACGGAGCGATCACGGGGACGCTGCAGGCCGACGACCAGCTCGGCACACAACTCGGCATCCGTACGCGCCAGGCTGCCGTGATCAGCGGCCCGCTGGGCACGCGCACCCTCCAGGACGGCCCAAGCCTGGCCCAGATCGAGCGGGCGATCGAAGCGGTGCGCTAGCGCCGAAAGCTTGAGGCATCCGGGGGAGAGGATTTCATTTCCGATCTTCACGGTTTGAAGTTCGGCCAAGGGCCCGCTCGCCGAACCGGCGCACGAAGAACCGCGGTGCCTCTGGCATCCGCTTCAAGGTGGCATCTCTGCGCAGCGGGCGGCACGGGTCTCAGCGCCGACTGGCGCGCTTTTTCGCCGGCACCGCAAACAGCTTCTTTCCGACGGTGCTCCTGTTGCCGGCGCCGTCGCTGACTCTGGCTCTTGCGGTGAGGCGGCGAAGGCCCCGGTGGGCGCGGATCAGCCGTAGCTTGGACTGCTCGAAGCGGAGCCTCACGGCCTTGGCGCGGCCAGCGGCGATCCTGAACCTGGCAAGGACGTGAACGCGGAGGCGCGGCTTGCGGAAAACTGGGAGATCGGGCGATTGCATGCCGAGTCCCCCATAGATCCGACTTGTGGTCGACGTGTCCCGGGCTATGTCCAGTGGTGTGGTCGCTATTGCCGCGGCGAGCTCGGCGGTCTGACGGCGGGCGTACTCATTGCGGCGTCGAAGAAAGCGAAGAGGACCTCGGAATCGGCACGGTTGAAGGCGCCTGCCTTCGACTTGGGCCTAGAGCGTATCCTAAAGCTGGTAATTCACGTTAAACGTGTATGACGCGTATCGAAAAACAATGCCTCGTCTTTCGCTGAAACCACTTGATGATCGTCTTGCTGTCGGCAAGACAACGCTGACGAGCCGAGAGCTGCGCGAGGAGCTGGGGCTCTCTCCAAGCGCGACATCCAACCTGCTTACGCGGTGGCGCCGCGCGGGGCTGGTCGACCGCGTGGCTCGTGGCCGCTACGCGATCCGCCAGATCGGCCTCCTTGGCACGCGAGCCTCATCGGAGGACGTGGCGCTCGCGGTCGCCGCGCTGGTTGATGGGCGGGCCCACAGAATCGCCTACCACTCAGCCCTTGACTTCCACGGTCTCTTGACCCGCCCTGTGCGGACCGTCCAGCTTGCTTCTCCGCATCGCTTCGCGAGCGCCGTGATCAGCGGGCGGCCACTGGAGGTGGTCTTCGAGCGTGCTGACAGCGTTGGACTAGGAACCGAGCCGGCCGGGTACGGAGCCGTCGCCTCCAGCCTGGAGCGAGCGCTGCTGGACGCGGCTGCCCGCCCGGACCTGGTCGGTGGGTACTTCCCCCTCGCAGAGGCGTTGGCCGCCTCCAGTCCCGACGCGGTTCGCCTGCGCGATATGGCGGAGCAGCTTGACGCCAGCCCGGCCTTTCGACGAATCGGATCGCTTGCCGATTGCCTGGGGCTCCCGGGACTGGCCGGGAAGCTCGTGCCCCAGGCGCCCCTCAGTTGGGACCTCGACCTGGACCCTGGGCTGCGGAAGTCGAGCGGCGCCTTTCGCGACAGCAAGTGGCGCATCCGCTGGCCTGTCGATCCTCGGGCGGTTGCGCGGGAGGTTGCGCAGTGATCCACCAAAACGTGATCAAGCGCAGGGCTGACGAGGACAGCCTGTCAGCTCCCACGGTAGAGCGCGATTACGTCCTCGCGCACTCCCTGGCCGCGATCTCCGATCACGATCGAGAGGGACGGCTTGTCTTCAAGGGTGGGACCGCGCTGCGGCTCTGTCACTTCGAGGACTATCGCTATTCGGCCGATCTGGACTTCAGCCTGGTCGGCAGCTTAGATGTCGAGGGGGCGCTTGGCCTCGTCGCCAATGCGCTCGCCGACTGCAAGGAGCGCGCTCCCGTGTAGCGCGAGCAGTGCCGAAACTGTCTTCGATGCATCGAGCTGTCGAGGATGCTGCTGCCCTATGAATGCTCTCGAAGCTGCAGAAGAGACCCAAAATGTCGTTTGCGAGTGGCCCTTGGCTCTCGCAACAGCGTTGAAGTCGCCGCAAGGCGGCTTCGGTGCATCAGGGGTCGATTCTGCCGATGTTCGGGCCGAGGAGGTGGTGAGCCAAACGGGGCTATCAGTTGAATTTCCCCGCAGCAGCGGGATTGTGGTGTGTCCGCGTCCCGTTTGCGTCCCACTTCGCGAGTTCTGACGAGCCATTCCGCCCAGCCTGACCGCCGACGGTCGTTCCCGTGGTATCGGTGCTCAGGTGGAGTCTTATGTCTCGGTTACCTCCAAAGCAGCCCCCTCTTCGTCCTCGGTCGCGTCTTCGGCCGGCTCGTCGAAAAGGCTCAGATAAGGCTCGTATCGGTAGATCCGGGAACGGCGCTGACCGGTTATCTCGCGCAGGATGCCGAGTTCCTCGAATGCGGATACCGCGCGACTGGCGGTGGGGAAGGTGGAGTCCAGGAGCGCGGCGGCTAGTTTGATGTTGACCAGGGGCCGCTCAAACAAGTTCGAGAGCAGCTTGAGGCCATTGGAGCCGAGGCCGCGTTCGAGAATCAGGCTGCGGTGCGATTCGCGCAACTCGAAGATCCGCTCGGCCGTATCCGTTGCTTCGCGGGCTGTCTGCACGATGCCCCGCAAGAAGAAGCGCAGCCAGCCCTCCCAGTCGCCTTTCCGGCGCACCGCCATCAGTCGGTCGTAGTACTCGGTCCGGTGTAGCTTGAAGTAGTAGCTCAGATACAGCAAAGGCGCCCGCAGGATGCCCCGGTGGACAAGCAGGAAGGTGTTGAGCAAGCGCCCCACGCGACCATTGCCGTCGAGAAATGGATGAATTGTCTCGAACTGCGCATGCGCCAGGCCAACCTCTATAAGCGTCGAGTATTCGCCGTCTCGGTGCAGGAAGAGCTCAAAGGAGTGAAGTGCCTCCTTCATCTCCGGTACGGGTGGAGGCACGAAGGTCGCCTGTTTGAGGTTTGCTCCAGCTGGGCCGATCCAGTTCTGGCTGGTTCGGAACTCGCCGGGGGTCGCGCTTGAGCCACGCCCGTCCTTCAGCAGCTCCTTGTGGATTTCTCGGATCAGGCGTAGCGAGAGAGGCAGGCTCTCAAGCCGCTTCAGGCCGTAGTTCATCGCCTGCACGTAGTTGACGATTTCGACCACGTCAGAGCGCTGGTCGTCGTTCTCGTCGAGTTCACGCTGCAGCAAGTCCTCCAACGTGCTCTGAGTTCCCTCGATCTGGGAGCTTAGAACCGCCTCGCGCCGCACGTACATGCTGACGAAGAAGTCGGGATCGGGAATTACTTTGGCGACCCCATCTAGCCTTCCCAGCTCGGTGCCGGCCTCCTCCAACAGGCCAAGCAGATCCGAGTCGAGCTCCAACGGCGGTTTCGGTGGTAGAGGACTGGGAATGAAGGCTGCGAAGCCTCCAGGTTGGTTGGCGAACCGCCCCGCCCGGCTGCTACGAACTGTCATGAGCTTAATATAGCAATTTCAGTTCTTCGTTAATAACGAAGATACTTTCGCCCCTAATTTCAAGCTGGCTTTCTTAGCGAAACGCCAGGCGACCTCCTATGAAAGGAAAGTGGATCGACTTGAATAACAGCCGGCTGCGCGAGCAGCCTTGTAAGCCACGTTTGATTGGCCGCCGCAAGGCTGCCGTCTTATTTAGGCGTTTCGCTGATCGCGTCAATAAAGCACGTGACGTTTGCTTCCTTCGCCGCTGTTCGCTTGGGTTCGGCGAACGTGAACTTCATCGGGGCGCCCGGATTTGAACCGGGGACCTCACCGACCCGAACGGTGCGCGCTACCAGGCTGCGCCACGCCCCGAGGCGACGATTATCTCAGAGTCCATCGCACGGGCCGGCGAGGCGTCGAGGTGTCCCACCGGGACAATCGCTACTTTGCAGCGTCCCGCTGTTCCAACCAGAGCCTTGACCTCCAAGATCGCATCCATCGTCGTCGCGGCGGCTCTCGCCGGCGTGCTCGGGACAAGTCCCGCAGCCGCCCGGCCATTCGTGCCGCCGGGCTTCATAGGCATCACGCCGCAGGCCCCCGCCAACGACGTCGACTTCGAACTGATGGAGAAGGCCGGTGTGAGGAGCGTGCGACTGCAGCTCCGCTGGTCGAGCGTGGAGCCCTTCAGCCCGCATCTCGTCCCCCCGGAATGGTCGGAATTCGACAGCGCCGTCGCGCTCGCCGCCAAGTACGGGATGCGGGTCTTCCCATTCGTGTGGACGACGCCGCTGTGGGTGGGGCCCGATCTCGAGTTGGAGCCGTCGACCAGCCGTTGGGCCCTGTCCGCGTGGGCGTCGTTCCTACGGCGGGCTGTGCGGCGCTACGGACGGCACGGGTCCTTCTGGCGGCACAACCCCGACCTTCCGTTCCTGCCGATCCGGCTATGGGAGATCTGGAACGAGGAGAACATCGTCACCTTCGGAAGGACGAATCCGGGGCTCTTCGCGCGCCTGATGCGGGTCAGCGGCCGGGCGATCCATCGCGCGGACCGGGGTGCGAAGGCAATCATCGGCGGCTTCTTCGGGCGACCGCTTCAGATCCCCCCCAACATCGGCTCCGGGGAATTCCTCGCCGGCATCTACCGGGCCGGGCACGTGAAGCCGTTCTTCGATGGAGTGGCACTGCATCCCTACGTCGCTCGCGCCCGCGCAATGCGCGGTCAGATTCTCAACCTGCGCCGCATCATGCGCAACAACCACGACGCCGGCACTGCCCTCTATGTGACGGAGCTGGGCTGGGGATCCGACGGATTCGAGTCGCGCTGGGAGCGGGGATGGCGAGGACAGGCGCGCGAGCTGAACCGGGCCATCTCGATGCTGGCCACCTACCGCCGCGCGTGGCGCATCGGGGGCGCCTGGTGGTTCACCTGGGTGGACGCATACGGCGGCTGCCAGTTCTGCGACTCCGCCGGCCTGATGACCGCCCGGCGCGAGGCAAAGCCCGCCTGGTACCGCTTCAACGCCTGGACGGGCGGCGATCCGCACACGATTCCGCGGGCGTCGCTCCGGCACTGATTCGTTCGGCAACCGAGCGCCGCGGACTGGAGTGCCGACTCCGAAAGTGGGAAGAGAGAGGGTATGAGTCCTCGCCACGCCGTTCGCTCCCTTGATCGCTTCCAGCAGCGCCACCCCGCGCTGGCGGTGCCGATCGCGGTCGCGAAGAAGTTCGGGGATGACCAGGGCGGCAACCTCGCGGCGCTGATCGCCTACCGAGCCTTCCTCTCACTGTTCCCGCTGCTCCTGCTGCTGACCACGGCGCTCGGCTATGTGCTCGCCGGCAATGCCGAACTGCGGCAGGAGGCCGTCGATTCGGTGCTCTCGCAGTTTCCGGTGATCGGCGAGCAGATTCAGGTCAGCTCGCTCGAGGGCAGTGGCGTCGCCCTGGCGGTCGGCATCGCCGGCTCGCTCTGGGCGGGGTTCGGCGTCGTGCTGGCCACGGAGGCGGCGCTCGACCGCGTCTGGGCGGTGCCCTTTCGCGACCGCTCCGATTTCCTCACCTCGCGCCTGCGGGCGCTCGTCCTGATCGTGGTGCTGGGCACCCTGACGATTGTCTCGACGGTCGCATCGGGACTGGTCGGCGGTGGCGCCGGCCTGCTCGGGCCGCTCGGGGGCGTTGCCGCCTCCATCGCTCTCAACCTGCTCGTCTTCGGTGCCCTCTTCGGCCTGCTTGGAGCGCGGGACGCCTCCTTTTCGGCCCTCCTGCCCGGGGTCGTCCTCGCCGCCGTCTGCTGGGCCGGCCTGCAGCTGGTCGGCGGCTACTTCGTCTCCCACGAGGTTCGGGGCGCCGCGCCGGCTTACGGCACCTTTGCCCTGGTCCTGGGCCTGCTCGTCTGGATTCACCTCGGGGCGACGCTGACAGTGCTGAGTGCCGAGCTCAACGTCGTCCGTGCCCGCCGCCTCTGGCCGCGCAGCCTGCTTGGCGTCGAGCGGTCCGAGGACGAGCGGGTGATTCGCGGGCTGGCGCAGGCCGAGGCACGCGACGAGCGCCAGCGCATTCGCGTGGACTTCGACGGGGAGGTTTGAGGTTTGG